>Ga0187893_10000787_pt1 | contig 80537 bp, 74 predicted proteins | sample MA1701074metaG_FD_139574 | JGI IMG/M metagenome (GOLD analysis project Ga0187893, IMG submission 139574) | White microbial mat communities from a basaltic lava cave in the Kipuka Kanohina Cave System on the Island of Hawaii, USA - MA170107-4 metaG ... | reverse complement strand
GTCGCGGATCTCCAGCGTGCTGGGCGTCCGTTTCTTGGATTTGAAGATCTCCTGGAGCTTGTCCAAACGGGGATCGGGGAGCGCCGCGATGCCCACATTGGTTTCCACGGTGGAGAAGGGATAGTTCGCCACGACGGCTCCGGCCCCCACCAGGGAATTGAAGACCGTGGTTTTCCCCACATTCGGCAATCCGATCATGCCACAGCACAAACCCATAAATTACTCCGACGCCTCCGACTCTCTGATATGAAACCTGTTCATGGCGGCATCCATGCCTTCCACGAGCGCGCATTCCAGCGCCTGCACCGCCTGCTCGATACTGGTTTCGATCACCGCCGCGTCATCCTTCGTAAAGAGCTCGAGCACATAGTCCGCGGAATCCGTTCCCGGCGCCGGACGGCCGATGCCGATTTTCAACCGGCTGAATTGATCGCTGGTCAGCTCCGTCATAATCGACGACACGCCGTTGTGCCCGCCGGCTCCCCCGCTTCGCTTCAGACGCAACCGGCCCGGCTCCATATCGAGATCGTCATGGATGACCGTCAGGTCCTGAGGGGTACCTCCCAGCCGCGCCAACAATTCGACCACGGCCGTTCCCGACTGGTTCATCCAGGTGAGCGGAATGGCGAGCGCAACCTCAACCGGCTTGTCGGCCGGCCCGATCCGTCCCGTGCCCAGACGGGCCGGTCCGGCGGTCTTGAGGGGGATGGACCATTGAGTGGACGCCCGTTCGATGACGCGGGCGCCGACATTGTGGCGGGTTCGTGTGTATCGGTCGCCGGGATTGCCGAGTCCGACAATGACTCGCAAGGTTATTTCTTCTTCTCTTCCTTCTTCTCCAGCTTCTTCTCAGCCTTGGGGGCTTCCTTGGCGCCTTCCTTGCCCTTCTCGGCCGTGGTGGCAGTCGCGCCGGCCGCACCGGGCTTCGCGTCGGCAGCAGGCGTACCGCCGGCCGCCGCTTCCGCAGCCGCCGCCGCTTCCTTGCCCTTCGCGATGACCTCCGGCTCCTTGCCCTCGCCGGTCGTGGCCGCGCTGGTCAGCAGGGCCTCGAGCTTGGCTTCGGACATCGGAACCGCGACGCTCACGACCATCTGGTCCGGATCGTCCATGAACCGCACGCCGGCAATCGGCTGGAGTTCCCTGACGTGAATGCCCTGCCCGATCGCGAGCGGTGAGGCGTCCACGGGAATCGAATCCGGCAGCGCCGACGGCAGGCACTCGACAAGAATTTCGCGCGTGTTGTGCTGCAGGATGCCGCCCTCCTTCACGCCGGCAGGCTGGCCGCCGGTCACGCTGACCGGCACCTTCACGCGGATGGCTTTGTTCATCAACACTTCAAAGAGGTCCGCGTGCAGGATGTCGCCGCTGACGGGATCCAGTTGATAGTCCCGCAACAGCGCGATCCGGGTGTTCTTGGACGTGGCGCCCGCGACCTTCACGGTGATCAAGGCGGTGCTGCCCGCATGCGCGCGGAGAATTTCCCGCAGGTCCTCCGGGTCCAGGGTCAGGAGCACGCACTCGCCCTGTCCATACAGGACGGCCGGCACACGGCCCTTGCGCCGCAACTGGCGCGCCGCGCCCTTGCCCAAGTTGGTTCTGAGTTCCGCTGCCAGATCGAATTTCATGACGTCTCCTTACCTGAACATGACAATAGCGACTAGCGGACAGCCTCTCCCTGACACACTGAGCAGCAGCTGCACGCCACTCGCTATCGCTTTTCGTTACGCAAACAGTGAACTGACCGATTCTTCTCCGTGAATCCGCTTGATCGCCTCGCCCAGCAGCGGAGCGACGGACAGCACGCGCAGCTTGGGACACTGTTGATCCTTGCCGTTGAGCGGGATCGTGTTGGTCACGACGACCTCGGTCAACTTCGAGCCCTGCAACCGCTCAAGCGCCGGCCCCGACAGCACCGGGTGCACACAGCCGGCCCAGACCGACTTCGCGCCCTTCTCGGCGCAGGCCTGCGCGCCCTGCACGATCGTGCCCGCCGTGTCGATCATGTCGTCGAGCAGGATCGCATGCTTCCCCTCGACATCACCGATGATGTTCATCACGTGCGCATTGTTCGGCCCCTCGCGCCGCTTGTCGATGATCGCCAGGTTCGTCTGCAACCGCTTGGCGAAGGCCCGGGCCCGCTCCACGCCGCCGGCATCCGGTGACACGATCACCACATCCTTGAGTTCCTTCGCGAACCGCTTATTGATGTAGTCCAGCAACACCGGCAACGCGTACAAATGATCCACCGGAATGTTGAAAAACCCCTGAATCTGCCCCGCGTGCAAATCCATCGTCAGCACGCGGTCGGCGCCGGCGGTCGTGATCAGATCCGCCACCAGCTTGGCCGTGATCGGCACCCGCGGCTGGTCCTTGCGGTCCTGCCGGGCGTAGCCGAAGTACGGAATCACCGCCGTGATGCGCGAGGCCGACGAGCGCTTGAGCGCATCGATCATGATCAGCAGTTCCATGATCGAATTGTTGACCGGCGTGCAGCACGACTGCACCACGAACACATCCGCGCCACGGACGTTTTCGTCGATTCTGATGCGGATTTCCCCGTCGCTGAAGGACGTGGCCGTCGCCGCGCCCATCCCGATGCCGAGGCACCCGCAGATTTCCTTGGCCAGGGCCGGATTCGCGTTTCCCGAAAAGAGCTTAAGCGCCTTCTCCATACTCCCCTCTGAGAGCAACCGACCGGCCAGTGAACATTGAAATGTAACGGAAAATTGGAGAAATTGTCAACCAACCGGAGCCGGATGCGGAGCCCCTCCGGCTTCGCACACAAGCGGCGCGGCTCCGGCCGGAACGGCGAAGACGCGCCAGCCCGCAGTCCTGCCCAGCGCCTGCTGCGCGCGGACCGCCGCGGCCTGGTCGCGAAACACCCCGAACACCGTGGCGCCGCTCCCGGACAGCAGCGCCGCTTCCGCGCCGGCCGTCAGCAATTGCTGCTTGATCTGCCCGAGCACGCCGTGCGTCGGCGCCAGCGCCGCCTCGAAGTCGTTTTCCATCAGTGCCACCGCTTGCTCCCAAGATACCGAGCCGCCTTCGATCCTGCGCAAGGCCTCCGAGAGCGGCGGAACCCCGGTGCGGCCTGCGGACAACTGCTCATAAGCCCAGCGCGTCTCGATCGGGAAGCCCGGATTGACCAACACGATCCATCGCGCACCGGTCACAGACACGGCCGCGACATCCTCGCCCCGGCCCTGCACCAGCGCGCTGGGGGCGAAGAGAAAAAATGGCACGTCGCTTCCCAACGGCGCGCCGACGCTCCCCATCGTCTCGCGCGACCAGCCCAGCCCCAGCAGCGCGTTCAGGGCAATGATCGTGGCCGCCGCGTCGCTGCTTCCGCCGCCCAGACCGGCCGACACGGGAATCCGCTTGATCAGATGGAGCTCCACGCCGGGCGACCGGCTCTCCGAGAGCCCGGCGCGCGACAACACCGCCGTCGCGGCGCGCACGACGAGATTGCGTCCGTCGGTCGGCACGCCCGCGTCGTCGCACTGCAACCGGACTCCGGCGCGCGCGGACAGCCCGACATACAGCTCGTCCTCCAGGCCCACCGTCTGCATCACGGACCACAGATTGTGGTAGCTGTCCGGCCGGCGATCCAGCACGCGGAGCACCAGATTGACCTTGGCCGGCGCGTTAACGCGGACCGTTCGTTCTCTTCCCATCGCCTCCACCGTTTTCGTCCTCGTCCCGGCCGCGTGTGATGGCAAACTTGCTCAGGCGGTACCGGAACGACCGCGCGTCCAGTTGCAGCAATTTGGCCGCCCGCTTCTTGACCCATTTCGCGCGCTCGAGCGCCTTGAGCAGCAGATTCTTTTCGATCGAACTCACCAGTTGCTCCAAGTCGAGCCCCTCGGGCGGCAGGTCCGTCGGATAGGCCGGCGTCGTGGCGGCCGCCGGCCGGTGCAGCCATCCGGCGATATCCTCTTCCTTGATCGCCGCCCCGTCGCCGAAGGCCACGGCCCGCTCGATCAGGTTTTCCAACTCCCGCACGTTGCCCTTCCATTCGTGGGCCATCAGCAGCTTGACAACTTCGGGCGACAACGCGGGCGCAGGTTTCCCGCTTGCGCGGGCGAATTTCCCGAGAAAGTGCTGCGCGAGCAACGGAATGTCCTCTGCGCGTTCGCGGAGCGGCGGCAGCGTGATCGGGATGACGTCCAGCCGGTAGTAGAGATCCTCGCGGAACGCGCCTTCCGCCACGGCCTTCTCGAGATTCTTGTTCGTCGCCGCAATCACCCGCACGTCGACTTTCACGTCCTGCGTGCCGCCAACGCGACGGAACTCCCGCTCCTGCAGCACCCGCAGCAGCTTGACTTGGGTCGCCGGCGTCGTTTCCCCGATTTCGTCGAGAAAGATGCTGCCCCCGTTGGCCACTTCGAAAAGACCGGCCTTGTTCGTCGCCGCGCCGGTGAACGCGCCCTTCATGTAGCCGAACAGCTCGCTTTCCAAGAGCGTCTCCGGCAGGGCACTGCAATTCACCGGCACGAACGGCATCCGGGCCCGCGGGCTGCTGGCATGGATGGCCCGCGCGACGAGTTCCTTGCCGGTCCCGCTCTCCCCGCAGATCAGCACGTTGCTCCTGGTATCCGCCACCTTCCTGACGACGTCGAAGATCTTCCGCATGGCCTCGCTCTTGCCGACCATCCCGGCCGACGGCGCCTTCGCCGCCATCTCGCGCTTGAGCAGCATGTTTTCCGTGGACAGCCGGCGCTTCTCCAGGGCGTTGCGGATGATGAGCTGGACCTCGTCGACCTGGAACGGCTTGGGCAGGTAATCGTAGGCGCCCAGTTTCATCGCCTCCACCGCCGATTCCGCCGACGCAAAAGCCGTGATGATCAGCACGACAGAGTCGGGCGAGGTGTCCTTCACCGCCTTGAGGACTGCCATGCCGCCCGCCTTCGGCATTTTGAGATCGGTGATCACCAGATCGAACAATTCCTTCTCGATCCGCGCGATGGCTTCCTCTCCGTCGGAGGCCACGGTGACGTCATAGCCGGCCCGCTTGAGCATGATGCTCAGGACGTCCCGCAGGCTTCGCTCATCATCAACGATCAGGATTTTTTCCATGGCTCCCGACCTTCATGCCACAACCGGGGACCCGTGCCCGCCTCGACTGGCAGGCACACCGCGAACCGGGCGCCCTTTCCCTCCTCGCTCTCGACCCGGATCCACCCGCCGTGCTGGTCCACGATCCGCTGCGCCGTGGCCAGACCGAGACCGGATCCGTCCTGCCTGGTCGTGAAGAAGGGGAAGAATATTTTATTGAGATCCTCTTTCTTGATGCCGACGCCGGTGTCCTGCACCGCCACCTCGACGATGTCGCCGCTGCGCTTGCCTGACGTGATCCGCCGGCATCCGGTGGAAATGGTCAGCTGCCCTCCCGACGGCATGGCCTGCAGGGCGTTCGTCGCCAGATTCCAGAAGACCTGCTTCATTTTATCCGGGTCCACCTGCACCCGGGGAAGATGCTCGTCGTACTGCAGCACCACGTCCTGCGCGTCCTGCAACTGGCCGTCGTGCCTGATCAGCGCCACCGTGTCGTCGACGATTTCGCGCAGATCGCACTCCTTCAGATTCAGATCGGGCGGGCGCGAATAACGCAGAAACTCAGTGACGATCGCGTTGAGCCGCGTGGCCTCCCGCGTGGCGATGTCCATCAGCCGGGCATTTTCGACATCGAGCGTGGGCTCCTTGCGCAGCATCTGCAACGCACCGGCCATCCCGCCCAGGGGGTTCCGGATCTCGTGCGCCATGCCGGCCGACATTTCTCCGATCTTGGCAAACCACTCGCGGCGGCGCATCTCCTCCTCGAGGTCGCGCACCTGCGTCAGGTCCTTGAAGACACCGACCAGGCCGACACGGGCGTCGCCCTCCGTCAGAGGCGACAGTGTCATGCCGAGCACCAGCCGGGTGCCGTCGGCCCGCTGGCTCTCCACCTCGAAGCTGGCCGGCACGGCTCTGGACTCATGGTCCCCCTTGTCTCCGAACACATCCCACCACGGCCGGTACAGGACCGCCCCGGTCTCATACCCGGTCATATCGAGCGCGGCGCGGTTGAGCCACGTCAGGCGCCCGTTGACATCGGTGGTGAACACGCCGCTGGGAATGCTCTGCACCACGTTTTCGTGAAACGCCTGGAGCCGGCTCAACCCCTGCTCGGTTTCGACCAGCGACTGGTCGGCCCGCTTGAGCTGTTCCGAGAGCGTGCCGCTGAGAAATCCCACGGCCAGCACCGCCAGGGAATGTACCCCGTAGGCGTTCAGCGTTTGCGCGGTCGACAGGCCGCTGGGTTGCAGCCACTCCACAAAACTCATCAGCCCGTACAGCTGGATGTTCGTTACCAGCCCGAAGAGGATCGCGGAGACCCCGGCCGTCAGCAGCCCGCCGCGGCGCTGGAGAATGAAACTGGCGAAACTGACCGTGATGACATAGAGCGTCGTGAACGGGCTGCTGATCCCCTCCGTCCTGGCCACCAGGAACGTTTCCAGCAGCAGGTCCACGCCGATCTGCACGTAGGCAAACTGCTGCACCGCCAGCGGGGTGGAGAGCTGCCGGAGCGCGAAGGCATACCCGATCGTGATCGCGTAGGTGAAGACGATCAGCGCATAGTAGGCAAAGACCAGCTCGTTCTTGGCGATTTGAAACGCGATGGACAGGCCGAGCAGAAGGGTGACCACGACCACCCGGAAGGCCATCAGCCACTTCAGCCGAGCCCTGATTTCATTCATGGGATCTGCGATGCCGCGCGGCCGGTTCGGCAGCCGGCTGCCCCTCCCCCGCCCGCACGGGCGCAGGGACGACCGCCTTACCCGATCGCGCTGGCCATTTTGAAGATCGGCAGGTACATGGCGACCACCACGAATCCGATGATCGGGCCGAGTACCATCATGATCGCCGGCTCCATCGCCGCCGTCAGCGCTTCCACGGCGGCATCGACCTCGTCGTCGTAGAAGTCGGCGATCTTGGACAGCATCGCATCCAGCGCGCCGGTGGCTTCGCCCACGGCGATCATCTGGGTGACCATGCTGGGGAACACGCCGCTCTTGGCCAGCGGCTCGGCAACGGTTTTACCTTCGCTGATGCTGGAGCGCGCCGACATGATGGCCTGTTCCACGATCTTGTTGCCGGCCGTCTTGGCCACGATGTTGAGGCCTTCCAGAATCGGCACGCCGCTGCTGATCAGCGTGCCGAGCGTCCGCGTGAATTTCGCCACTGCGGCCTTTCGAATGAGATTCCCCATCAGGGGCATCTTGAGCGCCAGCGCATCGATCTGCACGTTGCCCTTTGGCGTGGCGTAGTACCACTTGAACGCCTTCCACAGACCGAAGATCCCGCCGAAGATCACGTACCAATAGCTCTGCATGAAATTACTGATGGCGATCACGATTTCAGTGGGCAGCGGCAGCCCCTGCTTGCCACCTGACAAATCGGCAAACATCTTGGCAAAGATCGGAATCACGAAGATCATCAAGACTGAAATCACGACACCCGCAACGATGACGATGGCGGATGGATAGATCGTGGCCCGCTTGATCTGCCCCTTCAGCTTGATGGCCTTTTCCATGTGCGTGGCCAGCCGGCCCAGAATCGTATCCAGCAAACCGCCCGCTTCTCCCGCCGCGACCATGTTGGTGTAGAGATCGTCGAACACCTTGGGATGCCGTTTCAGCGCATCCGCGAAGGTGGATCCCCCTTCCACCGATGCCTTGATCTCACCGATAGCCTTCCCGAACATTTTGTTCTCCAACGAAATGGACGAGGCGAGAATCTCCAGACACTGGATGAGGGGCAGGCCCGAATTGATCATCGTGGCGAACTGGCGGGTGAAGATGACGATGTCCTGGTCGCTCACCCCGCCGCCCAGGCTCGACAGGAACTCGGCGAAATCGAATCCCTTTTTCTTTTCCTGTACGAGGATGGGAGTGATCCCCTTGCCGGCAAGCTGCGTCTTGGCGTCGTCGAGGGAGTTGGCGGTAATCTCACCGGTCTTGGCGTCACCCTGCTTCGTTTTGCCACTATAGGTATAGACGGTCGGCATGAATCACCTCTCTTACTGCAGCCGCAGGTTGCGCCGCCTGATCCGCACGCCCTTCGACCCCGACGTTCCCTGTCCCAAATTCGCGAACCGGACCAAACGTTAAATCCGCCCGTTGTTACAATGGGTTAGAGAAAAATAACTGCAGGCAGTCTACTGGAGGTACAAAAACTTGTCAACCTGAACGCGTTTCGATGTCGGCAAAATATCAGGAGGTTTTGGGCAGCATGCTCCCGCTAAGCCTGACCGACATTGAGGCGGGAAAACCCTCTATACAGGTAGTGCGCCCCGGACACCACGGTCAGCAGGACCACGAGATACAGCAGAGGGTCGAGCAGATGCATGTCCATCTGGCGGGCAATGCAGGCCACAGCCAGCAGGAGATAGGCCAGTTGGAACACCGTGGTCCCCTTGCCCAGCAGGGTGGGCGCGATATCCACGGCCGAATCGGTCAAATGCGCGAGCACTGCGCCGGACAACAGGATGACATCCCGACTGACGACAAGGATGACCATCCACAAGGGCACCAGATGCAGCACCGACAAAGTCAGAAAACCGGACGTCAGCAGCAGCTTGTCCGCCAGAGGATCGAGATACATCCCCAGCTTGGTGCGCTGGTTGGCCGCCCGGGCAATCGTCCCGTCCAGCGCGTCGGTCAGGCCGGCTCCCAGCAGTACCGCCAGGGCCGACTCGTACCGTTCGTACAACATCAGCCCGACAAAGACCGGAATCAACAAAATCCGAAGGAGCGTCAGGCTGTTGGGGATATTCCACGCATCACCGGTCATGGCGCATCATAGGAATCGGGTCTCCAACTTGTCAACGAGAGTTGCACTCACCATCGAGGCTGACTATAATGCCGCCCGGTTCGTTGGAAGGGAACGTTGGGAATGTCGCTTCCGCTGTCGTTTAAAAAAGAGGGCACGATCGAGCGCCATCAGATCGAGGGCATGGACCCGAGTGATCGCTACTTCAGCCGTTCGATACTCGTCAACCGTGCCGCGCAAGGCTACAGCGGCAGCGTGATGTACGAGGCCCTGACCGTCACCGGCCAGACGAAGCCCACGACCGGCGCCTCCGTCGCCAGCGTCGTCGACAAGCTGCAGGAACTGGGCTTTACGCGGCTTCGCACGAGACCGAATTTCAAAGGGCAGCGCTACCTGGCGGAAAAAGAAACCTGGGTGGACTATCCCGACAAGCCGTAAGTCTTCGTTCCCGGCCATCAGCCACTCGCCACCAACTCTTCGTAGATCAGATCGTGAATCAACGGCCGAAACTGCTTGATGCCCTCGTTGCGCCTTGTCGGATGCACGCGATTGGAGAGCAGCACCACTTCCAACTCCTTGGCCGGATCGACCCAGATCGATGTGCCGGTGTAGCCCAAATGTCCGAACGAGGCCGCCGAGAACCGACTCCCCGAAGACGAGGGTGCCGACGGCGTATCCCATCCCAGCGCCCAACTGGACCCGGCGATACTCTCCTGCCTCGTCGTGAACCGCTTCACGAGATCGGGCGGCAGCAGACGGCTTCGTCCCATATAACTGTCCAGCCAGTGGCCGGTCACGACGGACACGGCCGCCGCCGTCCCAAACAGGCCCGCGTGGCCGGCCACGCCGCCGAGGACGTAGGCATTCTCGTCATGCACCTCGGCGCGAAGGAGACGCCCGCGCCAGGGATCATCTTCGGTCGGCGCCACGAGCGAGGTATCCGGCGGAGCCACGCTGCCGGGTCCCGTGCTTCTGGGACCGAGAAAAAACAACGTCGCCTTCATCGGTTCGAATACAGATCGTCGGCAGTAGGCTGCCAGCGTGCTGCCGCTGACCCGCTCGATTAGAATACCCAGCAACATGAACCCCGGATCGCTGTAAAGACTGCGCGCGCCCGGCGGAGTCGCCAGAGGTTCCTGCTTGATCAGCGACAGCGCCAGCGTGACTGAGGCCGGGCTGCCGAGCAGCCCCGGCGCGCGGTGGTCCTCCTCCGCAATCCGTTCATACAGGGGCCGCCAGGCTGGCAATCCCGAACTGTGCGTCAGGAGATGGAAGATCGTGGCCTCGCCGAGGGCACTCCCCTTGAATTCTTCAATGTGCTTCTGAAGGGGATCGTCCAGGCCCAGCCGGCCGTCCCGGACCAGACAGAGCAGGGCCGTCGTGGTGGCCAGCGGCTTGGTCAGCGACGCCAGGTCGTAGATCGTCTCGAGGTGGGCCGGTTCCCTGGCGGGCACCAGCGCGGCGCGACCAAAGGCTCGATGATAGACGGGCGTCCCGCGGAGACGAACGTGCAGGACCGCTCCGGGAAACACGCCGTTCTCCGCCGCGGCGTGCATGGCCTTGGCGATGGAATCAGGGTGGCTCATGCTGAAAGGAGAGAATGCCTGTTCGCTAACGAGGGGGGTTGGTCATCGGCTCATCATCCACCATCGGCTCCATTCCGGTCGGGGAGTCGCCGTCCTGCTCTTCCATCGTCAAGGCGTGGTCAAGGGACCGTAGCGTTCCGCGCAGCCGTTCGATCGCCATCGCCCGCCGCTTGCGCAGATCGGAGAGCTCGCGCTGGAGCTTGGCCATTTCCTCGCGGGTATTTTTCAGGAGATCGGCCGCCATCACTTCCGCTTCCTTGACGATCAGTTCGGCATCCCGCTTGGCCGCCTCTTTCAATTCCTCTGCCATGGTTTGCGTGGACACGAGCGTCCTCGTCAGCGCGGTCTCGGCCTTCTTGGAATCGGTCAGCTGCCCTTCCGTCGCGCCCAGCTTTTCCCGCAACGCCGCGACCTCGCGGTTCAGCTCGTCGACCGTCTGTGCGATTTGCTCCAGAAACCGGTCCACGTCCTGCCGGTTATAGCCTCGCATGGAGACCTTGAACACCATGTGCTGGATATCGAGCGGTGTGATTTTCATCGTCAACCTCGCAAGCGTTCGCTCAGTGCATTCGCACGGCCATCTCGTACAGGGAACCGACCAGCGCGTACTGGAGAAAATAGATGATCAGGATGGCCACCAGGGGAGAAAGATCGATGCCCATCCCCCAGCCCAGCCGCCTCCGGATCGGCGCGAGCACCGGCTCGGTCGCGCGATCCAAAAACTGCACGATCGGATTCCAGGGATCCGGATTCACCCAGGAAATCAGCGCGCGGGCGATGATGATCCACATGTATAATTGAAAGGCAAGCTCCAACACCTTGGCCAGCCCCTCCAGCGCATTGCCGGCGACAAACATCAGCGCTTCATCTCCCGGCCTAACTCCTCCGACCGTTTCGCCGCCGATTCCACCGCCGCCATCAACGCAGCGCGGAGCCCGCCCTGCTCCAGGCGATGCAATCCCGCGATTGTCGTCCCGCCCGGCGACGCCACGCGGTCCTTCAATTTCGCCGGATGCTCGCCTGTTTCCAGCACCATCCGGGCCGCGCCCAGCACCGTCTGCGCCGCCAGCAGGTCCGCCACCGTGCGGGGCAGCCCCATCTTAACGCCCCCGTCGGCCAGGGCCTCGATCGCCAGAAAGACATAGGCCGGGCCGCTGCCGCTCAGGCCAGTGACGGCATCCATCAATTTCTCCTCCACCACAACCGCCCGACCGACCGCCTCGAACAGGTGGCGCGCGAGCTGCTGATCCTTCTCCGTCACACCGGCGCCGAACGAGAGGGCCGACACACCGTCACGGACCAGCACCGGCGTGTTGGGCATGACGCGCACGAAACGCGTGCCTTTCGGAGCCAGTTTTTCGAGATGTGCGATCGTGACCCCGGCGGCAATCGAGAGGACGAGCTTGTCCGCCAGCGCCGACGACAGATCCTTCACGACGCCGTCGAGTATCTGAGGCTTCACCGCCAGGACCACGACGCCAGCCCAGGACGCCGCCTCGCGGTTGTCCGATCCGGTACGCACCCCAAACCTCCGCTTCATCACGTCGCGCCGTTCGGCGCTGGCGTCCGTGGCGAACAGCGCGTCGGCAGAAACCGTCTTCGCCGCCAGCCAGCCGCCGATCAGGGCTTCGCCCATCTGGCCGGAACCGATCATGGCGACCGTCGTCGCCTTTCCCGATTTAGCCATGCCGCTCTCCAAAAATCGCCGTGCCAATCCGCACCATCGTGGCTCCTTCCTCGACCGCCACCTCGAAATCCCCGGTCATGCCCATGGAGAGTTCCTCCATCCGGACCCGTTTCAGGACCGGACTCGCCAGCGAACAGGCCAACTCGCGCATTGTCTTACAGTAAGGCCGCGACGCCTCCGCATCAGGTCCCGGCGGCGGAATCGCCATCAGGCCCCTTACCGCGAGATTCGGCAAGGCCTCGAGCGCCGTTACAACATCCGCCGCTTCATCCGGCGAGAATCCGGCCTTCGTTGCCTCGCCGCCGACATTGATTTCGAGCAGCACGTTCTGTTGCAGGCCGGCTTCTCCCGCGTGCCGGTCAATTTCAGCCGCCAGCTCCAGGCTCTCCACCGAATGGATCAATGCGAACGTGCCGACAACCGCCTTGACCTTCCGCCGCTGCAACGTTCCGATGAAGTGCCATCGAATATCGCGCCCTGCCAACGCCTCGATCTTCGGCAGCGCCTCCTGGAGCCGGCTTTCGCCGAGTATGCGCGCGCCGGCATCCACCGCCTGCCTGATGCGCTCCGCGGATACTGTCTTCGTCACTGCAACCAGACTGACGGCGTCCGGCCGCCGGCCGGAGCGAATCGCGGCCCGCCCGATCCGATCGAGAACCTCGCGGACATTTCGAGCGATCGCATCCGCGCTACTGGGGTTCCCGTTCCGCATTCATCAGTATTCAGATTACCGAGGGTTATTGTACCGGAAGCCCCGCGCGTTGTCAGTCGGCGCGGCGTTTCCCGCGCGCATGCCGCGGCGCCCGCCGGCGCGGAGCCAGCATGATGCCGCTGACCATCGTGCCACGGACCGATCCGTCGCGCCGGTACGAATGAAACAGATCGGGATGGCAGATGGTGCAGAGGCCGACGCTGTGGATGGCTTCCTCGCGCACGCCGGCCGATTGGGCCTGGCCGCGCACGAGGCCGCGCAGATTCAGTTTCGCGGTGTCCGGTCCCGTTTCCTGCACAAGACTCCGCCAGCCCGCATAGCTCTCGCGGAGGCGGCTCAGGACCGGCTCATCCACCTCGTAGCAGCAGGAACCGACCGACGGACCGATGCTCACGCGCAGCGAGGCCGGCTGCGACCCGAACCGTTGCGCCATCACGGCGACGGTCTTCGGCACGATGCCGGCCACCGCGCCGCGCCACCCGGCGTGCACCGCAGCGACGATGCCATGAATTGGATCGTGAATCAGCACCGGCGCGCAATCGGCCGTGCGGACCGTCAGCAGCACGCCCGGCTGATCGGTGACCAGCGCGTCCCATCCGCCTTCGAACGCCGGCGAACCGGAGACCGGACGATCGACGACCAGCACATCCGTTCCATGCACCTGCGTGACCGACACGACCACCTGCGCGGAGCGGACCGGTTCGGATGGATCGTGTCTTGTGCCAAAGAAATGCCGGACACCCTGCCGGGCGCCGGCAAAACTCGGTATCGTAATGACCATGCTCGAACAGGACGCTCGCGTCCTTCCTGTGTACTTCTTTCTCGTCAGCTTCCCTGTTTGCGCAGGAAGGTCGGCACGTCCCACGGATCCTCCGTGGTCAGGCTGAGCCGTTCCTGCTGGTCGCGCTTGCTCGAGAACCGGCGCAGGAAGGCCGGCTTCTCGATCTGCTTGCTCTGCTCGTCGCCGCCCGCGTCGCGCACGCCAGCCAGGGCCGGTTCGGCCGCCGCCTGGGACGGCATCGCCGCCGCGCGCGCGCCGGTGGACAGCCGGCCGGCCGGCTCGTCCTTCTCGAACCCGGTGGCCACGACGGTGACAACCAGATCCTCCTTGAGGTCCGGATTGATCACCTGGCCGACGATGATATTGGCCTGCGGGTCGGCCGCATCCTGGATGATGGCCGCCGCCTCGTGCACTTCGTGCAGCGTCATGTTGACGCCGCCCGTGATGTTCAAGAGCACCCCGCGCGCGCCCGTCACGCTGCCGTCCTCCAGCAGCGGGCTGTTGATGGCCTTCTGCGCCGCTTCCTGCGCGCGGTTCGGCCCGCGCGCCACGCCCATGCCCATGACCGCGCGGCCGGTGAAGGTCATGACGGTCCGGACGTCCGCGAAATCCACGTTTACGTGGCCCGCGGTCGTGATGACGTCGGCAATGCCCTGAATCGCCTGCCGCAACACGTCGTCGGCCACCTTGAAGGCTTCCAGCAGCGGCGTGGACTTGTCCACGATGCCGAGCAGCCGCTGGTTGGGAATCACCAACAGCGTATCCACCTGGCGGCGCAGCTCGCGCAATCCTTCCTCGGCATAGCTCATCCGGCGATGGCCTTCGTATTGGAAGGGCTTGGTCACCACGCCGACGGTCAGGATGCCCATTTCCCGCGCGATCCCGGCGACGATCGGCGCCGCGCCGGTTCCCGTCCCGCCGCCCATGCCCGCGGTGACGAACACCATCTCGGCCCCTTCCAGGCACTCGCGGATCTGATCGCGGCTTTCCAGCGCCGATTCCTTGCCGATCTCCGGCTTGGCACCGGCCCCGAGGCCCCGCGTCCGCTCGGGCCCCAGTTGAATCTTGAACGAGGCCTGCGCCCGCCCCAGCGCCTGAACGTCGGTGTTGGCCGAGATGAACTCCACGCTCTTGAGACCGGCCTGGATCATCGTATTGACGGCGTTACACCCGGCTCCGCCGACACCGATGACCTTGATGTGGACCGGCATCACGTCGCCTTCGTGTAGTGAGAACATATCGTCTCCTCCTTTCCCAGCTTGCTAAGCCGGCGGCTCAGTTACGCTTTATCGTAATGAACGCCGCCGGAGAACCCCACCAGTGACTGCCTTTTCAACCAAACTTGCTGCAACTTGCTCGACTAGAAAAACTCCAGCATCCATTCCTTCATTCTCCCGAACACCCGTCCCACCCGGCGGCCATTGCGACCGCCGACCGCTTCCATCGCATCCGAGTGATGACACGCATGGAGGATCAATCCCACTCCCGTGGCGTGCATCGGCGTTCCCGCGATGTCGCGCAGCCCTTCCACGCCGTGCGGCACGCCGCGCCGCGCCGGCAGATTCAGCGTCCGCTCCGCCGCATCCGGCATCCCCTCCAGCATGGAGGTCCCGCCGGTGATGACCACGCCCGCCCCCAGCACGCCCTCGTAACCGGCCCGCGTGATTTCGTGCCGCACCAGGTCGAACATCTCATCCGCGCGCGGCTCGATGATCTCCGCCAGCTCGCGCCGCGACACGGTCCGCGCCGGCCGCTCACCCATGCTCGGCACCTCGACCGTTTCGTTGTCCTTCACCATGTCCACCCGCGCGATGCCGTGCTTGATCTTGATCTTCTCCGCCTCCGTCTGCGACGTGAGCAGGCCAATCGCGATGTCCTTCGTGACGTTCTGCCCGCCGATCGGCAGCACCGCCGTGTGACGGATGCTCCCGTCCACGAAGATGGCCAGATCGGTTGTTCCGCCGCCCAGATCCACCATCGCCACGCCCAGTTCCCGCTCCTCCTGGCTCAGCACCGCTTCGCTCGAGGCCAGCGGCTGGAGCACGATGTCCACGACGTCCAGGCCGGCGCGGTTGACGCACTTCACGATATTCTGCGCCGACGTGACCGCGCCCGTGATGATCTGCACGTCCACCTCGAGGCGCGAGCCGGACATGCCCAGCGGCTCGCGGACCCCGTCCTGATCGTCCACCATGAATTCCCTCGGAATGACGTGCAGCAGCCGGCGGTCCGGTCCCAGCACGGCCATGGAACGGGCCGCCTCGATCGCGCGGTCGATGTCCGAGCGGGTGACTTCCTGCTTTTTCAGCGCGACGACGCCCCGCGAGTGCACGCCGGTGATGTGGCTGCCGGCGATGCCCGTGTAGACCGAATTGATCTGGACCGCCGCCATCAGCTCGGCCTCCTCCACCGCCTTCTTGACGGATTCGACCGTGCTCTCGATATCCACCACGACGCCCTTGCGCAGGCCGCGCGAGGGATTGGACCCGACGCCGATGATGTTGATCGTGCCTTCCTCCGTCACCTCGGCCACGATGGCGCAAATCTTCGTCGTTCCGATATCCAACCCGACTACGATGTGATCCCGTCTAGCCATGCTGGTCACCCCCTCTCGCGCACATTCACGTTGCCGGACCGGCGTATTCGATGCGTCATGACAGCTGCTCCCGTTCGCGCACGATCACCTTGTCGGAAAACCGCAGATCGATGTCGGGCCGTCCCTTCCCGGAACCGGGCCGGCGCACCGGTTCGACCGCGCGGTACCGCTCCCACTGCTCGCCGAGCGGCGCGGGACCGAACTGGAACCGCATCCCCTGGACGTAGGCCACCGCATGCTCCGGATCGGTGACGTCGATTTCGGGCCGGCCTTCCAGCGACTGCGCCAGCAGGCCGGCCAGTTTGATTCCGTTTTGCGCGACCTGGCGCAACTGGGCGTCTCCCTGCAACAACCGCTTGTGATCGACCCCGACGACCACCGGCAACTCTTCATGCTCGTGTTCCGCCAGCGCCGTCAGCACGACCCCTTCGTCATCCAGGAGAAACGTCGAGGACGGCGTCTTCAACACCGCCGCCGGGCGCCGCTCGGTGATCTCCACGGACAGGGCATGCAGCGGCAGGCGGCGGACGGCCGCCTGCTTGACCCACGGATGAGCTGCCACGCGCGTCTCCAATTGGACCGGGCTGACCGACAGCAGCGTCGCGCGCTCGTCCAGTTGCAGCCGCCCCAGCACCTCGTCGCGCGTCACGGTGCGAAGACCGGCCACCCGCACCTCCCGGATTTCGAACCAGCCGGCGACTATCGGTCCCGCTGCGTGATAGGCCTGGACCGCCGTCCAGGCGCCCAGCGAGGCCGCCGCGGTCCAGAGCACCGCGCGCACGACCTGTCTGGCCCGGCCCATTTTCCCGCGCCGCGCCGGCGTGCGTCCCGACAGCCGCTGCAGATTCGGGCGGGGTCCCTTCGTCCGGCTGAATCCTGTCGCCGTCAAACTCTTCAGCATCGTGCCACCTTCGCGCGACGCAGCGCCGATTCTAAAATGCATTCCGTGAGCGTGTCATAATCCATACCCGATTTTGCGGCCGCCATCGGCAGCAGACTCGTCTCCGTCATGCCGGGAATCGTGTTCACTTCCAGGACATAGGGCCTGCCGCGCGGCGTCACCCGGAAGTCCACCCGTGCCGCGCCATCGCAGCCAAGAATGGCGCAGGCCCGCACGGCCAGGTCCGTCACCTGCCGGTTCACACCGGCCGGCAGGGGCGCCGGGCAGAGATACCGGCTGCGTCCCTTCGTGTACTTGGCGGCATAATCGTAAAACCCTCCGGGCGCCACGATCTCGATCGTCGGCAGGGCTCTCAATCCCCTCGGTCCTCCGAGCACCGACACCGTGACCTCATGGCCGGGAATATAGGCTTCCACGAGGGCCTCGCGGTCGTGCGCATGGGCACGCGCAAGCGCCGCTCGCCATTCAGATGCCTTCCGGACGATCGAAATGCCGATCGTGGATCCCTCCGCCGCAGGCTTCACGATCACCGGCCATTTCAACCGGGCCGGCTTCGACGCCGCCTCGCCCTTGCGGACGACAATTCCATCCGGCACCGGAATGCCGTGGCAGGCCAGCAATGTTTTCGCCGTCACCTTGTGCATGGCCATTGCGCTCGCTCTCACGCCGGAGCCCGTGTAGGGCATGCCGATGGTCTCCAGCAATCCCTGGATCGTGCCGTCTTCTCCACCAGGCCCGTGCAATGCGAGAAACGCCATCTCCACCTTCTTCGCCTGCAATTGCTTCAAGAGCGAATCACCCACGTCGATCGCAACAGCCCGGTAGCCCCGGCGCAGCAGCGCCCGGTGCACCGCCTGTCCGGTCCGCAGCGAGATCTCCCGTTCCGACGACCGCCCGCCCATGAGCACGCCGATGCGCGCCTTCGTCAGCGGTCTGCTCACGGTTCCCCGACGATCTTCAGTTCCAGTTCGAGCGTCATGCCGGTCTGTGCTTCGACCGCGCGCCCGACCTTCTTGATCAACGCGATCACGTCGGCCGCCTTCGCATGGCCGAGGTTCACGACGAAGTTGGCGTGCTTGTCCGACACCTGCGCATCGCCGACCCGCGCGCCCTTGAGGCCCGCCGCCTCGATCACGCGGCCCGCCGCGTCGGGTCCCGGATTTTTGAACACGCAGCCCGCGTTGGGCAGCGTCAGCGGCTGCGTGTCTTTTCGATAGCGCAGATACTCCTTGACCGTCGCCTGGATTTTCTCCTTCGATGCCGGCTTGAGCTGCACCCAGACGCCGACGACAATCCCGCGCGGCAGCAGGGCCCGCCGGTAGCTGAACCGGATGGCCGAGGCCGGGCAGTCGACGATCCGGCCGTCGGGGTCCACGATGCGCACGGCCTTGACGGAATCCTTCATCTCGCCGAGTTTTGTTCCCGCGTTCATCACGACGCAGCCGGCCGCCGTTCCCGGAATGCCGGCCGCCCACTCGAGGCCCGACAGTCCGCGGCTCGTCGCATGCTTCATCAGGGTCGGCATCCCGACGCCGCCCTCCGCATAGAGCACGTGCCCCGGTTCGTCCGTGATCGCCTTCATCTTCGCCAGACTGACCACGATGCCGCGAATGCCATGGTCGCGCACCAGCAGATTGGTGCCGCCTAGCACGAAGATCGGAGTGTCCGCGGCCTTCGCCTGCCGGACCAGCTGGCACACGTCCTCGGCATCGGCCGGCATCACCAGCACGTCCGCCGGCCCGCCGATGCGGAACGAGGTGTAGTCCTTGAGCGGGGCATTGAATGTCACCGTTCCGCGCAGACCCGTCATCGCCGCGCGCAGGTCCGACGAAGTCCATCGCGAGGGCGTTCTCCGTGATATGGTCCGACGTGTCACGCGACCTCCGGCAATCACTTCCAGATTCACAGACGCTCCAACAACTCGACACCCGTCTTCCAGATGTCTCCCGCGCCGAGCGTGAGCACCAGATCGCCCGGCTGCAGCGTCGGCAGAACTTTTTCAACCAGCCCGTCCCGCCGCGCGGCCCACGTCACCGACGGATGGCCCGCCGCGCGCACGGATTCGGCGAGCTGCTGTCCGGACACGCCGGGAATCGGCGTTTCGCCGGCTGCATAGATCTCGGTCATGAACACCGCGTCGGCCTGCTCGAAGGCGCGCGAAAATTCCGCAGCCAGGTCGCGCGTCCTCGTGTACCGATGCGGCTGGAAGAGCACCACCAGACGGCGGTTCCATCCCTGTTTGGCGGCGGCCAGCGTGGCGCGGATCTCGGTCGGATGGTGGCCGTAGTCGTCCACGACCATGATCCCGTTTTTCTCTCCGCGCAGATGGAACCGCCGCTCCACGCCGGCGAAGGTTGCCAGGCCCTTCCGGATCAGATCGACCGGCACGTCCAGCTCCATGCCCACCGCAATCGCAGCCAGCGCGTTCGACACGTTGTGAACTCCCGGAGCAGGCAGGCGGAACGGCCCGAGACTCTTGCCCTTGAACGACGCGCGAAACTCCGTCTCCCATTGCTTCATCGTGATGTCGGTCGCGTGGAAATCCGGCATCACGCCGCCGTCCTCGCGCAGCCCGTAGGTCTGGTAGCGCCGGACGACCTGTGGCAGCAGTTTCCGGAGATGATCGTCGTCAGCGCACAGCACCGCCAGGCCGTAGAACGGCACGCGGTTGATGAATTCGAGAAAGCTCTGCTCCAACCGCTCCATCGTGCCGTAATGGTCCAGATGCTCCTGGTCGAGATTCGTCACCGCCACGATCGTCGGCGCCAGCTTCAGGAATGAGCCGTCGCTCTCGTCGGCTTCGGCGACCAGCAGATCGCTCCGTCCCAGCCGGGCATGACTTCCCAGCGCGTTGACCCGGCCGCCGATCACCACCGTGGGGTCCAGTCCGCCCTGCGCCAGGACTGTCGCGACCATCGTTGTGGTCGTCGTCTTCCCGTGCGCCCCGGCGATCGCCACGCCGTACTTCAGCCGCATCAATTCCGCGAGCATCTCGGCGCGCGGGATGACCGGAATCACCCTGGCCCGCGCGGCCGCCACCTCGGGATTCGACGGCTGCACGGCGGAGGAAATCACGACCACCTGCGCCTCGCCAACGTTCGATTCCTGGTGCCCGATGAAAATCTTGCCCCCCAGTTCGCGGAGCCGCCTGGTCGTGTCGGATTCCTGCAAATCGGAGCCCGAAACTTTATAACCGAGCGTGAGCAGCACCTCGGCAATGCCGCTCATACCGGAGCCGCCGATGCCGACCAGATGAATCTGTTGAATCTTTCTGAACATCGTTCGCCCTGAGGCGTCGCGTCCGGAGTCCGCCGCGCGCCGCTCCGCCCCTACCCTCGCGTTCTCTGTCCGATCAGTTGCAAACATTCCCGCACGATGGCCTGCGCGGCATCGGGTCTGCCCATCCCGCGGCTCCGCTCTCCCATGACCCGCAGCCGCTCCGGATCGCGCAACAGCGCCGCGACTTCCTGCGCCAGGCGTCCTCCCGTCAGCTCCGGCTGCGGCAGCACCACCGCCCCACCGGCGTCCGCCAGCACGCGCGCGTTGTGCGCCTGGTGCTGATAGATCGCGTGCGGCAGCGGAATCAGCACCGCCGGCTTGCCGCACACGGTCAGTTCCGCCAGCGTCATCGCCCCGGCGCGAGAGACGACCAGGTCCGCGGAGCGCAGTGCCTTCGGCATCTCGAACAGAAACGGCACCACCTCGGCCTGCACGCCCGCCCGTTCATAGGCCGCCTTGACCCGCGCATGATCCGCCTCGCCGGTTTGATGCACGATCGCCAGTTGCCCGCGCATCGCCGCCCACTGCGGCAGGGCGGCGATCATCGCATCGTTGATCGCCCTCGCACCTTGGCTGCCGCCGAATACCAGCAGGGTCTTCCGAGCCTGCCCATCCCCCGTGCCTCGCGCCTCGTGCCTCGCGCCTGCGTTCTCGAAGAACGCTTGCCGCACCGGCATGCCGGTGACCCGCACCTTGGCCGCCGGGAAATATCGTGCTGCGTCGCGGAACGTGACGAACACCGCGTCGGCAATCGGCCCCAACACCTTGTTGGCCATGCCCGGATAGGCATTCGGCTCCAAAATCGCCCGCGGCAGACCGAGCAGCCTCGCCGCCAGCAAGACCGGCGGGCTGGTGTAGCCGCCGACCCCCAGCACGAGCGAGACGCGTCTCCGCCGCAACAGCGCCAGGGATTGCCGGAGTCCCAGCGGCAGCGAGAGCAGCGCGCCCGCCGCGCTCAGAAAACCGCGCCCCATCACCGGCTGGGCTGCGATCATGACCAATTCGAAACCCTCGTGCGCCAATACCTTCGATTCGATTCCGCGTTCCGTGCCCACAAAGAGCATCCGGGTCGCCGGATCCTGCCGGGAAAATTCCCGCGCGAGCGCCACGGCCGGATACAGATGGCCGCCGGTGCCGCCCGCTGCAAACACGATGGTCGTCATCCACTCCGTCCATGCCCATACACGCCCGCCTGCCTCCCGCCCTGCCGGTCACGCGAAATGCTCAGCAAAATTCCGATCGCCAACAGGGACACGAGCAGCGAGGACCCTCCATAGCTGACCAGGGGCAGCGTCAGGCCCTTGGTCGGCAGCAACCCTGTTGCCACGCCGGCGTTGATCAAGGCCTGGAATCCGATCAGCAGCGTGATGCCGAGCGCCAGATGCCGTCCGAACGGCTCCCGCGCCCGGCCCGCAATCTGAAACCCCTTGAGGACCAGCAAACCGAACAGGGCCATGATCGTGACCGTCCCGGCCAGTCCCAATTCCTCGCCGACCAGCGCCAGCACAAAATCGGTGTGGGCTTCGGGAAGAAAAAACAATTTCTGCTGGCCCTCGCCCAGTCCGACTCCAAAGGCTCCTCCGCTGCCGAAGGCCAGGAACGACTGGTTCACCTGGAATCCCGCCCCCGTGGGATCCTTCCCCGGATCGAAAAAGGTCATCAGGCGCTGCAACCGATACGGCGATCGCCAGACCAGCAGGGCCACGCCGGCCAGCGCGACCGGCACCACACTGAAGAGATGGCTCAGCCGCGCGCCCCCCAAAAAAAGCAGCGCATAAGTCACCAGACCGACCACCACCACCGAGCCGAGATCCGGCTCCAGCAGCACCAACCCGGCCAACAGGCCGACGACGACCAGCGGCGGGAGAAACCCGGTTGCGAATTCGGTCAGCCGTCCTTCCCGTTTGGTGAGATAGAGCGCCATATAAAGAACGACCGCCAGCTTGGCCATCTCGGCCGGTTGCACCGAGATCGGACCCATCCTGATCCAGCGGCGGGCCCCCTTGGCCATCGCGCCGATGGAGGGCACCAGCACCAGGACCAGCAACACCGCCGTGAGTCCCAGCGCCGGCAGGGCCAGCCGGCGCCACACCATGTAATCCATCTGCGACGCCAGCTGGAGCAGCAGAAATCCGAAGGCCAGCCAGGCCAGATGGCGCTTGAGAAAATATATCGAATCCTGAAAGCGATTCCCGGCCACCACGGCGCTGGCGCTGAACACCATCACCAGCCCGATCAAGGCGAGCACCACCGTCACCGCCAGCAGGCTCCCATCGGCCGAGGCCCGTTTGCGCGGACGCTCGCCGACAGCCGACCAGGGCAGCGACAAGGTTCCCGCATCGAGTATTCTGGACGCCATCCGCTCCCGCCTCACTCATACCGGTAATGCATTCACCAGCGCTTTGAACTGCCGGCCCCGATCCTGGTAATCCGCGAACATGTCGAAGCTCGCGCAGGCCGGCGAGAGCAGCACCACCGAGCCGGCCGTCGCGACCGTCGCCGCCTCCTCCACGGCCACCCGCAAGGACGGCGCGCGGCTGACCTGCCGGCAGTCGCGCAACACCTCGTGCAGCCTCGGCGCCGCCTCCCCGATCAGAATCAGGTGCGTCACGCGCCGGCGCACCGCGTCTTTCAACCGCTCGAAATCTCCGCCCTTGTCGCGCCCGCCGGCGATCAGCACGATCGGCTCCTCGAAGCTCTCGAGCGCCTTGAGCACGGCATCCACGTTGGTTCCCTTCGAGTCATTGACGAACTTCACGCCGCGCCGCTCACGCACGGCTTCCAGCGCGTGCTCGATCCCCGGAAAGTCGCGAAGCGCCTCGCGGACGGTGGCCATCGGACACCGGCAGGCCAGGCCGGCCGCCACCGCCGCCATCGCATTGGCCAGATTGTGCGAACCGGGAAGACGAACCTCCCCGCGCCGACAGACAGCCTCGGTACGCCCGTTTAATGTCGCGGTCACCTGCACGCCATCCCATGCGATGCCCTCCTCGACGCCACGCCCGGCCAATGCCGAGCGGGAAAATCCCATGACCCGGGCCCGGATCGACGGCCGCAGGGCGACCACCCGCGCATCGTCCAGATTCAGCAGCGCAAGATCGTCCGCCGTTTGGTTTTCAAAGACCCGGGCCTTGGCCGCGATATAGTCCGCCGGCGCCTCGTAGCGATCCATGTGGTCCGTCGTGATGTTCAGCACTGCCGCAAACCAGGGACGGAACCGCCGGATCGTCTCGAGCTGGAAACTCGACACCTCGGCCACGACATACTCATACGGCGAAACGCCGGCGGCCTTGTGCGTGGCGAGCGCCACTTCGCTGAGCGGCGTGCCCAGGTTGCCGCCGACGAACGCATGTTTGCCACTGCGCTTCAACATCTCTCCGATCAACGTCACGGTCGTGCTCTTGCCGTTTGTACCCGTAATCGCGATGACCGGCGCCTTCAGGAACCAGGAGGCCAGTTCCAGTTCGCCGATCACCGGCACACTGCGCCTGCGAACCGCCTCGAGCATGGGCAGCCGTGTCGGCACGCCCGGACTGATCACGACAAGATCAGTCTCCTGCAGCGAAGAACCATAACCGGCTCCGGTACGGACGGTAAGCCCGGTGCGATCCAGCCGCGCCAGCACATCCGCAAGCTGTGCCTCGTCTTTGGCATCGGCGATCGTGACCTTCGCCCCGGCCTCCTGCAGCAGACGCGCCGCCGACTCGCCGCTCCGGGCCATCCCAAGGACCGTGACCCGCCTGTTTGCTAAGCCCTCGACCGATTCGATCGCCATGATTGCCCATAGACCGTCATTACCTGAGCTTGAGTGTGCTGAGACTCAACAACGCCAGCAGGATGGCAATGATCCACAGCCGCACGACCACCTTCGGCTCCTCCCAGCCCTTCATTTCAAAGTGGTGATGGATCGGGGCCATCAGAAAAATCCGCTTGCCGCGCGACTTGAAGGACGCCACCTGGAAGATGACCGAGATCGCCTCGATGACAAACACGCCGCCGACGAGCAGCAGCAGCAGTTCGTGCTTGCTGACCACCGCGACCGTGCCGAGCGCGGCGCCGAGCGGCAACGAGCCCACGTCGCCCATGAACACCGTCGCTGGATAGGTGTTGAACCAGAGAAAGCCCAGGCTCGCGCCGAAAATCGCCGCCGTGAAGACCGCCAGCTCGCCCGCGCCGTCGATGTGGGGAATCAGCAGGTAGTCGGACATGATCTTGTTGCCGACCACGTAGGCCACGATCGTGTAGGCCAGCGAGGCGATCATGACGGGGCCGACCGCCAGGCCGTCGAGGCCGTCCGTGAGGTTGACCGCGTTCGAACTGCCGACGATGACCAGCACGGCGAACGGGATATACAAGAGCCCCAGATCGGGCGTGAAATTCTTGAAAAAGGGCACGCTCAGTTTCGTCGAATAGCCAGGCAGATAGTAAAAGAACAGGCCGATCGCCAGCGCCAGGAGGCCCTGCGCCACGATCTTTTGCCAGGCGGTCAGACCCCTGGACTTGCTGCCGGTGAACTTCCGATAGTCGTCGGCGAAACCGATCATGCCGTATCCGAGCGTCGCGCCCAGCGCCAACCAGACATACTGATTCGTGATATCGGCCCACAGCAGGGTGGACAACATCACGGCAAACAGAATGAGGATGCCGCCCATGGTGGGAGTCCCTTCCTTGCTCTGGTGGCTGCTCGGGCCGTCTTCGCGGATATGCTGGCCCATCTTGACGGCCTGCAACCGCCGGATCACCGGCGGCGCCAGCACGAAGGCGATGAGAAAGGCCGTGATCGCCGCATAGATCAGGCGGAAGCTGAGATAGCGGAACACGTTCAGCGCGGCGAACTCGGTGTGCAGCGGATAGAGCAGCAGATACAGCATCGTCAGTGTCCCTGGGCCTGTTTGCCCGTCGCCGTGTCGCGGAACGAGCCCGCCAGCATCTCGACCGCCTGTTCCATTTTCATGCCGCGCGACGCCTTCACCAGCACCACATCGCCGTCCTGCACGAGCGCCTTCAACGCCGCGCCTGCGCGGGCCGCGTCCGGTTCGTGCACGACATGCTCCGGCGCCATGCCCGCCGCGCGCGCGCCCTCCGCCACCTGTTTGCCCAGGGCTCCGCAGGCGATGAGCTGCGACACCCCTCGTTCAGCCAGATAGGCGCCGACTTCGCGGTGCAGGGCGGGGGCGGAGGGGCCCAGCTCGAGCATGTCTCCCAGCACCGCCACCGAGCGTCGGTCCGCGCCGAGCGCGAGCAGCAGATCGATGGCCGCCTTCATCGAGGCCGGATTCGCGTTATAGCAATCGTTGATGATCCGGATTCCACCCACCGTCAGCACCTGCGAGCGCATCGCCGCCGGCCTGAACCGCGCCAGCCCCTCGGCGATCGTCGCCGGACTCAGTTCCATCGCATGGCCGACCGCAGCCGCTGCCAGCGCGTTCAGGACATTGTGCAGGCCGTGAACCCGCATGGTCACCACTTGCGGTTTGCTGCGTCCGGGAAGCCGCAGATGGAACTGCGTGCCCTGCCGGGACCCCAGGGTCAGCCGCTCCGCCCGGACCTCGGCTTTCGACGAGAGTCCGAACGACAGCACGTCGCAGCGGGCGCGCGCGGCCAGGTAGCCGAAGTAGGCATCGTCCGCATTGAGCACCGCCTGCCCCTCGGGGGGCAGGAACTCCAGCAGTTCGCCTTTCGCCTGCGCGGACACGTCCATGGTGCCGAAGAACTCCAGATGGTCCGGTCCGATGTTCGTGATCAGGCCGATCGTCGGACGGACAATCTCGCAAAGCCGCGCCGTCTGGCCCGTCTGGTCCACGCCCATCTCGATCACGGCCGCCTTGTGGCGCGGCGCCAGCTTGAAGAGCGTCTGCGGCACGCCGATGCGGTTGTTCAAATTCCCCTCGGTCCGCAACACCGGCCAGCGCTGCGCCAGCACGTCGGCCGTCATCTCCTTCGTCGTCGTCTTGCCGTTGCTGCCGGTCACGGCCACGACCGGAATCTGGAACCGGTTGCGGTGGTAGGCCGCCAGTTGCTGATAGGCCTTGAGCGTGTCCGGCACGCCGAGCACCACCGGCCTGCGGGCTGATCCGTGCGCTGGCCGCTGCGGCATGGATGCAGGCAGGCGGAAGCCGTCCTGCACCAGCGCGCCGACTGCGCCCTTCTTCAGCGCGGCCAGGACGAAGTCGTGCCCGTCCATCCGCTCGCCCTTGATCGCGACGAACAGGTCGCCCTCCCCGACCTCCCGTGAATCCATGCAGAGTCGCCGGATACCCTGCTTGGCGACGCGCGCCTCCCAGTCCGTCAGGACACGGGCGCTGGTGATCTCGCGCACTTCGTCGACGATAAAGAGTGGCATCGTGTACTTCCCCAATTCACCGACCGGAATCGGCTGCGCGCACAGGACCGCTTGCATCATGCCCGCCGTGTTGCCAGCGCCGCCCGGGCCACCTCGCGGTCGTCGAAATGATGGCGCGCGGACCCGACGATCTGATAATCCTCGTGGCCCTTCCCCGCGATCAACACCGTGTCGCCCGATTTGGCCTCGCGCACGGCCGCCTCGATCGCGGCGCGCCGGTCGGCGATCACCTCGTACCGGATCTTCCTGTCCGTCAGCGCCTCGCGCACCCCGGTTTCGATCTCGCGCAAAATGGCCGCCGGATCCTCGCTGCGCGGATTGTCGGAGGTCAGGAACACCACATCGCTGAGCCGCGCCGCCACGCGCCCCATCTTGGGCCGCTTGCCCCGGTCGCGATCCCCGCCGCAGCCGAACACCGTGATGATCCGCCCCGTCTTCAGCGCCTGGGCCGCCGTCAGCAAACGCAGGAGCGCATCGTCCGTGTGGGCGTAATCCACCACGACCGTGAAGTCCTGCCCGGCCTCCACCCGCTCGAACCGTCCCGGCACGTTCACGACCGAGGCAATCCCCTTCTGGACCGTCTCGGGCGAAAGCCCTTCGTGCAGGCCCACGCCGATCGCCGCTAAAATATTGTAGACGTTGTGCTCGCCGACCAGCCGACTCTCGATCGGAAATTTCCCTCGCGGCGTCGCCGCAGTGAAGCGGGTGCCGCTGAGCGCCAGCCGGACGTCCTCGGCCCGGATGTCGGCTTGCTTGTGGATCGCATAGGTCCACACAGGCACGCGGCTGGCTTCGCACATGAGCAGGCCGCGGACATCGTCCACGTTGACGATCGCGCGCTTGGGCCTGGGTTTTTTGCCGGCCGGGTCCAGATCGGAGAAGAGACGGCGCTTGGCCTGGAAATAGGAGTCCATGTCGCGATGGAAGTCGAGATGGTCCTGCGTCAAATTGGTGAAGATCGCCACGTCAAACTCGCAGCCGGCGGTGCGGTCCATCGCCAGCGCGTGCGAGGAGACCTCCATCACCGCCGCATCCATACCCGCGTCGGCCATCCGCGCCAGCAACGCCTGCAACTCCACGGCGCCGGGCGTCGTATGGGCTGCCGGCAGGCGTTCGTTGCCGATTTGATAGGCGACCGTCCCGATCAATCCGACCCGGCGGCCCGCGGTTTCCAGCACTCCCTTGCAGAGATAAGTCACCGTCGTCTTGCCGTTCGTGCCGGTCACGCCGACCATGCATAGTTTCGACGCGGGATCGCCGTAGAAGCGTCCAGCCAGCACACCCAGTACCTGCCGGGAATCCTCCACGCACAGTACCGGCACCGATGGCACAACCGGCGCGGCCAATCCTTTTTGCAGGACCAGCGCGGAGGCGCCGGCTGCCACCGCCTTGCCGACGAAGGCATGTCCATCCACGCGCTCCCCCTTGACCGCCACGAACACGCTCCCCGGCTTGACGGCGCGCGAATCATCCGTCAACGCCGTCACGGCCACATCGAGATTGCCCTGCCGCTCGGCCGTCCGCAGCGGCGCCACCAATTCGGCAAAGGTCATGGCACCATCCCGAGTCCTGGCCCGATTCCCGCCCCGATTTCAGTGTGGGCCGCCAGCGCCACTTTCATCGGCTCCTGGGAGGAAACGCCGAGATAGGTCAGGGACTGCTCCGCCACCCGCCTGAAAATCGGCGCAGCCACCGTGCCGCCCCAGGCTTCCCCCTGGGGCTCGTCGATGATCGCCACGATCGTCAGACGCGGATCCTCCGCCGGAACGTAGCCGACGAACGAGGCCACGGAGAGCGCCGAGGAGTAGGCGCCGGTCTCCGGATCGATCTTTTGCGACGTGCCCGTCTTGCCCGCCACGCGATAACCGGCCACGGCGGCCTTCGAGCCGGTGCCGGCCGTGACGACGCTTTCCAGCATGGTCCCGAGCGTCTGGGCCGTTTCTGCCGCGATGGGACGGCGCCTTACCTGCGGCGTCATTTGCGCCACCAGTTGTCCGTGCCCGTCGCGGACTTCCGAGACCACATAGGGGCGCATCAGCCACCCGCCGTTGGCCACGGCCGAGACGGCGGTGGCGAGCTGCAGCGCCGTGACGCCGATTTCCTGCCCGATCGCCACGGAGGCCAGCGTGCGCCGGCCCCACTCGCGCGGCTCCTTGACCAGACCGGAGGCTTCTCCCGGCAGATCGATTTCAGTCTTTTCTCCGAATCCAAACGCCCTCAAGTAGCGAAAAAGGCGATCCTCCCCCAGCACCATGGCGGTCTTGGCGGCCGCCACATTGCTGGAACGCTGGATCGCCTGGGCAAAAGTGATCCACTTGGCCTTCTCGTGATCGTGAATCACGGTGCCGGCGATCGTCATTTTTCCGTTTTCCGCATAGATCATGCTGTCCGGCTTCATGGCATGTTCTTCCAGCGCGGCCGCGGCCAGAAAGATCTTCATGGTCGAGCCCGGCTCATAGGCATCGGTGACGACCCGGTTGCGCCACCGGTCGGCCGACAATCCACGCACGGCGTTCGGATCGAACCGGGGCGACATCGCCATCGCGAGCACCGCGCCGGTTTTCGGCTCCATCACAATCACCACGCCGCTTTTGGCCTGGGTCGCCGAGACGACGTCATCCAGCTCCTTCTCCGCGATGTACTGGATCACCTCGTCGATCGTCAGCGTCACGCTGTGGCCCGCGGACGGCCCCTGCTCCGTCAGGCCCTTGGGAAACACCGTGCGCCCCAGGGCGTCGCGCTGCAGGACAATCTGACGTTTTTCTCCACGTAGATACGGATCGTAGCGCCGCTCGATGCCTTCCAATCCCTGGCCGTCCATGCCGGCGAAACCCAGCACGTGCGACAGCAGGGCTCCCTTGGGATAGAACCGCCGCCCCTCCATGACCGTGCCGATCCCCTCCAGCGACAGCCGCTCCAGGCGCCGGCCCTGATCGGGATCGACCTTTCGTGCAATCCAGACGAAGTTCCGCTCCTGCCGAAGTTTTTTCTCGATCTCGTCGGCACGCACGCGCAGCACCCGCGCGAGGTCGCGCGCCACGCCGGACGGATTATCCAGCGACGCCGGCACGCCGAACACCGACGGGACCTCCATGTTCATGGCCAGCACCTTGCCCCGCCGGTCATAAATGGAGCCCCGGATGCCTTCGACCGTCACGGCTTTCTGGTGCTGCCGGTCCGCCTTGACCGACAGTTCCGCCGCCTGCAGCACTTGCAGGTGGACCAGCCGCCCCAGGACAGCCGTGAACCCGGCCAGCAGCAGCACAGCCAGCACGATCCGGCGGCCGCGGCAGGAATCCGTGCCGGTCATGGCTTCCTCCAATAACGTTCGCTCTTCGCGACATGGACTTCAGGCATCCGGTCACCCATAGCCGGCATGGGCTCGGCGGCATTCACCATCACCACCTGCCCGGGCTGGGGCGGGACCATCCCGAGTTTCTCCGTCGCAGCCCTGGCGATGCGATCCGGCGCCGTCAAGGCCGACACCTTCACGCGCAATTCGTCCTGTTCTCGCTGGAGCAGAATCTTCTGGGTTTTCAACTGCTCGATGCGGTAGCCGACCCGCACGATGTCCACCCGCTCCCAGACGAACAGGAGCAACATTCCGATGACCCCCAGCGCGGCCAGCAGTCTCATCTCGGCCTCCCCTCAGGCAGCTTCTCGGCCACCCGCAATTTGGCGCTGCGCGCGCGGGGATTGCTCCGGCACTCCTCGTCCGAAGCCATCTGGGGCTTCTTCGTCAGGATTTTGAGTCGGCCTTCGGGCCCCTGCGCCAGGGAGCGGAACGTCTGCTTGGCGATCCGGTCTTCAAGGGAATGGAAGGAGATGATACAGAGCCGGCCGCCCGGGGCCAGCACATCGACCGCATCGCGGATTGCTCCCGCGATCACATCGAGTTCCTGATTCACGGCGATGCGCAGGGCCTGAAACGTCCGCGTCGCGCAATGGATGCGCCCGTGGCGATAGACCGCCGGGACGGCGCCCGAGACGGCAGAAGCGAGATCGAAGGTGGTGCGAAGTGGGTGTGTTTTTCTGGAAGCGACAATGGCGCGGGCAATACGCCTGGAATAGTGTTCCTCGCCATAGTGATAGATCAGATCGGCCAGCTCGCGCTCCGGGAGCCGGCCGATCAATTCTGCGGCAGTGCGACCACCACTCTGATCCATGCGCATATCGAGCGGACCGTCGGAGAGAAAGCTCATCCCCCGCTCCGGACGGTCCAGTTGAGCCGACGACACGCCGAGATCAAAGATCACGCCGTCAACCTCCGACACGCCGACCGACCTCAGGTGCTGCTTGAGTGCGCTGAAATTGCCCCGGACCAGGCGCGTCCGCGATGCGAAACGCGTCAAATTCGCCGCGGTTTCGGCGATCGCGTCCGGATCGCGATCGACTCCGATCAGAATGCCGTCAGGGCCGCTCCGATCGAGTACAAGCGCCGCATGACCACCCTGCCCAAGAGTGCAATCGAGATAGACCCCGCCAGGCTTGCAACTAAGCCAGGCCACCACTTCCCCTGACAGAACTGGAATATGGCGAACCAAGCAGTTTCCCTTTGAGTTACCATCAGTTACCACTTTCTCCCACTTTGCGGTAAAAGTATACTTTCTGAGCCGCCCATGTCAAGGGAAATATTCATGAAGTCAGCTAGATAGGAGACTTGGCCACGATCGAGTAAATCCGGGTGGCTTGGAAGAGCCGGAGAGAAGAGCCGACGAATGCCTTTGGGATGGATAACCACCGGCCGCGACCCCGCCCATTCAGGGACATCGCACATGCTGCAGGGACTCTGTTCAATTTACTGGCGATCCAGCAGCCTTTCAAGCATGTGTCCGGCAATTCATTGACTTTCCTCTACTTGGCTTGCAGAATGACACTATGCATCGCGTAGTTCCGATCCAGTACATAAGCCTCGGCTTCATGGTTGCCTGCTTATTTTCTGCCGCACAGGCAGACGCCGCCCAGACCGCGCCCGTGACGACCCTCTATTGGTGTCCGGGCCAGGCCGGCAAGGAGATTCAGGTCAAGCCGGGCCCTGGTTGCACACCGCTCGTCGAGAAAAAGCAGGATGACCAGGACGAAGTCAAGGCGGGAAAAGAGCCGATTAGGATTGAAAATCTAGAGAGCGAAGTCACCGCGTTTCTTCAACGGTACCGCCAATTCCTGGCCTGCTGCACCAGCGATTCCGGCGCGACATCTCTGGACGACCTGGACGAACTCCGGAATCAGGCCACGCACCTCCTCCATCAAGTCTTGAAAACAACCTCGGTTGCGTCTATCGCAATGTCGAGGACTCAGGCATTGATCAGCCAGGTCGCTGAGGCGCGGGAGCGGCTTACGCTCCTCAAGAGCCGCGTGGAAGCTCTCGGCAAGTCCAAGGACCGGCTCGACGTGCTTGACTATGAACAAGCTGGACGCGCACGGCGCAGAATCCGGGAGGAGGAGCGCGCGATCTCCAAAGACTTTGCACCACCGGCACGCCGGTCCACTGCACCGACGGGAACGGAAATTGGAGGCACGGCTCCTACCGGATCGGCAATCGGGAAATCGGCCCCGACCGGCACGGACATCGGCAAAACAGCTCCCACGGGGTCTGAAATCGGCAACACCCCGCCAACTCTTGGAGAACTCGTTGGAACGGAAGCCGGCCCCGAACGAAATCGAGAAAACTCCTTGACCACGACTGAGCCGGTTGCCACAGGCACGGTTGGCTCGGACATCGGAAGCCCTTCTCGCACCGGCCCCGACATCGGCGACTCAAACCTCAATCAGCGTTGATCGTTTAAAGCAGCTAGGACGAGTGGCTGGCTGGAGCGGTTGATCTAACCGGCGGCATGGAAATCCACGTCTCGCCGCCGTTTTCGCTCTTATAAAGACCGCTGCCGTTCGTGCCGGCGTAGAAGAGTTTGGGGTCGATCGCGCTCTGGGCCAGCGAACGGATGTTCAGGCTCGTGAATCCGTTATTGATCGCCTTCCACGTCTTTCCTCCGTCTTCGCTCCGGTGCACGCCTTCACGGCTCGCAATATAGAGCGTGCCGGCCTTGGCCCGGTCCAACACCATCGCGCTGATCATTTGGTCCGGCAATGATTGCGCGATGCGTGTCCAGGACGCGGCCGCGTCGGTGGATTTGTAGAGACCATTCAGTGTCGCCGCATAGACCGTGTCCGGCGCGTAGGCATCCACCTGCATCACGGTCACCCCCAACGCACGCGATGATTTGATCAGTTCGGGCGGCACCAAACCGTTGTTCGCCTTGCTCCATCGCTCCGCGCGAGTGATGGACTTATAGACGCCGCCGCTGGTCCCGGCATACATCATGTGCGGCCTCGTGGGATCCAGCGCCAGCGCCACCACCATGAGCACTTCCGTCATCCCGTCCATCCTCTTTTGCCAACTCTCTCCGCCGTCCGCGGATTCGAAGACGCCCATGGTCGTGGAGACGAACAGATGGCTGCTCTCTTTTGGATCGAACACAAACTGGGTGACGACAGACGTGACGGTATTGCTCTCCAGGCCATTGCGCAGCGACGTCCAGCGCTGCCCGCCGTCGTAGCTCTTAAAGACCGCATCGCCTTTCGTTCCGGCATAGACCGTGGCCGGGTAGGCGGGATCGATCGCCATCGAGATCACGCGCGAATGGCTCATGCCTCTCGAAATGTTCCCCCAGGTTTGCCCGCCGTCGCGCGTTTTAAAGATGTAATCGTTCGTCGCCACATAGATGATCTGCGACTTCGAGGGATGGAGGGCGATGACAACGATGGGATCGCTGCCGCCGCAGCCGGGAACCGCGAGGAGCACCGCTGCGAGAAGAACGGCGAGACGGGGCATCATGAATATTAACGATAGTTCGTGAATTGCAGATCGATTCCGAAATCCTTCTGCTTCAGGAACGCGATCACCGTCTGCAGTTCGTCCTTGCTCTTGCTCTGCACGCGGACCTGATCGGCCTGGATCTGCGCCTGGACTTTCAGCTTCCCGTCCTTGATCTCCTTGACGATCTCCTTGGCCTTCTCCATTGCCAACCCGCTCTGGATTGTGGCGACCTGCCGGGCCAGCCCGCCCAGCGACGGTTCCACGGCCCCGAACGTGAAAGCCCGGACCGAGACATTGCGCTTGACCAGCTTGCCTCGCACGATGTCCACGACGCTTTTGAGCTTGTACTCGTCGTCCGACACGATCACCAGTTCCATTTCCTTTTCCTTGAGCGTCACCTCGGTTTTCGTGCCCTTGAAATCGAACCGCTGCCCGATTTCCTTCAGGGACTGGTCGATCGCGTTCTTGACCTCCTGCATGTCCACTTTCGAGACGATATCGAATGAAAACAGATCGGCCATCGGTTATTCCTCCATACCAAACTGTGCTAACAGCACCCACCGCCGGGAAGATGGATGCCGTCGCTGATTGCCGGGCGCGAGGCCGCCGGTGACGCGCCTCCTCCGCTCAGGATGATCACTTCGCTGCTGGTAAACGGCTTCTTGCCGATCAGGTAGCCATACCATTGCCGGACGCCGTCAGTCAGGACGATCACCGCCAGCAGCGCGACGATGCCGACCAGCGCCGCGTCCAGATACAGCGCGACGGCCTGTCCCGAGTCTCCGAGATTGCGCGCCTTGCCGAGAAACAACCCGAACATCTCGTACGACCCCGTCAGCGTGATCGCGCCGACAAACACCATCGGGGCTGCCGTGATCCAGAGAAATTGCGGTTTCTTCATCTTGATCAATACGGTAGTCCCGATGCACAGGGCCAGCGTGCCCAGCAGTTGATTGGCCGCGCCGAACATGGGCCAGATCGTCGAGATGCTGCCGGTGCTGATCAAATAGCCCCAGGCGCCGACGACCGCGCCGCTGCTCGCCAGCACGCCCGGCCACCAATTGAAGCGCCGGAGCGGCTCGTACACGCGTCCGCCCATTTCCTGGATCAGGTAGCGCGCGACCCTCGTGCCTGTGTCAATCGTCGTCAGGATGAACAGGGCCTCGAACAGTAATGCGAATTGATACCAGTAGGCCATCAGACCCGCCATGCCTGGCAACGCGGCAAAGATGGAGGCCATCCCCACCGCCAGCGACACGGCGCCGCCGGGTCGTCCCTCCACGTTCACTTCCACGAGCCGCGAGAGTTCCTGAATCCTCTGCACCGGAAAGCCCATCGCCGCCAGCGTATCGGCGGGCAGCATCGTATTGATCGCCAGATAGTCGCCTGGCACGAGCACCGACGCGGCAATCAGCGCCATCACGCCCACAAAGCTCTCCAGGAGCATCGCGCCGTAGCCGATCGGCGCGTGGGATTCCCGCTCGATCATCTTCGGAGTCGTGCCGGACGAGACGAGCGAGTGAAAACCGGAAATGGCTCCGCAGGCGATCGTGATGAAGAGAAACGGAAAGAGCGTGCCGGGGATGATCGGCCCTCCGCCCTGCGCAAAGGCCGTCACGCGCGGCATTTCGATCGTCGGCGCCATGAGGATCACGCCCGCCGCCAGCAGCACCACGACGCCGAGCTTCATGAAGGTCGAGAGATATCCGCGGGGCACCAGCAGCATCCAAGCGGGCAGGACCGAGGCGAGGAACCCGTAGCCGGCCAGCAGCCACACCAGCGACTCGCGCTCGAACTCGAACCAGTCTGCAATATCCGATTGGGCCACTACCCGCCCCGCAATCACGGCTGCGAACAACAGGACCACTCCAAGCGCAGAGACTTCTCCGATCCGGTTGGGACGGAACTTCTCCAGATAAAATCCCATCAGGAATCCGATGGGAATCGTCATGGCAATCGTGAAGGTGCCCCACGCGTTCAGATACAACGCGTTGACGACCGCGAGGCCGAGGCCGGCCAGCGCCACCACGACGATGAACAGCACGACCATCGCCGTGGCCGTGCCCGTGACAACCCCCAATTCATCCCGCGCGATTTCCGGCAGCGACCGGCCGTTCCGCCGCATCGAGGCGACCAGAATGACGAAATCCTGCACCGCCCCGGCCAGCACCGCGCCGATCACGAGCCAGAGAAATCCCGGCAGATAGCCGAACTGCGCAGCCAGCACCGGCCCCAACAGAGGCCCGGCACCGGCGATCGCCGCGAAATGGTGTCCAAACAGCACATACTTGTTGGTGGGACAAAAATTGGTGCCGTCATTCAGGCGGCAGGCCGGTGTTATGTGCTGATCGTTCAGCTCGACGACCTTGTACGCCAGAAACCTCCCATAGAACCGCAACGCCAGTACATAAAAGCAGGCCGCCGCCACGACCAGCCACAGCCCGTTGACCTTTTCCTGAGAATTGAAGAGACCGGTGACGAATCCGAACGCCACCGCGCACAGGACTGCGACCGACGCCCAAGCGAAGAATACGGCAAGCCGCATGCGGCCTATACTATACAAGCACTGGAACGCTGTAAACGGGCGCGCGGACGGAAGTCAGACTGAACAGCGAAGAACTCGCACGGAAGGGAATCGAGATTTTGATCAGCGCATACCCATGCAGAGCGTAGACGTACCGGGCTCACAAGCCACGAAATATCCGTCCGCTTTTCGATCTCGTTGGCATACACAGCTCTGGCAAATCCATACACCCAGGAAACCATCAGAAAAATCAAGAAGATCGCCAATCATTTCAGGGATTCAACTGAAGGCACACCCCTACACTCTTCATCACTGGAATCCGTTCATCGTTTTCCTTAAAAACCTTTATTTTCTCCAAAGATAGATCAGCTGAACGATCTCTGGCACTGCCGATGCTCTCTTACCCTGTGAACAACTAGTGCAATTAGTATGCTGGGTTTCCTGCCGTACTAGTCAGCTGGCAGCGCTCACCGAGAGAGGGAGAAAAGGAGGCAGACAATGAAAACGTTCATTCTAATCGTGGGTGTGCTGGCCTTCGCCGGGATGGGGCTTTCCGTCGGACAGTCGGATCCCGGAGTCATGTCTGACGTTACGCCGAAGTTCATCGCCGGAACGGTTCAAGCCATTGATCCGTCCGGCATGAATATCATCGTTCAAACCGACCAAGGGAGATCGGAGATGTTGCCAGTTGCAAACGCCGACGCCGTAAAAGGACTCGCCAAGGGCGATTCCGTGAGCGTCGAACTGGATGAAAAGGGTACGGTCGTCAAGATCGTCAGGACGACCGCCCAACCGAAGCAATCGCCTGAACCCAAGAGTTGACGGTCTCCGGACAGTTCATGCACACCCTCTCAACACTGCTGCCAGCTGACCAGTGCGGCAGGAACAAACACGATTCACATGCGGAGTTGAAGTCTGGAACCGGAGAATGACAACTCACGAGTCCCGAGCGGTGTCCCTTGCGAACAGGCAGCGATGGAGGTGCCAATGAAGTTTCCCCGGAGGACTGCATTGTTGTGGACGATGTTCTTCATGGGGCTTGTGTTCTGTTTCGCCGATGCCCCCCTGCATGCCGCCGAACCGAAATCCGGCGCATGGTCGGGCGGCGGCGCCGTCGGATTTTTGGGCAACACCCCGGACGGAACCGCCTTTGCCACGAATCTCAACGCCGATTACTTTGTGTCACCCCAGCTCTCCCTAGGACCTCTTGCCCAGATTGCCGCGACGGGGGATCTGTTTCAGTTCGGCCTTTCCGGCCAGGCAAAACTCTGGTTCGATCTCCCCGACCTCGACAAGCGGTTGCGATTGAACCTGCAGGGCGGGATCGGATTCCTGCACGCGGACCTGCGATCGTCAGACACGTCCTGGCTGATCCCGATCGGGATCGGCCTCGATTACGCCGTGAACGAGAAACTGAGCCTGACGTCCGCGTTTCTGATCAACTTCACCGACATCCACACGGGCCGCGGGACGGATGCCCACATCATGCCGGGACTGACCTTCGGCATTCGCTTTTAGGGTCTTTCCTGCCCGGTCCCGGGCGGCAGGGTCGGCGCGCCTGGGCCAATGGGCAGAGGCCTGAGCAGATGGATTGTATTCAGCTCCGCTGATTTCGTCGCGATTTCGAGCGCAATCTGTTCCCTGTTGATGTGCGGACGCCGGCCGGCCAGCAACTGCTCGAGCCGCTGCACGGCCGCGGATTCCAGCGCCGCGACGGCATCCGGACGCAGCAACAGGTTCAGCATGAGCCGGACTTCCTGATAGAGGGGCTTGCCGGCGGCCCGTTCGACCAACTGTTCGCCGAGCCCGGCCGCCAGGCCGGCCCCCACATTGCCGCCTTCCTGCTTGGCCTTGTCACCCCCCGTAGGCTCCTGGCCGATCTCGACGGTGGGAATCGTAAACCAGGGGGCGGAAACGAGGTCGAGCCCGCCCGGCAATTTCCCGGCTGATTGTCCGTCTGCTGTTTTCTGCACCTGCCCGGCCGACTCCTTGGCCGCTTCAAGACGGGAGGCCGCTTCGAATCCCAGCGCGACTTTCCCGGCCGTTCCGCCGACAACCCTGATCCGTCCGATCACGCCGGCCCCGCTCGCCCATATCTGCAAGCCGTCCGATGCGTTGATGAACGAGAGCCGGACCCGACTTCGCTTTTCGGTCAGCAGGCCGAAGTTTTTCGTCGCAAAATCGTCCAGCACGCCGAAGATCAACCCCTCCACGCCCAGCGTATCGCGGAGTTGCGGCACAGTCGCCAGATCCAGTTGACGGCCCAGGGTGATGCCAAGCTGATCGCGCAGGATCTGATCCGTCTGCAGCACCGGCTGCACGGCATACTGCAGAGCCTGCAGACGCGCGATCAGCTCGTCGCGGACGTACTGTGGCGCCACCACATCATTGGTGCTGTTGACCAGCGGAAGAACCGCCACCGTTCTGATCGGATTGCCGGGGTTGGGCGGCACTCGAAGGTACATCGAGTCCAGCGCCGAACAGGCGGTCGAGAGCCAGCAGGCCAGTCCAAGGATGAACAGGCGCAGCAGGGTTCGAGCTTGCATCACACCATCCTTCGGCTCAACGAGGAGCTTCGTCCGGCGCCACGACTGCCCAGCCGCCCAGCGCGGCGAGGCAGCCGAGTCCGATGGCGATCCAGACCAGCTCGCGCACGCGCCGCAGCAGCGCGAAGGTGATGCCGGTCACATCCGAGTATCCGAAGGCCACCAGCACCAGCAGATTGCCGCCCTCCTGCGCGCCGAGGCTGCCGGGAATGAAAAACGTCCCGCCCTTGATGAAGACCGACAGGGCGCCGATGGCAATGGCGGAGAGCGGACTCACCGACGGTCCGCCGATGAACCAGAGGATCGCGTAGACTTCCAGCGCCTCCGCCATCCAGCCGAAAAAAAAGAAGCCGATCGACAGCAGGAACGCGCGGCGGTCCTGCGTATAGAAATCCAGAATCGTCCGGTCCAGCTCGCGCAGCTTCTCCGCGCGCGCCTCCAGGTAGGGAATGCGGATGCGGCACCAGCGCAGGACGTTCAGCAGGCCCAGGAACAAACCGATCCGCTGGACCATCACGAAGAGCGCGATCCCGAACAGGAGCAGTCCCACGCCGACCAGCGCCGCCAGCAACGCCGCGTTCGAGTCCCCCGAGGTCGAGGTTCCCACGAGTCCGAAGGCAAGGCCGATCCCGAGCAGGATGAACAGCACCTGCGCGATGGTCATCGTGGTCTTGGCCGTGATGACGGAGGCCAGGGCCTCGATCATCGGCACGCCGTGCGGCTTGAGCAGCAGGGCCTTCAGGGGCTCGCCGCCGACGTAGGCGGTCGGCGTCGTCATGTTCACCACCTCACCCGCCGTGCGGATCGCCAGCAGCCGCCCAAACGGCACAGCAGCGGCATGGTTTCGCAACGTCAGCCGCCAGCCGTAGGCTTCCAGCAGATACATCAGCAACGACGGAAGCAGGATGACCAGAAACGCCGGCGGCCCGATGCCGGCGATGGCCGACCAGATGTTCGCAGGCCCGATGTGCCAGATCAATCCGGCGAAGGTGAGCAGACCGACGAGAAAGAGAATGAGCCTAAGCACGCTGGCCTGTTGAAACTGCCGACGGGCGCGTGGTCCAGGCCAGCATGATCCAGAACACATTCGCCCCGATCGCCGTCATCCAGAGGAACCAGACCAGCTTGCCGATCGCGGCAAAGAACAGCAGGATCACCGAAAAATCACGGCTGGCCATGTTTTTGAGAATAAACTCGACGCGGGCGGCCTGCCCGGGCTGACTCCACCCCTGCCGCCGCCCGATCGCCTTGGCCCGCGTCACCAGCCAGAGAGAGATGCCGTTGGCAAACACCGCAGCGCCGGCCAATGCGAGCGGCAGCCAGGGCCGGGACGCCGCGCCCTGCCAGCCTCCCTGCGCGACGAATGCACCCCAGCCGATGCTGGCGAAGATCGCCATGTGCACGACATTGTCCGTCATGATATCCAGTTGCTCGCCGAGCGGCGATTCGGTGAAGGTCAACCGCGCCACTTCGCCGTCGCAACAGTCCACAATCGCCGCCAGCTGAAATAGCAGCGCGCCGACAATGCCAGCCGCGTAACTTCCCTTGGCGAAGGCCACCGCGGCCGCGACGCCGACGGCCGTGGCCACCAGCGTCACCGCGTTGGGTGAGAATCGCAGGGCCAGGAACATCCGGCTCAGCACCGCCGAGACCCCGCGGTTGAAGTAGGTGTCCACGAAGCCTTCGTACTGGCCGCGCAACGATTGAAACAACATCCGCTCGGCGGCCGCCGCCGAGGCGGCATCATCGACATGCAGGCACCAGTAGGACGACTGCGAGGAGGTTTCCACGGCCGTCACCCGGCCGTGGGCCTGCGCGCGGCCCAACAGCGCGCGGATCGGCGGGCCCTCATCTCGAATCGCCCCCGACACGCTCATGAGGCTGGGCGGCAGCACGGCGATCTCCGTGGCGCGGCCGTCGCAGACCACGGTCAGCGCCCCCTGCTCGGACGCCGCCTCGCGGCCCAGCACCTCGAGCAGTTGCCGGGACATGACCATCTGCGCGCCGACCACCAGGCAGGCGCCGCTCAGCTCATGGGCCATCGCTTCCCACGTCCGGTGGTCGTCCGGGGGAAACTCACGGACGGGACGCCAGCGCACCGCGACCGTTACCCGCGGATCGTCACGCACCAGTTGCTTGAGATTGGCTTCTTCCGCGCCGGCCAGCACGATCATTTCCTGCACACCGGCTCGTTGCAGCGTAAGCACCGTCCGCACGAACAACGGGAGTCCGCCCACAATGGTCAGGGGGCCGACGCCATCGGGGCTCTCCACCGCCCGGCTGAAGACACCGGGGGCAACCACCACGATGGCGGTGGTGAGGCCTTGCTTGTGTGCGGTCTTGCGCTCTTGAGGAAGGGTTTGGTCCATAACATCCGGCAGGCTATGGGTAATGGGCACTAGGCGGTTATGTTAATCCCACTTCATGCCCATTGCCTATTGCCTCGTGCCCGCTTTTATCCCAGCTTCGGCAGGATGTCACGCTCGGCCTTCGCGATGTCATCCTCGAAATCAATTTCAGTCCACGGCAGTCCGCCGATCCGCTCGTAGCCGACCTTCACATCGTCGAAAAATTCCAGCAGGGCATCCTCGTATTCCATGTCCAGTTGCCCGCGCTCCACGTAGGCCTGCACGGAGCGGATGAGCGAACCCGTGTCCGCCCCCCGGACCTTGAGAAAGCCCACGCCTTCGCCAGCCATATCATAACGCGACGGCATCTTCTTGGTCAGCGCAATCACCCGCCCGCCCTGCGCCACGACCATGCACTCCTCACCCGTCTGCTTGACCGATTCGTCCATCAGCAGTGCGGTCGGATGGGACGAGTCGACCAGGCGCTTGAGAATCAAGCGATGGAACAACACGTCCGCATCCATGATCAGCACGTCCCCGTTCAGCTCCTCCCGCGCCCGCCAGAGCGATGTGATGCTGCCCCTCTGGTACTGATCGCTCTCCAGATACCGCACCGCCACGCCGCTCAGGCCGGAGCCGGCCGCGGCCTTGATCATCTCCTGCTTGTAGCCGACGACGATCACGGCCTGCCTGATGCCGACGCCCGTCAGCGATTCCAGATAACGGGCCAGCAGCGTCTGCCCGCCGATCTGAATGAGGCATTTGGGATGGTGCTGCGTCACCGGCCAGAGCCGCTTGCCGACTCCGGCCGCCAGGATGATGGCTTTCATGCGCGGACCGCCGCCGATTCCAACACTTTCTGGAACGCGGCAAGAAATCCTTCGATGTCCTGTGCGAAGAACGCCCATGTTGGCAATGCGGAAGACCGTGCGTTCCAGCTGCCACTGCCCCGCATGGAAAAGATCGCACGTGGAGTTCGCATAAGCCCGCCTGCTTTCATGCGCGAACGGCTGACGTTTCGAGGACTTTCTGGAACGCGGCGAGAAATCCTTCGATGTCCTGCGGAGTCAGCGCACCCATGTTGGCGACGCGGAACATCGTGCGTTCGAGCTGTCCCTGCCCCGCGTAGATGACGTAGCCCTGCTCTTTCAGACGGTCGTGCAGCGTCCGGTAGGTCAGTCCGTTGGGCAGATGGAAACAGGTGATCGTATTGGATTGGTGGTCGACCGGCAGAAGCGGCTTCACGCCCAGCTCCTTCATGCGCTGGCGGATACGGGCCGAGGCTTTTTTATATCGCTGGATTCGATTGGCCACGCCCTCTTCCAGCAATTCGTCGAGCGCCTCGTTGAAGGCATAGGCCACCTGCACCGCCGGCGTGAACGGCATGCTCGGTACCTGGTCGCTTTCATAATAATGGGGCAGATGGAGATACCAGGACCGTTTCGGGTAACCCTTCATCCGCTCCATGAACCCCTTGCGCACGAGCACGAAGGACATGCCGGGGAATCCCTGAATGCACTTGCCCGCCGTGCCGGCCACCATATAGAGCTTCGACCCGGCGATATCCAGCGGCTCGCCGGCCAGCCCGCTCACCGAGTCGACCAGGAACGCGCGGTTCTGGCTGTCCACCACATCGGCGATCTCCTTCATGGGATTGATCAGACCGGTGGTCGTCTCATGATGCACCATCGCCACGGTATGCACCTCGGGATGCTGCCGCAGCGCCAGCCGCACCTGCTCGGGGTCGGGACGCTTCGTCCAATCCATCTTCAATTCGGGCACGGCCAGCCGGTGCACCCCGATCATGGAGGAGATCCGTTCACCGTAGACACCGTTGTTGATGACCAGCACGCGCTTGCCGTGCGGGACGGAGGACAGGGCGGCAGCTTCCACCGCGGCCGTGCCCGAGCCGGTCAGCAGCACAGCCGTGTATTCCGATTCGGCGCCGGGCAGGAAGGCTTTCAGCAGTTTCTGCCGGATGCCCTGGAGCAGTTCCGCGCACTCCGGCTCGCGATGGCAGAGATCGGGCCGGTTCAGCGCCTTGCGGACGCGCTCCGACACGTTGACAGGACCTGGATTGAGGAGAATCATGAGGTCTGTTCGATGGCTTTCTTGAACCGCTGCGTCATGTCGGCCGGCTCGATCAGCACGCGGCCCGCGTCCTCGCACTGCTCCGTGACCTTCACCAGCAACATGCTCGGCCCATCCTTCTTCAGCATGGCCTTGAACTCGTAGACGGCGTCCTCGCGCTCGATCGCGCGCTCGACGTTCACGTACCCGGCTGCCTTCGCCACCTGTTCCAGCCGCACGACGTTCGAGATCGTCGGCTGGTTGCCCGTCGTGCCGTAGACTTCGTTGTCCAGCACCACGTGCACGAAATTTTTCGGCTTCAGCGCGGCGACGGTCGCCAGCGTCCCCATGCCCATCAGCACGTTGCCGTCCCCGTCGAGCACGATGACTTTCTTGTTTGGCTTGTTCAGCGCCACGCCCAGCCCGATCGCCGCCGCCGTGCCCATGGAGCCGATCATGTAAAAATGCGTGGCCCGGTCCGCGATCTTGTGGGCCTCGCGGGACGGGAAGCCGTTGCAGATGATCACCGGCTGGTCGGTCAGCTGTTCGAGCAGGGCGGCGATGATCCGCGCGCGACTCTGCATGGTGCCTTCTTCCGGCCTCATGGATGCAAACTCTTCACGATGCCCTTTTTCAGCAGCAGCGCCACAGGCACGCGTTCCTTCATGAAAGTCTGCGCCGTCCAGTGGAGATCGTCCACCAGAGTCTGCTCCGAAATCGTGCGGTGCGGAATCTTCACCGAGTCGAGCACCTGCGTCATGTTTTCACCCATGACCAGATGCTCCGGCGCGTCCTTGCCCTGGAATCCGCGCCAGGAAATCAGGAGCAGGCAGGGCTGTTTGTAGATGACGTTGAGCGAGATGATCGCGTTGAGGGAAGTGCCGACTCCGGAGTTCTGCATGAGGACCATCGGCACCTTGCCGGCCATGTAGGCGCCGGCCGCCATGGCCACCGCTTCATCCTCCCGCACGGCGGGCGTGTAGAGGCGCCGCTCCATCAGGGTCTCGATGATCCCGCCCAGGATGGAATCCGGCACGCCGGTGAAAAAATCGAACCCGACGTCCTGCAGCGCCTGAACGAATGCGTCGCTCTCGATCATGGGTCTCTCCGAAAATAACAAGGCCGGCCATATGCGAGCCGGCCGATGAAGCGTTCGCATTATAGCCAAGCGATGGTGGATTCACAAGGTTGCCTGCGTACGATGATCATGATACTGTGCGCGCGTCAGAAGGAGATCCGTGCCGATGAAGCACGCGCATGTTGTGTCTCCCCTCACTCTCCTGCTCGTGACTGTGCTCTTCCCGGCCGCGCTCCTCTACACGATGCCTGCCGCCCACGCGGTGGTCATGGTCAACGATCCGAAGGGCTTCAACGGCATCCAGTGGGGCACCACGCTCAACGACCGGCCGGAGCTGGCCTTGGTCAACACCGCGCGGCGCATCAAGGAATACGATCTCAAAAACGGCCCGATCCCGCTCGGCGAGGCCACCGTGGAGACGATGCGGCTCTCGACGGTGGACGACAAGTTCGCCCGCGTCACGATCCGCTATCGCGGGAAGGACGTCCATGCCCGGATCCTGGCCCATCTACAGGCCAAGTACGGCCCGCTGGACCGCACACCGGGGCAGACCATGCGCAGCTTCAACCAGCAGTACAACTGGCGCGGGACGGACACCGAGGTCAACATGACCTATGAAGGCCAGGGCGAGCGCGGCTTTCTGTTCATCGAGAGCACCGTGCTGGCGCCCCGCTTTAACGACTCTCTGCCCGAAAGCGCCTACTGACCGTGAGCGCGAATGGGAACCCATTCGCCATCTCTCTTGTTCTCCTCTGCTGTGCCCTGTCATGGCTATGGCCCTGCGCCGTCCGGGCCGTCCCGATGGCGAACGATCCGAAGGGATTCGGAGGGATCGCCTGGGGCTCCCCGTTCACGGAATCGGAGCATTACCTGCTTGTGGAATCCGGCACGCGCATCAAAGGATATGAATTGAAGCAGGGACCGCCTCCGTTAGGCGAAGCCAGGATGGAAGCCATGCGCTTCCTGACGATCGACGGGAAATTCGGCCGGGTCATCGCGCGCTATCAGGGCAAGCAGACCCACCAGCAGGTCTTGGCCTATATGGAGGCGAAATACGGCCCGCTGGACCGCACGCCGGGGCAGTTTTCGCAAGGGGTCGTGCAGCATTTGAATTGGCGGGGGCCCGAGACGGAAATCAACCTGACATTCGACGTCAAGCGGGAGCGCGGCCTGATCTTTTTCGAAAGCCAGGCGCTCCTCAACACCTTTCAGGACGCCGTCGGCGACACGGTCAACTGACTTCATTCCCATCTTTTCGTTGACAACCCGGCGTGCTCTCTCGCATCATGCGCGCCATGCATCAGGCAACGAAACTCAGGGCCCTGTTCAAGCGCCCCGGCGCCATCAAGATCGTCGGCGCCCATGACGCGCTCAGCGCCAAGCTGATCGAGCGCGCTGGATTCGACGGCGTGTGGGCCAGCGGCTTCGCCATCTCCGCCTCGCTCAAATGCATCCCCGACGCAAGCTTTATCGACTCCAGCGAGCAACTGGGCGTGGAGCGCCGGATGGCCGAGGCTATTACTATTCCCATCGTCGCCGATTGCGACACCGGCTACGGCAACGCGCTCAACGTCATGCGCACGGTCAACGACCGCGAGCGCGCCGGCGTGGCGGCGATCTGCATTGAAGACAACGTCTATCCCAAGCGCTGTAGCTTCTACGCGGGCGTCCGCCGCGAATTGATTCCGATCGAGGAACATTGCGGCAAGATCAAGGCCGCCAAGGCCTCGCAGACCGTGCCGGACTTCATGATCATCGCCCGGACCGAAGCGTTGATCGCCGGCTGGGGCAAAGAAGAAGCCCTCAAGCGCGCGGAAGCCTACGCGGCGGCCGGCGCCGACGCGGTGCTGATCCATTCGAAATCGAAAACCTTCGATGAACTGAAATCGGTGTGCAAGGCTTTTTCGGGCCGCGTGCCGATCGTCGTCGTCCCGACGATCTTCGACCAGACGACGGCGAAGGAAATGGAAGAGGCCGGTGTCAAAATGATCATCTACGCGAACCAGCCGGTGCGCGCGGCGATCCGAAGCATGCGCGAGGCGCTGGAGATCATCAAGAAGGACACCCGTCCGGGCGCCGCGAACGATCGCATCGTCACGCTGCCCGAAGTCTACGAGATCGTCGGCGTGCCGCAGATGGAGCAGGACGAGAAGGCATTCCTGCCGGTCGGCGGCGAGAAGATCACGGCGATCATCACAGCGGCGGGCTTCGAAAAGCAGCTCCTCCCCTTGATTGAAGACAAACCCAAATGCCTGCTGGACATCAAAGGCAAAACCATCCTGGAACGGCAGGTGGCGGCGATCAACGACTGCAACATCAAGGACATCGCCCTTGTGCGCGGCTACAAGAAGGAAGCGATCACGCTCCCCAACATCAAGTATTACGACAACGACCGCTACGAAGAGACCGGCGACCTCTTTTCGTTCTTCTGTGCTGAGAACGAGATGAAAAGCCGCACGCTCTTCCTGTACGGCGACATCGTGTTCGAGACGGCGATCCTCGAAAAGCTGCTCAAGAGCCCGGCAGACATCACACTGGTCGTTGATCTAGCGTGGCACGATGAACATAAGCGCGGTGGCACGCCCACGCACCTCAAACCGGACCTGGTTTCGCTGAAGAATCCTCCCAGCTCCGGCGGCAAGGGGCGGTATGTCGCGCCGGATGAGCACAATCAGATTGTGAAGATCGGGCAGCATGTGTCCGAGGACAAGGCGCACGGTGAATTCATTGGCCTCGCCATGCTTTCGGACAAGGGCACCGAAGCCCTCAAGCGCGCCTACCATGATGCGAGCAAGAAGTTCGCCTCCAAGGGCTTTCACGAAGCCGGTTCCTTCAAGAAGGCCTCCTTCACCGACCTGATCCAGGAATTGGTCGACCAGGGTCAGGAAGTCTCCTGCGTCTCCATCTACAAAGGCTGGATGGAAGTCGATTCCTTCGAAGAGTACCAGCAGGCCTGGGCCAAGCTCCGCCAGTAACTTTCCTCTGCTCCATACCGTTTCAGGAAATTACAAACGGCAAATATTTTGGCAAAAGCGGGAATAAGTGGGATTAGGCGGGATCAAGCGGAAGATCAATCGCTTAGAAGCGGGATTTTTGCCGGAAGGTCGACTGGAATCCCACATAACGTGGCAAATCAAGTTATAGAACCTAGCATTCGCCCAAATGAATTGGCACACTGAGGCTACCCTTAAAAGGCATTGAACGGCTGTTGAATCCGAGCGAAACCAGCCAACCCCCTCTCCCCCACAGACCGCCAGCACGCCGATCCAAGTGCAGATCCCAGTGCAGGGGCTTAAATCGGCTATGGGAAGGCTGGTAAGCACTAGACAGGGCGAGGCGATCACGAAATTTTCGGAACTCCCGAAAGTCTGTAGTTGCCGAAATCCAAGTGCAGCGGGTAAGGACTGTCAACGAACCACGCTGCTACGCCGATGTCCTTGATCACTTATTAGGCATAGCCGAAATTCAGCTTGACAAGAAGTCGCAGCACTTCTACCCTACTCGCCACATAAGTCCCGGGCTAAGGGAAGAGGGTGTGAATCCCTCGCGGTCCCGCCGCTGTAACTGGGGACGAAACCCGCCGATATGTCACTGTCTCCCTTCGGGGAGATGGGAAGACGCGGGGAGTAGGACGATCCAGAAGCCAGAAGACCTGCCCGGAATTGACAAACCTTCCCTCGTGGATTTGGGGCAAGGTGAGGATGAAGAAGCTGGGTGCAATCCTCAGGGTGTCATAGCCTTGAGGATTTTTATTTGTCCCGACGTGCACCCATAATTGCTTGGACGTGCTTCGCAGTCCTGCTGATCGCCGGGGTGCTCCCTGTCGGTTCTCAGCAGGCTGAGACCGGACCGCGAACCTTCGTGGATGACCTTGATCGCAAGGTCACCCTCACGCACACTCCCCGCCGCATCATCTCCCTCGCACCCAGCATCACCGAGACGCTGTTCGCCATCGGCCTTGGCGAACGTGTGGTCGGTGTCACGCAATACTGCGACTACCCCCCAGAGGCTCAAGCCAAACCGAAGGTCGGCTATATCCATCCGAACCTCGAATCCATCGTGGCTTTGCAGCCGGATCTGGTGTTGGCCCCCCGCGAATTCCTCCGCGGGGAGGTTATGGGCAAGCTCGAGCAATTGAATATCCCGACGTATGTTATGGACGCCCGCATGATTGACGACGTCCTGGCGCACATCCGGACGTTGGGGCGGATGTTAGGGGCATTGGACGCCGCCGACGGGTTAGCCGACCGGGTGCACAAGCAACTCGAGGCAATCAAAGCCCGTACCGCCACGTTGCCTCGCCCGCGGGTGCTGTATGTCCTGAACAGCGAGCCATTGATCACGGTCGGACCGGGAAGCTTCATCCACCAAGCGATCGAACTGGCCGGCGGGTCGAACATTGCGGAACCCGCGCGCGTAGCCTACCCGCGGCTCAGTATGGAGACGGTGCTCAAGGCGGACCCCGATCTCATTATTTTTCCGAGCAGCGTGGTGGAACGCGGTTCTGAGGGGGAACGACAGCGGTGGCAGCGCTGGGCAACCCTCGCTGCAGTCCAACAGGGGCGATTCTACCGCCTCCCCAACGAGCTCCTCAACCGTCCAGGGCCGCGCATCGTCCAGGGTGTCGAGACACTGGCTCGGATTCTTCATCCTGACACGTTTGAGGAAAGAGGCTCACGCTGATGGACGTCGTGGTCCTGACGAGAGGCCGGTGGATCACCGCGATCGTGACGCTTCTGAGCGCCGCTGTGCTGATGCTGATCGTCTGTTTGCGGTTCGGCGTGGAACATATCGGATTCACCGAGGCCGCACGCATCCTCGTCCACACTGTTCGAGACGGGCAGATCAGCGTAGCGACGGCGGGCCCTGCGGGCGCGATCCTCCTGCAGGTCAGACTTCCGAGACTGTTGCTGGGTTTCTTGGTCGGCAGCAGTCTCGCCGCTGTTGGAGTGGCGCTCCAGGCCTTGCTGCGCAACCCGCTGGCCGATCCCTATGTGCTCGGTATCTCGAGCGGAGCCGCGTTGGGGGCAACGGTGGCAACTCTCTTGGGCCTTGGGACAGCAGCGTTTGCCGTGACCGCTCTCCCCTTATTTGCGTTCACGGGCGGACTGTTCTCGCTCTTCATCGTCTATCGCATTGCGGCATCCTACGGTCGTCTCCCGATCCACATCCTCCTGCTTGCGGGTGTCATTCTCAACGCCATCTTCTCGGCTCTGATCATGTTCATCACCTCGATGATGGAGCCGAATCGGTCTTTTGGCATGATGGCCTGGCTTATGGGAGCGTTGACTCCGCCGACCTATCCAACCCTAGCGGCTCTGGCGGCATATGTTGCCACGGGAGGAGTGATTCTTCTCCGGCAGGCGCGGGCCCTTAACCTCCTGACTTTTGGCGAAGAAACGGCCGCGTCCATGGGTGTTGAAGTGGAGAAGACGAAGAAGACCATATTTTTCACGGCGGCCCTGTTGACAGGCGCCGCCGTCTCGGTCAGCGGCATGAACGGCTTCATCGGCATGGTCGTTCCGCACATCGTTCGGATGGTCATCGGTGCGGACCATCGCCTGCTCCTCCCGGCCGCGGCGCTCGTGGGCGGTGCTTTCCTCATTGCTGCTGATACGGTGGCGCGGATCGTACTGGCTCCGGGGGAGATACCGGTCGGAGTCGTGACGGCCTTGGCCGGAGGACCGTTCTTCATTTTTCTGTTGATGAACAGGAAAACCAGCCCGATCCAGTGGCGAGACTGACGAGTGTGATGTAGCGGGACAGGTGCGTACCCGATCTTCTCGCATAACGGTACGGGTACAAGGACAACGAAAAGGGAGGGAGCATCGGAAGGAGAAGCTGACAGCGACGGGGAAGATGGTGCGAAGCCATCACGGTGCCGCCACTGTAAGCGGGGAGTAATCCTGCACATGCCACTGTGCGCCACGGCGCATGGGAAGGCGCAGGAGAGCCACGATCCGCAAGTCAGGAGACCCAACTGTCGGTGATTCTGTTCACCCTTCGAGCATAAGGGAGGCACGGGCATGGGAGTGATATGGGGTGTCTGTTGCAGAGGAATGTTCTGGATTGGAATGCTGCTGGCGTGCGTGGCCTGGTCGGGACTCGGTCACGCGCAGGAACGGCCGGATGGCACGGGAAATGAAGCGGAGGTCGCGGTGAGGGACGTCGTGATCAGCGCGACCAAAACACCCTTGCCGGTCAGCCAAGTCACGAGCGCGGTCGAAGTGATCAAAGGCGAGGAGCTGGAACGCAAGAAGATCAAAACGGTTGCGGATGCGTTGCGGTTGGCTCAAGGGCTCACGATCCTTTCGAACGGTGGTCCAGGGAGAGAAACCACTGTGCGAATGCGTGGCGCGAACAATACGCATACCCTCGTGTTCATCGACGGCGCGATTGTGAACGGAGCGACGCAGGGATTTTTCGACTTCTCGAACTTGACGGCTGAAAACATCGACCGCATTGAGATCCTCCGAGGGGCCCAAAGCATGTTGTACGGTTCGGACGCCATTGGAGGGGTGATCAACATTATCACGAAGAAGGGAGTTGGCAAGCCGACCATCAGCGCTTTTACAGAGTATGGATCATTTGCTTCGATCCGTGAAGGTGCGCAAGCTTCGGGCTCGAAAGGACCGGTTGATTTTGCCCTATCGATCTCCCGCTGGGACACGAGTAGCTTCTCCACGGTGGACTATAGGCGCGGAGCCTTCGAACGTGATGCTTTCCATAACTGGCAGGGATCCGGCCGGATCGGCTATGCCCTGCCGATGGATGGCCGTCTCGAGTTCAACCTGCGTTGGTGGAATTCGGATGTTAACCTGGATAGCGTGACCACAACGTCAAAATTCGATGTCTTCGGCTCGAAGCAGACGACACGAACGCTGATTCTCAGTGGTTCATATGAACAGCCGTTGACCTCCTGGTGGTCGCAGAGGTTGACCTTGGGGCAAAACAACGAACGGTCTTTGTTTGATGGAGGATCTGGTAGGAGAAACGTCGAAACCGGAGTGTTCACCAGCACGTTCACGAACAGGACCTTGTCCGACATCGAGATCTTGAATCGTCGCGTAGAGTGGCAACACAATTTCCAAGTCGGAAAACCATTACTGTTGACCGCCGGATATCAGTATCGCGACGAACAGGGCGACAATCCGAGCTTTCAGCCGAGTACATCGCCCGTAAAGATCCTCTCCTCGCACGCCGGGTTTGCTCAAGCTCAAGCGACTCTGCAAGACCGGATCCTCCTCACGGCGGGGGTTCGGCAAGACCACTACAACACGTTCGGCGATGCCACCACGTACCGGGTAACGGGTGGATATTTGCATCCGGAAACGGGCACCAAGGTCCGTGGTTCCTATGCAACCGGTTTCCGTGCACCCACAATCAACCAGTTGTTCTTTCCAGGATTTGGAAACCCCGACCTTAAACCCGAGGAAAGCAAGGGGTTAGATGTCGGGGTCGACCAGCGACTCTTTCAGGAAAAGCTTTTTCTCAGCGTGACCTACTTTTGGAACCACTTTGACAATCTGATTCAGAACGTGACCGCGGGAGCCCTGTTAAGGCCCGAAAACGTGGGTCAGGCGAAAACGCAGGGATGGGAGTTGGGGTTCCGTGCCCACATTCTGCATAACTTGGAACTGCGCGGCCAGTACACCTACACCCTAAGCCGGGATCTAACAAACAACCGGCGCCTCTCCCGCTGGCCGATTGACCAAGCCAGTCTGAGCGTCAGCTATCAACCGATTCAGTCGGTGCATGTGAATGCAGACTATCGATTCGTGGGAGCACGTAACAATGACGCCAGCAACACACCAAGCCAGCGGATGGGCTCCTTCGGCGTGGTGAACGTTTCCACAACCTATGATGTGAACAAGACCATGCAGGTATTCGGCCGCATCGAGAACCTCACGAACCAACAATATGAGGAGATCGCCGGATTCGGAACAGCAATCCGGTCTGTCTATGGAGGCGTGAAACTCACGTTCTGAAGCGCGATCATGTACTACCCTCGACTCGTCATCGCCGGCACGCACAGCGGAGTCGGCAAAACGACGGTGACATTGGCGCTGCTGGCGGCCCTGACGACTCGGGGCCGCCGGGTGCAGTCGTTTAAAGCCGGACCGGATTTCATCGACCCCGGCCATCACAGCGCCGTCACCGGCCGGCTCGCGCGCAATTTGGACAGTTGGATGCTCGGCGAGTCTGTCAATCGCGATATCTTCGCGCGCGCGGCAGCCGATGCCGACCTCTCGATCATCGAAGGCATGATGGGGTTGTTCGACGGCAGTTCACCGGTGGATGAAAAAGGGAGCACGGCCGAACTGGCGAAGCAGTTGAGCGCTCCAGTCTTGCTAGTCGTTGATGGGAGCGCCATGGCTCGCTCGGCGGCAGCAATGGTTTCCGGATATGCCCGGTTCGATTCAGGATTGCACGTCGCGGGCCTCGTGTTCAACCGAGTCGGCAGCGACAGACACTATCGGCTGCTCAAGGACGCGATCGAAGCGGAAACAGACGTGGCCGTGATGGGATACCTCAAGCCTGATCCAGGCCTCACGGTTCCTGGCCGACATCTTGGGCTGGTGACCGCCATCGAGGAAGGAGGTGCCGAACTGTATGGTCGCTTGGGCGAAGCGGTCACACGAACGGTTGATCTGGATCGGATCGAGGCACTCGCTCGATCAAGCGGAGAGTTAGCTGTGGCGCCGATCCGGTCCGTCCCAGTGGACCGAGGGTCGACAATTCGCGTGGGTGTCGCCTACGACCCGGCATTCTGTTTCTACTACCCTGACAATCTCGACCTCCTGGAAGCCGCAGGTGCTGAGTTGGTCAAGTTTTCACCGCTGAACGATCAGGTTCTGCCCGAACTCGACTTGTTGTATCTTGGCGGCGGCTATCCGGAACTGCATGGCGAGAGGTTGGCGAAGAATGCAGCAATGCGAGAGGCCATCCGCTCATTTGCCGACCGGGGCGGAGCAATCTATGCCGAATGCGGAGGGATGATGTACCTCACGCAGGCCATCCGCGATTTCAACGGGCGGTCGCATGAGATGGTCGGGCTCTTCCCGGCCGAGGCCGTGATGAAGCGTCCCGGCCTGACCCTCGGCTACCGAGAACTCCAGGTCGCGCGCCCGTGCGTGCTGGGGGATGTTGGCCTGATCGCACGGGGGCATGAGTTTCATTACTCCTCGCTTGTGCCCACCGGACCGCTGGAGTACGCCTGCACACTCATAGATGCCAAAGGCCAGGCGCGTGGACAGGACGGCCTCATCGTCGGCAACACGCTAGCACTCTATACCCACCTACACTTCGCCGGACGGCCCACGCTGGCGCAGGCGTTGGTCGCCTCGGCGCGCTCGAGGCAGCAGAGGCGTTACTTCAGCCAGGGAGGAGCGGAATGAGGAATGCCCCGGAGCACAAGGCACGGATGCAGCGGCTTAAAACCTCGGTGGATCGGCGCATTGCGGCCGCTCAGGAGGAGAAAGGCTTGATCATCGTCCACACCGGCGCGGGCAAGGGGAAGACGACGGCGGCGCTCGGCATGGCGCTGCGCTGTATCGGACACGGCCAGAAAGTGGCGGTGGTGCAGTTCATCAAAGGCGCAATCGACACGGCCGAAGAGCGCGCGCTGGCCAGCTTCGGTGAACGGGTCACGTTCTTGCGCATGGGCGAAGGCTATACCTGGGAAACGCAGGACCGGGAACGGGACTCAGAGATGGCCCACCGTGCCTGGGCAGCGGCGAGCGCATTCCTCGGCAATCCCGCCTTTGCGATGGTGATTCTCGACGAACTCAACATCGCCCTCCAGCACGACTACCTCTCGCTCGACACGGTGCTGGAGGCGCTCGTTCAACGCCCTCCCCTGCAACACGTTGTCATCACCGGCCGGGGGGCGAAGCCTCCCCTCCTCGAACGGGCTGACCTCGTCTCTGAGATGAAGATGATCAAGCACCCGTTCCGCAAGGGTATCAAGGCGCAGAAAGGAGTCGAGTTCTGACCGAGAAACGCTGTGAGCGCTGTGGCCAACCGTTTCTCTGCGGTGGGTACGGCTGTTGGTGTACCAAGGCGCTGGTGACGGACCGGCAATTCGATTGGATTGCGGAGCGCTACCAGGATTGTCTCTGTCCGGTCTGCTTGGAACAAGTCCGGCAGAGCAACGACGGCTCCCGGTCATCAAACACGGGGCAAGCGTGAAGACGGCCATGCATCGATTTTCAGCGCAAGAACGAGCGGCGGTATACCGCGTGATCTTCGAGCGGCGCGATGTCCGCCACGACTTCCTGCGCACACCGATTCCTGACGTGGTTCTTTCCCGGCTGCTGACCGCCGCCCACCATGCCGGCTCGGTGGGATTCATGCAGCCGTGGGACTTCGTCGTGATCAGGAAACGCGCCACCAGATCGGCCATCAAGGATCTGTTTCGAGACGCGAATGCGTCGGCGGCGATCCGGTACACGGGCAAACGGCAAGACCTATATCGGCGTTTGAAGCTCGAAGGCATCGAAGAAGCGCCGGTGAATCTGTGCGTGACCTGCAGTCGGCAACGGGGCGGGCGACACGTGCTGGGCCGCTCGACGGTCCGCGACACGGACCTCTATAGCACCTGCTGCGCCATCCAGAACCTCTGGTTGGCCGCGCGCGCGGAAGGCATTGGGGTCGGCTGGGTCAGCATCCTGGACCATGTCGCACTGAAGGAGGTGCTAGGGATTCCTCGACCGATCAAAGTGATCGCCTACCTCTGTCTGGGGTATGTCAACGGCTTCGCGCCGACGCCTGATCTGGAGCGGGCCGACTGGCGAGCGCGTCTTCCTGTGGCGGACTTGATTCACTATGACCACTGGGGTCGCCGGGACGAGTCCTAAGCCATGTCAGCCCGCACGCTCATGATCCAAGGGACCGCCTCGCACGTCGGGAAATCCGTGCTGGTCACGGCGCTTTGCCGGCTCTTCCTGCGGCGCGGGCTCCGGGTCGCCCCGTTCAAGGCGCAGAACATGTCCAACAACTCCTTCGTGACGTCTGACGGACGGGAGATCGGGCGTGCCCAGGCGGTGCAGGCCGCTGCCTGCCGCCTCGCCCCTAGGAGCGACTTCAATCCCCTGCTGATTAAGCCGGAGAACGACCGGCGCGCCCAATTGGTGGTCAACGGGAAAGCCGCCGGGTCGCTCACGCCGTCCGACTTCGGCCGGATCCGACGCGAGTATTTTCCTGCTGTGCGGGAGTCCTTTGCGAGACTGACTGGAGAATTTGATCTGGTGATCCTCGAAGGGGCCGGCAGTCCGGCCGAGATCAACCTGCGCGAGCAGGACATTGTGAACATGCGCATGGCCCGTGAGGCGAAGGCTCCCGTGGTGCTTGTGGGCGATATTGATCGCGGCGGAGTGTTTGCCGCTCTGGTGGGCACCCTGGCGCTGCTTCAGCCCGACGAACGTTGCTATGTGAAGGGATATCTCATTAACAAGTTTCGTGGTGACCCGGACGTGCTGGCTCCGGGCCTCCAGATGTTGGAAGCCCAGACGGCCCTGCGTTGTCTCGGCGTCCTTCCGCATTGGGGGGACTTGCGTGTGCCACAGGAAGATTCCCTGGGATGGGACGGTCTGACATCACCCGCGCGCCAGAGAACGGATCTCCTCACGATTGGCGTAGCCGATGTGCCGGCCATCTCGAATTTCACGGACTTCGAAGTGCTGGCCTGGGAGCCAGACGTGCACCTGGTTCGCTTAGCGGGAGAAACCGCTCAACCGCTCGATGCCCTGATCTTCCCCGGCACGAAGAACACGGCACAGGCGCTGCGTTTCGTCAAGGCTACGGGACTGGACCGCGTTGCCCGACGAGTGGTGGCAGATGAAGGGACGGTGGTCGGGATCTGCGGCGGCTATCAGGTCTTGGGAAAACAGATCCGCGATCCCCGCGGGATCGAATCCCCGGAGCGGGAGTTGGCAGGCCTCGGGCTGCTCGATGTCGTGACCAGCTTCGCCCGCAAGAAGGTACTGATCCAAGTGACCGGGACGCATCGGGAGAGTGGCGCACCGGTGGAAGGCTATCAAGTACACATGGGGCGGACGAGAGTGGGCAACGGCGTGCTCCCTCTGCTCGATGTGCAGAAGCCGGATGGGTCGCGGCAGTGGACCGAAGGAGCCGTATACCCCGATGGCCGTGTCTTTGGGACCTATGTGCATGGCCTGTTCGATACGCCGGAGTTCCGGCGGGTGTTTCTGAACCGGCTGCGCGCACGCCGGGGGTGGGCTCCGCGTGAGGTCCAGCTCGGTTGCTCCCTGGACCACGCGCTCGATGAACTGGGGAACTTTGTGGAGCGACACGTTGACCTGCGCGCAATCGAGGGCATCGTGGAGAAGGGCGTGTAGCGCCGTGGGCGTGATGAAACGGGGCACCAGCAAACGACGCCGCGGGCGTCTGATTTTCGTGGTCGGCGGGGCGTCGTCTGGGAAGAGCGAGCTGGGGCTCTTGTTGGCGGGACGCGCAATCGCACGCGCCTTCGTTGCCACCGGCCAGTCGCGTGATGCCGAAATGACGGAACGGATCCAGCGCCACCGACGATCTCGGGGATCGGTTTGGGACACCGCAGAGGTGCCGCTTGACCTCGAACGCTGGTTCCGCGCGAAGGGCCGATCGTATCGGGCCATCGTGTTGGACTGCCTGACACTCTGGTTGAGCAATCTGAGAGAGCGGGGAGTTCCGGAGACACGGGTCCTCAAGCTGGTGGACACGTTGCTCAAGGCGATCCGTACTGTTCCGGCGCGGGTGGTGGTGGTCACGAACGAGCTGGGGATGGGGCTGGTTCCGCTGGAGGCGTCAGCTCGGCGCTTTCGGGATTTGGCCGGGCAAGTCAACCAACGCGTCGCACGGGAGGCGGATGAGGTGTATGTCGTCGTCAGTGGGCTGCCCATGCGGATCAAGCCGCAAAGTGGGCTGCGTGTCGTCCGGAGGGCGCCATGACGCTGCAGCAGGCCGTCGAGGCGATCCGACTCATGGATCGCACGTGTCTGGAACGCGCGAGATATCGGCTCGACCGGCTCACGAAGCCAGTGAGGAGCCTCGGACGCCTTGAGGATCTTGCCGCGTGCTACGTGGGGATGACCGGCGAGGAGCAACCGGCCATCCCACGTGCCGCGGTGTTCACGTTCGCGGCGGATCACGGTGTGGCCGACGAAGGGGTGAGCGCCTATCCCCGGACGGTAACGGCGCAGATGGTCCTGAACTTCCTCAGGGGCGGCGCGGGCGTGAATGTTCTCGCCGCGCACGTGGGTGCGGAGGTACGGGTCGTGGACATCGGCGTGGCGCATGAGTTCGGTCCACTGCCGGGTCTGCTTCACCGAAAGGTGGCCTACGGCACGAGGAGCTTCCTGCACGAGCCCGCCATGACGCGTGAGCAAGCGATTTGTGCCATCGAGATCGGCGTGAACCTCGCGGTCGAGGCCACACGCGAAGGAGTGGGTCTCCTAGGCACGGGTGACATGGGTATTGGAAACACCACGGCGAGCGCGGCGATTACCGCAGTGATGACCGGTGAATCAGTCGCAGCCGTCACCGGTCGCGGGACCGGCATCGACGAAGCCGGATGGGCACGCAAGGTAGCTGTCATCGAGCAGGCGCTCAGGAACAGGCAACCGAATGCGGCTGACCCGCTCGATGTCCTCGCGAACGTCGGAGGCTTTGAGATCGCAGGGATAGCCGGGTTGATCCTGGGGAGTGCGGCGTGCTGGCGTCCGGTGGTCCTTGACGGATTCATCGCCGGGGCGGCAGCGTTGATTGCCGTCGGACTCCAGCCGCGTTGTCGTGACTATCTGATCGCGTCCCATCTGTCCGTCGAGCGTGGCCATCAGGCCATCCTGAAGAAGTTGGACCTTCGACCGCTGTTCGATCTGGATCTCCGGCTGGGCGAGGGCACCGGCGCCTGTTTGGCGATCAGTCTGATTCACGGAGCGATCAAAATATTCACAGGCATGGCGACCTTTGATGAAGCCGGCGTCTCGGAACGACTGTCATGAGCGCCGGGGCCGTCCGTCCATTCGTGATCGCCTGGCAGTTCCTGACAGCAGTGCCCTTGAGCCGCAACCATCACAATCCAGTACCCTTCGAGTTGGCGGCGTCGATGGTCTGGTATCCAGTCGTGGGGCTTCTCTTGGGAGGCGTGCTGGCCCTGACAGCGTGGCTGCTTTCCGGCGTGGTCGCCCGGGTTGTACTGGACGTGCTGCTCATTGTGTTGTTGGTGGCCATCACGCGGGGCCTCCATCAGGACGGATTGGCGGACACGCTGGATGGATGGGCGGGCGGCCGCACACGGGACGAGCGGCTGATGATTATGCGGGATGGACGCATCGGTGCGATCGGGGCCACGGGACTGATCCTCGCGTTGGGACTGCGCTATGCGGGGCTGGCGGCCCTCCCGGAAACGGCTCGGCTCCCCGTTCTGCTCTGCATGCCGGCGGTCGGGCGTTGGGCGATGGTAGTGGGCGCCGTCGCCATGCCGTATGCGAGAGCGGACGGTGGACTCGCGGAGTCGTTTCTCCAGAATCTGAAGACTCGCCACGTGTTGCTGGCGACGGTGTGGCTGGCCGCGGCGCTCGTCTTCGCTGTTGGAGCCGTCAGTGCAGCGGTGAGCCTGTTCGTCGCAGCGCTCGTGGCGCGCGCCGTGAGCGCGCACGCCCGCCGTCTCTGCGGAGGAGTCACCGGTGACACCCTCGGCGCCACCAACGAGGTGGCGGAGGTTGTGTTTTTGCTGCTGGGCCCTCTGCTCGTGAGGGCCGGATGAACGCCAGCACGCTCCTCGTGGCCTGCGCTCTCGATGTCATGGTCGGCGATCCCCGTTGGCTGCCCCATCCGGTCCGACTGATGGGTTGGGCGATTGCTGGGTATGAACGGAGCGTCCGTCCGATCCTATCCAATCGGACGTGCGAATGCCTAGCCGGGATCGTGCTGGCTGTGGGGCTGCCGGCGGTCTCGTATGGCGGGGCTTGGCTCGTGGTCGACCAGGCCAGCCGGCTCCATGAGGTCATTGGCCAAGGAAGTGAGGTGGCGCTGGCCTTCACGACGATCGCGGCGCGGGATCTGGCGGATCATGCGCGGGCGGTCAGGCACGCACTTGGCACCTGTTCGCTTGAAGCGGCGCGCGCAGCGGTTTCCTGGATGGTGGGACGTGACACCGCTCAGCTCTCCGAGGAGGCGATTGTCCGCGCGACCGTGGAAAGCGTCGCCGAGAGCACTGCGGATGGCGTTGTGGCGCCACTCTTGTATTTGGTACTGGGTGGCCCTCCCTTGGCCCTCGCGTACAAGGCCATCAACACGCTGGATTCCATGGTCGGCCATCTGGATGATCGATATCGGCACTTCGGCTGGGCCTCAGCGCGGATGGATGATTTGGTCAACTGGGTTCCGGCCCGGTTGACGGCATTGCTGATCGTGCTGGCAGCCGGCGTGGTGGGATGTGATACCAGCGCGGTGAGACGGGCTTGGCGAATCTTCCGGCGTGATGGGAAGCAGCACCAGAGCCCCAACAGCGGACGTCCGGAAGCTGCGATAGCAGGCGCATTGGGGGTCCAGCTTGGCGGGACCAATTACTATGAAGGCGTGGCGACGGAGCGTCCCGCGCTCGGAGAAATGAGTCGACCACTCACCGCACACAGCATTCGTGACGCGCTGCGCATAATGTGGACCGTATTCTTCATGGGCGCACTCGTTGCATCGGGGTTGCTCACACTATGAGCGTCCAAGACCAACATGGCGGCAACATCTATGCCGCAGGTAGAGAGCTTGGGCTTTTGCCAAGCCGACTTCTCGACTTCAGTGCGAGCATCAACCCATTCGGGCCATCGAAGCGAGCGTTGCGCCTTGCTGCAGACGGGTTATCACTGGCATGTCATTATCCGGATCCGGACTGCCACGATCTCGTAACGGCACTGGCGTCCCGATGGAACCTCGAACCGGCCAATTTTGTGATCGGGAACGGATCCGCCGAGCTCATTCACCTGATCCCGCGAGCCTTCGCCATCCGCCATGCCTTGGTGTTGAGTCCTGCCTTCTCAGAATACGCGCAAGCCGTGTCCACCATGGGCGGGCGAGTCACTTACCTTCATGCCAGCCGGGAGAACCAGTATCGGCATTCTGTCAGGCATGTACTCGAGACACTGCGCACGAGCGAGAATCATGTCGACGCATTGTTTCTCTGCAACCCCAACAGCCCAACAGGGCAGGTTCTGTCGGCGCGAGAGGTGCTCAATTTGGTTGAAGCGGCGCCCCCCACTGGTACTCGGGTGGTAGTGGATGAGGCCTATATTGAATATTGCGAGGATCAGTCGGTGCTCTCAGCGATCACCAGCAGCCCCTGGCTGCTCATCTTGCGAAGCTTTACGAAGTTCTATGCCCTTCCAGGTCTTCGAATTGGATATCTCGTAGGTACTCAGAATACCGTCGCACAAATTAAGCATCTTCAGTCTGCCTGGTCCGTCAACTCCATTGCGCAGATCGCTGCCCATGCTGCCTTGAAAGATCGTCGGCATGCTCGGCGAAGCCTTGCCTTCGTCCAGCGTGAACGCACGCGCTTTGAGGAGGCTCTAAGAGCGGTACCGGGACTGGTAATCTTCCCTTCTGAAGCCAACTTTCTGCTGCTAGAACTCCCACCACCGTTGCGAGCCTCAGCCGTATGCGAAGCACTACGGAGACAAGGCCTGTTGATTCGGGATTGTTCATCCATTCCCGGACTCAATGAGCGAACCATCCGAGTTGCCATCCGAACTCCTAGGCAAAACCGGCGGCTAGTTGAAGCGCTGGGCCAAATCGTTACAGGATAATCCGGGGGCGCTGCCAGGGCGGAGCCATGGCATAACTTTAATTGCTTTCCGAATTCACGAAAATCTAAGAGGTGTTCAAATGCTCCAAGACCACTCTGAGATCATCACCGTCAGCCGGCAGCAGTTATATAAAGAGGTCTGGGCGACGCCCACTGTCGCGCTGGCTAAGCGCTATGGGGTTTCAGATGTCGCAATAGCGAAGATCTGCCGAAAACACAAGATTCCTAAGCCGTCACCAGGCCACTGGGCAAGGGTAGCCCATGGCAAGCAGGTTAAGCGGCAGCCCTTGCCAGCAATCGACGATCCACGCCTCCAACAGATTCGCATTCGCAAGCGAGTGGGAGAACACGGTGAGGAGCGCTTGTCTCCTGCCATGCAAGCGGCGTTGGCTGCGGAAAAAGATGAGACCAACTACATCCACGTCTCCCCGCATCTCGAGGCCCTCCATCCTCTCGTTGGGCGTACTCTGAAGAGTTTACACAGTGCTCGGAAGGACGAACGTGGCCTGGTCAGACCGGTAGCACAGCCGTGCCTCGATATTGCCGTCGGCCCAAACAGTATTGAGCGTGCTGCCCGGATCATAGATGCTCTGGTCAAAGCGCTAGAAGGGCGTGGATATCCCGTGACGATCCTAGAGAAAGAGAGGAAATGTCTCACATGTGTACAGGTGATGGACGAAACGCTCCATATTCAGTTAAGAGAGGGCACAAATAGAACAGAGCGGCAGTTAACGCCAGCACAGAAGAAGGAGCACGAACAGTCGCCGTGGATGCATCGCTGGCCTCAATACAACTACGCTCCATCGGGACGCCTCGCCTTATACATTGCAAGTGATGAATATTTAGGTGGATCGCGGGTGATCTGGGCTGATGGCGCTAAACAAAGGATTGAACATTGCCTGAACTCGTTTATCTGTGGATTGCTGAAAGCGGCCAATGCCGTGAAGGTAGTGTGCGCGAAACGGGACCGGCAAGAACGAGAATGGGAAAGACAAGAACGCCGACGCCTGCAGGAGGAGGAACGCATACGGAAAGAAAAGGAACGGATCCGGGACCTAGAAACCGAAGTCACTTCATGGGAAAAGAGTCTGATGATTCGTCGGTATCTATCAGTGGTGAAAGCAACTGCGATCAAGAAACATGGCCAAATCAAGCCTGGCAGCGAACTTTCTGAATGGTTATCGTGGGGACATCGCTATGCGGATTCAATTGATCCCTTAGCGATCTCGATGGACTGACATGCTCCTCAATGAAAATCAACTCTGAACACGTAAATTGTTAATGCTTAGGTTATCCGCTTTGCACACCACATTGTATGCTCGCGTGAAATCGCCTCTTCGGTTTGAATAACACGACGTTGTAATTCTGCTTCATCGGTTATGTGGTCCCAAACTGCTACAGCAGAGACTAAGTCATCAGCCGCCACAGTATAGCTCTGAGTAAGATCCCGATATCGTTTCATTTCTCCCCAAGCGACAATGCCGGCCGTTGCTGATACAAGAAAGGCCAAGGCATTGGGCGTTTTAGGTATGATGATTGCCGTTACACCAGTTATTAGGGCCAAAATCTGTATCGAAATTGTCCACCAGAATACCTTCTCTCCTGCATTGTAATTTGTCCTAGCCTTTAGTTTGTACCAATGGGCCTGATCTCTTAAGCGCTTGTCCAGATACAACCGCCTTCGATCTGCGAAGCCAAGGTGGCGGGATTGTCGCATTGCACTAGTTATTCGATCACTCTCGCACGGGAACTTTGCCAATTCTTCCGTAACTGATGGTCTTGCTTTCCTGATCTCATCCAGTTCTGCAATAAGCGTTCGATCAGCGTCCGCAAGTGAGACCGTAATGTCGTAGGGTGGAACGCCAACGATATATCGCCACGTTATAGTCTTTGCTGACTCTGCAAGTGCTCGGCAATGGAACCAGATGTGATCATATTGTTTTATGCGCGCAATGATCTTGCAGACGATGCTTGCTAGTAGACTCACTGCGGCGGCAATGGCAAACCACTTAGTTGCACAATCCACCATTATTGAACTCAGCAAAGACAGCAGGCTCGCACTCACCAATAGGATCAAATCTGCTTGGAACAATCTGACATAGTGCTGCTGGGCTGCCAGCGAAGCAGCATCAGCAGATTGGTATAAATCTGGATAGTCCGTATGCTTCATAATGAAAGAATTGGAGCAAAACCGGGAACCGAATCGCTAAACATATCCTCAGATATGGAAAGCTTTTGTGCAAGCAAGGCTTACTTCTTTGCGGCCTTGTCAATTGCTGCAGATATGGCCTTGTGATTCCATGGGACTAACTTGATTTTGTGTTCGATTATCGCTTGAGGCAATTGAGATGGAGGTGTCTCACCCTTGTGCATTGCGATCACCCCTTTCTCAAGTCGGATGCTTTCCCGGATCTCCCAGTCCACCCATTTGCTCGAAGCTGTCGAGCTTGATACATATACAACTGTTACTGAGGCTTGTCTTATTCGCTCGCGAATACCTCGGCGAATGTACTCGGCTTGATCACTGTCAAAAGGCTCTTTGACAGACCAGTCGTTGAATTCAAGGAGAGACTTCTCATTCTTGGCTTGACCACGAAGAAGATTCACTTCTGCCAAGTCCTCTTCCACGAAGCTAATAAAAACATTGCACTTCTCTTGAGTCGCCCCTTGCTTCAGCGATTCCTTGGCAGTCTCTTCCAGCCGTCTAATTTCCTCGGCTCGTAAGCTTCGTCCGCCGCCGCCGCCGCCCATAACTAGCCTCCCTTCAAACTTGTTGCAGCTTTGACTTCCATGCAGGAAACACAAACTCCGCAGAGTTTCCTAGTACCTGCATGACAGGAGTATGTTCCGTAAAGACCCTTGGTTTTGGCTAGCTTCAGTACGTCTCGTTTACTGAATTGTATTAAGGGGGTCGTGATTGCGATTTGGCACCCCATGGCTTTTGCAAAAGTTTGCTGCGCGCTTTGAATAAATGAAGTCGTCTGATCCGGAAATAGATGCGCTGCCTCGTTCAGCAAACCTATGGCAACAGCATTTGCTCGTTTCTGGTATGCATAGGCACACCCAGCCAACAGAAATAGAAGATTGCGGCCTGGCAAGAATGCATCTTCATTCAGACGTAAACGAGGGTCTGTCAGACCAGATGAAATTATGTGACCGAAGCCATCAAGGTTCATTAGGGTCGGCTTGGGAAGCCCATATTGCTTGTGAACGGCAATACAGGTTTTCCACTCTCTATTCTTGCAAATCTGTCCATAGTCGATAAATAGAGGAAATTGAGTTATGCGCTCTTCCTGGGCAAGCGCAGCCATTAGCGTGGAATCGATGCCGCCCGAGACCAAGGTGACAAGGCTCATGACGCCACTCTCCACTTGAATACTCGCATTACAACCCAGATCGCCGTATCTAGATAGGCAAGTTTTTCATGGAAGCGCTCCGCATAAGTCTGGAGTCTTCCTTCAAAGTGTTCATATTCAGCAAGAGAGCACCAAGCCCGCTCTACAGGGGAGAAAACACCAACCAATTCCATATACTTGAGAACATGCGTATCAAGAATTGCCAGGCTATCCGTGTAACCAATATTGCGTAGAAACAAACTGGCCTGTTTGGGACCTATACCAACTGCGTTCGACATAATTTTAGAGCGTGCCTCTTTCTCGGTTTTACTACATTGAAGAATCTCTCCAATTGAAGGTCCTCGACTATAAAAAGCCTCGGCTGTTCTTCTGATCTGTTTGGCCTTGGAGTGCGGAAATCGATAGCGTGCGCCACTCAATTTAGCCCTAGAAGGACAAATTGGCTGACTCAGCGCCTGTGCTATTTTACGCTCAAACCCTTCACCGTCCTGTCGCATACGGGTTATGTCAAGCAATCCATTAGTATCAAGAAACCGAACTGCGGCCAAAGAATGTTCATGCCTGACCTGGCTCCCAAGAGTGCAGGCCACAAGTTCGTACCACAAGTCGCTTTCCTGACGCTGACGCCAATACGCTGTGGACACTAGCGCCTTTACCTCTTCACAAACTTTACTGACAGCAAACTCGAGGCGGTGACGAATAGATGGCCTTGTCACAGAAAAGCCTCTGGCACAGTTTTATTTAAGGAGCTGACCGCTGGCTTTGACAGATATTTTCTGGCTAACCTTGATCCATGGCCCAACCTGATTGCGTTGTGGAGAACTGTCATCCACGACTGATAGAAAGCAAGGTTGTGTGCGAGCGTTCCTTGCGTGTATGGGAAGTTCTTCATTCTGCAGTAGACCGACTGTTCCCCCAAGAATTCCTTTTGCTGGAAGTGATAGAGCAGACCAGATTTATGATCAACGCATGTCTGACACCATTCTAGGCCGTCGAAACTGTCTGCGCCACAAAGACTGAAGATTAGTATGGAAAGTGGGTTTCCTGTTCCAAGTAGATGAAGCGGATAATAGTATCCGGTTTTATTTAAGGCCTTTCGAATCTTTGCCACCGTAGCAGCTCGAGTAATTACGCCCTCTCCTAACTCTCGTTCGGGTACGGCGAGCATGATCGGGTTAAGACGTTGGGCGACACCAACAATGAGATATGGCAACATCTCTGTTGCTCCATGAATGATAGGAATGACTGTTCCATTTTTAGAGTGCCTTTGATCGCGCAGGACCTCTGCTTCTATGGCATCTATAATCGTTTTTGCTGTCCGTCTTGGATTGTGGCCGTCAAAGCTAAAAGCAATTGTGGATAGGTCTTTATCCAAAATATGTGTAAACTTTTTAGAACCCCAGGAATTATCATTCTTCCAGAATCGTTCGTAGTTTCCACTATCTAAGAGGACGATCGCATTGTCATTTTTGAGCTTTCTTAACAAAGCAATAATCTTTTGCCTCTCATTTGGGATGGAGTTATGGATGTCATACGCAGAGATTAAAAATGCAGATTGCTTTGCCGCAGCAAGTACGCGTAAGTACTCCAGCGGGTTTAGATTTGACTTTACGCTAGAGATCGAGGGAAAAAAGAACGGTAGTGCTAAGGTAGTTCCACCAATAAGAAGATGATGCTTGCGATGGGTATCCAACTTGTCGGTGAGATTAGGATGGTACCGCATGAGTGTCAAGCGTAGGCGCAGAACCCATCTTCCCGATTATTTGCCACACAGGGGAATCTTCTTCAGGCAGCGTTTGGCGGCTCTTGAATCCTAGCAAAAATTGACGGTACCTTGTCGCGACATTCTAGCGAAGGTGAAGCGCTGCAATCCCTTCGAGCGGACCAAGTTCCAGGAATCTAAACCCGTCGGCTTTCTGGCCACCTAGGTGTGTCCAAAGAAATCGATATTCTCGCTGATATGCGAAACGAAAATCCTTGCTCATGGTGGCATCGAAGTACTGGTTGTGCGACCCCTCATAGGGGTCGAAATACTCAACAGGATTGTGGTGGAAGTACCAGCCATCAAGAATAGACTTAGACGCAAGGTCGAGCCGTTGAGCGAATGCTTCTGGGTCATGGACTACAACGCAGGAATCTGCTCCAAAATCCTCGAACAGCATCGGGTCCCAGTCGCACGACATGCATAGAACAAAGTAGTCTCGCGCTGATACTGTTTGCCGAACGTTACCGATGATGGGAATTTTCTTGCCGTCCTGTGTGGTGGCGTGCGTGTACTCTCCAAGCATAAATGAGCTCTTCGTAAGTTCTTCATCAGTTCTTGCACCGTCCAGTTCGAACTCGCGGTAGAACGAAGCGGGGCCGATTCGAATCAAGCCCTGCTCTACCATCGCCTGCATGTGTTGAGTTGAGCCGTAGCGGAAAAGGACGTCGGCTGCGTTCGGATATCGGGGACGAGCGGGGGCGGCTACCGACGAGTTGTCAAGGATGCCAACCAGAGGTTCCACTGGAAGCTTCGCGCCTCGGAAGAAGAACTCCAACCGCGTTTGGTGCTCCTTCCGGTACCAGTACCAGGAACTGAGGAAGCTCTGGACCGGAACGACGTGGCGATCCGGATTAATCAGGGCGCGCATGTTCCTGATGATGGATTTGTATCTGGCCGCTAGCTCCAACTCTTGGACCCGACTCAGATACCGGTAGGCCTCGTACTGAAACTCCCAGAACTCGGGCTCATAGCTAGTCAGGTTGTCACCGAAAGACTTGATGGCATCCGGGTGGGTAAAACATCTGGAATCACAAGGGCTGGGATGCGCAGCATCTTCTGCAGTCTACTCTAAATTCTCCCCGCCCAGCCTAGGCCTGCCTATTTGCCGTGCCAACACAACGGACTTGGATTACTGCATCAACGTTTCTGGGTTCCTCTCGATGACCTAGATCGGTTTTTTAGTCTTTGTGCTTTCTGCCGCTTATATTCAATGTGCCTTTCCAGGGCCGACAGGACTTTAAGAACTATCTTCACTTCTTCATCACCGAACCGCAACACTTCTGCGCATGAATTCAAAATGATTTTCTCAGGCCCTGCTAGCTCAGACCAGACTTTTAAAAGCCGGTCAGCGGCAGGAGGAATAGAAACTCCACGCTCAGCTGATGCCTCTGCAATCCTATCCCTTAAAAACTTACGTCCTATTCCTCTTTTTAACCATAGCAAGCTTGCCTGGGTTTCATACGCAGATTTATAGAGCCATGCTTCTGGTATTTCCCCCCGTCTTATCGCAGAAATGATGGCTTGTGGCTTAATGGCAAGGCGTGATGCAAGTTGAACCTGAGTTTTAACTCCAAAGGTATCCTTCAGTCTCTCTAATACTTCCCGCGGTGGTGGGGAAATAAGTATTGATTTATATCGTATTGACATAGAATAAACTAAAGCTTATTATGATGTCATGATCTTGACACCCAAAGCTCGGACACAGGTCCTTATCCGATGCATCAGGCGCGGAATCACACTCGCAGCACTTGCCCGTGAGACTAAAGTCGATCCTAGCCTGGTCTGCCACGTTATTGCTGGGCGCAAATCATCACGGCGTGTCCGAGCTGTCATCTGCCGGCGGCTTGGCTTTCGGCCTCGGCAACTTGGATGGCCGGAAGTGGCCAAGCCTGAATTCAGGCGGGAGTCTAAACCCGTTTAGGAAACGATGCAATGCTGATGAGCAAAGAGGGGGTAGACTCTGGTCATGCCGCGTAGTGTCACTCACAGATGCCGCTGTCGCCAACCTATCGCAATTCCTCCTGCTCATGCACTCACAGCGAAAAAATTGGTCCTCGCTCTTCGTGCCGCACTGATTCTTCGAACGCAGAAATGTTTCCTTTTCTGTATGCCAGGGTTCAACAAGTCAGGACGACTTTCCGGATTGCCCTTGCGACGTAAAGTTCGCAGCAAGGGGATCTCGCAAGATCGCCATTGATGGGGCGAGAAGATGGAGATTGATCCCTACGTCGCGGTCGATCAGGCCATTGAACTGACCGGTCTCGCCAGAAGAACGATCTTTGCCCACATATCCACTCGCCGATATTCCACGAAGCCTTCCGCAGAAACCTCCGCCAATGGCAAGACGCAGAACCTCATTCGTCTTCGCTCACTCCCTGAGGAGGCTCAATGCCGGTACTGGGAGCGTGAGTTACAACAAGTGCCTCAGTCAAAGCCGCTCATCAATCTCGCGGAAATCCTGGAGTCGGCCAGAGCCGAAGGACTTCGCCGCCTACCAATTGTGCTGCAAACGATCACGATCATGGAATCGCGGGATTCAGTCCGGGTACGTCTGGCACAGCTTGCAGCGGAATCCGGCGAGGGATTGCGTACTATCTATCGCTGGGCTTCCGAATACAAACGCAAGGGATTGCCAGGCATTATCCCACAGTGGGGGAAGAAGCGTGGCCGATTCACGGCCCTCTCATTGGACCTTCAGGAGTTCATCAAGAGCGAATACCTGAACCCGAGCAGGCCCTCGCCAACCACAGTCTATCGTCGCTTGATTGAAGCCTGCCAGCACATGCATAAGCCTGCACCGTCTCAGAAGACTGTGAACCGTTTTCTTCGCACGCTTCCACTGCCGGCCGTCATTCTCGCCCGTGAGGGGGCACATGCCTGGCGCGCCAAGGCCGAGCCTAAGATCCACCGGGACTTCAGCGACCTCGTTGTCGGGGAAATATGGGTCGGTGATCATCGCGAGTTTGACGTCTTTGTACGCTTCTCAGACGAGCCTGGCGCCAAGATCGCACGTCCGTGGCTTACGGCCTGGGTAGACCTACGTTCACGCGCCTGTATCGGCTGGCACGTAGGCGTAGTCCCAAACTCCGACACCATTGCGCTTGCGCTCCGAGCTGGCATCCTCTGCTTCGGCGTCCCGCGGGAGCTATACACGGACAACGGCAAGGACTATCGCTGTCACTACTTAAATGGTCATTCAACAGTCAGTAAAGCTGTCCGGTTCTCCGATGCCATGCAGGCAGCGCTCCAGCCCGGCGTCCTGTCGCACCTCGGCATCGCGAGCCGCAACTGCACACCATACACGCCTTGGGCCAAACCCATCGAGTCTTGGTTCGGGCACACCTTCCCCGAATGGGAGTACACGCTACCGGGCTGGTGTGGCCGGGACGCCAAGCAACGACCGGAGAAGCTGGCTGCCGAGATCAAGCGCGGTGAGTTACTCACGTTGGAAGAATTCACATCCCGCGTTGCCAAACGAATCACGCAGGTCAACCGGCAGGAGCACAGTGCGCTTAAGGCCACACCGCTTTCGCTGTGGGAAGGCGTGACCAAAGAAATTCCAGACACCCGTGCGCTTGACCTCCTACTCATGCGTCATAAGCCTTGCAAGGTCTATGCGCAGGGTATCAGGCTCTTCGGCCGTTGGTACTGGTCGGATGACCTGATGCTACACGTCGGGCACATTCTGGACGCGCGCTACGATCAGAACGATATTGGCCGCTTGATCGTGTTCGGCACGCAGGGTGAACATAAGGGCCGTTTCCTCTGCGAGGCTATCGAACGTGAGGCCTTCTCTATGCATGCAAGCCGAGAGGACTTGAAGCAGCTCGCCAAGCAGAAACGTGCTGCGCGAAAGGCTGCCGAACAGTATGCCACCCACCAGCGCGTCATCTACAACGAAGACCAAGTCCTGCGCTAGCTCGCTGAGGCAAACCGGCAAAAGAAAGTCGTGAATCTGGAGGCCCGCACGCCGGCACCACGGCCAGCGGGGCGGACGGTCCGGCGTCTCATCGGCACCGAGCAGGCGGCCGAGCGAATGCGCGCGTCGACGCATGCGGCGCCACCCAGTCGTGCCATCTCTGCAGAGTACGAAGCAAGATCCCGCCTTTTTCAAGAGCTCTTGGAGGACTGACGCCATGATCACCTTGCAAACGAATGGCCTGTATCCTCCCCACGTCGAGTTACTCATCGAGCGCATCGAGAAGCTGACCGACCATTACGAGCGCCAAGGCCGCAAGCTCTCGCTGACCTACATGGCTGGCGCCATCGGTAAGAGTTCGGCCACGGTCAGCCATCTGCTCAACCATAAGGACACCGGGAATGTCGAAGATACGGTCAAGCGCCTCCAGGCCTTCGTGGAACGTGAGGAGGCGAAACTCACCAATGGGCTCTTGGCCATCCCGTTTTGCGAGACGCGCCAAGCCAAGACCGTCATGCAGGCCGTGCGCTTCGCGCACCGCTTTCAACGCATGGTAGCCGTCATCGGCCCATCCGGGCTTGGCAAGAGCCGCACATTCCAGGAGCTCAAGCAGGGAGATCCCTCGCTGCTCATTATCCGCGCGAGTGTCATTCACGGTGCTTCCGGTGTCCTCAAGGACATCTGTGATGAGATCAAGGTGTATGACGTCGGCACTCAGCGCGTGCTCTATAAACGCATCAAAGCGCGCCTAGCTGGCAGCGGCCGCTGCCTCGTTGTGGACGATGTCCACGACCTTTCGCTCAAGAGCCTGCATCTCTTGCGCAACCTCTTTGATGATCTGGAGATCGGCGTTGTGCTTTCCGGCATCACCACGTTGCGCCGTTGGCTTACCGGTACGAGCGATGAGCTTGAGCAACTCGCCTCTCGCGTGGCTGGCCGGATCTGGGAGTTGCCCGACTTTAACGAACAAGATCTCACGCTGCTGCTGTCAGCTGTGATGAAAGCTGACGACGTCGAAGCCGGGCTCGCGCTCTTCAAACAGGATCCGCGTCTGCTTGGCTCCGCACGCCGCACCGCCTATGCTCTGGAGGTCGCTGGACGATCGAGCGAGAAGCAGCACGGCAAGGGCAGCAAGGTCACACTCAGGCACTTGGCTGAAGCGATCAAACGGGCCGAGGCTGCCTAGGCGATGAGCCCTCGACTGTTAGTCACGCGCGCGCGCCGAGCTTCAAAGCTGGAGATTCTCGTAACCAATGCCTGGCGGGCCGTGCGATGGGCACACTGCGGCGGGTCGGCAATCTGTGATACCTGTTACGACGGTGTTGATTTGCGCCCGATCAAGGCAGATCCACGCAATCCCACGCTTCGGCGGTACTCATGTCGCTCCTGCCAGAGGATTGTCACGGATTGGTCCGGCACCTGGCTCGCGCCGCTCAAGGCACCGCTCGCGCGATGGGCTTGGCTCGTCCTGTACGAGGCGCTCAACCACGGTGTCGGTCCAGAGATCGTGGGCCGTCAAATAAACCTGCGGCATCACACCATACGTGGCATGCGCGATAAGCTGGCTACGGCCCCGGAAAGATTCCTCGTCGAATGGCGACAGGCACTGCACGCGCAAGGCGTGACACTGGTTAAGCTCACAGCGGCACTGCTTGCGTCGAGACCAAAGGCTGAGGGCCGGACCCCTTGACATAACCAGAGATCCTTTATATGCTGATCAGCGGATAAGCATTACATCGAGGTTCACACAAATATGACATCTATGACCTTCGGTAAATTTCTATCTGACGCCAGAAAGAATGAAAAATTGAGCCAGAAGGAGCTTGCTGCACGAATCAAAAAAGAGGACGGCCTACCTATATCACCACAATACCTCAACGACATTGAGCGCGACAGGCGCAATCCTCCTTCAGAATACATCCTTAAGCAGTTTGCAAAGGTACTCAACCTTAAGCTTGATGTGGTGTATTACTGGGCTGACAGAATGCCAGCAGACGTAAGGCCTTCGAATGATGTTGGCGATGATAGAGTGGTGGCTGCCTACAGGGCGTTCAGGAAGGCACTGGAGGGGAAATAGCCGTGCGTCTTGTTTCTGATAAAACCGGAAGGTTCAGGCAGCGGCCGCATTATGAGCCGAAAGAACTTGATTATGAATGTGAGCAAATCATTACGGATTTCATGCGTTCATCATGCGGAGATTTGATTCTGCCAATTCCAACCGACGCGTTGACGAAACTTATAGAACGCGACGTCGCCGACCTCGACTTATACGCAGATTTATCATCGGCTGGATCTGATGTGCATGGTGTCACTGAGTTTTTTGTAGACCGGAAGCCTCGGGTGAGGATCGCCAAAGAACTGTCTGAACAGGAACGGCGCGAGAACCGGCTCCGTACCACTCTTACCCATGAGTACGGTCATGTGAAATTCCACGCTTACCTCTGGCAGTCGGAATCACTTTCCCCGGGCCTGTTCCCGCAACTGACAGGCAACTCTCCGGCAATGTGCAAGCGCGATGCAATACTGAACGCTCCAACAGCTGATTGGATGGAGTGGCAGGCGGGTTATGCGTGCGGCGCGCTCCTGATGCCGATAACATCGATCAAACGGATGGTAGCCGCTTTTCGTGAGGAACATGGCGTTTTCGGTCGTATAAGGACCGGCTCCACCCATGATTCTCTTCTGAGGATAAAGGTCGGGCAGACCTTCAACGTCTCAAAAGAGGCGGCTGGTGTTCGGCTTGCGAAGCTGGAGATCTTGACAGAAGAAGACCCCGGGGAGGTTCTGCTCAATTAGCGATTGATATTTTTTTGCCAACGTGATACGCTAATCAGCAGATCAGCGGTATAGCGGGAATCGGGACAACATACAACGCAACAAGGAGGACATATGAAAAGTTTGCGCGTCATTAAAGCGAAGCCAAACCCACGCGGCAAGGATCGGAATGGTACCTTTACTCCGCCAAAGCAACTTGCTGCCGAATGGGTGGACTTTTGGAATAATGGCGATGAATCCTACCCGCTCGAAACTATCAGCTTGCAGCACATCGCCTTCCAGCCTTCTTGCCGCGATGGGCGTTGGGAGCAGGTTATGAGTTTCAAAGGATCTCTCCTGTCTGGGCAAGTCGTAAGGGTGCACTCTGGTGGTCATCTGCCCCTATCAGAGATGCATCCCGAGGACGCCGTTGGGGCTGATTTCCACCTGTTCACCGGCCGCAACTACATTTGGAACAACGACTGCGGGGATGCGGCCGGCCTGTGGAACGGGATCATTTGGGTCGACAAAGCGAGTTACGATCCGTACCCCCCTGAGGGCGTAATTCTCGTGCGGGAAGGCGATAAACTGGTGGCCAGGCAATAGCCTGGGTTAGTCCAAATTAAAAAAGGAGGTATGCATAATGGCCAGGAAAGTCTATCACGTGACACCCACGGGAAATAGAGATTGGAAGGTCAAGCGGGAAGGAGCAGACCGGGCGGACAGCATTTACGGTAATAAAGAGGACGCCGTGGAGCGAGCTAAGGATCTGGCTACATCAGGCGGGCTCGGGCAGGTTGTCATCCACAAACAAGACGGCAAGATTCAGACCGAACACACATATGGTAAGGATCCTTATCCACCCAAAGGGTAGGCCGTTAAGGCCCGTTTAACGTCCGTTGAACGGGCCTTAAATACCCCTTTGAAGGGTAGTCTGAGATTCGTTGAATAGGGCCTGCGCGACCTTCTTCTGGCGAAAGGGCGTGCAGGGCATTCCTGCGGATACCCCAGCCTGTGCCAAATCATCTGTCCACTTTTGCCAAGTTATCTGGCGCGCGGCAGGAAATCAGCACAAGCTTGCTTCCAGATATTTTCCAATGGTATCGTTCTGGTGAGTAAATACTCACTCACCTATTGAATATGGCGACGAAGCGACACAAGAACTCGAAGAAAGCGTCGGGACAGGAGCGGCAGGCCGGCATCATTGCCGCCGCCGCATCGCTGTTCGCCGCCCGCGGCTTCACCGGCACGACGACCAGGGAGATCGCGAAGGCCGCGCGCTGCAGCGAGGCCCTGGTCTTCAAGCACTTCCCGACCAAGCGTGCCCTCTACGCGGCCATTCTGGCCGAGAAGGTTCCCCTCACAGAGCTGCTGACGGCGGTGGAGGATGCGGCGAAGAAAAAGGACGATCGGCTCGTCTTCACGATGCTGGCCAGCCACCGCATCCGGCGCGGAGCGGACCCGACTCTGCTGCGCCTGCTGCTCTTCAGCGCGCTGGAGGGACACGAGCTGTCGAACATGTTCTTCAAGAACCAGCACCGCGTTTTTTACGACTACCTGGCCGGCTATATCGAGCAGCGGATCCGGGACAGCGCCTTTCGCCGGGTGGATCCCCTCCTCGCCGCCCGGTCCTTCATGGGCCTGCTGGCGCATCACCGGCTCCTGCACGAAATCTTCCGCGTCCCGGCGCACCGCTCCCCCGAAGATTGCGTCGAAAGCTATGTGACGTTGTTCCTCGACGGCATCCAGGCCGGCACGTCCGTCGTGAGGAAGGCCCGCTCATGAACCGGCTGAGGCTGCATCCCATCGCCACGGTGGTCGCCGTTCTTCTGCTGGTGCTGGCCGGGCTCGTCACCTTCAAGCTGACGAGCATCGGCGCCAAGAGCGACCAGCGCAAGGGCCGCCTGATCACGGTGGGCACCGTCGTGCCGGTGAAACAGGATCTGGACGTCCGGCTCGAATACACCGCCGACATTTCCCCGAACCAGACGGTGAACCTCTTCTCGCGCGTGGACGGCTATATCGCGAAGATGCACGTGGACAAGGGCGACCGCGTCAAGGCCGGTCAGTTGCTCGTGGAAATCGACCACACCGACTACGTCCACGCGGTCAACCGCGCCAAGGCCAACCTCGCGGCCGCGAAGGCCGAGGTCTTCCGCCAGGAGGCCAACATCCGGAACGCCAAGCTGACGCTGGACCGCATGAAGGCCCTTATCAAGGATCAGTTCGTCTCGCAGCAGGATTTGGACACGGCGCAGGTCAATTACGACGTGGCTTCCGCGCAGGTCGAAACCTACCGCGCGCAGGTGCAGCAGATGGAGGTGGCCCTGCAGCAGGCCGACACGAATCTGACCTACTCCTACATCCGCGCGCCGTTCGCCGGCTACGTCGCCGAGCGCAACCTCGATCCGGGCGCCTACGTCACCGGTTCCACCGCCAGCACCTCGACCATGTCGCGCGGCATCCTGAGCCTGCACGACATCGAAACGGTGCGGATCCTGGTCGAGGTGGTCGAGAAGGACATCCCGCAGGTGAAGATCGGCCAGCAGGCGGAGGTCCGCGCGGAAGCCTACCCGGACCGCGTCTTTACCGGCCAGGTCACCCGGACCGTGCAGGCCCTGAACAAGAACACGCGCGCCATGACCGTGGAGGTGGATCTGCCAAACAAGGACCAGTTGCTGAAGGGCGGCATGTTCGCCCGCGTGGCGCTCATGGTCGGCGTGCATCGCAACGCCGTCCAGATTCCCATCGACGCCGTCACGCGGCTGGAAGAAAACCAGTACGTGTATGTGGTGCAGGATGGCAAGGCCCATCAGGTCGCAGTCGAGTTGGGCGGGCGCGCCGACAACCGGATTGAAATCACCAGGGGCCTGGCGGGAACCGAACAGGTGATCCTCTCCGGCAAGGATCTGGTCAGCGAGGGCACCGTCGTCGAAGCGCACCCGATGGGTTTGCCGGATGCGCCTCCGTCACCCGCCCAGCCTCCGGGAAAGAGCTGACCCCGATTTATGTGGCTGACCCTCCTCGCGCTCCGCAACCGCATCGGCATTTTGATGCTGTCCCTCGCGATGGTCGTGCTGGGCGCCACGTCCCTCGACCGGCTGCCTGTGGACCTGTTCCCCAACATCCAGGTGCCGGTCGTCTTCGTCGGCGTCATCTATAAGGGCGCCCCGCCGGTCGACATCGAAAAGAGCGTCGTCTATCCCATCGAGAAGGCCGTCAGTTCCGCCTCCAACGTGGAACACGTCGAATCCTTCGCCAAGCACGGCATCGGCGCGGTGCAGGTCTGGTTCAACTGGGGCGCCGACGTCAACGTCGGCCAGATGGAGGTGATGCAGCGCATCACGCAGATCCTCAACAACCTGCCGCCGGGCGTGCTGCAGCCCTTCGTCGTCAAGTTCGACGTCTCCAACATCCCGGTCGCCTTCGTGACCGTGTCCAGCGACAACCTGGACGAGCGGGGACTGTACGACCTGGCCTACAACACGATCGCCCCCCAGATCGAGCAGATCAACAACGTGGCCGCCGCGACGGTCGAGGGCGGCAAGGTCCGCCAGATCAACATCAATCTCGATCCCGCGCTGCTGCAAGCGCGCAGCCTGTCCATCCTGGACGTCGTAAAGTCCGTCAAAGCCGCCAATTTGATCCTGCCCTCTGGCGACATCAAGGCGGGCAACCTCGATTACAACGTCTTCACGAACAACCAGTTCAAGACCGTCGAGCCGATCAACGACGTGGTCATCAAGGTCAACCAACTGGGTAATCCAGTCCGCGTGCGCGACGTGGGCACGGTCACCGACTCTTCCGACATCCAGACCAACATCGTCCGGACCGACGGCAAGCGGTCGGTCTACCTGCGCGTCAACAAGCAGCCGGTGGCGAACACGGTCGAAGTGGTGGACGCGCTGCACGCGGCGCTGCCGAAGATGATCGGCATCCCTCCGGGTGTCCATCTTGGCATCTCGTTCGACCAGTCGCTCTACATCCGGATGGCGATCAAGAACCTGACCGAGCAGGCGCTGCACGGCTCGGTCCTGGCCGCCGCCGTCATCCTGATCTTCCTGCGCAACCTGACCAGCACGCTGATCATCTCCGTCGCCATTCCATTGTCCATTCTGGTCACGTTCATCGTCCTCTACTTTACCGGCATGACGCTGAACGTCTTCACGCTCGGCGGGCTGGCGCTCGGCATCGGCCGGCTGGTGGACGACTCGATCGTGGAATTGGAAAACATCCAGCGGCACCTGAACACAGGTCAAAAACGTTGGGACGCCATCGTGGAGGCGGCGCGCGAAGTGGCCATGCCGATCTTCGCCTCCACCGTCACGACCGTCATCGTGTTCCTGCCGATTTTTTTCGTCGTCGGTATCGCCCGGCTGCTGCTGATCCCGCTGACCTTCACGATCGCCATCTCCCTGTTCACGTCCTTTTTCATCTCGCGCACGGTGACGCCGGCACTCTGCTTCAAATATCTCAAGCCGGAGCAGGAGGCCCATCGCGGGATGCCGGACTGGTGGGTGGGATTCATGGAGCAGACGCGCCGCTGGTACGACGCGATCGACGACCGCTACCAGCAGGCGCTCACCTGGACGCTTGGACACAAGAAAACGCTCGTCGGCGCGATCCTGCTCGTGTTCGCCGGTTCGCTGGGCTTGATCCCCTTCATCGGGCAGGAGTTCATCCCCGTCAACGACGAAAGCCAGTTCCGCATCGTCGTGCGCGCGCCCGTGGGCCAGCGGGTGGAAAAAACGGAGCAGCAGGTCACCGAGATCGAGCGGGTGCTCCGTGAAAACATCAAGCCCGAGGAACTGGACACGATCGTCTCCAGCACCGGCGTCCTGACGCAGGGCCGCTCCTCCCTCTTCAATCCCAACACCGGCCCCCACACCTCGGTCGTGCAGGTCTATCTGGTCCCCCAGGACCGGCGCGCGCGCAGCCAGACTCAGATCATGAGCGAGGTGCGTCCGAAGATTTTGAAGCTCTTCCCCGGCGTGGCAATGTTCTTCGATCCGGGCGGGATCATCAAGCGCGTGACCAGTTTCGGCTCGCAAAAGGCGGTCGATGTGGAAATCTACGGCTACGAGTTCGAGAAGGCCCGCGGGGTCATCAAGCAGGTGGAAGCCATCATGCACGACGTGAAGGGCCTGGCCGACATCGAGGTGAGCCGCGAGGAGAACTATCCCGAACTGGACATCACCGTGGACCGTGAAAAGGCCGCGCTGCTCGGCATCAGCGAAACCGACGTGGCCAACGCCGTCCTCTTCTCGCTCAACGGCAACGGCCAGACCGATCCGATCATCTATACCGACCCGGAAACCGGCAACGAGTACTACATCAGCGCCTGGCTGGCCGAAGAGCACCGCAAGGACCTCACGGCGCTGGACCGGATCGTCCTGACCAGCCGGACCGGCGAGGCGGTCCTGCTCAAGAACGTGGCGGCGGTGAAATTCAACGCCGGCCCCGTGAAGATCAACCGGAAATACTTCCAGCGGGTCGTCAATGTCACGGCCAACCCGGTGGGACGCGACCTCGGCAGCATCGGCAACGAACTGGAGGCGCGCTTTGCCCAGTTGCAACTCCCGCCCGGCTTCAGCGTCCGCGTGGCCGGCCAGATCGCACAGCAGCGCGAGACGTTTTCCGGCCTGATCTTCGCGACCATCCTGGCCATGCTGCTGGTCTATATGGTGATGGCCGCCCAGTTCAAATCGCTCGTGGACCCCTTCATCATCATGTTCTCGATTCCAATGGGCCTGCCGGGCGTCCTGTTGATCCTGTTCCTCACCGGCACGACCCTGTCTACCACCTCGTTCATGGGCATCATTATGATGCTGGGCATCGTCGTCTCCAACGGCGTGCTGCTGGTGGATTACACGAACGTGCGGCGGCGGCGCGGCGCGGCCCTGCGCGAGGCGGTCGTCCTCGCGTCGCGGACGCGCCTGCGGCCCATTCTCATGACCTCGCTGGCGACGGTGTTCGGCCTGCTGCCGATGGCGTTGGGACTGGGCGTGGGCGGAGAGACCAATGCGCCGCTGGCGCGGTCGGTCGTCGGCGGGCTCGGCGTCTCGACAATCCTGACCCTGTTTTTAATTCCGACGCTCTACGTGATTCTGGAGGAGAAATTCCCGCGCAAGGCGGACCCGACGAAAGACGAACAGACCGGAACCACGCCAGCGCCGGCCGTCCCGTCACGTTGACAAGGCTCGAAGCGCTCCTCCACAATACTGAACATGTCTTCCAGGCCGGACCAGAAAACCGCCAACCCCTCCGCCCAGGACGAGATCCCCGATCGTCTCTGCACCTGGTGCAAGGTGCCAATGACCAAACGGCTCGTCGGCGACGGGCAGTATCTCCACTACACCTGCCCGAAGTGCGTCTTCCAGCACGCCATGAAGTGGGAGAAGAAGTAGACGGCGTCGGTGATGGTGCCGCTCTCGGCGTTTCCGCCTAGCTGCCTAGTGCTTACCCTCACTGTTCTCCAGTTGATGAAGTCTGGCACGTACCTGTCTAACGCGCGCTTCGCTATACTGTGGTCCAATCGCTACCTCCAAGTACCCACGGAATTCTGCCACGGCCTCACTCTTTCTTCCCCTAGCCAAGAACATTTCTCCGAAATCGACATGCATTTCGGCTACGCGGTGGGCGGAACTCCACCCAAAAGGAATGCTGAAGCCTGACCAACGGCCTCGTAGCGCAACATACTCGGTAAATGCCGCCATGGGGTTGCCTGACTTCCACAGTGTTGCAACAAGTTTCCATCCCGTTGCATCGTCTCGATCTCCGAACAGATCCAAGTAGACCCTGTATTCCCCAGCTGCTTCCTGCAGTTCGCCCGAATCCAGAAGGGCATCTGCAAGTTCGTAATGGGCAGCAAAGTCATCTGGCGCCAGATTTACCACAGCACGTCGCTCAATAATTGTTTCTCGCTTGTCGCCAAGTTGGTAAAGTGCCTCGGCGAGCCATCTATGCACCACTAGGTTATTCGGGTCGAGGCGTAGAGCAACCCGATATTCTTCAATGGCACCTGCAAAATCTCCAATATCAGCAAGCGCTTTTCCGTAGGCCATCCGGTCGAGCACCTCGTCCGGCGATAGACGAGCAGCGGTCCTAATTTCTTGGGCCGCATTCTTAAGGTTCCCCTCTTCAATAAGGATTTCGGCCATTACAAAATGAGCATCTGGATAAGCGGGATCAACTGCTAGAGCCTGGCGCACCAATGCTCGTGCAGTTTCCCTGCCCTTTACACTAGAACTGCCGCGCTGGCCGTAAAATTCTGGCCCCCAAAGCGCAATTGAAGCCTGCAGAATGAGGTCATGCAAATCTACTTTGGTTAGTGCCTGCTGCCTCTGTTTGCTGACCACTTCAATCTCGGCCTTGGATGTCAGAGCTATCAACTCACGAGTTTTCGTTTCGATTACCTGTTTGAGTTGGTCTCTCTCAACACGCAGCTTGAGAAGTTCCGCTTTGGCATGTTCGTTCTTGTAGAACGCGTCCACACCTCGTATTGCCACATCCATATCGATCTTGGCGGTGACTTGGACGCGGATAACGTGGGTGGCGCCGTCGAGAACATCTTTCGTATCCAGTTCGGCAACTTCGACAATGCCGGCGGTGTAGGCGTTGAGTTCGTCGCGGGCGATGCTGAGGTTCTTGATCTCGGTCACACTTTCAAGGTAGGTGCCGGCTTGTTCGAGGGCAAGGCGTTTGGCGTCGAGCAGGGCCAGCCGTTTAGCATCCGTGCGGGTGTCGTTGTCGCCCATCCGGTATTCGCCGGTCGCGGTAATGATTTTGATTTCGGCGGCGGAAGGGTCAGCGGCAATCAGACTGATGAGTGCGAAGCTTGCCGGCCCAATAGTCTTGAGGTTTCTT
>Ga0187893_10000786_pt1 | contig 80633 bp, 74 predicted proteins | sample MA1701074metaG_FD_139574 | JGI IMG/M metagenome (GOLD analysis project Ga0187893, IMG submission 139574) | White microbial mat communities from a basaltic lava cave in the Kipuka Kanohina Cave System on the Island of Hawaii, USA - MA170107-4 metaG ... | reverse complement strand
TGACACTGGCCAGAACTCGAGCGTACAGGACCCGACGCGAGTCGTCGTTCGCGACGCGGCGGCCTGGGCTGAGCTATGGCGGCGCCATGTGGGGCCCGCAGGGCGCTCAGCGCCGGCCGTAGACTTCAACCGCGAGATGGTTGTGGCCGTTTTCGCCGGTGTATCGCAAGACTCGAGCGGCCTGTGGATCAACAAGATTGTGCGGGAAACAGAGCGCCTGACCGTCTTCTACTCCCTCGTGGATTCGAAGCCGGTGCCACTCTCGCAGAATCCCGTGGTGGTCAAACCGTTCCACATCGTCAGGGTGCCGCGCTCCTCGGCTCAGGTGTGGTTCGCGTTGGTCGTCACGAAGCGATAGGATCGGGCAGCGCGAACTCCTGGCGGGTAAACCACGGCACCGCGGTGATACTCACCAAGCGCTCGGTGCCATCAAACGAGGTGGTCAAGCCCGGAACGGTCACCCGGAGCGAGTAGGCTTCGACGCGGTTGATGCCGGCCGGAATGCTTCGCACGATATCGACGAGGGCTTCCGACCGGTAAGACCGCGCGAGCGCCGGATCGCTCGTCGAGCGCAGGTTCGTGGGCCACGTGATTCTCTCGGGGACTCCCCGTCGATAGCGCAGGCGAAGTTCTACGCACCCCTGGCTGCCCGTACGCAGCTCGAATAGCTCGGTACAGACCGTCTCGAGGTCAGTCCCCGCCAGGGTGTGCTCGCGCAGGACCGCCGCCGCCGCGGCATTCCCGAATCGTCCTGGGATTGACGCGGGATGGGCCGCCAGGACTCGCGCCATGAACTGCACCTTCTCGCCTGTCTGCGAATGAACGGCGGGAACCAGGAAGGCGACGTAGCGATTGACGGCGTCGGGAGCGGGTGCGCCGCCGGCGTCCTGCCGCAACAAGACGTCCGTGAAGATTACGAGCAGGTTCGTCCCGGCATGCGGTCCGGTGACGGTCGGCGCAAGATGCCAGGGGGCGGGCAGCCGCGCCTGTGCGCCGTCAGGTGACACTCGTAGCCGCACCTGGATCTTGGTGTCTATGGTGGAATTAAGAGACGATGGCATCCGCCTCGATCTCGACGAGCATCTCGGGGTCGATCAATCGACTCACCTCGACCATCGTGGTGGCGGGCCGAATCTGGCCGAACACCTGACCGTGCGCGCGGCCGATCTGCTCCCAGTCGGCGATGTTCGTCACGTAGATCCGGGTGCGCACGACGTCACTGAGCGCGGCGCCCGCGGCCGTAAGCGCGGCATCGATGTTCCTGAGCGTCTGCACCGTTTGCGCATACGGGTCTCCGCGCCCAACCACGGTTCCCTCGTTGTTGGTCGCTGTCGTTCCCGATACGTGCACCGCCGAGCCTATCCGCACGGCGCGCGAGTAGCCTACGATTGGCTCCCACGGCGTTCCGGTAGCGATGTTCTTTCTCTCCATGAGGCGATCACCTCCGAGGTATCACCGCATGTTCGTCATGCGGCAACGATGCCCTCTGGAATCACAGGAGCAGGAGTGGTTCTGCTGCTCCCGAACACCTATTAGTTACGTAGAATCTTCACGAACGGCACCACAGCCGGCGGAGTGCAGATTCCACCAAGAGAGGGTGAGTGGAGATGGGTCGAGGCATGACACGGCGTGGGTTCCTCAAAGTCGCGGGCGCAGGCATTGGAGCCGCTGCGCTCTCACCACTGCTACAAACGGCTTCGAGGCCTGAGGTCGCGCTTGCCCAGACGAGCAACACGTTATTCTACGGGATGGCATCGCCATTCGACACACTCGATGTAACGGTCACAACGGCAACCGTTGTCGGCCGGATGGGACTGCACATCGTGGATCCTCTGGTCTGGCCCGTTGGTGGAGGGCAGTATGCTCCAGGCCTGGCGACCTCGTGGACCGTTTCTCCTGATGCGACGGCATACACGTTCAAGCTTCGAGACGACGTCAGATTCCATGATGGAACGCCCTTTACGGCGGAAGCCGTGAAGGTCACTTTCGACCGGATCGTCGATCCTGCGACCAAGGCCCAGACCGCGTTCAGCTTCATCGGACCGTACGACCGTACTGAAGTGCTGAGCCCGCACGAGGTCCGCGTGAGGTTCAAGCGTCCGTATGTGACCTTTTTGAACGGGGCGAGCAGTCCGTACCTGGGGATTATTTCGCCCACGGCTCTGCGGCGTTACGGCGCGGACTTCGGTCCTGTGGTCTTCGTTGCCTCGGGCCCGTTCTCCATCCAGTCGTATCAGTCGGGCCAGGAGGTTACGCTCGTCCGCAACATCAACTACAACTGGGCCTCCCGAATCTTCAGGCACAATGGTCCGCCCTATTTGCAGCGAATCATCTACAAGATCATCACCGAACCCAGCACCCGCTTAGCGGCCCTCGAGACCGGGGAAGTACAGTTCATGGAAGATGTCCCGCCGACCGACCTGGAGCGGATTAAGGGAAACCGCAATATCAAAGTAATCGAGATCGTACAGGCGGGGTCCGGCTGGTCGGTCATGTTCAACCAGCAGCGGCCACCGACCAACGAACTGGCCGTCCGCCGCGCCTTTCAGCTCGCCGTCGACAAAGAGGGCCTATCCAAGTCTGTGTGGAGCGGCGTGTATAAACCCGCGTGCAGCCCGCTGACCACCAACCTCTTCGGGTATGATCCAGAGACCTGCAAGAAGAACCCCCGCAACGTCGATCAGGCCCGTCGGGTACTCGAAGAGGCGGGCTGGGTGATGGGCTCCGATGGCATCCGGGTCAAGGGCGGGCAGCGGCTGGTTGTCGATTACTACTACCGAACCGAAAACCCGAAGCTGCGGGAAATGACGGCATTCATTCAGGCAAACATGAGACCGGTTGGCGTCGACGTCCAGCTGCGTGGCCTGGCGGGTCCGGCCTACTTCCAGGCTGTCCGAACTGGCCTGCACCACGTCCAGTACTGGTGGGAAACCGGCACGGATCCGGGCCAGATGCTGCGGACGCTGTTCCACTCGAGCAACGCCGGCGGCGGCACCAACCGCAACAACTATCGCAACGCTGAGATGGACACTCTCATCGATCAGATCGGCGCCGAAGCCAACGCCCAGAAGCGCAGGGAACTGATCGTGAAGGCCCAAGCAAAAGCTCTAGACGAGCAGGTGATGATGTTCCTCGTCGATCCGCCGTCGCTGTACGCGCACCAGCAGTCGGTCTCCGGCGTGTGGGTCGATTGGGGCGGCAACTACCCTTACTTCTACGACGCGCGGATCTCGAGGTAATCGTACGAAGGCGATTGTGTGCGGGGCTCGGGTTCCGTAGAGATCCGGGCCCCGTGTTGCTTGGTGCCCGCGGCGCATTTTTCTAGGGTGATGCGGCCCACGTGCTGGCATACATAGCAAAGCGCCTCCTGCTCACCATTCCGACCATGTTCGCCATTTCGCTGGTGGTGTTCTTGATGCTGCATGCCGTCCCCGGCGATCCGGCGATCATCTTCGCCGGCGACAGGAACGTCACGCCTGAGCGTCTCGCCGTCGTGCGGCGCGACATGGGGCTGGACCGGCCCTTGGCGGTGCAATATGTGGACTACGTCACGCGGATCTTCCGCGGGAACATGGGGCGATCGCTGTATTCGCGGATCCCCGTGACCCGCGAGATTGGCAACAGGATCTCGTCCTCTGCCGAGCTGGCCATGGCAGCTTTTGCGCTGGCTGCGACGCTTGGGATCGTTCTCGGGGTTGTTTCAGCGCTGTGGCGCTCGACCTGGATCGACGTCGCCGCTATGACCTTCGCCATTACGGGCGTGTCCATGCCGATCTTCTGGCTGGCGTCGATGCTGATCTTCGTGTTCGCGATCTCACTTGGGTGGTTCCCGGTGACCGGCGGTGGCGGGTTGCACCGTCTGGTCCTACCCGCCCTGGCCCTCGGGTTGATCTCGTCGGCCACGCTGGCGCGCCTGGTGCGCTCGAGCGTCCTGGAGGTGCTCTCCCTGCCGTTCGTGACCACGGCGCGTTCGAAGGGCCTGGCCGAGATAAAAATCCTGGCCCGGCATGTCATGAAGAACGCTTTCATCCCGGTGATCACGGTTATGGGCCTGCAGTTCGGGACGCTGCTGTCAGGCGCGGTCATCACGGAAACGGTGTTCGCGCGGCCGGGCATGGGCAAGCTGTTGATCGATGCGATCCTCATCAAAGACTTTCCCGTGATCCAGGCAGTGGTACTGTTCGTCTCGCTGGTCTACGTGTTAATCAACCTGCTGGTCGATGTCTCATATGCGCTCCTCGACCCACGCATCCGGTTCGACTGAGGCAGCAGCGGCCCTACAACCACGACCCAGCCGGTCGGCCTGGTGGGACGCCCTGTCGCGTCTGCGACGGTCGCGGGGGACCTGGGTCGGGACTGTGATCCTGGGACTCGTCATATTGTCCGCTTTGGGCGCCGACGTCCTGAGCCCTCACGACCCGCTGGCAGTCGAAGCCAACGATAGGTTCTTGCCGCCGGGACCAGGCCACGTGTTCGGCACCGATATCCTCGGGCGGGACATTCTGTCGAGGATGCTGTTTGGCGGACGGCTCTCGCTGGTGACCGGGATCATTTCGGTATCGTTCGCGCTTATAATCGGCGTCCCAATGGGAATCCTGTCGGGGTTCTACGGGGGCCTGGCCGATCGGCTGATCATGCGCGTGGCCGACTTGATGCTGACATTTCCGGGCATCCTTCTTGCCTTGGTGATCGTGGCCGTGTTAGGCCCCAGCCTGATGAACGCGATGATCGCGGTGGGCATCTCCGCGTCGCCGACCTATGCGCGTGTGGTCCGCGCCACTACGCTGGCCAACAAGACCGAGGCGTACATCGAGGCCGCGCGGGCGCTGGGCTGCAGCACGCTCCGCATTATGGTGAAACACATCCTCCCGAATACAATGGCTCCGCTGATCGTCCTTGGGACATTGGGGGTGGCTGGGGCTATGATATCCGCCGCCGCGTTGAGTTTCCTCGGCCTGGGCGCGCAGCCCCCTGAGCCCGAATGGGGCGCGCTCCTCAGTGAAGGGCGCAGCTACCTGCGGGTGGCCTGGTGGATGACCGCATTTCCGGGACTCGCCATCATGGTGACGGTACTCGCGATCAATCTCCTGGGTGATGGGCTGCGGGACGCGCTCGATCCGCGGCTGCGCTACTGACTTTTCGGGTACCGTAGCGCAAGACCGCGCGAATTGCCGATGCCCACAACCACACTGGACTGGGGCGTACTGGGTGTTGCCAACATCGGCGTCCGGGCGGTGATTCCGGCCATTCAGCGCGCCCGGCGGAGCCGGCTGGTGGCGATCGCCAGCCGCACCGAGTCGCGCGCCCGCGAAGCCGCGCAGCGCATCGGCATCTCTCGTGCGTACGGATCCTACGACGCTCTGTTGCAGGATCCTCAAGTTCAGGCCATCTACATCCCTCTCCCGAACTCGTTACACCGTGAGTGGACGATCCGCTCCGCGGAAGCGGGCAAGCACGTGCTGTGCGAGAAGCCCCTGGCGCTGACGGTGGCGGACTGCGAGGAGATGATCGCCGCGTGCCGGGCGCACGGCGTCGTGCTGATGGAAGCGTTCATGTACCGGTTCCACCCGAGAACGCGGCGCGTGGCGCAGCTCGTAACCGAGGGCGCCATCGGGGACCCCCGCTTAGTGCGCGCCTCGTTCACCTTCAGGATAAGGGATCCCGCCAACATTCGGCTGCAGCCCGATCTGGGCGGCGGGGCTCTCTACGACGTCGGCTGCTACACGGTCAACGTCAGCAGAATGATCCTAGGCGAGCCGCGGGAGGTCGCGGCCTCAGGCCATATTGGGACCAGCGGTGTTGACGAAACACTTGCAGGCCTTCTGCGATTCGAGGGTGACCGGCTCGCGGTCATCGACTGCGGGCTGATGGCGTCACGCCGCGAAGAATATGAGCTGGTCGGCGCCGACGGCCGGCTCATGGTGCCGGTGGCGTTTCTGCCGGGGACCGCAGATGCGGAGATTCACCTGGTCAAAGGTACCGACCGAACCGTGATGTCCATTCCAGGCACGGATGAATACCAGGCCATGATCGAGCACTTTGAAGACGTCGTGCTGTCGGGCGCGCCCCTTGAGCTCCCGCCGGCCGATGCCTCCGCAAACCTCAAGGTCATCGAGGCGCTCCTTCGATCCTTTCGAACCCGGCGCGTGGAGGCCCTCTAGAAGGGACGGCCGCATGAGATCAAGAAGGGACGCGGCACCGTCGTCGCCGGATCGATTCCCATTCCTCCCTCCACCGCTTGCCGTGGGTTCATATAGTGAAGCACTCAAGGAGGGGGAGCGGACTCCCGCGGCGCCGCGGCAAATACCGCGTCTCGCGGCCTCCTCGTTTCCGAAGGGCGCACGGGATCGCGGATGGAATTGTTGCAAGGATTCCCCTGAGGAGGCGATCATGGCCAAGTTGGAAGGCATGGTAATTGATGGCAAGCAGGTGCCCGCTTCGAGCGGTAAGACATTCGAGGTGCGCAACCCCGCGAACTGGGACGAGGTTGTAGGCGAGGCACCGCAGGGAGGGCGGGAAGATGTCCGGAGGGCGGCGGAATCCGCGCACCGGGCGCTGGAGGTCACTTGGTGGGGGCGGCTTCACGAATCGCGCCGCCGCGGCCGAGTCTTGCAGAAGTACGTCGAACTCGTCGAAGCGCAGAAGGCCGACCTGGGGCGCCTGCTGACCCGCGAGCAGGGAAAGATCTACGCCGAATCGGTGGGCGAGCTCGACAGCCTCATCAACACATTTGAATACTACGCGGGCTACGGTGGCAAGATCGCCGGCGAGGTCAAGTACGTCCGCGACGGCGACAGCGTCATCAAGGTCGAGACCCGCAAGCAGCCGATCGGCATCTGCGGCGCGATCCTTCCCTTCAACTTTCCAGTGTCACTTTACGCGTGGAAGATCGCGCCTGCGCTCATGGCCGGGAACGCCGTCATCATTAAGCCTGCCGGCTCCACGCCGCTCATCGACATCCGGCTCACAGCACTGCTACAGGAAGCCGGCGTTCCGGCCGGCATCGCCAGCGTGGTGACCGGTCCCGCCTCACAGGTGGGGGAAGAGATGATCGCCCATCCCCTCATTCGGAAGATCGCGTTTACGGGGTCAACCGAGGTCGGGAAGCTCGTCTACGCCGGCGCAACGCAGCGGCTGAAACACGTGACGCTCGAGCTCGGTGGAAGCGACCCCACCGTGGTCTGCGATGACGCCAACCTCGAACTGGCCGCGGAGACGATCGTGCGTTCCGGCCGTTTCCGCAACTGCGGCCAATCCTGCACCTCCGTCAAGCGTTTGTATGTGTTTGGCAATGTCTACGACCGCTTCATGGATCTGTTGATCAACCAGACGCGCCGGTTGAACGTGGGCAACGGGCTCGACCCCGCAACCGACATGGGACCGCTTCACACCGCGAAAGGCCGGGAGGATGTCGAGCGGTTCGTGGAGGACGCCAGGAAGGCGGGCGCCACCGTCGCGGCCGGGGGCCGGCGTCCCACTGGTCAGGCGTACGAGCGCGGGTTCTTCTATGAGCCGACGGTGCTCACCGATGTTCCCGAAGAGGCGGCGATCTGGCACGAGGAGTGTTTTGGGCCGGTGCTACCCGTCAAGAAGGTGTCTAATCTCGAGGAGGCGGTCGCCGAGGCCAATAAGACGCCCTTCGGCCTTGGCGCCTGCCTCTGGACGGAAAGCGAAGAGCGCATCGAGTCCTTTGTGGCGGGCATCGAATCAGGCATGGTCTGGGTGAACTATAAGCCGTTGAGCGTCCCCGAGACGCCGTTCGGCGGCGTGAAGGACAGCGGCATTGGCCGCGAGCTCGGCGCGGAAGGGCTGGCCGAATTCTTGGAGACAAAATCGATCCGCACCTACGTGGGCAAGGCCTGATCCCGAGTCCGATCCCCGTCGCGAGCCGACTCTGCGAAGATGGGTGGCGCAAAGGACGGTTAGTATCCCGAGAACTCCTCGGTGCGGATTCGGTCCTCGGAAGCCCCTGCCTCGACGAGGGCCTTAGCGACCGCGTCGACCATCGCCGTAGGACCCGCCACGAACGAGATGAATCGATCCGGATTGTCTAGCTCAGTTCGCAGGAAGGCCGCGTCGATGTGGCCCGCGCGGCCGGTCCACGGCTGTTTTGAGACCTCGGGCTTCGTCATCGTCGGAATGAATCGAAAGTTTGGATTCTCACCTTCCCACCGTCGCGGCTCATCCAGGAATGGAGCATCCTGCGGCGTCCTGTTCGAATAGATGAGGGTGACCTTGTGCGGAAACTTCTCTTCGGTGACATTCTTGATCATGCTCCGGAAGGGTGTCACGCCGATTCCGCCTGCGATAAGCACAATGGGGGTAGCCGCATCCTGAGGCAGCGGAAACGAGCCCAGAGGACCCCTAAAGTTCACCGGGGTTTGCAGGGGAAGTTCGGCGAGGGTGCGCTTGAAGGCGCTGCCCCGCATGCGCGTCGCGATGAGAATGAACGGGTCGCGCGGCGATGAGGCGATGGAAAACGATCGTGTTGCCCTCCTCATCTTGATAGAGAGGATTGACAATCGTGACCGAGTTGGCGGGCCTTGCGGTACCCGTCACCAAGCGTTCAGGTTATAGCGAAAATCGCCAAAGTGCCGGGCGTTCCAATAGAAGAATTAGCAAAATAGTTATCGATAGGACATTATGAAACTGGACTGAGACTAGAAATATATCTTGATTCCAATGGGTCTTTAGCGTCTGAAGTCCGATTTCATAGTGTTATGTGGATTGCTTTACTTTGTTGAGATTTATAGTTTATGCATAGAGAGACAAAACAGTACGGGAAGCATTTTGAAGAGAGCAGCTTTGTGGGCGCGCCTGCGCAGATTGTATATGATTATATAGACGATCACTCCCGATTTTATTCGCATGTCATTAAATTTTCCCGGATTTTGGGCGGCCGTATGAATCTACGACTGGATGATAGCGGCGGCCGGTCTGTTGGCTCTCGCATCCGTCTTTCCGGAAAGTTTTTAGGGAAATCGTTGTCGTTGGAAGAGGTCATAACCAGGCGCGAGCCGCCCCGAGTCAAGGCTTGGGAAACAGTCGGTGTTCCGAAATTCTTGGTTGTCGGCCAATACCAGATGAGTATCCGTATAGAACCGAGCGGAAATGGCTCAATTCTGCGCGTTGCGATTGATTACGACCCGCCGGCAAACAGCGGTTGGTTGAGGCTACTGTTCAGCAGGTTCTATATGAAGCTGTGCGCAAAAGAAATGGTCAAGGCTACAAGAGGTCATTTTAAAAGCTAGGCAGGTAAGGAGTTTGAAATATAGGCGACCGGTGGAGCGCTCGCGATTTGCCCGAGTCCAGGACCTCCGAGGGCGAGAACGATTGGAACGAGCGAAAGAGATTCTAGCCGAACGCGACTTCATGCCATCGCTGAGCACAACTCGGGAGGGGTACCTGCTGCGCGAGCACAACTGCCCCGTGATGCGCCTCGCCGTCGCCCAGCCGGAAGTGTGCGATACGATCCACACCCGGTGCATGCGGCAGGGCGACCCTTTCTCCGACTACGTCATCGCGACCGCTCCACAACACCGTGGACCCGTTTCAGACGACGGGAAGCGGAAGGCGGCGAAAACGCTGAGAGCGCGAGGCCGCAAACTCGTGTTCAGGAGCGCCGTGACCCCTCCGTGACTTCCAGCACTTTGTGCCGGCCCGCCAGGCCGCGCACGATCCGCACCCGGGATGGTGCGATGTTCAGAAATTCGGCCACGGCCTTGACCACCGCGGCATTGGCGCGTCCCTCCCGCGCGGGGTCTGTGACGGCGACGCGGAGGGTGGTGCCGTCGATGCGCTCGACGCGCGCCGTACTGGCGCCCGGGGTGACACGGACGGAGAGGCGCACGCGACCCTGGGATCCTTTTGCGCTCACACCCGCTGCAGGTGTGTGTCCTTGAACCCGCCTGGGTACTTCAATCCGAAACCCAGGAGGCGGTCGACCCCGATATGGGCCGCGAGCAGAAACCCGGCGAGGAGAAGCCAAGGAACCTGGAAACTCCAACCGAGAGCCACGAACACAGCGGCGGTCACGTATATGTGGGCGATGTTATATGTGAGGCTGCCAAGGCCCGGGCTCGCAAGATAACCGACCATCGAGAAGTCTGGAGTGAGAAAGAGGAGTACGAGCCAGAGCCAGCTTCCGCCGCTCGTCCGATAGCCGTAGATTGCCAACGCGCAGACCACCAGACCCTCGAGGCGTAAGAGCGCACGCACCATGGTTTGCCTCGTCAATTGACATGACGTTGGCATTCACCGTTCTGAGCCAGGATTCCGTGTACAGCCCACAGAATCCCCGCGGCGCCCATGACCGATCCACTACGCCGTGACCCGTCTGAGGCGCCCCGGTTTGCGCAGATCGCGACGTTCCTGCGCCTTCCGCACACCCGTAGCCCTGCGGGGCTGGACGTCGCGCTGCTCGGGATCCCGTTCGATGGCACCGTCGTGTACCGCCCCGGCCCGCGCTTCGGGCCGCGTGACATTCGTGCCCACAATGGCCTGACCCGCGCCTATCATCCGGTATTGGAGGTCAGCCCCTTCGAAGTGCTCCGCGTCGCCGACGTCGGAGACGTGGACGTGAACCCTTACAACGTTGAAGACACCCTCGCTCGGGTTGAGGGCGCCGTGGGCGCGATCATCGAGGCAGGCGCGGTCCCGGTCTGCGTTGGCGGGGACCATTCCGTCTCCCTGGGCATCCTGCGGGCCGTGGCGCGCCGTCACGGGCCTGTCGGCATGGTGCACGTGGACAGCCACCAGGACATGTGGAACGACTACTTCGGCAACCGCTACTTTCATGGGGCGCCCTTCCGGCGGGCGGTCGAGGAGGGCCTGCTGGAGACCCGCCGTGTGCTTCAGATCGGGATCCGCGGGCCGGTGCGGTCTGAAGCCGACTTCGACTTCGGCCGGAAACACGGCGTCTATGTGGTCCGCGCCGAGCAGGTTGGCCGTGAAGGAATTCAATGGGTGCTCGACCAGCTCAGCGCGGTGCGCGGCGGCCCAGTCTACCTGTCGTTCGATATCGACGGCATCGACCCGGCTTTCGCGCCGGGCACCGGGACCCCCGAGGTCGGTGGTCTGTCCAGCCGGGAGGCGCTCGATATTATACGGGGGCTGGTTGGGCTGCGGCTTGTGGGTGCCGACCTGGTCGAAGTGTCTCCCCCATACGACCACGGGAATATCACGGCAATGCTCGCATCCAACCTGCTCTTCGAGATCGTCTCCGTGCTGGCCGCGTCGCGGCGCCGCAACGTCGGGTGAGGACCCGAGCGATCTACGCCCGGGGCACGGGCGCGGGTTGAAACGGCTGCTGGTTCACCAGCGTCGCCCGCTCCCGCGGTGCCAGCGCCGCCACTTCCTCGACTTCGGCGGGCGTCAGCTCCCACTCGGCGGCCCGTGCGTTTGCCTGCACCTGCTCCGGTTTGGTGACACCCGTGATGACGGTCGCGACCGCCGGCCGTGCCAGGAGCCACGCGATGGCAAGTTCGGCTACGGAATGCCCCCGCTCGCGCGCCCACGCCTCGAGACGCCTCGTCACCTCCAGATTGTGAGGCGTGGCGAAGCGCCGCTGAAACCGTTCGTTCTGGTGACCCCGCGTGCCCGGCGGCGCCGGCTGCCCCGCCTGGTATTTCCCGGTCAGCACGCCGGCCGCCAGGGGAAAGTATGGGATCACCCCAATGCCAAACGTCTGGCAGGCTGGGAGCAGCTCGTCCTCAACATCGCGCACCAGGAGACTGTATTCCGGCTGCACCGATACGAGCGGCGCCCAGTGCCGGCGATCTGACGTCCACAACGACCAGACCAGCTGCCAGGCCGCAAAATTCGAACAGCCGATGTAGCGCACCTTTCCCTGCCTCACCAGATCGTTCAGCGCGCCAAGGCTTTCTTCCAGGGGGGTCTCACTGTCCCAGGCGTGCAGCTGCAGCAGATCGATGTGCTCCATCTTGAGCCGCCGCAGGCTGGCGTGCACGCCGTCCATGATGTGCTGGCGTGAAGAGCCCCTATCGTTCGGGCCGTCGCCCATCGTGCCGTGCACTTTAGTGGCCAGCACGGCCCGATCGCGCTGGCCGGCAAGCGCACGGCCGTACAGCTCCTCCGAAGCGCCCCGGCCGTAGACGTCGGCCGTGTCGAAGAAGTTGATCCCGGAGTCGAGCGCTGCGCGCACAATCTGCGCCGCCCCATCGGCATCGACTGACCGCCCAAATGTATTGCCGCCCAGGCCGACCACCGACACTTTGAGGCCGGAATTCCCCAAACCACGGTAGCGCACGCAGACCCTCCCTAGTTGGATTCACACCGATGCGAGTAAGGTGCACACTTTGACCCGTATACGCGGCAGTCCTGCGAAGACGGAAGGAACGGGCTGTCCCTTGCGCGTAACCCAGCGGCAGCACCGCATTCGAGGAGGTCAGAGGATGAGTGAGCTACAGCACCGGACGCTGGCGACGATGACGCCGGAAGTCGTCAATGCCAAGATGACCCGGCGCATGATATGGGGCGATCGCCTGATGGCGTCCTTGCTGGAACTCAAAGCGGGCCTGGTCGTACCATCACATCAGCATGAGAACGAGCAGCTCACCTACTGCATCTCTGGCACGATGCGCTTCTTCTTCCCCAATCGGGAGATCGTCCTGCGCGGCGGCGAGGTCCTGCTGATTCCGCCCAACGTCCCGCACGGCGCAGAGATGATGGACGATGTCGTCGAGATGGACTTCTTCAGCCCACCACGGCAGGATTGGATCTCGGGCGCGGACGCCTATTTGAGACAGTCATGAAATGCTCAACCGCTTCTAGTATCCGCTCGTCCGGTGCGTCGTGGGAGGGGCGCTGCCAACCTTACCGAAACTTCCCTCGCAATCGCCCTCTGAGGGAGGAACCAGTCCATGACGCCGCAAGCGGTCATTGGTGTGGTGCTCATCACCGGGGTCCTGATTGTCGGCAGCACGCCACCGTATCATGCGGCCGCAGCCCCGGTCGCACAAGTCCTGAGGGTCAACATGGAGAACGAACCGGGGACCCTGGACCCGGCGCTCATCGACTCCCGCACCGCCGGGACGATCGCCAAGCAGTTGTTTGAGGGACTGACGCGACTAGACAAGGACGGCACCGTGATCCCCGCGGTGGCCGAGCGCTGGCAGGTGACCCCGGACGGGAAGACCTATACCTTCACGCTCAGGCGGAATGCGCGGTGGTCGAACGGCGACCCCGTCACGGCCAGCGACTTCGTCTACTCGTATCGCCGCGCGTTGAATCCGAAAACTGGGGCTCCCTTCGTGGACAACCTCTTCTCCATCGCCAATGCCGAGCAGTACAACGATGGCAAGATCACCGATCCCGTACAGGTCGGCGTCCGGGCGCTTGACGACTACACCCTCGAGATCCGGCTGCACACCCCGGCGCCGTTCTTCCTCAAGGTCCTATCCTTCTTCTCGGTCATGCCAGTAGTCGCGCGGGTGGACCAGCAGAATCCCAAGTGGATGAACGAGGCAAGCACGTTCGTGTCCAACGGGCCCTTTCGCCTTGCGCAGTGGACCCACGAGCAGAAGATCGTGCTGGAGCGGAACCCCCACTACTGGGCCAGAGACCGGGTGAAGCTCGACCAGATCCAGGTCGTCATGGTGCTCAACCCGGTCACCGCCTATCAGATGTTCGTCGCGGGGCAACTCGACATCAGCACGCCTCCCGCGGCACTGACGGGACGGCTCATCGCCGAGAGGAAAGCGCAGGTGCTGCCGGAGGCACGCACGAATTACCTCCGGCTCAACAACAAGGTCTCGCCGTTCACGAACGTCAACATCCGGAAGGCGTTCTCGCTCGCCCTCAACCGCGAAGGCATCACGCGGCGGATCTTTCAGGGCGGACAGATCCCCCTGCTCGGCTACGTCCCGCATGGCCTCAGCAGCGGCACGGGGGAATTCCGGAAACAAGCCGGAGATCTGTTCAAGGACAACGACCTCCAGCGGGCCCGCGAGTACCTGCGGCAGGGTATGAAAGAACTGGGAATCAATGAGTTGCCGCCACTGGCGATGCGCACGTCGAGCCGCGAACTCTTTGTCAAGATCGCTCAGGCCGTACAGGCACAGTGGAAGCAAACCCTCAAGGCCGACGTGACCATCGAGACGATGGAGCAGCGCGCCTTCACTGCCGCGGTCCGTCGGAAGGACTACGTCATCGTGCCGTGGAGTAACGGTGCCGACTACGACGATGCCATCAATTTCCTAGGACAATACATCTCGGACGATTTCTTCAATCTCACGCAGTACGCCAGCCGTGAGTACGACCGGTTGATTCGGGCGGCCACCGCGGAGACCAATGGCGAGCGGCGGACCCGCTTCATGATTGATGCCGAGCGAATCCTGATCGTGCAAGATATGGCGATCGCCCCGCTGTTCACGAGTACTCGGGTCGCGGTGCAGAATCCCAGGCTAAAGAACGTCTACCGGTACGCTGCGGCCGATGATGACTACCGGGACGCCTTCTTCGCGCCCTGAGGACGCCCGCCACTCAACGCGAGGCCGAGGTGTTGCGTCATCGGTGCCGACCCCTGCCTCGCCCGACCGCAGTCGCGGCTTGGACCCAAAACACTCGGCCTCCACAACTGCCTTCTAATGAAGCGGGAACTCCCAACATGACGGGCGTTGTCGCCGATGTCCCGCGGCCTCGGGCAAATATCAGGGTTGCACGCGGAGCGTAGCCGTCATCCCGGCGTCTTTATGCCCGGGCAGGTTGCAAACAATGGCAAAGGTCCCCGGCCGCAGCATCACCTTCAGATCCTCGGTCTTGCCGGCTTCGATGACCGCGATCTGCGCGACCCGCTTTTGCGCGGAGTCCTCAAGCACGAAGTTGTGCTCGATAGCCCCCTCGTTCTTCACCTCGAAGGTGATCTCGCCCGACCGCACGGTCACCTCCTTCGGCTCGAAGACGAACTCGCGGGCCTTGATGAGCATGGGCCGAGGCGCGGCCGGGGCGGCGAAACCCGACATCAAGGCCTGACCGCCCAGAACGCCGATCGCCACGGCGACACCGAGCGCCGCGACGAGAAAGACGGCCGCCTTGGGCCGGACGTCTCCCGCGGTCACCTCACGCGACCGTCACAGGGTGCCCGACGACCGCGTTGTACAGGTAGCCCTGCTCGTTGAACGGCACGCCGCCAGGTTGCACGCTGCCCTGATCGTCCCTGGCACGCGCGCGGAGGCTGTACTCGCCGGGCCGCGCGTCCCACTCGAACTCCCAGCGCACCCATGCGCGCGGGGTGCTGCGATCCCGCATCCGCGCGGCCTGCCAGGTGACGCCTCGATCGAGGCTGTACTCCACCCGGGCGATCGAGTTCGGTCCCCAGGATCGGCCGCGGATGGTGTGCTGGCCGGGCCGCAATTCGGCGGGCCACGGCAGCTCGAAGGCGCTCTTGAGGTTTTGCTGCGAGAGGATGGGGCCTTTTGCCGGCGGCGCCGGCTGATATGACGGTCCAATCATCACGTAGTTTTCTGTGTTCCACGAGGAGTACAGCGGCGTTTCAGAAACCTCGATCCGCCCAACCCATTTGATGCTGGCAACGCCGATCCATCCCGGGACCAGAACGCGTGCGGGGAACCCGTGGTCGGGGGGGAGCGGGTGACCGTTCATCGCATACACGAGCAGGGTGTCGTCCTCCAGGGCCTTGGCGATCGACATCGGCCGGCGCACCTTGAGATCGTCCTGGCCTTCGGGCATCACGTCGACGGCCGTCCGTTTGAGGCCCGCACGATCCAGGATTTCGCGCAGCGGCACGCCCGTCCACTCGGCGACACCCACGGCGCCCAAACGCCACTGCGTGCCCTGGGCCCGCATGTTGTACTGCGTCTCGAAGAAGCTGCGGCCGTTCCCGGCGCATTCAACGTAGCGCCGCACCGCGACATCCGGCAGCGACAGGATCTCTTCGTACGTGAACTCCCGTGGCCGGGTCACGCCTGAGCCTTCGACCCGTAGCCGCCAGGCCGGAGTGTCGATCCGCGGCGTGCGCGAGTGGTTGCGGATGAAGAACAGTTCGTTGGGGACGACATAGCCCCGTCCGGTCATGTTCTGCCACCGCATCTCGAAGTTGCTGCCGAAGTTCACAAACAGCTCGGGCGGCACCGGTTTGACGACGAGAGCGGGAGCTGGAGCGCCACTGGCCTGCCGGAGCAGGTGCCGCGCCGTGCCGGCGGCCGCAAGTGATGCGCCGCCGGCGGCGAGAAGGGCGAGAAAGCGACGCCTGGACAGGCCGACCGCTCGAGCCCGCTGCCACAGCGACTCATCCGCCCGGGCGTCCGCGTACAGGGCTTCATCGCGCAGATCGGAACGCACGGTATTCTACCCTCCACACAGAGTGATCGGCAAACCGCTTCTTGCCGACAGAACAGATTCCTTTTACCGTATCTGTCTGGGGTGTGGTTGAGCTAGAGCCTCCGAGCTAAAGCGACGCCAGGAGGATGGGCGCGCTGGTGGGCCGCGCCGCGCCTGACGGGCCGCGCTCCACGGAGATTGCGACCGCCTGATACCGACTGAAGTCGGCCCTGACCGGGATCACGATCGGCTGGCCCGCGACGGGCCGGAATACACCCACGCTCTCAGGGACCTGACCGGCAATCAACCACAGCTGATAGACCATCTCTTGACCCGGATCCTGCAGGTCGGTCACGATTAGAGCCCCTTGCTGCGTGCCTTGATGATAGACGAATCGCACGTTGGCCTGTACCGCACCGCCGAGCACGGCCGTCCGCGTACCGGGGTTCGCCAGCAGCGCTAGGACTCGCTCCTGCGTGGCGAGTCGCTGGTTGAGGGCCTCAAGCCGCTGGTTGAGCGACACGGCGAGACCGGCCAGCACCAGGATCAACACCGCCGCGGCGGCCGCCAGCCCTACGGCCCAGGTACGGGGAATCCCCAGCCACGGGACGCGTGGTCGCGCCGGTACACGTGGGGGCTTCGGCGCGCGGGGCACGGCGGGCGTCTCTGGAATCGTCACGGTCCAGTCGCGCGGATCGATCGCCTGCAGGATTTTCGTCCGCAGCGCCACCGGAGGATCGACCTTTTGGACTGCCACGGCGAGCTCGCTGGCAACTTCGCGCATGAGGATCAGCTCGCGCCGGCATTCGTCGCAGGTCGGAAGATGCGCTTCTACCTCGCGGGCTTCCTCGGGCGAAAGCGCGTCGAGCGCGTACGCCGGGATCAATCCGCGCAGCTCAATGTGGGTCACCGGTTGGTCTCCCCCACGTGTGGGGCGAGCGCGGAGCGCAACCGAAGCATGCCATCGCGCATACGAGTCTTCACCGTGCCCAGTGGAACTCCCAGACGTACGGCAATCTCCTGCTGCGTATACCCGCCGTAGTACGCGAACACAATTGCCTCGCGTTGTCCGTCGGAAAGCCCCGCCAGGGCTTTTCTCACCTGAGCGTCCTCGACGCTGCGCGCCGCATCGCCGGCGACATCGGCATCCGCCATCATGCTGTCCGCGAGCGGTTCCGCCGTGCGGATGCGGAGCCGGCGAACAGCATCCACGCTCTTGTGATGCGCCAAGGAGAGAATCCAGGCGCGGGCGCTGCCCCGCGCAGGGTCGAACGCGCCGGCCCCGCGCCAGATCGACAGGAATACGTCCTGTGCAACCTCTTCCGCGGCGTGGGGGTCACGCAGCATCCTCGCCGCCAGCGAGTACACCGGTCCGCCATACCTGTCGTAGAGAATCTCGAATGCTCCCGCGTCCTTGCGGCTGATGCGATCCAGCAGCGTATCCTCGCCTTGGCCTTGTAGTTCGCGGCGCTCCATCGCATGGGCTTTTGGACGCAGCACGGAGGAGTTCCTGTGCGGCCCCCACACTGCCCGCCTCCTATCCCATTCTTCGCGTGGGGGTGCGCGCAGGATGCCACATTATGTATGAATCGCCGCCAATCCGCCTGACCCTCAAAGACGAAAGACAACCGAGAAGAGTTCCCGGCCCATGTGTGAGCGGCGGGACATGACATCGACAAGGAGGTGACAGGTGGTGAGATCCACACGGCGCCGGGTGCTGACGGTCAGCGCGGCCCTGGCCGCCGCGTTGACGGTGTTCACGGCGGCCGACTGGCCCCTGGCGTCGCCTACAACGAGGGCTCAAGCACAACAGGCGGCGCCGGGCTCGGCAGTGACCATCGAAGCATTCCAGTTCAAGCCCAAGGATTTAGACATCAAGGCCGAGGCGAAAGTCGCCTGGACCAACGATGATGACGTAACCCACACGGTGACGTCCGGCACACCCGATCGCCGCACCGAGATGTTCAACGCGTCGTTGAACGGCAAGGGCGCCCGGTTCGATTTCACGTTCACCAAAACCGGCACCTATTACTACTTCTGCAACCGGCATCAGCAGATGCGCGGTGCGATAACGGTCAAGTAGCGCAGGCATCAGACACCAGCTAAGGGGGGACCATGCAATGAGTCGGAATGTGATTACCATCTTGGGCGGCGGCGCCCTCATCGTCGCGGTCGCAATGGCCGCAGCCCCATCCAGCCTCGGGGCCCCAGCCGCGATGTCGACCGCCCTAACGCCCGCGGCAAATCTGCGGGTAGCGCTGAACAACCTGCTCACCGAGCACGTAGCCCTGGCCGCCAGCGCCACGGCAGGCGCCATTGGCGGTAGAATGGGTCAATTCAACGGTGCCGCGGCCGCGCTCGAAGCCAACTCCAACGACGTCATCAAAGCGGTGGCATCGGTGTATGGCGAGGACGCTGGCAAGGCCTTCGGACCATTGTGGAAAAAACACATAGGGTTCGTCGTCAACTACACAACCGGTGTAGCGGCCAAGGACAAGAGTCAGCAGGAGAAGGCCGTCGGCGACCTGTTGGGGTACACGCAGGATTTTGGCGCGTTCATCAGCTCGGCCACCAAGACGCTGCCGAGCGGCGCAGTAGCCGAGCTCGTCAAGATGCACATCCTGACCTTCAAGGACGTCATCGACGCGCAAGGCACCGCATTGCCTGGTCGTGAGTACGTCGCGATCCGCAAAGCGTACGGCCACATGGGCATGATCGCGGAGCCGCTGGCGGGCGCGATCTCTAAGCAGTTCCCCAGCAAGTTCCCGGGCGCGGTGGATTCGTCCGCTGCTGGACTGCGAATCACCCTAAACACGCTACTGTCCGAGCACGTCTACTTGGCCGCCCGGGCGACCGGCGCGGCGCTGGGGGCCCGTCAGGTCGAGTTCCAGGCTGCGGCCGCGGCGCTGGACCAGAACTCGGAGGACATCACGCGGGCGCTGGCATCGGTGTACGGTGAGGACGCGGGGCGCGCCTTCGGTCCCCTGTGGAAGAAGCATATCGGCTTCGTCGTCGATTACACGAGCGGCGTGGCGATGAAAGACAATGTCAAGCAGGATAAGGCGGTCAACGACCTGCTCGGCTACACGCAGGAGTTCGGCGCGTTCCTCAACTCGGCCACGAAGAGTCTCCCGACAGGCGCGGTCGCCGACCTCGTGAAGATGCACATCCTCACGCTCAAGGACGTCATCGACGCGCAGGCGGCGGGGGACCAGATGAAAGTCTACGCGAACCTCAGAACGGCGATGGGTCACATGTCCATGGTCGCGGATCCGCTGTCGGAGGCAATCGTCAAACAATTTCCAGATCGGTTCGGACGTTAACGAAGGTTTCAATCGACGGTGGCCCTGGGCATGAACCCAGGGCCGCTGCATTTCAGTGCAGTCAAGAAGGGTTTTTTTCGACCTTGAGGCGATCGAGCAGAGCGTTGGCCTCTTTGGCGGCCGCGCTCTCCGGGGCCAGCGCGATCGCGCGCTCGAGCGCGATGCGGGCCTCGTCATGGCGTCCCGCCCGAATGGCCGACCGTCCGATCCACAGATAGGCTGTCGCATTCGGGATGATGCCGGCTGCCCGCCGAAACCGGCCGACGGCCGGACCGTACCATCCAGATTGGTACAGCTCGATCCCTTTGCGCAGATGGGCATCATATTGGTCTTTGATGGGGATGCGCGTGTCGAGCAGGATTTGCGCGGTGATACTGCTCCGGGTAAATATTTGCGGTTTGACTTTCGTCGCCCTGGGCACCGTGACGCGGGCCTCCGTGCGCCGCGCGGGCTTCGGTGGCGGCGAGGCCTTGACGTTGGGGACCGCGGCCCGCAGGGGCCGGATGGGCGGGCGAACGGGCGCCTTGACCGCGGCGTTCGGAGCGGGAGGCTCGGTCTTGGGCCAGTAGCCGGCGGACCAGCGCCGCCAATCGTCCCTGAGCCGCGCGCTAAACGCCCACACCTGGGGACCCGCAACCAGCGCGGTCCCCACGAGAATGGCGACAGCGATCTGCAGGACCGCAGACCACGGCGGGCCGGCCTTCTCGGCCTTTTGAGGGGTTGGTGAGCTGACCGGTTGTTCGGGCATGGCGATCTCCCTGCGCCACTAGGTTCCTGCCCACATTCCGCCCTGGAAAGTCGTCAGAACGCCATCCCCGGCGGCGTCAGCCGCTACGGGCCAGGCGCGCGTAGCGGCGGTACACCTCGGGCTCGAGGAAGCCGGCCTCCAAAGCCGCCTTTACCGCGCACCGCGGCTCATGCGTGTGTGCGCAGTCCCGAAACCAGCAGCCCCCTGCCAGCGCGGTGATTTCCGGGAAGAGGTCTTCCGTCGCATCCAACCCTTCATTCTCGAGGAAGCCGATCTCCCGCAGGCCCGGCGTATCCACGACGAGCGCGTCCGCGACCGCGTACGTGGATGACGAGTTGGTCGTATGACTTCCTCTGCCGCGCGAAGTCAGGTCGCCGGTCCGCAGTCCGAGGCTGGGATCCATCGCATTCAACAGGCTCGACTTGCCTCCCCCGGAAGGACCCACCAAGGCGACCAGCTTCCCGGCAAGCGACTCGCGCAGGTCGGCGACCCCTTCGCCAGTAACCACGCTGGTCAGCAGGACCGGGATCCCCGAGTGACGGTACGATGCGATAACCCCCTCAACCGAACCGGAGGGAATGAGATCGATCTTGTTGACGCACAGCAGCGCCTGGCAGTCGCCGCGCCGGATGAGCGCAAGATGGCGGTCGATCACGGTCTGCCGGGGTGGGGCGGCCACGACCACGACCGCCAGATCGAGATTGGCTGCAAGCACGTGTTCTCGGGGCGGCCGGGTCCTCGACGTACCGCGATGCGCGGCATCATGCCCAAGCACGGCCCGGCGGGCAAGCCTGGATCGCCGCGGGTGCAGCTTGTCGACGACACCGTCCCCTTCTCGGGCGGGCATGACATCCACGCGATCACCCACGGCCAGGGGACTTGTTGAACCGGTGAGCTCCTTGCGCAGGCGGCCGCGAAGCACACAGCGCCATTCTCCGCCGCCAGGGTCGCGAACCGTAACCTGCGCCCCGTCAATCCGTACCACCATGCCGACGAACTTTTCCACGACGATCCTCCGCGCGAAGGCATATAAACACAACGGCCGCGGGCGTCTGCCCACGGCCGCGCGCAAAAGGATCGACTTGAGCCTCAGGCGGCGGAATGGGCGTCAGCCCCGTGCACTGCGTCGCGGACACGCACGGTCATTGCCCATCCCTCCCTTCCGATTGTGGTTAGGTACTCGACGCTCGCGTATGCTATCACAGCCAGGATGCCTGGCGCAACGAGGATGTTCAAGAGTCTAGGGAATGAGTCACGCCGCTCCCCCAATCCAGCCAAGGGTCGTATCAACGACTTCCTGGAGGATATCCTTCGCGGTCCGTCCGCGAACGGTGAGGCTGTGATCGGCACCCTCGACGATGTGGAGCGAAGCCGTCGGAAGACGCTTGAGGGTGGCACTCAACAGATCGTTGCGGGCGAAGGCGTCGCGTGAGCCTTGAATGAACAGCATGGGAATGCCGATGCGGCCGAGGTGTGCGTCGCGCAGGCGATCCGGCTCGCCAGGCGGATGCAGCGGATACCCGAGGAAGAGAAGGCCGGCGGCGGGAAAGCCGGCGGCCACGATATGGGACGCGATGCGGCCGCCCATTGACCGGCCGCCGATGATCAGACGGGACGCGCGAGCCGCAACCCGCATCGCAACGGCGCGGTAGCAGGCTTCCAAAATCTTCTGATGATCGGGAACCTTCCTCCGCGCTTCCGCATACGGAAAATTGAAACGGACCGCGCCGATTCCGCGCGCTGTCGTCGCCTCGGCAAAGCGGGCCATCCACGGTGTGTGCAGATTTCCGCCGGCACCGTGTCCAAGGACCAGATACGTCCCGCCCGAGGTGGAAGGATGCCAGACTGCGGAGACTGATCCGCTGTCCCATTCGATCGACCCTTTCTCGACGGTCATCCCCGTTCCGGAGCGATCCGTCACAGGAACTGGCTGACGGCCAGAATGTTGCCTTCCGTGTCTTTGAACCACGCCGCTTTCTCAGTGGCCAACGTCGCAATGCTGCCGGTGGTTGTGAAATCCGGGAGATCGTAGTCTTCGAACACGACCCCCCGCGCCTTCAAGCCTCGGACGGCGCTCTCGATATCGTCCACCGCGAAACTGGCCACCGTGTGATCCGCTTTGGTGGCCGCGCGTGGATAGAGAAAGAGCCGCGTCCCGCCTCCACATTCGTACAGGATGCCGTCGGGCGTGCTCGGCCCCGCCGGCTTCAGCCCGAGCCGTCCTTCGTAGAATTCCCTGGCGCGAGCGAGATCGACCACCGGAATCGTTGGCATGACCTGTGCCTTGGCAAGCATCATTCCCTCCCGGGCTCGTGTTAGCGTTCGACGAGCGCCCACTCGGCATGTCGGTCGGACCCGGCCACCCGGCCTTCAGCCCGGAGCTTCAACAGATGGGCGTAGACCGATAGCGCCGCCATACGGTGCAGCCCCCGCGGAGCCTCGGCGTAGATACTGGCAACGAGGTCGTCGATACGCCGCGGGGCATCGCGCAGCGCCTCCAGAATCTGGCGCTCACGCATCTGTCGATGCTGGATGTATTCGTCGATGACCCCCTTCGGAGCGTCAATCGGATCGCCGTGCCCCGGGTAGATCCTGGCTATGCGCAACGCCTGCACGCTCTCGAGGGATCGCATATAGGCCGTCATGTCGCCATCCGGGGGCGCGATCACAACGGTGGACCCGCTCATGATGAGGTCACCGGAGAACAGGGCAGATTCCTCTCGTAGAAGGAAGCTAAAGTGGTCGGAAGCGTGGCCGGGCGTGTGGATGGCCTCGAGCGTAAACCCCTTGCCTTCCACGGCCTCACCATCGGCGAGCCTGCGATCGGCGCGAGTGGCCGAGCCGGCCGCCACGTCATCGGCGGCGTACGCAAGCACCGGCGCCCTGGTCTGCCGGGCTAGCCGTGGAGCTCCAAGGGCGTGATCCGGATGCGTGTGGGTAAGCATCACCCAGCGGATCCGTACTCCACCGAGGGCATCGATAATGCGCCCAAGGTGCTTAGGATCATCCGGACCCGGATCGATCACGGCAACCTCATCGACGCCGACCAGGTACGTATTCGTCCCGGCTCCGGTCATCGGGGATGGGTTTGGAGCCGTCAGCCGGCGCACCAGTGGCGACAACCTGGTCGGGACCGCGCGCATGTGGTCTCGATTCGACGCCTCTTTACAGTTTCTTTGCACGACATTTGGTAGGATGGGCGCATGGGACGATCACCAATTGGTCCGCGGTTCGCGGCTGTTCTGATTGCGCTCTTTGCAATGGTGCACGCGGCCTGGGCGTTGAGCGGGCCCGTCTTCGCGGCCGCGGCCCCCCGACCCACTTTCCTTGCCACCGGGAAGTTCGTCGGGACCGACGACGCCCACAAGGGAGAAGGGAACGCGCTGATCGTGCAGTTGCCCACCGGCCAGCGCTTCCTGCGCTTGGAGGACTTCAAAGTCACCAATGGTCCCGATTTGTACGTCTACCTATCCGGCCATCCCTCCCCTCGGAGCAGGGCTCAATTGCACGAGGGCGCAGCGTTCGAGGTGGGTCTGCTCAAAGGCAACGTCGGCAATCAGAACTACGAGCTGGCGTCAAGTATGGATATCACGAAGTTCAAGTCGGTTGTCATCTACTGCAAGCGGTTCAGTGTGCTGTTTGCGAGCGCAGAGTTGAATTTCAACCGGTAGGCGCATCCTGGGGGCACGGCTAATGCGCAGGCGGTTCTGGCGGAAGCAGTACTGGTGGATCGTCACCGCCTTCGTGGTCATCGGCGCCCCCATCGCCTGGTATCTGGGCTCGCCCTTGTTCATTAACAGGGTGGTCGAAGAGCCGTTTCCCACGAGCGCGCCCTCGGACTTTCCGATGAGCAAGGACGCCACCATACCCGAGGGTATGACCCGGCCACAGGTCGAAGAGACTATGATGAAAGCCTCGAAAACCGAGAATGCCGCCAGTGAAGCAATGCCACCCGGAGCGGGCTCAGGAAAGATCGTCGCGCGGGGCAATTTTGCAGGCGCCGACGACTTCCACAAGGGTGAAGGCACTGCGACGATCTACCGCGTCGGAAGCGATCTGATCCTGCGCTTTGAATCGTTCAAGTCCACCAACGGGCCAGACCTGTATGTCCTGCTGGCCAAGCACGTCGCTCCGAAGACGAGCGCCGACGTCAAGGACGGCTATATCGAAGTCGCCAAGCTGAAGGGGAATATCGGAAGCCAAAACTACAATTTGCCGCAAGGGATCAACCTTGCCGAGTATCCCACCGTCGTCATCTACTGCAAGCCATTCCACGTGGTCTTCTCGACCGCGACTCTCACCGCCGTTCAATAGCGAGGCGCCAGTAGCTCGTCTCCCGAGAATCTTGCCGCCGCCCCGCGGCGTTTCACTCTAGCGACGCCCTCCGGCGAGCCTGATAGCTTCCGGCCTCGCACGCAGCCGCACCATTGCAATGACCCCCAAGGCCGGACCAATCGCCAGCATTGCAAGTGAGCCCGGCCAACCCACCGTCGACTGGATAAGCGGCAGCAGCTGAATGCTCACCGCCGTCAAGAGAAATCCCAAGGCGGTCTGCAAAGCCAGCGCGCTCCCGACCCGCTCGTGCTCGGCAAGCTCGCTCACCGAGGCCGAGAACTGCGCCGAGTCGGCGATTACGGCGACCCCCCATACAATAGCCACGGCGATGATCAACGCCGGAGCTCCGCCGAAGAGCAGGCCGGTAGCCACCGCGCACGCGCCGCTGATTGCCATAGCGCCGGCGGTGACCGTCGTGCGTCCTACCCGATCGGCCAGAAGACCGGCCGCGATGCAGGCCGGTGCACCCGCGGCGATGGCGAGAGCCGCCGCAAGGCTTGCCCACCGACCCGCGACGGAGGCCTGCAGCGCGGGATCCCACGCTGTCATGCTGGCCAGCAGAAACGCGGGGAGCCATGTCCACATTGCAAAGAGCTCCCACATGTGTCCCAGATAGCCGAAATTGGCCAGGCGCAGCGCCGGCGCTCGAAGCGACCGGAGGGCCCAGCCTAAATCGACGCGCCCCGCCGGCGATGCAAACGGTCCCTGCCGCACGAAGACCACAACAATGATTGCCGATATCACTGCGCCGAGACTTGTCGCATTGATGACGAACTGCCAGGGAAGGGCGCCGGCGAGCCCGATGCCCGCGAGCAAATGGGGCACGGCCGTGCTGAGAGCAATCGCCCCCACGAGTGTGCCGATGGCCAGACCGCGACCCGCGCGAAACCATTCGGTCAACACCTTCATCCCCGTGGGATACACGCCGGCGAGTGTGAACCCGAGGACGAAGCGCAAGGCGAGCGCAGCCGGATAGTGCCCGCCGGTGAGAACCAGCGCGGCATTGGCGGCCGCGGCCGCGAGCGCGCTCGCGGTGAACACACGGCGCGCGGGCACGATGTCGGAGATACCGCTGACCGCGGACGCCAGTCCGCCGGTCACGAATCCTAGTTGGACCATGACGGTGAGCAGCCCGAGTTGTGGGGTGGACAGTTGCCAGTCGCGCGCCAGCGACGGGGCCACCGCCGCCACGCTGAACCATGTGCTCATTGCCCCGACCTGGGCCGCCGCGATGGAGACGAGGGCCGTCCACCGGCCCGTAGGCAATTCGATGGCCGACACAATGACTGAGATTATACATTCCGTGAAGTCCCAGAGGGGGGCCCTGTCATGTTGCCGAACGAAGTGAGATCCTGGAGCAGCGCATTCAGATTTTGGAGACGCCGAGGGGCCAGCCGTTGATCGAAGAACCCACCAGGTCCGTTGAGTCAGGCCGGAGCGCCTTTAAGCGACGCGCCTGGCGAGAGGCGTTCGACCTCTTTACCGCGGCGGACGATTCGGCAGCCCTGTCGCCCGACGACCTCGAGTGCCTGGCCGAAGCCGCCTGGTGGACCGGACGGCTCGCGGCATGCATCGCCGCCAGAGAACGCGCGTACGCCGCGTACGTCGGGGCGAGAAATCCCCGTCGGGCCGCAATGGTGGCGATCGCGCTGGCCAAGGACTATTTCGCCAAGCGCGAGCCTTCGGTTGGCACAGCGTGGCTGAGTCGCGCCGAACGGCTCCTCCAGGGTGAGCCAGAGTGTGTCGAGCGCGGCTACTTGATACGGACGCGTGGTGTCGTCGCCTTCGAGGGCCAGCGAGACTTCGAGACCGCACTTGTGCTTGCCGAACAGGCCCTTGAGATCGGGACGCGTTTTGGCGACCGTGACCTCATGGCAATGGGGCTCCACGACCGGGGGCGCGTGCTCGTAGCCAAGGGCCGAGTCGCCGAAGGCATGACCCTGATCGACGAAGCCACGGTCGCCGCCGTCTCAGGCGAACTCGGACCCATCGCTACTGCGATCATCTACTGCAACACGATCACGTCGTGTAAGGACGTGGCCGATTACCGACGCGCAAGTGAATGGAGCGAGGCGGCCAGGCGCTGGTGCGAGCGACAGGCCATCACCGGATTCCCGGGCATGTGCCGGGTGTATCGAGCAACGATTCTGCGCGTATCCGGAGCGTGGTCGGAGGCCGAACAAGAAGCCCGACGCGCCTGCGACGAGCTTTCGGAGTTCAATCTCGGCTATGCGGCGGAGTCCTTCTACGAGCTGGGAGAAATCCGGCTCCGCATGGGAGACCTCCCCGCGGCTGAGGAGGCTTTCCGGCAGGCGCACGAGCTGGGGAGAGAACCCGAGCCGGGCCTGTCCCTAGTGCGCCTCGCCGAGGGGAGAGTGAAGGCCGCTGCAACCTCGATCAGACGAGCTTTGGCGCACGAATCCCCGGATCGTCTGCATCGGGCTCAGCTGCTACCCGCCCAGGTCGAGATCGCCATCGCGATTGGAGACATGCAGGTCGGTAGGGTAGCGACCGAGGAACTGGAGAATATCGCCCGGGCCTATGGCTCTACTGCACTCAACGCCCGCGCAGCCTACGCTCGGGGAGCGGTCCAACTCGCGGAAGGTGATACCGCAGCAGCCGAGCGAAGCCTCCGCCGGGCCTCGAACCTGTGGCAGGAGGTCGACTGCCCTTACGAGGCGGCGAAGGCCAGAATGCTGCTCGCGGCCGTGTATCGCGCCGAAGCAGATGAAGAAGGCTCGGTGATGGAGATCCAGGCCGCTCACGCCACGTTTGAGCGGCTCGGGGCCATCCTCGACAGCCGCGGAGCCGCAGAGCTACTGGGCGAGACCGCGGCCGACCGTCAGCCGGCGGCTTCGGGCGACCGGGTCGCCAGAACGTTTATGTTCACGGACATCGTGAAGTCCACGAACCTAGTCGAAGCTATCGGCGATGAGGCCTGGGAGAGCCTGATGCAGTGGCACGACCAAACCCTGAGAACACTTTTCGCGCATCATGGGGGCGAGGAGATCGATCATACCGGTGACGGCTTTTGCGTGGCCTTCAGGGACCCGCCTTCTGCCGTCGAGTGCGCCGTCACCATTCAGCGCACGCTGGCCGATCACCGCCGGAAACATGGTTTCTCTCCTCAAATTCGGATTGGCCTGCATACCGCCCCTGCTAGCCGCAGAGGCCAGGTCTACAGGGGGAAGGGCATCCATGCGGCGGCTCGCATCGCAGCGGTCGCGGAGGGAGAGCAGATTCTGGCCAGCCAGGAAACCACTACAGCCGCGCCCACTCAATTCACCACCTCGCCACCGCGTACGGTCAGCTTGAAAGGGATCTCGGAGGCCGTCCAGGTGGTCACCATCGAGTGGCGGTAATCCGCACGACGTTGACAGCCGCTCACCTAAGCCTACCATGAGGCGGCGCTTCGTGCCCCCAATCACATGCCGATTCTGACCGTCGCCGAGATCGCCAAGTCTCACGCCGATCACGAGGTTCTTCGCGAGGTCACGTTCGCTTTAGAGCCCAGCGAAAAGGTCGGCCTGATCGGCAGAAACGGCAGCGGGAAGACGACGCTGCTGCGCCTCCTCGCCGGCCTCGATGCGCCAGACCGGGGGAAGGTCGGACGCGCCGGCTGGACGCGCGTCGCGTACCTGGCGCAGACTCCTGAAGGCGCATCGGAGGCGACCGTGATCGCCCACGTGCTGGCGGGTGCGGCGGACGTGCGCGCGCTGGAAGCGCGGCTCCGCGAGCTCGAGCAGCGCATGGCCGCCCCCGAGGTCCACGATCACCCGGGGCGGCTGCAGACAGTGATGGATGAGTACGCGCACGTGCGCGAACACTTCGAACACGCCGGCGGTTTCACGCTCGAGACCCGGGCATGGATGGTGCTCTCGGGCCTCGGGTTTGGCGAAAGCGACCTCGAGCGTCCGCTGGGCGTACTGAGCGGCGGGTGGCGGGTGCGGGCAGAACTGGCGCGAGCGCTGCTGGGCGAACCCGACCTCCTGCTGCTCGACGAGCCCACGAACCATCTGGACCTGGCCGCGACCGAATGGTTGGAGTCGCATCTCGGTGCGTTCCCCGGCGCCTGCATCGTGGTCAGCCACGACCGCTACCTGCTCGATGCGGTGACGTCGCGCACGCTCGAGCTGGACGATGGTCGCGTTGAGTCGTTTCCCGGTTCGTACTCGAGGTATGTGCAGCTCAAAGCGGAACACGTGCAACTGCAGCAAGAAGCGTGGCAGCGCCAGCAAGAGGAAGTCGAGAAGCTCAAGGATTTTATCCGCCGCTACAAGGCCGGCCAACGCGCAGCCCAGGCACATAGCCGAGAGAAAATGCTCGCGCGCGTCGAAGCCGCCGCGGTCGAGCGTCCGCGCGAGGCACGGGCGATGCGCATCAAAGCGGACGGGGCGTCGCGATCCGGCCGGATCGTTGCACGGCTGAAGAATGTAACGAAACGGTTCGACGAGCCCGGCAGCGCCGGCGTAGAAGTGCTGAGCGGCGTGAGCTTGGAGATCTATCGGGGCGAGCGCATTGGCCTCCTCGGTCCGAACGGCGCGGGCAAATCGACGCTGCTCCGGCTCATCGCAGGGGTGGATGCCCCCACATCGGGTATCGTCACCCTCGGGACCGGTGTACTCCCGCAATACTTCGTGCAGGAGTCGACCCAGGCGCTCGACCCTCAGAAGACCGTGCTTGACGAGATTCTGGCCGACCGACCGCTGCGCCCCGAAGAGGTGCGGGGTTATTTGGGGCGGTTTCTGTTCAGCGGCGAGGAGGTCTTCAAGCGCATAGGAATGCTCTCTGGCGGTGAGCGCCAGCGTTTGAGTCTGGCCGGGTTGCTGCTCGACGAACCAAATCTGCTCCTGTTGGACGAGCCCACCAACCATCTCGACATCCCGTCGCGCGAAGCGCTCGAGGCGGCGTTGCGGGAGTTCCCGGGCACGATGGTTGTTGCCACGCATGATCGCTATTTACTCGAACGGCTGGCGACACGCATCCTCACTGTCAATGACCGCGGTGTCGAGGATTTCAAAGGCACCTACCACGAGCTCCGCGAACGTCGGGTCCGTGCCGCGGCGTCGGGCGCTCCGGCTCCGCGGTCAGAGCGCGAGGCCACACGATCGGCATCCGCGAGGGCTGCTCGGACGCGCGATGACCGGACGCCCACATTCGATGAGGTAGCCGCCCAGATCGCCGCAGCGGAGCGTGAACGCGATGAAGCCGCGGCCTGGCTCGGTGATCCCGATCTCTACCGAGACCCCGCGCGGGCCAGGGCAATGCAGGAGCGCTACGCGGACGCCGAACGCCGGCTTGAAGGGTTGTATGACGTGCTCGGGAAGGTAGAGGAAACGTCCGAGAGGAGTGAATAGATGTTCAGCAATCCGGTCAAGCACCGCCTCGCGCAGGGCTTACCCACAATCGGCCATTGGATCAGCCTTGCGTCGCCCTCGATCGTGGAGATGCTCGCCAGCTTCGGGCTCGACTGGATACTGCTCGATACCGAGCACAGTCCAGCCGAGGGCGAGACGGTTGAGAACATGCTGCGTGCGCTCAAAGGCACCGGCGTCGTGCCGTTGGTCAGGGTAGCCTCCAACGACCCGGCGCTCATCAAGAAGGCGCTGGACCGTGGGGCCTACGGCATCGTCGTTCCGCTGGTGAACACGCTCGAGCAGGCTCAGGAGGCGGTGGCGGCGGCAATGTATCCTCCCGAAGGCATCCGCGGTGTTGCCGGTACCCGCGCCAGCCTCTATGGCCTCGAGTTTCAGGATTACTTTGCGCAGTGGAACAAGGAAGTGCTTGTAGTCTGCCAGGTTGAGACCGCCGAGGCTCTAGAGAATGTCGACCTCATGGCAACCGTTCCGGGCGTGGACGTCCTCTTCGTTGGCCCCAACGACCTCTCGGCGAACCTGAACATGTTTCGACGGTTCGATCATCCTGAATTTCGGGCCGCGCTGCAGCGTGTCCTCAGCGCGGCGCAGCGCAACGGGATCGCCACTGGGTATCTCGCGAGTACCGCGGAGGAGGCGCTGGAGCGAATCGATCAGGGTTTCAGGTTCGTGTCGGTCGCCAGCGACGCCCGGTTGCTGGCCGCCGCTGCATCGGCTTCTTTCGGGAAGGTCAAGACGGCGATCGCCGAACGCGCCCAGGCTGCCCGGTAATCGATGTGACGCTCATCGCATAGGTGCCTGCCCGAGGTAGGCTTGCTGCACCTCCGGGTGATGCAGGATGACTTCTCCGGTGCCCTCGAACCGAATACGACCCTGCTCGAGAACATAGGCGCGGTCAGCATGGCGCAGGGCCGTGCGCGCGTTCTGCTCGACGATGAACAGTGCAATGCCGCGCCCGCGGAGGTCATGGACAATCTCATAGACTTGATCACTGACCGCCGGCCCAAGCCCAATCGTCGGCTCATCCAGCAACACGAGTTTGGGGTCAAGGAGCAGCACACGCGCGAGTTCGACCATGCGGCGCTCTCCGCCGCTCAGCACACGGGCCTTGTAGCGCCGGCGCCTGCGCACCTGCGGAAAAAGGTCGAAGATCCGCTCGATGTCTTCATGTATCCGCCGGTCGGTCCGAATATAGGCGCCCAGTGCAAGATTGTCCTCCACGGTCAGATTTGGAAGCACGCTATAGCCCTGCATGACATAGCAGATCCCGCGCCGGAGGATCTCGGGCGGGGACATGCCGCCGATCGATTCGCCTTTGAACGTTACCTCCCCAGCCGTGGGCGCAAGAAATCCGAAGACCGTCTTTAGAAGCGTTGACTTGCCGGCGCCATTGGGACCGATCATCACTACGATCTCGGCGGTTCGGATCGCGAGCGACACACCCCGAAGAACCTCGCGGCGATCATAGCCGGCGTGCACATCACGCAGTTCGAGAAGCGCACCTGACGTGTTCAGCACACTCTCCCTGCGGTCGTGTGTGCTCATCGCCCGTAGTACAGATCCAGCACGCTCTCGTTCTGGCGAATCTCTTCAGGACTGCCAATAGCCACGACCTGTCCTTCGGCCATGAAAGCGATGCGTTGGGCCAGGTTCATGATCATCTCCATATTGTGCTCGATAACCAGAAATGTGACGCCCGACGCATTGAGATCGCGGATGTGCCGCGCGATCTGCGTGACGAGAACAGGGCTCACGCCGGCGGCCGGCTCGTCAAGCAGGACGACGGCGGGGCGGCGCAGCACGGCCATCGCTATCGAGAGAAGTTTTTGCTGGCCATACGACAGTGCGCCGGCGGGAAACTCGCGCATGTCCCACAGGCCGAAGGTCTCCAGCAACACGCGCGATTGACGCGTCACCGGACCGAGATGGGAGATGAAGGATGCGTCCGCCAGGCCTTCACCGCGGTGCTCCTGGGCGCACATCATGTTGTCCCAGGCGCTTATCTCGGGGAAGATTCGCATGGCTTGAAAGGTGCGGGCCACCCCTCGCCAGGCGATGCGGTGCGGCGCCAGCCCGTCCAGCCGCGCCGTTCCCAGACGCACCTCGCCGGCATCGGGCCGCAAAAACCCCGTGATGCACTCGAACAGCGTGCTTTTGCCTGCACCGTTGGGGCCGATCAACCCAAGGATCTCACCGTGGCGCACTTCGAGGGTTGCATCGCGCACGGCATGCACGCCGCCAAAGCGCTTGTGCAGCCTCGAGACGCGGAGGAGGATTCCTTCTCCGGTCCCCAGGACATCGGAATCGGGAAAAGTGTCAGGCGGAGGCATCACCCGAGAGGGACCCGCGTAGGGGAGTTGGTCATCTGACGCTCCTTGGATGGGAAGCGCCTCCGGGAGGGCCCGCCGCTGCAGGAGACCAACCAGACCCTTGGGCTCGCGCACAGAGATGAGCACGATCAGCAGTCCGAACAGAATGAAATCGGCGCCGCTGCCGGTCCCGCCCAGCCAGGACCGCATGTACTCGTTTAGCATCACAATGAAAACGGCGCCGAGCACAGGCCCCCACACTGTCCCGCGCCCTCCGATGAGGGCAATGACGACCACGAGCAGCGAGATCCGCCCGGCCATGACGTTGTAGGGGTCGATGTAGAGGACGTAGAGCGCGTAGACCGTTCCACACAGCGATGCCACCACGGCGCTGAGCGCTATCGCGTAGAGTTTGTAGCGCCGAGCCGGGATGCCCAGCATCTCTGCGGCCTCTTCATCCTGGTTTATTGCTCGAAGGTATGTCCCCACCCGGTTGCGGTCGAGAACCGCGACGAGCGCGGTCGCCAGAGCGAAGAGCGCCAGAGCCACGAGATAATAGGGGCGCTTGCTGTCCCACATCAGGAAACCGAACCGGTTGCGGTACTCCAACGGCAAGTACAGCCCAATGGCTCCGCCCACAAACCTCCAATTCAGGAACGAGATGCGCGCGATCTCGCCCAGCGCGATCGTCGCCAGGGCAAAGAAGTGGCGACGCAGCCGAAATGTGGGATAGCCGACCGCCAGTGCAACCGTCGCCGAGAGTGCCGCGCCGACCCAGGCGCCGACCCAGGGGCTGAGCGCTAGGCGGCTCAGCAGCATTGAAGCGGCGTAGGCTCCCACCCCGAAGAAGACGGCGTGGCCGAACGAGATCTGCCCCGCATATCCGCCGATCAGATTCCAGCCTTGCGCCATTGCTCCAAACAGGAAGACGAGAATCATCGCATTGAGAAAGAACGTGTCGCGTACCAAAAATGGGAGGGCGAGCAGTACCACGCCCGTGGCCACGATCGGCCAGAACCGGCCGCGGAGGATTGACTCGCGCGCGCTCACCGCGCTTGCCCGAGCAGTCCCTCGGGTCGAAACAGCAGCATGAGAACGAAGATGCCGAATACGAACAGCAGCTTGAAAGTCGGGGAGATTAAGGTCCCCAGAATGCTCTCAAGGAGACCGATGGCGAGGCCTCCAACCAGGGCGCCGTCCACACGGCCAAATCCGCCCAGCACGACGCTGGCAAAGGCAATGAGGAGGAACGCGTCGCCGATCGTTGGCGAGACCTGATAGAAGGGCGACAGTGCAATCCCGGCTAGCGCAACACTAGAGATGCCGATCCCCCACGCCAGCGCGAACATCCGTTCCACCGGGATCCCCAGCGCGAGCGCCACGGTACGGTCCTGTGCGGCCGCCTGCAGGGCCTTCCCTGGCTTTGTGCGCTGCAAAAACAACCACAGGACGCCGAACGCGGCAAGCGCGACACCGGCCGCGACGAGCCTCGCCGTGGCAATGAACGTTCCCAGAATGGAGACGCTGCCGCCAAGACCTTGCTGCCAGATGCCGTACACGTTTGGTCCAAACGCGGCGAACGCGCTGTAGCGCAACACGAAGAGCAGGCCGAACGTCGCAAAAATCTGCGCCGCCGTTGAAGCCCGCAGAATGTGGCGGATGAGCAGGCGGTATGTGAGCCAGCCGAAGACAAAGAACAGCGGCAGAACGATGGGCACAGCAAGGGCCGGCTCGATCCGGCCCAGCGCCCACAGCCAGTAGGTCGCATACATGGAAAGCATGAGAAACTCGGCGTGGGCCAGGTTGACGACGTCCATGACGCCCCAGATAAACGAAAGGCCCAGCGCGATCAGGGCGTACACGAGCCCAAGGACGACACCGTTGACCGCTGCCTGCAAGAACAGCTCCATCAATTAAAGAGAGATCCGGTGCGGGCGAAATCGCGCACCGGATCCCGAGTAGCGGGCGCCTAACGCCTGTCCCAGGGCGGGACCGGCCAGACGAGCTGCGATTCGGCTACATCGAACGGCCAGACGACCTTGTAATCGTTGTCCAGGATTTGGGTCAGCACCCCGGCGGCATGGCGGTTCTGACCTTTGTTGTCGAACTCGATGCCTTGCCAGGGCATAATGAGCTGCGAGCCCGGGATGTTGGTCTCCCGAAGGGCGCCGGCGATCGCCGCGGGGGCCGTCGAGCCGGCGCGGTTGATGGCATCCGCCAGCGTCAGCATGCCGGTAAAGGCGCGGGCATTGACCTCATCCATGTCCGATCCGTGCTTCTTCTTGTATAGCTCGTTGACCCTCGACACGAGCGGCTTGCCCTTTCCCATGCCGAGCGCCCACGGCGCCCTCGGCAGGAAATAGAAGCCATCACGCCCGACCGTAGACAGGAAGTCTGGGACGGTGGTAAAGCCAGCATGGACCATAAACCCCTGCGGGAACCACCGCATCTCCTTGAGCGTCCGGACAATCATCACCGCATCAACCAGATAATTGGCGCCGATGATGGCGTCGGGGTTCGCGGCGCGGATGCGCAGAAGTTCGGCGGTCAGGCTCGAGGGCGGCGACGTATAGTACTCGTTCGCGGCGATAGTGTACTTGTGGATCTCCGCGTACCCTTTTGCCACGCCGGCGGCGGTTGCGCCGAATTCGGTGTCTTCGGATAGGAGAGCAATGCGAGAGATCCGCGCGCCGCGCCGCTGCTTCAATTCCTCCATCATGTCAAAGAACAGTTTCGTAAACGTAATATCGTGAGGACCGGTCCGGAAGAACCACTTGAAGCCCCGATCCGTCAGCCGCGGCGAGGACGACTCGGGGTTGAGAAATGGGATGCCTTTGGCCTCCGCGGCCAGGCTGGCGGTTGCCGTCACCGCGCTCTGGTAGGCTCCAATAAGCGCAACGACACGCTCGCGATCGATCAGCCGTTCCGCTTCGGCCCGACCGGTCGCCGGGTCGCCACGTGTATCGGCCCAGACCAGCCGGATCGGACGGCTCCCCAGACGGGGCAGGCCTGTCCCAGCCGCCAGCGGAAGGGTGAGATCAGACATGTTGCTGTTCACGATCTCCGCCGCCAGTTCGATGCCCTGGCGGATGGCTACGCCGATGCGCGCCAGGCCGCCGGTCAGCGGATAGACGGCGCCGACTGTGACCTGCCCTTCCTGGGCGGCGAGCGCCGCGGCGAGCTGATCGGTCAGCGCCAGCGAGGCCAGCCCCGCCCCAGAGTATCTGAGGAAACGTCTGCGGGTGATTCGGCTCATTGTCTCTCCTCCTTCACCATCCAGCACACGTCGCCGGGCAATTTCCCTCAATGAAGCGCGAGGTCTTCATCGGTCATGTCCGTGAGAAACATGTGACCAGGCGCATGCGTGATCATGAGCGGAAGCCGCGCGCGTCGCGCGACGGCCTGCGGTGTGACGCCGCACGCCCAGAATACCGGGACCTCTCCTGAATGAATCGGAACCGCATCACCATAGTCCGGTCGGCCCAGGTCCGTAATGCCCAGGGGCGCGGGATCGCCAATGTGCACCGGCACTCCGTGGGCAAGCGGGTAGCGCGCACAGATTTCGACCGCGCGCGAGACCATCGGCGCCGGAATCGGCCGCATGCTGACGACCAGCGGGCCAACGAACGGCCCCGCCGGGCGGCAATGCTGCGTCGTGATGAAGATAGGAACGTTGCTGTCGCACTCGATGTGGCGGACCGGCACGTTGGCGCGCAGCAGCGCAGCCTCAAACGTGAACGAACATCCGAGCAGGAAGGCTACGAAGTCCGCTCGCCACACCTCGCGCAGGTCCGTGCGCTCCTCTACCATGCTCCCGTCGACATATACTCGGTACGCGGGTAGATCGGTCCGCAGATCGGCATCCCCCGCGACGGCACGCGGTGTTGGATCGCCGGGGTCGGTGACTTCGAGCAGCGGGCACGGTTTGGGGTTGCGCTGGCAGAATAGGAGGAAGTCGGAGGCGTGGTCGCGCGGGACGATCACCAGATTAGCCTGCGCGTACCCCGGCGCGAGGCCCGAGGTCGGACGCCGCCACCTCCCGGCCCGGATCTTCTTGCGCCAGTAGCCTGGAGAGTCCCTGGCGAGCTCAGCGGTCTTCATCGACGGTTTCCACGCCTCACAATCGACGCGACCGGTGCCGAAGTGTAGCAGTGCGGTTCGACGAAGACACGATACCGCTCCTGCCGAACGAACGCGCATTTCCTGAGGAGGTCAGCGGATGACCGTCAAAGAGCTTGTCCTGGATCATCTAACGTACACATTCGACAAAGAGGCGTGGCAACCGCCGCTGGGCAAAGTGGTTCAGGGGCTGAACGCACAACAGGCGGCGTGGAGGCCCGCGCCCGAGCGGCACTCGATCTGGCAGATCGTGCGCCATGTGACCCATTGGAAGAAAAGCGTCCTGCAGGCCTGGGATGGAAAGATCCAAGACTAGAAAGAACTCGAGCGCACAGACTGGCGCGAGGCGATAGGTGATGACGCCGCGTGGGAGGCTGACGTCAAGGCGCTGCAGGAGGTGACCCGCGCGCTCGAGGAGCGTGTTCGCTCATCCAGTGATGAGGACCTCGCCGAGTTGTTCCCCACCTATATCGGTCTGTCGAGCGCTCCTAAAGCGTCGCGGGTCGTGCGGATGGCGACCCACGACATTTATCATTCAGGGCAGATACGGTACCTCCGGGCGCTGCAGGGGGTCTGATCACGAACTACGGCCCGGACTTGATCAGCCGTTGGTAGGCAAGGCCGGTCTTCGTAAGTAGGGGGGGATTCTCGAGCATGTTCCGGGCGGCTTCCATGTTCGCCCGTCGGAAGAGTTCGGTCGGCCGCAGATGCTTCGTGCCGTCGTTGTACTCGACGTAGCCGAAGAAATACCGCGACCAGAAGAACGATGCGAAGTCGACCTTCAGGTAGTGAGACAGCCTCACCACCGTCGTAAGGAACTCGATATCCAGCGGCTCCCAGAGCCCGAAGACATCTCGGGCAAACAGCGCAGGCGCGGCGGCGACTGCCCGGCCGCCGAGCTCTTGATCGCGGGCCTTGTAGAGCCATGCCTCGCCGAGGACCAGTTTCTTGTTCGCGGCCCTGGCAATCTCGCCGATCTTGAACACCCTATCCACTAAGTAGTCGCGATTGACCGGATAGATGTGAATATCGATGTAATCCACTGGCATCTGAGCCAGACCTTGAAAATAGGCCAGGTCGTCCCAGGTTCCCGCACCAGCTCCGATCAAGACTCCGGACCGATCGAGCCTGTCGAGAATGTGCCGGACGATATCGGTAACGTTCTGGACGGTGAAGGGCAAGCCGGTGTTCTCTTGTTGCGTCGCAGGCTCGTTTTCGATCGTCAGATAGTCTGGTTTGATCTCCCGGATGATCGTCTCGGCCATCTGACGCTTCTCTTGCTTGTAGCGGTCGAGGGTCAGCCCCTTGTAGTACTCGGCAACCGGTAGGGCGCTGAACGCCGGCTCCCGAAACCCCGCCGTCATCTGTGCGAGAACCTTGAGGTTGCGCTTCTTGAGTTCCTGACTCAGGCGCTTGTAGAAGTCGAGATACTCCTTCGACCGGGGAAACGCGGGCACGAGAACCGGGTACTTGATGGCCACCTTGACGCCGCGAATGCCCAGCGTCTGCAGTTTGTCGAGATTGAGCGCGACCGCCCGCCACGCCTGATCCCTGAATAGCTGCTCGCCTTGATTGCTATTCGCCGCAAGGAGCTCCGCGCTGAACACAACGTCATGCCTGGCGCGATTCCACCGCGGTGTCATGTACGCATCGGCCGCTTTCAGTTTCTCTTCGAGCGCGGGATAGAGATCGGCGTATTCGGTGGGAATCGATTGGGCTGGGGCCGCCACACCCGCGGGCGTGATGGGCGACCCGGCGATGCAGGCCAGCACGACTGCAACGATAAAAACGGACATGCCGTTACGGGTGAGCATGGGGTGCCCGTGATACGACTATTCCCGAATCAGGGCATTGGGGAGACCAGGTAGCGGATCGCCACCGACGCGATCAAAAGCATTGCCGCCACCGCCCCCATGATTGCGGCCGCCTCGGTGGGGCGGCGCTCCCAACCAACCATGCGGGCGAGATCGCGGTAGATGATGCGGAGGCGATCCGCGGCCGCGGCATGGAAGTACTGCCCGCCGGTCTGCGATGCAATCGCCCGCAGCGTCGGCTCGTCCAACACGCCCCAGTAACCGCTGCGAAGGGTACGCGGGTCTGCGGCCGTGCCGACCCCCACCGTGTACACGCGCACACCCCGGCGCCGGGCTTCCTCCGCCGCCTCCAGCGGCGGAATCCCATCGCTCGCGCGGCCATCAGACAGTAATACGGCAATGGCTCTTGGCGATGGCATCGGGGAGGGAAAACCCTCCTCGCCGATGACGGCACGCACGCCTTCCGCCAACCCGGTCCCCAGTTGCGTGCGCAGTTGGGTCGCGAGCCCGCGAATGCCCTCCTCCAGTCTGCGTCGATCGGTGGTCAGCGGCACGACGACCGTGGCATAGTTGCCGAAACTGACGAGGGTGACTTTCGATCCCCGCGGGAGATGCCGCACGAACTCGAGCGCAGCGGTTTTCGCCGCCTCGATACGGGTCGGCGGGATGTCGGTCTCTTCCATGCTGCGGCTGACGTCGATGATCAGCGCGACGGGCCGCCCGGCGGGCGCGGGCCACATGATCACCGGATCGGCAGCCCCAAGAATGGCGGCCACCACGGCCAGCATGAATAGAGTCGGCGCAAGGTAGCGGCGCCGACCGCCGTGCGTCGCAGCCAGAGCCGCGGCCCAGGTCGGAAAACGCACCGTGCCGCGATCGGGTACGCGCCGGTATGTCCAGAGGTAAAAGCCCAGGAGCCCGGCCAACGCCGGCAGGAACCAGAGAAGGATCGAGTGCTTCCAGGTCATCGGGCGCCCTTCTCGAATTTGTCCACTATCCGTGTGTGATTCGTTCCAGGGCGGCATGGGCAGTTCCCTTCTCGACGTCTTGTGCGCGAGTGAAGGGCATGGCCAACCGCGACGTTGAAGCGACGTCCTCCTATCATGACGGCCACAAGCATGCCTACCAAAGCGTGCGGGCGGGCGCGCGCGGTCTGGATTGGGCGAACCAGCCGCTGCCGTTCAAGATCTACTCGACGCTCGAGCCTCTCCCGTTGCCGCGCGACTTTCCGCCTCCTGCGATGCCCGCGCTGGATGCGATCGCGACATCCGCGACCGCGCCCCCGGATCACCGTATCCCTGACATACGCACGCTCGCGGGCCTCCTCTATTTCTCCGCCGGGATCACCAAACGTGTGCGCCGCCGCGGAGGGACGATGGATTTTCGCGCGGCAGCATGCACGGGAGCCCTCTATCATATTGAGCTGTACCTGATTTGCGGCGAGCTGCCCGGCCTAGCGGCCGGTGTGTACCATTTCGGCGTCCATGATTTCGCGCTCCGGCGCCTGCGCGCCGGTGATCACCGCGGCCACGTCGTTGACGCATCAGGCGCCGAACCGTCAATCGCCGCCGCCCCTGCTATCCTCATCTGCACCACAACGTTCTGGCGCAATGCCTGGAAGTATCGGGCGCGCGCCTACCGCCACGCCTTCTGGGACTCAGGCACAATCCTGGCAAACCTCCTTGCCGTATCGGCAGCGTATGGTGTGCCGTCGCACCTCGTGTGCGGCTTCGTGGATGTGGAGGTGAACCGGCTCCTGGATCTGGACACCGAGCACGAGGTCGCGATCGCGCTGGTGGCGCTGGGCCGCCACGGCATTTCTTCGGGTGCCGCTCGATCCGGGGGCCGCCAGAACGTGCAACCGGTGCCGGCGCTTGGATTTCCTACGGAGCCATTGTCGCGGACGGAGGTAGACTATCCGGCCATCCGCGCCATGCACGCCGCATCGTCACTGCGCACGCCCGACGATGTGATCGCCTGGCGAGGGGCCGGCCTGAGCGCTGATTCGGAGACGGCGGGGGGCGCGGCGCCGCCCGCAGGCCGGTTCATTCCGCTTCAGCCCCTGCCCCCCGAGGAGGTTCCGCAGGATTCGATCGCCCGGGTGATTCGCCGGCGGGGATCCAGCCGTGAATTCGCGCCTGCGCCAATCACCTTCGGGCAACTTTCCACAATGCTCGATCGCACGACGCGCGTGATCCCGGCGGACTTCCTCGATGCGCCGCAGCAGTCGTCAGAGAGCGGCGCTGCGCTCAACACGATGTACCTGATCGTCCACGCCGTCGAAGGCCTGTCATCCGGAGCATACGTGTTCCATCGCGATCGCCGTGGTCTCGAACTGTTGAAGGAAGGCTCATTCCGCGAGGAGGCAGGCTATCTCGGACTCGAACAGGAACTGCCCGCGACTGCCGCCGTCAACGTATACTTCTTGACCGCACTGGCATCGATCCTAGACCGCTTCGGCAACCGGGGCTACCGAGTCGCCCAACTCGACGCTGCGATCGCGGGCGGTAAGCTCTACCTGGCAGCATACGCCCTCAGGCTCGGGGCCACGGGCCTTACATTCTACGACGATGACGTGACCAAGTTCTTCTCACCGCATGCAGCAGGGAAAAGCGTCACGTTTCTCGTCGCACTGGGCAAGCCCGCTCGGCTCAGGTACTGAGCATTTTCGCGAGCTGCCCGGCATACTCGGGCGCGGGAGCGCCCTCTTCGTGCGTAAAGTATGCGTACACGTCCTTCCCGCCGGCCATCTGTTCACGTATGCGGCCCGCCCAGATGTCCATTGCCGCGGCGTCGTACGCCGGGCGGTGAAGGCGTAGATAGGCCAAGGGCCCGACGAACTGGAGCACCGGCTCATCCTCGTCCGACTCCATGATGACCAGCGCCGCGCGCTGCTCGGCGAGGACGCTGTAGACGTCGTCGTTGTACCAGGACTCGTGCCGGAACTCTATCGCGAGCGGCATCGGCGGCAAGGCATTCAGGAAGTCGCGCAACAGCGTGAGGTCGCGACGCAGGGTTGGCGGCAACTGGAAGAGCAGGGGGCCACGGCGATCCTTAAGGATCGCGATACGCTCCAGTTGGATGCGGAGCGGATCCTCCACGTTCTTGAGTCGCTTGAGGTGCGTGATCAACCGGTGGCCTTTAATGCTGAACTGGAATCCCCGCGGAGTGTTCTTCCGCCACTGCTCCACATGCTCAGCCTTGGGAAATCTGTAGAACGTGTTGTTCAACTCGACGGTCGGGAAGGCGCTGCTGTAGTGCTTGAGCATCTCGTCACCCGGCAGATCTTTAGGATAGAAATTCCCGCGCCACTCAGGGTAGCTGAATCCGGATGTCCCAACGTAGAGCCTCGCGGCCATGGCATAGATATAGCACGCGGCAGAGGAAACGGGGCCTGGAACGCGCAACCGAGAAATGAGGATCGAGCCGAGGGAGGCGTCATGGATCAGCGGGAGCCTTGGCTAGGTATGGCTGCCGACTACCGTTCTTGGGACAACAACTCGGTCTGGACCGAGTTGACTAGCCCACGACGTCGCGAAAGACCCGCAGGAAGTTGAGGCCCAGTAGCTTACGCAACTCGTCCTCGGTAAATCCGCGCTGGGCGAGCGCGACCGTTAGATTGGGCCAGTCCGAGAAGTTTTCGAAGCCGTTGATGTGATAATCCGGCATCAACCTGTGCTCGGGGTCCCGAAACCCCGCCCAATTGAAGGCGCCGGCCGGACGCTTCGGCATCGCCGCGGGGTATTCGACCATCGACTCCGTGCCCGGCCCGGGCCCCGCCTTGTCGGTGCCGATGCCCACATGATCGATACCGCAGACCTTCACCAGATGCTCGACGTGATCAACGAAAGCGTCGAGCGTCGGCTCCTTCTTGTCGGACAAGAAGCCCGCGATCACGACAACCCCAAAGAACCCGCCACGGTCGGCGATGGCCTTGGCGAGCTCATCGCTCTTGCCCCGATCATGATAGCAGATGGCCTTGCTGCTTGAATGGGACACGACGATCGGCGCCGCAGAGGCCTTGAGCGCGTCCCAGCCGACCTGTTCGCTGCAGTGACTCACGTCGATCAGCATCTTTAGCTCGTTAAGGCGCCGGACGACCTCGTGCCCGAAATAGGACAGGCCGCTTTGATGCGCCTCGGTGCACCCGTCGCCCACCAGATTGCGGAGGTTGTAGGTGAGCTGCACCATACGCACGCCCAGGTTGTGAAAGTAACTGATGCGATTCAAGTCGTCACCGAACGGCGTGGTGTTCTGAAAATCCAGGATGAGTCCATGCCGGCCTTTACGGTAGACGCGCTCGACATCGGCAGCCTCACGCACCGGAATCAACGCGCCGTCGAGCGCGTCGGCGTAGCCATAGGCTTGCGCAATTCGCTTCGAGGCTTTCTCGAAGGCGTCGCCGATCCGGTGCGATCCCGAGTATGTGCCGCAGGCGACGGTGACGCCAGACTTTCGCCAGAATTCCACGTACTGCTTGCGCGCGTCGGCCGACGTCAGGATCTCTTGAGCCGCCATGTCTTCCATCAGCGGCGCGGCTTCCTCGCGCGACATGCCCTTGCGGAGAAGCTCGGCGAGAGCCGCCTTCATCTTTTCGGTGTAGAGAAATCCGGTGGTGACGGGGGGCTGCTGCGTATCGATGACGAGTGCTTCGTAGTGCAATTGCCGGGCTTCCTCGAGGGTAAGGGCCATCGCGCGTCGCTGGAGCATCGGTTCCCTCCGTTCTGGATTCTTCGCACAGGATTTAGGGGAGACGTCCCCGGTCCCTGCCGGAGAGGGTGGGGCCGACCACGAACCGAACCTGTTCGTGTGTAGTACGGCCCGCGTCATTCGGAGCATTGAGGAGGCGCGTCATGCGCGGACAACGGCACCGGCGCCTTGTGGCGCTTGGGATCCTGATCGCCCTGATAGGCCTCGCCAGCCCGGTCCTGGGCCAGGCCTATCCGAACCGTCAGATCGAGTTTGTGGTGCCGTTCGCGGCGGGAGGCGGCAGCGATCTGCTGGCCCGGGCGATCGCAAAGACCGTAGCGGACGACCGCGTGATTCCCGTGCCGCTGGTCGTCGTGAACCGGCCGGGCGGGAGCGGCGCGGTCGGATGGAGCTACGTCTTGAGCAAGCGCGGCGACGCCTATTTCCTGGCCACGGTCAGCGGGAGTTTTTGGACCACACCACTGGTCGGCCTCGCGCCGTTCACCTACAAGGATTTTACGGCGCTGGCCGGACTCGCACGCGACACCTTCCTGTACACCGTGCGAACCGAAGCGACCTACCGCACGCTGCGTCAAGTCGTCGCCGTGGCGCGTCAGTCACCCGAACTGATCAGCGTAGGCGGCTCGGCGGTCGCCTCCGATGACATGGTGGCGACCGGACTGCTCCAGCGCGCGGCGAACGTCAAATTCAACTACATCCCGTTCGGCGGCAGCGGGCCGGCCCTCACTGCGATGCTGGGAGGGCATGTCTCCTCCACCTGGCTGAATCCCGGCGAAGGCTTGGAGCAGATCAGGGCGGGCAAGGTTCGTGCGCTGGCCGTGACGTCTACGGAGCGATTGAAGATTCTGCCGGATGTGCCTACCTTCCGCGAATTGGGATACGACCTGGTGTGGGAACAGTTCCGCGGCGTGATTATGGCGCCCGGGGTGCCGGGCGATGCCGTGCGCTACATGGGCGAGGCACTCTTGCGGATGTGCCGCAGCCCGCGCTGGCAGCGCGAATACGTGGAGGCAAACGTGCTGCTGCCGGCCTGTCAGGGCCCTGAGGAATTTTCGCGCACTCTCGAGACGATCAACGAACGCTATCGGAGAACATTCCAGGACCTAGGTGTGATTCGCTAGCCATCCGCGCCATGGACCACGCGGCCGACCGACCATGACGCGCGTGGCCTGGGATCGCGCAGCCGCTGTCGTGCTGCTCGTCCTTGCGGCCTACGTCATGGCCAAGGCGCACGCCTTGGGCTTTACGCAGCGGGGACTCCCGGGACCGGGATTCGCGCCGTTCTGGATCGGCGCCGCACTGGCCATCGCAGCGATCGCGGTGCTGGCGGAGTCGCGCGGCCGGATCCCACGCACGGATCCGGCGGTCGGGGCCTCGGGGACGGCCGTGTGGTGGCCGGCCGCCGTGACCGTTGCGGCCGTCGCCCTTATCCCCCGCGTGGGGATGCTTGTGGCGCTCGGCCTCATGCTTCTCGCACAGGTGCGCTATCTAGGCGGAACGTGGCGGACCTCAGCGCTCGCCGCCGTCGCACTACCGGCCGCCCTCTACATCGTGTTTGGCGTCTGGCTTCGGGTCCCGGTTCCGCACGGCCCCTGGGGATTCTGAGCCGCCGTGGAGACGTTCCGGCTCCTGCTGGATGGTTTTGGCGTTGCGGTGCAGCCCCTGAATCTGGCGGTCGCCGCCGCGGGGGTGCTGGTAGGGCAACTGATCGGCGTGCTGCCAGGGATTGGCCCGGCCTCGACGATCGCCATCCTCCTGCCGGTGACGGTCACCCTCAATCCGACGGCGGCGATGATCATGTTCGTCGGCGTCTACTACGGCGCGATGTACGGCGGAACGATCACCTCCGTGCTTATGGCGATCCCGGGCGAGTCGGCCTCCGTGATGACGACACTGGATGGGTACCAGATGGCTTTGCAGGGACGTGCCGGAGCGGCGCTGGGGATCGCGGCGTTCGGGTCATTCATTGCCGGCACGCTGGGCGTGGTCGCGTTAATGTTCCTGGCGCCCACGTTGGCCCGCTTTGCGCTGGCGTTCGGTCCACCCGAATACGCTACGCTGCTCATCCTCTCGTTCAGCCTGGTGGTCTATCTCCCGGGAGGCAGCCGTGCGAAAGCCGCCGTGTCGACGCTGCTCGGACTCGGGCTCGCGGTCGTGGGCGTCGATCTGATCAGCGGTCTCCCGCGGTTCACGTTCGGCCAGCTCAAATTGTTGAGCGGCGTCGAGTTCGTCCCGGTCGCCGTTGGCTTGTTCGGTCTCGCCGAGGTGCTCACGCACCTGCGCTCAGGGCGCGCTGCTACGGTTGTGCGCGCCGACCTCAGTTTCCGCGGGGTGTTACCCACCGCCGCGGACTGGATCGCGAGCCGGTGGGCCATCGTGCGCGGCGGCGTGATCGGATTCCTCGTCGGCGTTCTGCCCGGGACGGGCGCGACGTCGGCCTCGATGATTACCTACGCGGTCGAGAAGCGCGTCTCCCCGCATCCCGAGCGGTTTGGGAGGGGCGCGATCGAAGGCGTGGCCGCCCCTGAGAGCGCGAATAACGCAGCCGCAGTGGGCGCGCTCGTCCCGCTGCTGACCATGGGCATCCCGGGATCGGCCACTGCCGCGGTCATGCTGGGTGGGTTGCTGATGCTTGGCTTGCGCCCCGGACCGCTGCTTTTTCAGCAGCAGCCGCAGTTTGTGTGGGGCGTGATCGCCAGCATGTACGTCGGCAACCTGCTGCTCGTCCTCCTCAACGTGGCCGCGATCCCGGTATTTGTCCGGGTGCTACGTGTCCCACGCGCGGTGCTGCTGCCGTCGATCGTGGCGGTTGCGATCGTCGGCGTCTACAGCCTTGAGAACAGCCTCTTCGAAGTATGGCTGGCGCTGATTTTCGGCGCGCTCGGGTACGCTATGCAGCGGCTGGAGTACTCCCCTGCGCCGCTGGTCCTCGCGCTGGTGCTCGGCAAGACGCTAGAGGAATCGGTGCGCCAGTCGTTGCTCCTCTCACACGGTAATCTGGGGATCTTCGTCACCCGTCCCCTGGCCGCGACATTTCTCGTTCTAACCGCCGTCCTGGTATTGTTGCCGCTGGTGACGCGCCGGCGAGCGCCGGCAACTGTGCCGGCGACCTCAAGTCCATAGCGGGCCACACAGCAATCCGAAGCCTGGGACAGGCTAGAACGCGAAGCTATTCCGGAGGGGGCCCATTCCAGATAAGCATGTCGGGGTCCAGATCTGCGCCATTGGGCCAGACGACAGTCTAATGGATCGATCGGCCTGTGAGGCAGTCCGGCTCGAGCGCGTTCCCAATTCTCCATCAACTCGCCGCGATGGAGGTGCGCCCACTCATTGATCAGCGCTGTGGCGCGTCTCGGCAACGAGCCTCGATACAATTCCAAGGTGGCTATGGTGATCAGGGCTTCGTAATCTCCATAGTTTGCGTGGAAGTGGGGAGGGACGTGATCACTGTAGAACATCCTGATGACAATGCCAAAGAATCGGCTGACCTCGGGCTTGCCCGCACCCGCCGAGCTACCCTGCTCGAATCCCAGTGGCAGGCGAACTGTTCCACTTAGCAGATCGGCTGAGTGAGCCCAGGTTCACAGAACCCAGTCCGCGGACGAACCTAACTTCGGAGGGATTCGTGCAGATCGCCGGAGTCATGAACGGGGCGCGCAAGATCGTGCGGATACTCGCGCGCGTCAGCCAGGGTGAGCAGGTGCTGATCGCGGCGGATACCGATACCGGGGTGGTGGCCGAGGCCCTGGCCGCCGCGGCGCTCGAGATCACGCCGGACGTCGTGACCACATTCATGACACCCCGGCAGGTGGACGGCGATGAGCCCCCTGCGATCGTCGGGGCCGCGCTGCTCGCGGCCCAGGTCGCCCTACTGCCCGTGAGCTACTCGATCAGCCACTCGACGGCGGTGCGCAGGGCCCTGGAGCATGGCACGCGCGTGCTGTCGCTTCCGGCCGCCACGCCCGATCAACTGGTGCGCGGCGGCGCGGAGGCCGATTTCGAGGCGCAGGCGCCGGTTGTCCGCCAGGTGGCCGAACGCTTGACTGACGCGGCGGCGGCGCATCTCACCACGCCGGCCGGCACCGACTGCACATTTGACCTGCGGGGACGCAAAGGCAATGCGCACGACTGTATTCTGGACCGTCCGGGCAAGTTCTCGGCCTTCCCCAACATCGAAGCCAACATCTCGCCCGTCGACGGTACCGCCGAAGGCGTTCTGGTCTTTGATGGCAGCATCCCGAACCTGAGACTCGGCGGGCTCCTGCGCGATCCGGTGATCTGTACCGTGAACGCGGGCGCCATCGTCAGCGTCGAGGGTGGACATGAAGCCGGTATGATCCGGCAGGTGTGGGCGAGCCTAGGCGACGCCGCGGTGTACAACATTGCGCAGCTCGCCATTGGCCTGAACCCCGCGATCCTGATGCTCACCGGCGTCTGGGCCCAGGACCACGGCGCGCTCGGGACCGTGCACATCGGGATCGGCACGAGCACCAGCCTGGGGGGGACCACGAAAGCCGCGGCGCACTTCGATGGGATGATGAATCGTCCGACGTTGCGGCTGGACGGTCAGACGCTCCTGCTCGACGGCGAGTTGCGCTTGTAGAACCCCTACTCCCCCGGCTCCGCGATCGCGGCCGGCACCGCTTCGCGCCGGACTTCGTGCTCTCTCCCCTTGGGCAGATCGGCGACGCGTCCGCCCGGGGCCAGCGCGGTGAAGAACATCCCAAGCGCGGCCGCGATGAATGCGATGGAGAACACGGCCTGAGTCCCGCTGGCAAGACCGGTGCGCAGCACGCCCTCGACGGCCGGCCCGGTAGCGCGCGCCAGCGGATTGAGCAGGCTGTCGAGCGACACCGTCTGCGGATCCAGTCCGGCGCCCGACAGTGTCGTCGCCAGACGTGCGGCAAGCACCGCGCCCATGACGCTCACGCCGAGCGACCCACCGATCGTGCGCATGAACTGCAGCATCGACGTCGCGGTCCCGAGCAGCGCCCGCTGCACCGAGGTCTGCACCGCAATGACGAATGCCGGCACCGACGAGCCCATGCCGATCCCCATCAGCATGAGGACAACGACGATGTACAGCTGTGTCGTGCCGGTGCCCACACGCGACATGAGAAACGCGCCCACTGTGAGCAGCATCATGCCGATGAGCGCGAGCGTGCGGAAGCTCACGCGCAGCAGCAGCCGGCTGCTGATGATGGCTGACGCCACCCACCCCAGCGACATTGGCGTAAGGGTTGCTCCCGCGGCGGTCGCGCTCGTTCCCAGCACCGTCTGGACAAAGAGCGGCACAAACGCGATGCTCCCGAACATCGCCCATCCGGCCCAGAGGCCGTGCCCGCAGGCGGCCACAAACAGCCTTTCACGGAAGAGGCCCAATGGAATCAGCGGATCGGCCGCGCGCCGTTCGACAACCGCGAGGACGCCAAACAGTCCCGCCGCCAGCGCGAGCAGAGGCCACCCACCTCCCGTCCGAAGCTCGAAAAGGCCGACCAGCAGCGCCACGACCCCCGCCGTCAGCAGGGCGGCACCCAGGTAGTCGACCCGCACAGGCTGTGCATCCGGCCGGCGAGGCTCCTCGCTCCTGTCGACTCTGATCACGGCCGCGGCGAGCAGCCCCGGCGGGATGTTGATGTAGAAGACCCAGGGCCACGGCAGCCGATCCACGATGAACCCTCCGACCAGGGGTCCCACGATCGATGAGACGGCCCACACACTGGCAAACAATCCTGTGGCCTTTGCGCGCTGCTCGAGGTTGAATATAGCCCCGATGATAATGAAGGCCATGGTGAGGATACCACCGGCGCCCACGCCCTGCACCGCACGGAAGGCGATAAGCTGCGACATCGATCCGGCGAGGCCGCACAGCAGCGAGCCGACGAGAAAGAGTCCGAGCGCCACCAGATACACCGACTTGCGGCCGTAGAAATCGGAAAGCTTGCCGAAAATCGGCAGGATGGTAGTCGACGCGAGCAGGTAGGCGGCGAACACCCAAGAGTATGCTTCTAGCCCGCCGAGCTCGCTGACGATGGTGGGCATCGCCGTCGCGACCACCGTGACTTCCAGCGACGCCATGAAAATGCTGAGCATGATGCCCAGGACGATCAGGCGTTGAGACCTGGTCATCCCGTGCTAATCCATCGTCGAGGCGGAGTATGCGGCCTGCGAGTACATGACCTCCATTGGCACCTCTTCCCACGCCAGGAAGAGGTTGTTCAGAGCCTCTGCCAGCGTTGGATGGCTGAAGATCGAATCGCTGAGGGTCGTGTAGGGGATTCTACCCATCATTGCCAGCTGCACAATCCCCATGATCTCGCCGCCCTCCATCCCGAGGATGGCGCAGCCCAGGATTTGCTTCGTGTTCGCGTCCACTACCGCCTTCATGAACCCCCGGGTTTCCGCGAACTCGATTGCGCGGGCGACGTGGCTCATCGGCAGTTTGGCGACGCCGATATTGAGTCCCTTCGCCTTCGCCTCGCGCTCGGTCAACCCGACCCGGCCGAGCTGGGGATCGATGAAGATGGTGTAGGGAACCGGCCGCCCGGTGATCCGATTGGGCTGCCCCCTGAGCAGCGTGTCGCGGATGATCCGAAAGTCGTCGTAGGAGATATGCGTGAACGCCGGACCACCCTTCACATCGCCCAGCGCGTAGATGCCGGGGACGTCGGTTTCGAGCATATCGTTGACCGAAATGTACCTGCGTTCGTCGGTCCGCACGCCCGCGGCGTCGAGATTGAGCCGGTCGGTGTTGGGTGTCCGACCGGTAGCGACGAGCAGATGCGACCCCGAAAGCACGCGCTGGTCACCCGCGGTCCGGACCGCGAGTGCGATTTGGCCTGTCGAGCCGCGCTCGACGCGGACCGCGTCCGTTTCCAGCAGTACCTCGATGCCGTCCTCCCGCAGGATCTTTGTGATTTCCTCCGCCACGTCCTCATCTTCTTGCGGAACGAGTTGCTTCCCACGCTGGATGATCGTCACCGCGCTGCCGAAGCGTCGAAACATCTGACCAAACTCCAGGCCGACGTAGCCGCCGCCCAGGATCAAGAGGTGCTCGGGCGCGACATCGAGCTCCATGACTGATGTGGAGTCGAGCGCGGAGACGGTCTCGAGTCCGGGGAGCGACGGCTTGGCCGGCCGCGCGCCCGTATTGATGAAGATCTTCTCGGCGGTGAGGTATCTGGTCGCTCCGTCATTTGACCGGACCTCCACGGTCCTCGGGCCGGTAAAACTGGCCTCGCCGAAGATCAGGTCCAGGCCTTTGGTCCGCTCAAGCCGCCGCTGGCTCCTTGCCCGAAACCTGGCGACGATGTCTTGCTTGCGCTGGCGGACGCGGGCCATGTCCATGGTAACGGGTCCCGTATGCACCCCGTAGTCGGCCGCGCGGCGCGCGAGGTAGGCGACCCGGGCGCTGGCAACCATCGTCTTGGTCGGGGTGCAGCCCTCGTTGATGCACGTGCCCCCGACGTGCTTCCGCTCCACGAGGGCGGTTGTCATCTTGGCTTCGGTCGCCAGGCATACCGCGAGTGGCACGCCGGCTTGGCCGGCGCCGAGGATCATCGCCCCGTAATGCTCAGTTGGCATCAGTGCACACGTTTCGCCAGGCCGGCCCAGTATTTTTCTCGCAGATCATTCTTTAGGATCTTGCCCGTGCCGCCCTTCGGCAGGGCATCGAGGAATTCAACCGACTTCGGAACCTTGAAGTGTGCCAGCCGGTCGCGGCAAAACTGGAGCAGCTCCTCCTCGGTTGCTCGCGCCCCGGGCTTAAGGACGACCAGCGCCTTGGGCACCTCGCCCCACTGGTCATCCGGCACCGCGATGGCAGCGACCTCGAATACCGCGGGGTGCGCGAAGAGCGCATTCTCGATCTCCACCGACGAGATGTTCTCGCCGCCGCTGATGATGATGTCCTTCTTGCGATCGACAATCAGGACATACCCTTCCTCGTCGATCGTGGCCATGTCACCCGTATGAAACCAACCGTCGCGAATCGCGGCCGCGGTTGCCTGAGGATCCTTGAAGTAGCCCTCCATGACCACATTGCTGCGGGTTACGATCTCCCCGACCGTGTCGCCATCGGCTGGGACGTCGCGGCCCTGCTCATCGACGACCCGAATGTCGACTCCCAGCACCGCGTATCCCGTGGTGGACCGCAGCTCGCGCTGGCGGTCGGGCGGCTCGCCTTTCAAATGCGCCTTGGGACGGGCGGTCGTCAGCACCGGGGAGGTCTCGGTCAAGCCGTAGCCCACGAACGCCTCACACCCAAGTTTGTCTTCTATGGCTTTGATGAGCACCGAAGATGCGGGCGCGCCACCCGTGATGGCCAGCCGAAGGCTGCTCAGGTCGAACCTGCCGATCTCCGGGTGATTAACCAGCGCGTTGTAGATCGTGGGCACGCCCAGCAGCATGGTCACCCGTTCCGTCTGGATCAGTCGGAAAATCTCCAGCGGATCGATCTTCCGGAGCATCACGTGGGTTCCGCCGGTGGCCGTGACCGTATGCGGAGAACCCCACCCGTTGACGTGGAACATCGGCACCACGTGAAGCAGCACCGTATCATCGGCCGACCGCATGGAAAGCGTCGCGTACAGCGCGTGGAGGTACAGCGATCGATGCGTGAGCACAACGCCCTTGGGCTTCCCGGTCGTCCCGCTCGTGTAGAAGAGTTCGGCGGGATCGTTTTCGTCCACACGCGGATCGTCGGCCACGGGCGGGGCCTGCCGCAACAGCGTCTCATACTCATGCGCCGAGAACGGCACGGCGAGGTCCGGCTCGAGCACAACAAAATGCCGCACCGTCTGCAGCCCGTCACGCATCGCGTCAACCATCGGGATGAAATCCTTGTGGAAGCACAAGACGCGGGACTCCGCGTGATTCAGGATGTAGCCGATCTCCTGAGGATTCAGCCGGATATTGATCGGATTGAGAATCGCTCCCGCCTGCAGGACTCCATAGTACGCTTCGAGCAGGTGGTGCGTATTATAGGTAATAAAGGAGACGACCTCGTTCTGCCCGACCCCCAACCGCCGAAGGGCAGAGGCCAGGCGTCGGGAGCGCTCGCCGAATTCCGCGTACGTGAAGCGCTTCAGCCCATCGACGACGCCCACCTTGCGGCCGAAGATGCCCTCGGCCCGTCGGCGAAATTCTAGGGGAGTGAGCGGCACATTCACGACAACTCGCCTCCATCGACCACGGGTGGGTCACTTCTTATCTGCTGGTGCCCCCGCTCCTTCAGCCCTACCGACGCAGGGCATTGATTGGCAATCCGACATCGTTGGTAAAGTACGGGAGGGCATTGGCCGCCCGGTACAGCAGGCTGTCCCCGTCGATCAGGTAGAGGATGTTTGGACGCTTTGCCATGGGCGGTCGCCAACCCTACTATCATAGCGAAGAAGATGGAGGACCCCAGATGGCCACTCTGACCGAGATGAAGTGCACTGCCTGCCGGACCGGTGAGCCCACGGTGACCGACGCCGAGATCGCCGAACTGCACCCCCAGGTTGCCGAGTGGAGGATCGAGGAACGTCAAGAAATCAAGCGGCTGGAGCGCACCTTCAAATTCAAAGACTTCGCGCAGGCACAGGCATTCACGAACCGGGTTGGCGATCTGGCGGAATCGGAAGGGCATCACCCTGCGATCCTGACCGAGTGGGGCCGCGTCACCGTCCAATGGTGGACTCACAAGATCAAGGGACTCCACCGCAACGATTTCATCATGGCGGCAAAGACTGACGAACTCTACCAGGCCGGTGCGGCGCGCACCTAGAGTCCCCTGGTCACGCCCCTCTTCACCCACCGGCCGCGGCCCGGTCGAGCCGTGATGGTGGCGTTCTCGAAGACAACATCACCGCGGCTGATCGTGCACGCCGGCCATCCCACGACCTCCCGTCCGTCATAGACGGAGTAGCCCGCGTTCGAGCGCATCGTCGCGCCGGCGATTGTCCGCCGCGCGTCCGGATCCCAGACAACCAGATCCGCATCCGAACCGACGGCGATGGTTCCCTTTTGTGGATACATGCCGAAGAGCTTTGCGGTGTTCGTCGAGGTCAATTCGACAAAGCGGCTGAGCGAGATGCGGCCGCTCCGCACGCCTTCCGAATAGAGCATCGGCATCAAGGTCTCCAGATCGGCGACACCGGCACGAACGGTCATGACGTTGAGCGTCGGATCGAGTTTCGCCTCCAGCGTCCACGGCGCGTGGTCACTGCACAGGCACTGGATGTCGCCGCTGCGCAGACCGTGCCAGATCGCGCTGACATCGGTCGGCTCCCGAAGGGGCGGCGCTCCAACGTACTTGGCGCCGTCGGGCTCTTCGAACCGTTCGCGCGTGAGGTACAGGTACAGCGGCCGCGTTTCGACATACACGGGTAGGCCGTCCGCCCGCGAACGGCGGCACGCCGCCAGCGCCGCGGCCGATGACAAGTGCACCACGTAGATCGACGCGCCGGTCGCGCGAACGAAGGCGATCGCGCGTTCCGCGGCGGCCGATTCGGTATAGGGCGGCCGGCTGTCGGGGTAATGCCGCGGCGCGCCTGTGCCCTTGGCCAGGAGCTCGCGGCAAATACAACGGACCAGCGCCCCATCCTCACAGTGGAGCATCGTCAGCACACCGTGCCGACCGGCGGCCTGCAGCGCGGACAGGTACTCGCCGACGCGCGCATCAAACTGCTCGAACAGCATGAAGATTTTCAGGCTCGTGTGGCCGTCGGCGGCCAGGTCCGGGATCTGCGAGAGGGCTTCCTTCGACGGATCGGTCAGAACGGGATGGAGAACATAGTCCACCGCCGCGTCACGCTCAGCCGCCGCCAGGTCTCGCTTTAGCGCATCGTGGAGCGTTTCGCCCTGGCGCTGGAACGTCATGTTGCCGATCGTCGTCACGCCGCCGGCGATCGCCGCCTGCGACCCGCTGCGAAAGTCGTCGCACCAGACCTGATCGCCGGGCTTTGGCTCGAACGGCAGGGTGAGATGCACGTGCACGTCCACGCCTCCGGGAAACACATACTTCCCCTGGGCGTCGACGTCGCGCCGGCCGCGCAAATCTCCACCGAGTTGAACGATCTTCCCATCCTGCACGCCGACATCGCACACGCCCATGCTGCCGGACGTCACGACCGTGCCGCCTTTGATGACAAGATCAAGCACGGGACGGACCACCGAGGCCCTTTAGGAAATCCAAGACGAGACGATTGAATTCTCGCGGTCTTTCCATGTTCACCATGTGTGCGACGCCGGCAATGACGGCCTTCCTTGCATTCGGGATCTCGGACACCAGCCGGGACGCGATGTCGCCAATGTACGGTACGTCCTGATCTCCTTCGATTACCAGCGTGCGGGCGCGAATCTCGCCGAGCCTCCCGAGCGCTGGGGGATCGAGCGTCCGCAACGTATTCTGCCACGCCCCCAGGGCGCCACGACACATTTCTTTGACCTTCTCGCGGACACGAGCGTCGACCTGGCCCTGCGCCCGATGAGGTCCATCGACCCAACGCTTCGCCTGTAGTTCGGCGGCGGATGCTGCATCGCCGCGCGCGACCGCCTCCCGCAACTCCGAAAGAATCGGATTGGGTGGCGTATTGTAGCCGCTCAGCGCGGAAGCCACAGGAATGAGCCCCACAACACGGTCAGGGTACCGGAGGGCGAAATCTATCGCGATCCCCCCGCCCATGGACAGCCCGACCATATGTGCGCTCTCGACACCTAGATGCTCGAGAAGACCGTGAAGATCTTCGTGTGCGGCGAAGGGTCCGGCGGGCAGACTCGACCCGCCATATCCCCGAACATCCCAGCGGATCACTCGGTAATGCCTCGCGAACTCCTCAACCTGATCGTCCCACATGCGGCTGTCGGTGATCCCCGCATGGTTGAGGACGAGCGGGTGGCCTTCACCGCTCTGCTCGTAGTAGAGTCTGGCTCCAGGGAGGTCTGCAAACCCCGCGGTCAAGCGCATGGAGGTCTCGGCTCAGAGAGTTACGCCTGGCGCGCGCGCAGGCGTGAGACTCGAAGCCAGCCGATACTGCCGTCCGGTTTGCGGATGAACTCGCCCCGGCCCCCCTTCATCGGACCATCGAGAATCATGATGCGATCCTTATCGGCGAACCCAAGGCGCATTGGCGGGGGAGTTGGGGGTAGCGGAGACGCCGCCGTTGGGAAGCCTCCCTTGAGGATGACCTCCATGCGGGCGGCCAAGTCATCAACCGACGTTCTCATGAATGCCAGAGACTCTGGCGAAAGCAACGGGGCGCCATCGGGACCCCTCCCATCCTCGAGTTGGAACCGCGCGTAACGCAACTGATCCTTCACCGTTGAGGTAATGCCGCCCGCCGGGTGGGCCGCGCGCGGCAAGGCCCATTCGCGGCTGACGACAGGACGCTCATCGATCACGAAATGCCCTGCCGCAACCCGGTGCGTGATCGCATCGGAGGCAAAGAAGAACGATGGCAGTGGATGGTCGACGTTGGTGACGCCAAACCCCGTGGTGTGCTCGTGGCCTTCATGCTGCACGCCGACCGCAACACCCGGAACGTGCAGGCGGTCCATCCCTTCGAGGACTTTCTCTTTGAGCCGACGAGCAGACATATCGGGAACGGGCACGCATCCCGAGTACGCGGGCGGGACGCTTGATTCCTGTTGGGGGCTGCTAGAGACCCACCGAGAGCATGACGCCGAGCATCAGCCCGGCTAGCGACATCCCGATCGCCATCAGCATGTGTGCGCGCCGTGCACTGGTCTGACGATATTGCCCGAGCCTCTGAACAAGATCCGCATCCGCGCTCAGATCGGCTCGCTGCACAGACGGGCGGGCGGCGTCACCGTTCGAGGAGGGCCGGGTCTCCTGGTCCGAGGAGGGCCGGGTCTCCTGCTCGATCGGCGCTATAGCGCCCGCCGGAGAATCCACCCGAGAAGCATCAGCGCTGTGCGGTTCGGGCAGCGCCGCAGGGGTTCCCCCGGTCTCCGGCTGTACCGGGGGAGCGATCTCCACCTGCGGCGTGTGCTCGACGACCGCCATATGTTCGGGTGGACGCACTTCCTCCAACGTCGGTAGCGACGCGGATTGCCGAACCTGTCGGAACATCCGCTCGACGAGGTTGACCGTTCGGATCTTGCTCCACAGTGAAGGTGGAAATCGGAAAAAGGTGAGACACGACGCGAGATCGGTTTCGAGGCCCGTGACCGCTCGCTCGCCTTGCTTGAGCCACTGATCGCGCCAGGCTCGAAAGCGGGTTACGGCGGTAGCACGATCCGGCGCGGAAAAGATCTGGCGGGCTTCGGCCAGGCACTGTGCGCGCCATCGCCGGTCTACCCGGCGTGAGAGCCCGAGCAGCTCATGCGTGACGCTGATCTGAACCGGAGTATCCGGGAAGGCGGCCCGGATGGCGCGCAGGAGCGACGGGTGACCATCGCAGGTGATCAGGAGAACGTCGTCGCCGATACCGCCGGCCTTGACCTCGCCGAGCATCGCTCGCCAGGCCTGCTCGTCTTCAACAGGCGCGACGCGCGCGGCGAGTGGGCGCGGTGTTCCATCGCCCGTCAGTCCCAGCGCGCACAGGGCGACTTCGTGCGGCTGACTCCGCTTGGGACGCCGCAGGCCGTCCAAAAGTAGATACGTGACGTCCGCGTGGGTTTTCGGTTTGGCCTGCGCGCTGATGGTGAGCGCGCTGCTGGAGGCCATCGGCGCTTCGTGCATAAACAACATGGGCCCCGTAGTCGTTCCCGGCGGCCCAGCCGGCCCAGATGGCCCTGTGGCTTTGCGTCCCCGGATTGCTCCGAGTTTGCCTTTGGCGGGTTGTATGAGGGCGAATGACCCTCACTCACTATTTGCCCCGGTCGCCGAGCCCTTAGACCTACGCACGGGCTCCCTGGGAGTGCTAGGTGTAGCGAAGCGGCCTGCGCCGTGACACTAGGGCTGTTATTGATATGATAGTGTGTCGCGCCGCATTCCACCCTGCAGGATGACTCCCACGCGACGCAGGCAATGGATCTCTGAGAGTGGATCGCCGTCGACGCTGATCATGTCGGCGAGCTTGCCGGGTTCCAGCGTCCCGACCGCATCAGCGACGCCAATGGCTTCCGCCGCCCGCCGGGTCGCTGCGAGCAACGCATCGTGCGGATCGGCGCCCCATTCGACGACCTTGGCGATCTCCCACCACATCAACCCGTGCATCGAGTCTGTCCCTAACGCCCAGCGCACGCCGCTCTCGAGCACAGCCGCGAAGTTCTCTCGCGATTTCTCGCGCGCTTCGTGCAGCTTGGCCATGATGGCGGGCACGTGCGCGTCGCCCTTCTCGATCCCGTCGGGGTGACCGGACACCGCGTTGTTGGTGACCAGCCAAATGTTGCGGCGCCGCATCTCTACCAGGTCGTCCAGCTCGCAGAGCTTCCCGTGCTCGATCGTATCGACTCCTGCCTCGATGCAGATCCGCACACCCGGGCCACCGTGGGCGTGCACGGCAACCGGTCTGTTGTTGCGATGAGCCTCTTCGACTGCGCCCTGGACCTCCAAGGGCGAATAAGCGTACCATCGCGCCGCCGTCCCCTTGCTCGACACGCCGCCGGTCATGAACAGCTTGATCAAGTCCGCCCCCATTGCCACGTTCTCGCGGATGGTCTTCCGGATCTCGTCGGCGCCGTCAGAGAACGTGAGGGCCGCGCCGTGACCGTTGCGCGCGGTGACCGGCCGCGTGGCGACGAGCAGCCGCGGCCCCGCCAGCTGGGCCTCCGCGATCGCCCCGCGTAGATCGATATCGATGAAGTGCTCCTCGCCGACGACGCGCATCGTCGTGACCCCCGACTTGAGGTCGTCGCGAAGATTCTTCACGGCACGAAGGACCTTCGGCGCGGGAGGCTGCCGAAGCTGGCCGATCTGGTCTCCAAGGCCAGGAACAATCGACGCGTGCGAGTGCGCGTCGACCAACCCCGGCAGCAGTGTATGCGTCTTGCAGTCGATGACGACGGCGTCGTCGGGGATCGCAACATCGGCTTCGCGCCCCACGGCCCTGATGCGATCATGATCGATGACCACGACCCCCACGTCGATCGGCGGCCGGCCGGTCCCGTCAATGATCCGGCGGGCCTTGACGGCGGTCCACATCGGCATCACCTCTCTGGTAACTTCAGGCGGGCACACCGCGATCCTTCCATCCGTCCGTGAAGGCGTTCCAGAGCCCGCCACGAAATCCATTTCCACTATGGTTCCGAGCTGCCTGTGCCGATGAACAACTCCACGACGCTGCCCGGCGGCACCGTTACATTCCTGTTCACCGACATCGAAGGGTCTACACAGTTGCTCCAACAGGTCGGTCCATCATACGACGCGCTGCTCGAAGAGCACCGCCGGCTGGTGCGGGCCGCGATCGCTGCCGGGGGCGGCCATGAGGTGAACACCGAGGGAGATAGCTTCTTCGCTGTCTTCTCCAGCGCCGCGGGCGCGGCGGCCGCCGCCGCAGCGGCGCAGCGATCGCTGGCAAGCCATCCGTGGCCGGACGGTGGCGCCCTGCGCGTACGGATGGGATTGCATACGGGGGAAGCGACGCCGGTCGGACGTGACTACGTGGGTCTGGATGTACACCGCGCCGCTCGCATTGGCGCCGCCGGTTGGGGCGGGCAGATCCTCGTGTCATACGCGACCAGAACGTTGATCGAGAACGCGCTGACGCCCGGAGGCAGCCTGCGCGATCTCGGCGAGCACCGGCTAAAGGATCTGCAGCGACCCGAGCATCTGTTTCAGCTTGTTGTGGCTGATCTGCAGGCGGACTTCCCGCCGCTGCGGACGCTCGACGCCACCCCAAACAACCTGCCGACGCAGCTCACCAGCTTCATCGGCCGGGAACGAGAGGTGGCGGCGGCCAAACAACTCCTGGGGACCACGCGGCTTCTCACGCTGACCGGCCCCGGAGGAACGGGCAAGACGCGCCTTTCCCTGCAGCTCGCCGCCGAGGTCACGGATCAGTTCCCTCACGGCGTGTATTTTGTGCCGCTCGCTCCCATCAGCGACCCCGCCCTCGTGGCCTCAACCGTGGCCCAGGCGCTGGGTCTGGCGGAGCCACGAGGAAAGTCACCTCTTGAAGGACTGCAGGAGTACCTGCGCGACAGGCAACTCCTGCTGGTACTGGACAACTTCGAGCAGATTGTGTCCGCCGCCCCGCTGGTGATCGAGTTGCTCAAAGCCGGGACGGGTTTGAAGATTCTCGTGACGAGCCGAGCAGTGCTCCGTGTCTATGGCGAGCAGGAATTCCTTGTGCCGCCGCTCCAACTGCCGGACCCCAAGCACCTTCCCTCCCTCGAGTCGCTGTCGCAGTACGGAGCGGTAACCCTGTTCATCCAGCGGGCCGTCGCCGTAAAGCCCAACTTCACCGTCACGAATGATAATGCCGCCGCTGTCGCGGAAATCACCGCTCGCCTGGACGGTCTGCCTCTCGCCATCGAGCTCGCGGCGGCCCGCATCAAGATCCTCCCGCCCCAGGCGATGCTCGCCCGCCTCGGGCACCGCCTCAGTCTGCTGGGGAGCGGCGGGCGTGACCTGCCGGCGAGGCAGCAAACGCTGCGCGGCGCAATCGCCTGGAGCTACGATCTCCTCGACGCCGGAAGTCGGCGTTTGATGGCTCGCCTTTCCGTCTTCGTCGGACCGTTCACGCTCGAAGAGGCCGAAGCCGTGTGCGGTCCGGCCGCGGAGTTGGAGAGCGATGTGTTGGAGGGATTGGCCGGCCTCCTGGATCATAGCCTCGTTCGGCGGGTTGACGAAGGTGGCGAAGGGCGGTTCATGATGCTGGAGACCATTCGCGAGTTCGCGACCGAGCGCCTCGACGCAAGCGGCGAGGCAGACGCGATCCGCCGGCGTCATGCGATGACCTACCTGGCGCTCGCGGAAGAGGCCGAGCCTCACCTCCTCGGCTCAGACAAGGCGGTCTGGCTCGACCGCATCGAAGGTGCACACGACAACATGCGCGCGTCCCTGGAGTGGACAATCGAGCGCGGCGAAACCGAGATTGCTCTGCGCCTGGGTGCGGCGCTATGGCGATTCTGGCAGATGCGCGGACACCTGCAGGAGGCGCGAGCGCGTCTCACGCGCATTCTGGCGATGCCCGATGTCTCGGCCTACGATCGCGCACGCGCCAAAGCGCTTGAGGCCGCCGGGGGGATCGCGTACTGGCAGGGGGATATGACGACAGCCGGAAGGTACTACGAGGAGCACCTGTCGCTCCAGCGGAGCCTCGGCGACAAGCGCGGAATTGCCGACGCCCTCTACAACCTCGCCTTCGTCTATGCGGCGCCTCAGAGAGAACTGCAGAAGGCGCGGTCGCTGTACGAAGAGAGCCTCGCGCTGTATGAGGAGCTGGCCGACCGGGCAGGAATCGCCAGGGCGCACTGGGGCCTGGCATCCACGTGCTACTCCGAGGCGAACTACGCCAGTGCGCACGGGCATCTGGCGGTGAGCCTGCCGATCCTGCGCGACCTTCACGATACGTTTAGCTTCGCGTGGGCCCAACATCTGTCAGGGCTCATTGCTATAAGAACAGCCGACCATGGCGCTGCCCGCGCGGCGCTTGGGGAAGCGTTGAAGCTGTTTTCCGATGCGCGGGATGTCTCGGGGATCGTCATCGCGCTCGATGATCTCTCGGCGCTGGCGACCGCCGAAGGAGATCCGGAACGCGCCATGCGACTCGCCGGCGGCGCGGCTGCGCTCCAACAGTCGAGCGGCGCCGATCTGGCCACGGTGACAGCGACGGCCGATGGCCGCGTGCGCCCCGGCGCGGAAGGGTTGGATCAGCAGGCGCTCGCCGCCGCCTGGAAAGAGGGAAATACGATGTCGCTCGACGAGATCGTGGCGTACGCCCTGCGCAGCGGCTAGGACGCGGCGTGGCGAGGCGACGCGAGCGTCACGAACTCGCTGCCGGAATCGCCTCCCGCAGGATCTCAACAATCCGGTCCACCTGCGCCTCGCTGACGATCAGCGGCGGCGCGATGCAGATCGTGTCGCCTATCGGGTAATCGCCGCTCTGTCCGGGGCGGACGCGGGTGATCAGCCCACGCTTCCGCACTTCGGCCATCACCTTACCGCCCACGCCCAACGCCGGCGCCTTCGTCTTTCGATCGGATACCAACTCGACGCCGCACATCAGCCCCAGGCCCCGCACATCGCCGACCAACGGAAGATCGCGAAGCGTCTGGAGGCCTGACAGCAGCCGGGCGCCCATCGCCGTGGCCCGGTCGTTCAAGCCTTCTCCTTCCAGGATGTCAAGGTTGCGCAATGCCACGGCACAGCAGGTGGGATGGCCGGAGTACGTTGCGGCGTGCATGAAGCGTTCCGCAGCCGGCGCTTCTGCTATCGCCTGATGTATCTGCCTGGAGACCATTGCGCCTCCCAGCGGCAAGTACGCGCTCGTCACGCCTTTGGCGAATGTCACAATATCAGGCTGCACGCCCCAATGACCGAGGGCGAACCAGCGTCCGGTGCGGCAGAATCCCGTGATGACCTCATCGGCGATGAAGAGCACTTGATGCCGGTCGCAGATCTCCCGGAGTCGGGGGAAGTACTCGGGCGCGGGCGGTATGACGCCTCCCGCGCCGATGACCGGCTCGGCGATGACCGCCGCGACGTTCTCGGGCCCTTCCCGCCGAATGGCTTCATCGAGCGCATCGGCCGCCGATCCGGTCTCCCGATAAGGATAGGACGGGGCGACATGGATGAACCCGGGCACGACAGGCTGGAACATGGTGTGGTACGAACGAATGCCGGTCGCACTCATCGCCGCAAGCGTCACGCCGTGATAGCCGTGATGACGCGCGATGATCCGCGTCTTGGTGGGCGTCCCGCGCCGCCGCCAGAAATATCGGGCGATCTTGAACGCCGTTTCGTTCGACTCCGCCCCACTCGTCGTGAAGTACACTCCGGTCATGTTTGAATACGTCAGGCTCAGCAAGCGCTCCGCCAGCCGGACCGCCGGCTCGTTGGTAAAGCCGACATACGCCGACGCGTAGGCCAGCCGGCGCATCTGCTCCGCCGCGGCATCCGCGAGCTCACGGCGGCCGTGTCCGACGTTGACATTCCATAGGGACGAGAGGCCATCGATGTACTCGCGACCTTCCGCATCGCGAAGCATCACGCCGTCACCGGAGACGAAGACCACCGGGGCCTGGTGATCTGCGGGAGAGTGGAGCGGATGAATCAAGTGCGCCTGATCGGCTTGGAGGAGGACGCTAGAAACGGTGCGGGTGTCCATGGAGGCTCCTCGAACTGAAATTTGCGACGCTACGAACACTTATGCGGAAGGCGACCGAAGCCCTCTGTCCGTTACCAGTATCCCCTCAGGACGTGCCTGAAGGGATTCCAGCGCCGCCGGTCAACAGTCGACACATGGGACTGTGCTGCGGAACGGCGAGCGGAATCGGGCCACCGCGCGCGGAGCGCGGGATGGCGCTGCTCACCGTCATCGTCATCCTCTTCATGATGACCACTTCGTCGGCGTCGCTCATCTGGATGATGAACCAGCAGCAGGCGCGTGCCGGCGGGCGCCTGCGCTCAGCGGCCGCTCTCGCCGTGGCCGAAGCCGGTGTCCATAGAGCTGTATCCATCCTCGAATCGGTGTCCCCGGATCGTCCCCCGTCGGGTCGGGCGTGGAGACCCGCGCAGTACACCGAAGCCGTGCTGATCGGCAGCATGGAAGGGCGTGTCACGATCTCGGTGGTGGATGACCCGGACGGGGCCGTAGTCATCACCAGCGCGGGATACGTCGCCGGAGCGAGCAGGAAGCTTCGGGCGCGGGTGTATCTGACGTCGCCTGTGCTCCTGGCCGCGCTGCACGGTGCGAGTGTCGTACGGCTGGGGCAACCGCCCGCGGCCACGTTCATCCTACCCTATGGGGCCGGCCTGGGAGACCGTCCGTGGATTCACATCGCCGCGGGACAGGAGATCTGGTTCCCTACCACCGATGTCTTCATTAACGATCCATCGGCCGCATTCGAAACGGCGCCCGGGCCCATGGACCCTCCCGATGGCGCGGGCGGACCCGCGGCACGGCCGCGCCCGGGACCGGTTCGTCTTCTGCTGTCGCGCGACGGTGTGCTCACACTCAATCGAAACCATCAGAAAGTGGATCTCCACCAACTCCGAACTCTGGGAGTGTATGTCGACGGGGTGGTGCTGCGATCCGACGCCCTGCCGCCGTTTCCGGAGGTTGATCGCGACATCTATGGGCGTCGGGCCGCGGAAAACACGGCCAACATGGCAGTCAATGAAGCCGCCGGACGGTACCTCGGTGATCGCGACCTGGAACGCAAGCGGGACAGTCTCTACACTGCCCGGGAGTTCGCGGTATTGCAGACCTATCTGCGGACCGGACGGCAGCCGCCGCTCCTGCGCGGGACACTCTACATCAAGGGCGGCCTCACGCTGGAGGATCAGCGCCTCCAGATTACGGACGGCGCGCTCATCGTCGAGGACACGGTGCAGCTCACCGATGGTGCGATGCTGGAGGTCACGCACTCCGGCGCCACCCGGACACACCCAGGGATCATCGTCCTGGACAAGGGGGCGTTGATCGTCACACAGCGGGCCCGGCTGCGAGTACACGGTTTGGTTTATGCCAGTCGCGTGTTTGACGTGAGCGATGGGGCCTTCGTGGACATCGTCGGAGCGGTGGTCGGCAACGACCCCGGGGTCAGCTTCCGCAGCCACGCAGCCACGGTCGTCATCCGCTATGATCCCGCGGTGTTAGGCACGCCGGGTCTGCGCCTGCGCGATACCGACCCGGCGGTCGCCTGGGTCGCTGCCTGGGAAGAGGTACCGTAGCTCAGGCGCTAATCGCGACCCTCGCCGTCCGGATCACCCTCTGGAGCGTTGTATTTCAGCTTCAGAATGAGCGGAACATTTTGGACCTTGTGATCACGGAGACCTAGCTTGCCAATCTCAGCTTGGCACACGAGGTCCTTGCGTCCATCGCCATTGACATCAAAGCCCCGCTTTTCGCAAGACTTGATGCTCTTCTCGGTCCCCGTCACGCCGAACCGTATCGACGGCACGATCGTCTGGGCCACGGCATCGAAGATCGGGCTCGAGAGGATAGCGACCGCGATTCTCTCTTTGCTCTCGGAGGTTTCGGGATGGCGCGCGTCGCGCGATCGGTCCACAATGATCTTCAAGAGCAAGGGCACGGCGCAATCCACAAAGGCCGACCCTTCGTGCTTGCCGATGTTGGAGCGGAATGAGGTGACCGTTACGCCGCTCCCGGTCGAGGTCAGCAGGCCGATCCCGCCATTATTCTCGCTTGTGACCAAAACGCGACCGCTCAAGCCGGCAAACGCACCTAACGCAAATTTCGCGACGTGCTTGGGGGAGATCGCGGTGAAGAAGGCGCCCCCTGTAGTCGCAAAGGTACATTTGCTAGCCGGAATCGCGTTGACGCCTTCCGCCCCCGGCCAGTTAGCCACACGACTGACCGCTCCACTGGAGGAAACGGCCCAGACCTTGTTGGTGGACTCGGCGGCAACGAGCACGTGGCCGCCGAATGGCGTGAACCCGAGCGGCGCGACGGTGGGATTTTCGATGAAATCGGGAATCGTCGCAATCAGCGTCTTGGCGCCCGCCGACGTGACCTTCCATACCTGACCGCTCTGCGCACACGTCACGATCATGGCGAAGCCGAACGAGCCCTCGTGGTCGAAGGTAATCCCGTTATGGCTATTTCCGCATGTTGGAATGGTCGTGAAGAGTGTCACGCTGGACCCATCGTGCGCGATCTTCTTGATCTTCGTGCCCTGTGTCACGAAGATCTGATTTGATACAAAGCCCCCTCTTGTCGGCGATGGAAATCCGGGACGCGTAGGATCGGCCGGCCCCGCGATGGCAATGTATTCCTCGAAGCAGCCGCCCCCGCGTGGGGGGAGCGTTGCAAATACCCTTACGGCGCCCGTGCTCTCGATGGAGAGCACCTGTCTGGGGTCCCCGCAGAAGGGATGCGTGACAAGCAGCCGGCCCGGTGTGGCCGCCACCCCCACGGGTTCCTTGATCGCGGCGAACGCGACGTCGTCAAGGTTTCCAGATGTGGATCCCACGTGAGGACCGGCAAGGAACGAGGCCAGGACCAGCACCATCATGCCGATCCGACCTGAATGGCCGTTCCTTCTCCAGCGGTTCAATGTCGCACCTCCTCGGTCATTGGCAGTGCACCTGCTGACGCGCCCAACTGGATCACTTCGTCCAACGGCATCGCCCGACCCTGCGCCCAGGCCCTTGCAAAGGCGTCCTCACTGAGCAGCGCGCGTATCGCGACGACTGAGCGCTCGTAGTCGGTGCGGTCGGAGGGCGGCAGCCGAACGCTTCTGGCCTCGCGCAGGGCCTCCGCGCCTCCCAGTAGCTGAACGGCCAGTTCAGGGCTACTCCGCGTGGCTATCAGTGAGGCCAAACCTACCAGACAATCGGCGAGGCCCATCGCATCGCCCAGTTCTCGGTACAATTTCAGGCTTTCACCATATTGGGCCGCCGCCTGTTCGTAGTGGCTTTGACGGCAGGCCACAAAGCCGAGGTTGCAGAGTGCAGCGGCGCTATTGAGCTTGTCTCCGAGCTCACGAGCCAGTCCCAGGCTCTCTCGAAGTATCTCGGACGCCCGCGTGTCGTCTCCCTGACGGTGGGCGACAAACCCCAGGCTGCACAGCGTGGCGACGATGCTGGGCCTGTCGCCAAGCTCGCGGGACAATGCCAGACTCTCATCAAGGAGCGTCGATGCACGGTCGTAGTCCCCCAGATGGCGCGCGACGACGCCAAGGCTGGCAAGGGCCGCAGCGATATACCGTCTGTCGCCCAATTCCTTGCGCAGGGCCAGGCTCTCTTCGTGAAGCGCCAGCGCGCGCTCGTATTCGCCTTGAAATCGGGCGACGACCGCTAGATGGCCCAGCGAGGCCGCGAGGCCCCACTTGTCGCCTTGCTCGCGCCACAAGAGCAAACTCTCTTCGCATAACGCTGTCGCGCGCGCGTAGTCGCCCTGGCGCCGTGCTGTCACGCCGAGGATGTTGAGCGCCTCGGCGAGCGCCCAGCGCTGACCAGAAGACCTGGACAGTGCAAGACTCTCCTCGAGCAGCGTGGATGCCCGCGCGTAGTCGCCCCGATTTCGCGCCACCATTCCCAGCACGTTGAGCGATAGCGCGATCCCGGCGGCCTCCCCCGACGCCCTGTACGCCGTCAGACCAGCTTCGCACAGAGTGGCTGCCTGTGCATAATCCCCCTGATCAAACGCAAGCGTCCCGGCCGCGTACAGCGCCTTGGCTCTCACGCCGGCGGGCAGGGAGGCGCTTCCTGCGGAGATCGCCTTGAACCACTCGCGCCCTTCGCGCAGATGCCCGCGCAGAGCCCAGAAGCGGTGCACCGCCCCGGCAAGCCGCGCCACGGCCTCGGCGCCTCCCTCGGGGGTCTTGCTCACATCGAGCGCCGCCCGCAGGTTGTCGTGCTCCGTTTCAAGCCGGTCGAGCCATGTGATCTGCTCGGGGCCATGCAGCTCGGGTTCGGCTCGTTCGGCCAGGCGCACGAACCACTCGAGGTGCCGGCGGCGTACCGTGTCGGCTTCGTCCGAGGCCGTCAGACGCTCGCGACTGTACTGCCGGATCGTTTCGAGCATTCGGTACCGCACATCGCCGTTCAAGGTCTCCGCGATCACGAGGGACTTATCGACCAACCGTGCCAGCAAGTCGAGGATATCGTCGATCGGTATCCCGTCGCCGGCGCACACGGCCTCCACCGCATCCAGCATGAATCCGCCGGAAAAGGCCGAGAGGCGCTGAAACAACACGCGCTCAGGCTCCGTGAGGAGCTCGTAACTCCAATCCACCGTCGCCCGTAACGTCTGATGTTGTGGCAGACCTGTCCGAGCGCCTCTGGAGAGAAGCCGGAACCGATCGTCGAGCCGTTGGGCAATCTGCTCCACCGAAAGCACGTTGACACGCGCGGCTGCCAGCTCGATCGCCAGCGGAATACCGTCCAGTTGATGACAGATGTGCGCGACCGCGGGGGCGTTGGTGTCGGTGAGCGCGAACGCCGGATTACTCTGTAGGGCTCTCTCCACGAAGAGCCGGACGGCCTCAAACTCCATGAGCTGCTGGCGAGCCAACCGCCGGCGCGAATCGGGCGAGCTTAAAGGCGGGAGCCGGTACGTCACCTCACCCGCCGCGCCGAGAGGCTCGCGGCTGGTGGCGAGAATCCGCAGCTTGGAGCAGCCGCGGAGGAGTGTCGCGGCCAGATGACCGCACGCCTCGACCAGATGTTCGCAATTGTCGAGCACGAGGAGGAGTTCGCGGGGCCGGAAGTACTCTACGAGCGTATCCAGACGCGTCCGGCCCGGCACCTCACGCACGCCGAAGACCGACGCGACGGTCTGGGGTACGAGGTCAGGATCGGAGAGTGAGGCTAGCTCGACCAGCCACACGCCTTGGGGGAACGTGTCTACGAGATCCCCGGCAACCTGGAGAGCCAGCCGGGTCTTGCCCGATCCTCCGGATCCCATCAAGGTTAGCAGCCGGGCCGTCGTCAACAGGCGCGTGGTCTCCGCTATTTCCCGCTCCCGGCCAATAAAGCTGGTCAGTTGGAGGGACGGCAGGTTGTGCTTGAGGATCTCAAGCGAGCGTAGCGGTGGGAAGTCCGACGGAAGACCCTCGATGACGAGCTGAAAGATATGCTCCGGTCTGACGAGATCTTTCAGGCGGTGGTCGCCCAAGTCTTTGACGCCGGCGCCCTCGGACAGAGCGCCCAACGTCATGGCGTAGGTCCGCTCGGAAAGAAGGATCTGTCCCCCGTGGGCGGCGGAACAGAGGCGCGCGCCGCGATGGACATCGAGACCGACGTACCCGGTTTCGTCGATCGTCGGCTCGCCGGTGTGCAGACCCATGCGGACGTTGATGGTGACGCCTTCCGGCCACGCGTGGGCGGCAAACGCCTGTTGGGCCGCCATAGCCGCCGATACGGCGTTCCAGGCCCGAGGGAAGGCGACGAAGAACGCGTCGCCCTGTGTGCCGACCTCGACGCCGTCTTCCTCTTCCAAGGCCCCGCGCATCAGACGGTGGTGCTCGGTCAGCACCTCTCCATAAGCGGTGTCGCCCAGCCGCTGCAAAAGCTCGGTGGAGCCCTCGATGTCAGAAAAGAGAAAACTCACGGTGCCGGTCGGAAGGTTGCGCACTGCTGCCTCCAGCGGGGCGCCTCCAGTACGGAGAGACTGGCTTTGCTCTTCTCTTAGCGCGTTTGGGAAGCCTGCAGTGGAAGCATTTCCTGCCGGGCGGGCGCCGGCACGTACATGACCCAGATGCGAAACAGATCCACGGGCGCCAGCTTCAGGGCCTCCGACCGGACGACGCGACCCGTATCCGCCGGCGAACCACCTAGCGTTGTCAGGGTGAGCGACCCGCCTCCCTGCGGGAGCTGGGGCAGTAGGAGCACGGTACCTTCGTCGTGGCGGTCTTCGGTGATTGCCCACGCGCTGAGGCGGCCCTGCTCGACGAGAACGGGCAGGTAATGCTTCTGGGCCGACTGGTGACGCCCCGGCAGGAGAGCATCCAGGAACGCCGCGCGGCGCCGCTTGTCCTGACGAAACTTTTGCAGGCTCAGCGGGATGAGCAGATCGGTCAAGAAGTTCACGCTGTCCGGATGGAGCATGTGCAGCTGCAGACCGATATGAAATCCTTCAGGAGTCTCGCGCGCGAAGGTCACGCGCCCCTGCAGGCCGATACGGTCGTCGAACCACAAGAACTGCAGCCACAGATGCATGGCCTCGAGTGTAACCTTGGGGACGAGCAGGCCCGCGCCTTGTTCGTGAACGTCGATGAGCCCGCCAATACCTACCTGACCATCCTCGGTCGCATAACGGACGGGAATGGCCACGGGAATCCGCGGCAGCTTTCGGCGTTCGACTATTTTCGGGCGACCTGGTTGTTCCAACGTTGAACGTCTCTGGTGTGGGGTATGCCCGGAAGGTAAAGCGCGTAGTCGCTGAAGCCTCTGCCGGACTACTCGCGCCAGTCTCCCAGTAAACGCCGCAGCACGATCAGCTGGCCCAGGTGATAGGCGTTGTGGTCTGCCGCGAGCAGGACCTCGCGCAGGACGGTGTGCCCTTTGCGCGCGTGGGGGATCTGCGCGGCCAGATCTGTCGAGGGGTCGGCGACCATAGCCTTCAGGGCGCGCAGATCCGTTTTGAAGGACCGAACGCTCTTGTCCCAGGCGTCGCGACGCGGAGGCACGGCTTCAGGCCAGTACCCGTCTGGCCATTTCGGTGAGACATGATGGGGATTGCGGATGTACTCGAGGATGTCCCACTGTGAGATTCGCAGGTGCTCCACTTGTTGCCACGGGCTGTACGGCAGGCCGTGCGGCCGGCGGCCCCGGAGACCGGGCTTGAGGCCGGAGACCGCGCGCTCGAACGTGACGTGGGCTCCCCCGCCGTCAAGCAACCACACGAGATGCCTCCGCAGATGTGTCTCGCCCTTCACCACCGTGCCTCCCTTCGGCGCTGGCTGGCGCGCGGAAAGAATGGGTACACCAGATGTCGAAAGCCAGAAATTAGTATAGGGGTGAACTATGCGGGCCGGACGCCTGGCTGCTGTCATCGCGCTGATCGTTTCTATGCTGTATCCATTGTCGGTTCCATCGGGGGCCGGGGAATCACCCGCGGTCCGTCCCGGCATTGACGCGGCCCTTGCCGATGCGGGCATCATGCAAGGGCGGCGGATCGGTCTCGTCACCCACGCGGCGGGCGTCACTTCACGGGGCTACAGCACGGCGGCCGCCCTCGCGCGGAGCGGAAAGGTTCGGCTGACCGCGCTCTTCGCTCCCGAGCACGGGCTCGAAGGCACCTACGACGCCGGTGAGGCCGTGCCGACCATCCCAAGCCGCACGCCTGTCTACAGCCTCTATGGAAGCAACTTTCGACCTACGCGCCAGATGCTTTCCAGGGTGGACGTCTTGGTCGTTGATCTGCAGGACGCCGGCGTGCGGCCGTTTACCTATGCCTCCACGATGGCGATGGTGATGACCGCCGCGCGCGACGCCCGTAAACCAGTCGTCATTCTCGACCGACCGAATCCGCTGGGCGGGACGACCGTCGATGGCCCAGTGCTCAAGCCGGGGTTCCGGTCGTTCATTGGGATCTATCCCACCCCATATGTCCATGGGATGACGATGGGGGAACTGGCGCGGCTGTACAACCGTGAGTTCGGGGTCGGGGCGCAGTTGACGGTGATTCCGATGGATGGCTGGACCCGCCGCATGCGGTGGGCCGAGACCGGCCTGGAGTGGGTCAACCCATCACCAGGTATCACTGGACCGGACGTCGCCATCACCTATGCTGCCACGGGACCCACCGAGGGGACAAATCTATGGAACGGCGTGGCAACCGAGTCACGGTTCCAGGTTGTGCTGGCGTCCTGGATCGAGGACGCCACTCCGCTTGTGGAAAGCCTGAACCGCCGCGGCCTGCCCGGCGTCATATTCACGCCGTCGGCCATGCCCTACCCGCGCACGGGAGCGATCTGGCGCGGGGTGCGGCTCAACGTCATCGACCCTGCGCGGTTCTTGCCATCCACAACGTTCATCCACATCCTGGCTGAAATCCGGCGCCTGCATGGAGACGGTCTCGTGTTCAAGCGCCCGGGGCGCGGGCCCTATCCCTTCGATCTTGTCTGGGGAACTTCCGCCGTGCGCGAAGCGATTATCGGGGGCGATTCCGCGAAAGCGATTGTTGCGCGCTGGCAGCCAGGGCTGGAGCGGTTCAAAAAGCTGCGGGAATCCTATCTGCTGTACAAGTGACGAGGCAACCAATTTCGCCGACCCTCAGCCGGATTGCACTCTTCCCCATCAAAGCCCTGGACGGCGTGGTGGTCGGCGAAGCAATGATTCGATCGGGCGGCGGGCTGTCCGGGGATAGGGAACTTGCGATCTTTGACACCGCCGGGCGCTTCGTGAACGGCAAGCGAGAAGCGCGTGTTCACGCCGTGCGTGCTTCTTACGATCTCGCGGCCCGCATTGTCTCCCTCCAAAGAGAAGGCTCGGCGCTGGCTCACTTCGAGATGGACCGTGACCGAGGCCGCCTCGAGGACTGGCTCAGCGAGCACTTTGGATACCGGGTGCACCTGCGGCACAACACTCAGCGCGGCTTCCCAGACGATCCCGTGTTCTTCGGGCCCACGGTGGTATGCACGGAGACGCTGTCGGAGGTCGCGTCGTGGTTTCCCGGACTTGACCTCGAGGCGGTGCGGCGACGATTCCGCACGAGTCTGGAGTTTGGCGGCGCGGAGCCGTTCTGGGAAGACCGATTGGTTGCCAACGGCGATCCGGTGATGTTTCATATCGGCGAGGTGCGCCTGGAGGGGACCGTCCCGTGGCCGCGCTGCGTCGTCCCTACCCGCGATGCGGATACCGGCGCGGCGACACCCATGTTTCAGAAGTCTTTTACCGAGCGGCGCCGTGCCACCCTCCCCGCATGGGCTCCACAGTCACAGTTCGATCACTTCTACCGGCTCTGCGTCGGGACGCGCGTGCCGGCATCGGAGGCCGGGAAAGTGCTGCGCACGGGCGAGCCTGTCACGATCCTTGCATGAGCGAGAACGGTCCGTCCCGTGATGAAATCCAAAATCCCGCTTCACCTGAGGACAGCGAAGGAGGATCACCGTATGCGTCGCCTCAGCCGGCGCGCCTTTCTTCGGTCCGCCGCCGTGTACACCGCGCGATGTTCGGCAGCGATATCGGGACTTGCCGGCGCCAATACCTTCGCGGGGAACGCGCAGGGCCTACTTGCGGCGCCGGCGCCGAGCCCCGCGGGGCGTGGCCGCTGGTTCACCCGCGCCTCGCTGCCCTTCCCTCGCACCGAGATCGGCGTGGCCGGCTTGGCCGGCAAAGTTTACGTCCTGGCGGGCTACGCGCACGGCCGCGTGGACCAACCCTTCGTGCACGAGTACGATCCGGCAAACGACGCGTGGCGCGAGCTCGCCCCGATGCCCCGTGGGCTCAATCACGTCGGGGTGGAAGGTTTGAACGGGAGGATTTACGTCTTCGGTGGGTTCATCGAACAGAACCGCAACGCCATCCGCGACTGCGCGGTATACGACGTGCGGGAAAACCGCTGGCAGGCGATTGCCCCGTTGCCGGCCAAACGCGGCGCAATGTCGGTGGTCGCCCTGAGCAACCGGCTGCACGTTATCGGCGGCCGAGACGAGACCAGCGTCGGGACGCACGACGTATACGATCCGGCGACGGACGCTTGGAGCCAGCGCGCGCCGATGCCTAACGGCCGCGACCACATCGGGCTCGTCGTGGTTGCGGGCAGGATCCACGCGATCGCGGGCAGGGTCAATACGTTCTTTTTCAACAGCGATCTCCATCATGTCTACGACCCGGCCACGGACACCTGGAGCCCGCGCGCGCCGCTGCCGACAGCGCGCAGCGGCGTGGGTTCGACGCCACTGGCGGGCCGGATCTTCATTTTCGGCGGTGAATCCGGAGGCGGTGTCTTCCCCCAGAACGAGGCGTACGATCCCGCTACGGATACGTGGACGACCATGGCGCCCATGCCCACGCCGCGCCACGGCACCGGCGCGGTGACGATCAACAACGTGATCTACATGCCCGGCGGGGGACTGACCGTCGGCGGAAGCCAACCCACGGTGGTCAACGAAGCGTTCACGCTGACGTAATCCCGTTCATCGACTCAATGACGCATAGGGGATGGCCGGCCATCCCCATGCGTCCTTCGTCTGTAGATCGGCTACGCTAGCGCTGGCGGACTGTAATGGTCGTGGGGTCTGATTCCAGACCCGCGCGATTTATCGCCACGACCGTGATGACCATCGGCCACCCGGCGGGAGGCTGCGTGTAGTTCATGTTGAAACGAAAGCCGCCGCGCGGGCCGACATTATCCTCGCCCGAGGCCAGACGCACGCCCAGCATGGCGTCGATCGTCATGCGCACCCTGGCGGCGCCCTGCGCAGCCCCACGGATCTCGACCGGATTGGCGATGACCGCATTCGCTTCGGGCAGCGCGATCGTTGGCCGCGCTGGTCGAGTGGCGGGCTCCTGGGCAGCGGCTGCCTCCGCTGCGACCCCGTACACCAGGTTCGATGTCGGGTTCAAGCGAAGCGTGACCACCATACCGGGCCGTAGATTGGCGGCTTCCGACGGCCGGTCGTTGATGAGCACTTCGACGTTCTCGTCTGCCATCTTGTGAGCCTGACCGTTAGCCAGAACGATCGTACGGCCCTGAGCGGCCAGGGTATCGATGCGCCCGACCACGCTCCTGTAGGTCGCGCGGACACGCTCGGCTTTGCCATCCTGCGCGACGCGGACTTCGGCCTCATCGCCGACCTTTACCGCGTTGAGGCTTACCGATCCCCCGCTGTTGGTCGAGAGATTAATGCGCGTGATCGCGGTCTCGGGCGTGATCATCGCGCGGGTCAGGGTCTGACCGCGCTCGACGGTGATTCGCGGATTCTCACCAGTTCGAATCTCCACGATTGTGCCCGTCACCGTTTGAGCCGATCCTCCCGCGGGTGCCTGCGTCGGCGCGGGCTGAGGTGCGGGCGGCTGGCCGGCCGGCGCTCCCGAGCTGAAGATCAGCACGGTACGCGTGTCTTCCTGCCACTGGACGGTAGCCCCCATTGCCTCGCTGATGAATCGAAGCGGCACCAGGGTGCGCCCCCCGATGATCATTGCCGGGACGTCCATGGGAACTGTACGGTTGTTCACCTGTGCGGACCGGCGGCCGATGACGAGCTCGACCACGGTCGACCCGCGGACGGCGAGCACGGTGCGGGTAGCGTTCTCCCACTCGACGGTCGCTCCCATCTGCTCGAAGATGCCGCGCAGCGGGACGAGGACACGGCCGTCGAGGACGACAGGCGGCTGGTCGAATGCCACGCGATTGCTATCCACAAACACGCGTACCGTTCCCTGCGCGCTGCCCGAAGGGCTGACCGCGCCGATGAGGGCAGCGATGACAAGCACGGTCAGAATGCGCGTAGTCAGATGTGCCATAGTGACTCCCCCCGATCAGTCTCGGCGTTGGACCACAATATAGAGATGGACGTGGCATGGGCACGCCGGCACCCAACCACGACCTGAAACGTTTTACCCGACCACCGGAGGGGAAAAACCAGGAGATTTCACTCCGATTTAGGGGAATTATGGCCAGCCCGTACTATATCGGCACGTCTAGCTGGGTATATCCACATTGGAAGGCCCGCTTCTACGCGAGTGGGCTGAACGCATCGCGGAGCTTGCTCGAGGAAAAACCGCCCTACGTATACTTCAACAACGATTGGAATGCGCACGCCGTGCACAACGCCATGCGGCTGCGCGAGCTGCTGCCGGCATGACGGGAGCGCGTCTGCTCAGGGTCGCCGCTCTGGCGAGCCTCCCGGCCGAGTGGCCGGTGGATGTCCTTCCCGACATTCGGGAGATGGTGCGGCGTGACGGACGTACCGTGGTGGTGCTGGACGACGACCCGACGGGCACGCAGACCGTGCACGGCGTACCGGTTCTGACCGACTGGTCAGTTGAAAGCTTGGAGTCAGAGCTGGCAGGCGCTCCCCTGATGATTTTCATCCTCACAAACTCTCGCAGTGTATCCTCTGAGGAAGCCCAGGGCATAAATCGCGAGGTCGGGCACCGCCTGGTTGAAAGCAGCCGTCGCACGGGCCGTCCATTCGTCGCCGTAAGCCGCAGTGACTCGACCCTGCGAGGGCACTTCCCCACCGAGGTTCAAGCATTGGCCGACGCGCTGGAACAACATTTTGATGCCTGGCTGCTCGTTCCGGCATTCCTCGAAGGCGGCCGCTATACCCTTGACGACATCCACTACGTTGCTGAGGGTGACCACTTGGTTCCCGCGGCCGAAACCGAGTTCGCACGCGACGCCGCATTTGGATATCAGGTGTCGAATTTGCGGCAATGGGTTGAAGAGAAGACGAAGGGTCGCGTCCCACAGTCCGCCGTCGCGTCGATCGCGATGGACGACATACGCCGTGGCGGCCCGGAGCGAGTGGCCGAGCGGCTCGGAGCCCTGACCGGCGGCGTCATCTGCGTTGCAAATGCGGCCAGCCGACGAGATCTCGAGGTTCTGGCGTTGGGCGCGTTGATCGCGGAAGCGCGGGGCCGCCGCTTTCTCTACCGGACGGCCGCATCGTTCGTGGCCGCACGGGCGGGGCTCTCTCCCCGTCTTCTCCTCAACGCTGCAGAACTCGGGCTGCCGCAGGTGGGTGGAGGGCTGATCATCGTGGGCTCCCACGTGCCGAGAACCACCGGCCAGCTCCACGCTCTGTCGATGCTCGAAGACATCTGCCACATTGAGGTCAACGTCACGTCGCTTGTCGATGATGGTGCGCGCGCCCGCGAGATTGAGGCGGTGGTCCAACAAGCCGAGTCGGCTCTGCGATCCGGCGCTGATGTCGCGATCTCGACAAGCCGAACCGTGGTGACCACCCGCGGTAGTGCGGACAGCCTCTCAATCGCGCAACGGGTCTCGCACAGCCTCGCCACCGTCGTGCGAACGATCCGCGGCAGACCGCGCTATGTACTTGCGAAAGGGGGCATCACCGCAAGCGATGTTGCAACAAAAGGGCTGGGCGTAAGACGTGCCGTCGTCGAGGGGCAGATCTTTCCAGGAGTGCCCGTATGGCGGCTGAGTCCCGAGAGCCGCCATCCCGGACTTGTCTACATCGTGTTTCCCGGAAACGTGGGCGGCCCGCGGGCGCTGGCCGAGGTCGTTTCAGCGCTGCGGGCCTAGACCATGCTTGCCTCCGCGTTGGCCCTGCTCCGTGACGCCCGCGATGGTGGGTACGCGCTGGGAGCGTTCAACGTGTACAACCTCGAGGGTGTTCGCGCCGTCCTCGCCGCCGCCGAAGCCGAGCGCAGCCCTGCGATCCTGCAACTCCATCCGCGTGCGATCGCGCATGGCGGTCACGGGCTGGTGGTATTGTGCGGGTCGGCGGCTGAGCAAGCGGCCGTGCCGGTGGCCGTTCACCTGGATCACGCGTCCACACTGGCCGAGATTCACACCGCGCTCTCGGCCGGGCTGACATCGGTCATGGCCGACGCCTCACATCTGTCGTACGCGGAGAACGTTGCGTTTACCCGGGCGGCGACCGAACTCGTGCACCGCCACGAAGCCGCCGTGGAGGCGGAACTCGGCCGCCTGACCGGCGATGAGGATAGTCTGAGCGTTCCCGAGTACGAATCACGGCTCACCGATCCTGGCCAGGCCGCGGATTTCGTCCGCGAGACCGGAATTGACTCCCTCGCGGTGTGCATCGGTAACGCGCATGGGCGGACCGAGACGCCGCCCAGCCTGGACTTCGAGCGGCTGGTGGACCTCCGCGAGGCTGTGACGGTTCCATTGGTCCTCCACGGGGCGTCGGGCCTGGCCGAGGAGCAGGTCCGCCGTTCCATTGAGTTGGGCGTGTGCAAGTTCAACGTCAACACCGAATTGCGCGAGGCCTATCTCGCAATGCTCAAGGAAGGCGTCGCCGGGGAGCATGCGCCTGATCTCGTCGCGCTCCTGGAGGGGGCTACCGCGGCGATGCAGGGCGTAGTGATGGGGAAGCTTCGGCTCTTCGGCTCCTCACGCCGGGCATAGGTGGACATCCTGGTCGCGGAAAACGGCAGCAGACGCCCGGACGAATCAGTTCGGTGGATGATGGATAACGCGGGGTTGCGTGAATCGTCGGACCCCAAACAGGCTGAGGTCGTGCGCGGTGCCCCCATTGAGCGCCAGATCGGCCATGATTTCACCGATGACGCTGCAGAACTTGTATCCATGGCCCGAACAGGGCGAGGCCAGAAAGACACGGGGAGCCGAGGGATGCTGATCGATGATGAAGTGCTCGTCCGGTGTATTGGTAAACAGGCACGTCTTCAGCATCATCGTCGGCCCATCAGCACCGGGAAAGTACCGGCGAATCCCTACGCGCAGGACCGCTTCATCCTCAGGATGGGGCTCACGGTCGTACCCATCAGGGTCCACCTGCTCCCCTCGATGATGGTACCTTCCTAACTTGAATCCCGGAATTCCATAGACAGGGAATCCATAGAACCGCCCCTCGGGTGCCTCCAGATTGAAAACGGGGAACGCGCCCAGGCGAAAGTGCTCAGGCCGCAGGGGCTGCGTCCAGATGAGTACCTGGCGTTCGGGCTTCAAGGTCAGGGTGAGATCAGGCACAAGCTTTCCCATCCATGCCCCGGCGGTCAATATCAACGCGCCCGCGCGATAGGTTTCCCGATCGGTCCGGACCTGCACGTAGTCGCCGGACGGTTCCCATCCGGCGACCGGCTCCCAGGCATGTACCTCGGCGCCCAGGCCCTGCGCAGCGGTCACGTGCGCGATGATCGCCCGCTCCGACAGTACGAATCCGCCATCTGGCTGGTAGACCGCGAGCATCCCGGCTGGAAGGCGATAGCCGGGAAACCGTGCGTGCAGGGCCTGCGCATCGAGGACCTCGTGCGGAAGGTGATGCAGCTCGCAGGCCAGGAGCGACCCCTTGATGGTGTCGCTGGTCTCGATGCCGGCATCGATGCCGCCGGTGATGAATAGCAGCCGTTCGCCGGCGAGGTTCTCGATCTCCCGCCACAACTCGTACGCCCGGCGCAGCAAGGGCACGTACGATGGATGCTCCATGTAGGCAAGCCGGATGATGCGGTTGACGCCGTGGGATGATCCTCGCTCGTGCGCGATGTCGAATCGCTCAAGGCCGAGAACCTTCGCGCCGCGCCTAGCCAAATGGTACACGGCGGCACTCCCCATGCCGCCCACGCCGGCGACGATGACGTCGTAGTGCCGCACGCCGCCTCCAGGGTTCGGTGCGCGCCTCCGCCGCTCTTCCGCCTCGCCGGAATGGCTTGTCGCCTGAAGGTCGAATTGGACGGTTATTCTACTGTGTGAGGAGGCGAGAGCCATGAGGGCGGATCACAGGCGTAGGAGCGGTGCATGGATGGTGTGTGTCCTGCTCGTGAGTAGTCTGATCTTCCCGGTCGCGGCGTCTGCGAAGACGGCTCAGGAGGTCGACGCGAGCGTAACCGCCGTCTTGAACCGGTTCACGCAGCAGGTGAAAGGGGCCAGGGACGTCCTCCAGAAGGCCAACGGCGTGCTGGTGTTTGCGGACGTCATCAAGGCCGGCATTGGCATCGGGGGAGAATACGGTGAGGGCGCGCTGCGTATCCGTGGAAAGACGACCGGGTATTACAGCATCGCAGCCGCGTCGATAGGCCTCCAGCTTGGGGCGCAGAAGAAGGACATCATCATCCTGTTCTTGCAGGACCGCGCGCTCAAAGACTTTCAGGCCAGCGACGGCTGGCAGGTAGGCGTAGATGGGTCGGTCGTCCTGGTGGATGTGGGGGCCGACGCTTCGATCGACACCACGAAGCTCAACAAACCTATCGTGGGCTTCGTCATCGGACAGAAGGGCCTGATGTACAACCTGACGCTCGAGGGCACAAAGATTTCCAAGCTCAAGAAATGAGGCCTGAGCGAGGATGGCCTGCATGGCGTGGGGCCATAGGTTCAGCAGGTCAGGAATCAATATGCCGCCAGGCGGAGGATGGCGTCCGCGATCTCATCTATCTGCGGCTGGAACGCCGCTTCCAAAATCGGATTGTGCGGCACGGGCGTGTCCTCGCTGGCCAGTCGTGTGACGGGTCCGTCGAGTGAGTCGAATGCTTCCTCCGCGATCAGTGCCGCCACCTCGGCTCCAGCGCCGGCGGTGCGCGTCGCTTCGTGGACGATCAAAGCCTTGCCGGTCTTACGCACCGATCCCAGGATGGCCTCTTGGTCCAGCGGCTGAAGGCTCCGCAAATCGAGTACGTCGGCGGCGATCCCTTCTGATGCCGCGTGTTCCGCCGCCTGCACACACTTTCGAAGCATCCACCCGTAGGAGAACACCGATAGCGTGGTGCCTTCACGGACGAGGCGCGCCTTGCCGATCGGCGTGACGTGCTCGCCGTCGGGAACGTCCTCGCGCTGATACCGGTACAGGTGCTTGTGCTCAAAGTACATGACCGGATTCGGGTCGCGGATCGCCGCGGTCAGTAGGCCTTTAGCATCCTCCGCAAACGCCGGCGCGACAACCTTGAGACCGGGGGTGTGCATGAACCATGCCTCCATGCACTGAGAGTGAAACGGCCCGCCCTTGACGTCGCCACCGTACGGCATCCGGATGACCAGCGGCAGCGGGTGGCCCGTGCGCCAGTGGAACTTCGCGGCCATGTTCACGATCTGCGTCATCGCGTCGGTGACGAAGTCCGCAAACTGGAGCTCCACAATCGGGCGCATGCCCATGACCGCTGCACCGATGCCGGCGCCGACATTAGCCGATTCAGCGAGCGGGGCGTCGATGACCCGCCACGGGCCGAACTCGTCGAGAAACCCCTTGGTGATGCCAAACGCCCCGCCATAGGTCGCAATATCCTCTCCGATCACAAATACGGCAGGATCGCGCCGCATTTCGAGCATCAGCGCGTCGCGGATCGCCTCGAGGTAGGTTATGTGCGCGATGGTCGGTCCTCACCCTCGCGGCCTTCCGCGTAGACGCCTTCGGTGAACGACTCGGGCGCGGGCTCGGGGCTGGCCTCCGCCCAGGCGAGGCCTTCCTCGATCTCCCGGGCGATGCGATCCTGCATCACGCGATCGGCCTCGGGCGAGAGCGCGCCCTCGGCGCGGAGGCGGCGCTCGAACAGCGCGATCGGATCGCGCGCTGCCCACTCATCCAACAGCGCCTTCGGGACGTACGTGTACCGGTCGGCCTCGCTGTGGCCGCGCATCCGCATTGTCGTGCACTCGATGAGGGTGGGACCCTCACCGGCACGCGCGCGGGCGACGGCGTCCCGCGCAGCCTCGAAGACAGCGATGACGTCGTTGCCGTCGACCGCGATTCCCGGGATGCCATAGCCGGGCGCCTTGTCCACGAACGCGCTCGCTGCGGTCTGGTGGTCGAGTGGCGTCGAGTATGCATACTGGTTGTTCTCGAGCACCAGGACGACCGGGAGGCGCAGCACGGCGGCGAAGTTCACGCCCTCATGCCAGACGCCGGTGCTGGTCGCGCCGTCGCCAAAGAACGTCATGACCACGCGGTTCTCACCTCGCTGCCGACACGCTAGTGCCATTCCCGCGGCAACGGGGACGGAGGCCGCCATGTGGCTGATGAACGGCAGCACGCCGAGACCTACATCGCCCATGTGAATATTGCCGTCGCGGCCGCGGGTCAGCCCGCCTTCGCGGTCGAGGAACTGCGCGAAGACCCTGCGGACGGGGATGCCGCGCATGATGTACGCCGCGAGATCGCGGTGCATCGGGGCAAGCAGGTCGTTCGGTCCGAGCGCATAGGTGGCGCCGACGGTGATCGCCTCATGCCCCCAGCCGGTGAAGTACGCGCCGGGAATCAGTCCTTGATAGTAGAGTTTGATGCCGCGGTCCTCGATGGCGCGCTGGAGACGCATGTAGTACAGAAGTTCCAACAGCGCGTCCGGCGTGAGCGTCTCACCCACCGAGGCGACCCGAACCGCATCCATGCCATCACGATTTGGGCGGAGGCCCGTGATGTCCTGCAGTTCAGGAAGGAGGCGTTGTATGCAACGAGGGTCGGCTCCTCCCAGGAAG
>Ga0187893_10000785_pt1 | contig 80732 bp, 64 predicted proteins | sample MA1701074metaG_FD_139574 | JGI IMG/M metagenome (GOLD analysis project Ga0187893, IMG submission 139574) | White microbial mat communities from a basaltic lava cave in the Kipuka Kanohina Cave System on the Island of Hawaii, USA - MA170107-4 metaG ... | reverse complement strand
GGCGATGTCCGTCCCGTCCACGTCGTTGGTGGGGATCGGGAAGTTGGACTGCACCTGGGCGATGGCCTTGCGGATTGCGCCCGGAAGGTTCTTGAACTTGTTCACCACCGCGGCCACGTCCGGACCTTCCGGCTGCGGCGAAGTGCTCGGGGGGTTGAAGGGAGAGAAGACGTCACCACCGCGGCGGGTGGCGATGGAGACGGCGTCCGACACGGCCAGGCACGTGTCCTCCGCGCCCTTGCACGCATACGAGTACACTTCCACGTCATAGAGGGAGCTGGGGACGATTTCCGAGCCAAGGACGTGTACCACAGCTTCGTTACCCCAGTCGTGGTAGTACGGATCGCATTGCAGCCGGGCGGCGCGGTAGCTGCCCAACCCCGGGCTGTCGCGGGATTCGAGATAGGTAAACGGCGGACCCACCCAGCGGGCGCACCCGTTCATTTCTCCGGAGACCGTGCAGCCGACACCCGCGGGACACGCACCGCTGCTGGGGCAATCCGCCATAGTCTGGCAATAGTAACCGGTGTAAGGCCCTGGTCCGCTGCACACGCTGTTGAGCGTGGTGTCGAAGGCGGTGAAGTTCGGCTGCGCACGATTCGGCGGGTTGCGAGGAATCGGGTGCTGCAAGTCCACCGAGGTCACGCGGATCGCGGTCTGGGGAGCGGTGCCCGTCGCGACGGCGGGCGGCGGGGCCGTAAAGGAGATTGCGCGGGTCTTATCGCCGGCCGGATCAGGCACGGCGGCGGGCGGGGCGCACGATGACGTGGCCACGCACTGCGCGTCGTCGCAATCAGTCGCCGAGTCGCAGTTGTTGTCCAGCTCGTCGTCGCATGCTTCGGCCGCTCCGGGATAGACGGTCGGCTCGGAGTCGTCGCAGTCGGTCCCGCACGGGGGAGCCAAGACGGTATCGCTGTCCGCGTCCACTTGGCACGTTGAATCCCCGCAGTCCATCGCGCCGTCGCAATCGTTGTCCACGCTGTCGCTACAGGCTTCCATAGCGCCGGGGTTCACGGAGTTATTCGTGTCGTTGCAGTCGTCACCGCATGGCAACGCGTCGTACCCATCGTTGTCGGCATCGATCTGGCACTCGGCGTCCGCGCAGTCGAACGCGAAGTCGCAATCATTGTCGATGCTATCGGCGCAGTTCTCCGCGCCGCCCGCGACGGCGCAGTAATTGGCGTCGGCGCAGTCGTCCCCGCACGGCGGAGCCAGGACGCCATCGCCATCCACGTCGACGCGGCAATTGGGGTCCACACAGTCGATTTGATTGTCGCAATCGTTGTCGCGTCCATCGGCGCAAATACTCTCTGTGCTAGGGATTGCCGCGCAGGAACTCCCCGGGCCGGGCGAGTTCGGGCAGCACGCCGCATCCCATGTGCAGGTCGCGAAGCTCCCGCAGCACAGAACCGATCCCTGGCAAAACGTACCAGCGCCGCGACCGCTACCCGGGATCGGAGCGCTGGCGCACGTCCCGATGGGACGCGTGAAACAATATCCCACGCTGGGGAAACCGGGAAACGAGAACACGGCGCAACAGGCTTCGCATGCCTGATCGCCGTGGCAGTCGACGTCATCGCAGTCCGTTGCCGCATCGCAATCGTTATCAACCGCGTCATTGCAGACCTCGGCGGCACTGGGATTGATCGCCGCACTGTTGTCGTTGCAGTCGGGACCGCATGGGGTGGTAACGAATCCGTCCCCGTCAAAGTCCCGGCTCTGGCAATCGGCGTCGTTGCAGTCGGTCACGACGTCGCAATCGTCGTCCTGGCCGTTGCCGCAGGCGGGCTCCGCTAATGGAGGCGGACCGCAGTCGCGCGAGCAGTTGCACCTGTTCTCTGCGAACTGCGACTCGCAGCTGCCGTTACCACAGCCGAACGGACTCTGGCAGGCCTGCTGGCTAGCACGGCATTCGGGATCGTCGCAGTCATCGACGCCGTCGCAATCATTATCCAGGCCGTCGAAGCACATGCCGATCTCTGAAGACGCCGGACTCCCGCAATCCGCTGCGCATGTACAGGGGTTCTCGAAAGACTCGCATGTGCCATCCACGTCGCAGCATGCCGGATCGCCGGCGCAGTCCGCCAGATCGCTGCAATCCACCCGCGAGTCGCAATCGTTATCCACGCCGTCGCCGCACGTTTCCACGGCGCCGGGATAAACCGTGACGTTCGTGTCGTCGCAATCCAGCCCACAGAGATCGGGTCGAAAACCGTCGCCGTCGGCGTCCGGGCCGAAGCAATCCGGATCGTAGCAGTCGATCAGACCGTCGCAGTCGTCATCGCCGTTGTTGGTGCACAGTGTTTCGGCGGGGGGCGGATATCCGCAGTCGCACTGGCAGTTGCAGACGTTCTCGCCGGATTGGCAGCTCCCGTTACCGCAGCCGAACTGTTGGTGGCACGAAAAGCCTTCCGTCAGACAGCAATCGCGGTCACGACAGTCAGAGACTCCGTCGCAATCGTTATCGATGGTGTCGAAGCAGAAGCCTGCTTCGGAGGTCAGCGTTCCGCAATCCGACGGGCAGCTACATGTCTCCAGGGGATCGCAGTTCCCGTCGCCGCAGCAGACGGATTGGCCGTGGCAATTCGTGTCCGAGCAGTCTGTCGCAGAGTCGCAATCATTGTCCACCCCATCGTCGCAGACCTCAATGCCACCGGGTAAGGCCGCGTCGTCGGCGTCATCGCAATCGATGCCGCAGGGTGGCGCCGCTACTCCATCGGCGTCGCCGTCAACCGGACAATCGACGTCGGCGCAATCTGAACGGGCGTCGCAGTCATTGTCGATTCCATCCTGGCACGTCACACCAGGGATTTCGCTGGCAGTCGGGTTCCCGCAATCCTCCGGGCAGGTACATTTAGTCTCTAGCGGGTCGCAGGTGCCGTCATCGCAGCAACTGCACTCTCCGTAGCAACTCGCGGTTACCGAACAGCAGTCGAAGTCCACGCAGTCCGCGGCCCCGTCGCAATCGTCGTCCAAACCGTTGTCGCAGTCCGTTTCCGTGCCGCCCTGACAATCGGCGTCCGCGCAGTCCAGAAGACCGTCACAATCGTTGTCTCGACCGTCGGTGCAAACGGTTTCGGAGGAGAGCGGCAGGCCACAGTCGTCCACGCAGTTGCAGGACGTCTCCACCGGGTCGCACGTGCCGTTGCCGCAGCAGGTGGAAAGGCACTGCAGGTCGGCGCAATCCGCCTTGCCGCTGCAATCGTTGTCGAAACCGTCGGTGCAATTGGTTTCCGAGGGTGGCAGCGAGCCGCAGTCCTGGGGACAGGTTCCGAGGCACCGTTCCGCCTGCGTACAGGTTCCGTTGGGACAGAACGTGCACGGCGGGAACGGACAGAAGGTACAGCTGACGCCCCCCACGCTGGTGCAGTCCAGATAGTCGACGCAGCCCTGCATCCCGTCGCAATCGTCGTCGACGGAATTATTGCAGTTTTCGGCTGGCGGCGGACCGCAGTCGTTGGGACAGTTGCAAGGATTCTCCGTCGGAGACGAGCACGAATCATCTCCGCAACACGTCGCGCCCTGGCCGAAACAATCGGAATCGCCGCAATCGCCGTAGCCGTCACAATCGTTGTCCTTGAGATCGGTACAGTTGGTTTCCGAGCCAGTCGGGTTCCCGCAATCGCCCGGGCAATTGCAGGGGTCCTCCCAAGGACTGCACGTACCGTTTCCGCAACAGCTGTGAAGCGAGAAGCACTCTGTATCGGCGCAATCCACGGAACCGTCGCAATCGTTGTCTCGTCCGTCCGTACAATTGATTTCCGTGGAAGGCGGAGCGCCGCAATCGCCTGGGCAGTTGCAGTGCGTTTCGACGGCGTTGCACGCCCCGTTGCCGCAGCAGGCCGACAGACACTGAGGATCCGAACAATCGGCCTTGCCGCTGCAATCGTTGTCCATCCCGTCGGTGCAGCTCGTTTCCCAGGTGGGCGGGACGGCTCCGCAGTCCGGCGGACAAGCGGAGCATCCGCCACAACGCTCGCAGCCGGAGCAAGTGCCGTTGCCGCACCAATTGCAGGGGAAGCCGCCGGGACCGTTCGTGCAACCCGGATCGGCGCAGCCGTTCATCCCGTCGCAATCGTCGTCGGTGGCGTTGGTGCAGTTTTCGGCCGGCGGGGCCCCGCAATCGCCGGGGCAGTTGCAACGGTTCTCGGCCGGCCCGGAGCAGACCGAGTCGCCGCAGACAAAGCCAAAAGAAAAAGTCGGCCCCGCGGCCAGAACCACCGCGACAGCCATCAACGATGCTGCCGGGTTCACCTTCGCTGCACACCGAATTAGGCACATGGAAGCCCCCTTTTTCATAGGGAGTCTCGGCCATTCCCGCGGCCCGAGGGCACGGCCACGGGAAGGGCGCTCCCCATGTTCCTTGGGCTGGAGAGGGCCGATCTTTCACCACAGGTGAACAAACACTCTCGCGGCGATTTCGGCCCGGGCTGCGGAAGGCGGGCAAAGCGTTACAATTCAGGCTGGATCGGGCCTCCCATGCTCACGCGAACAACCACCTCGTTTCTCCTCTCCGCGATGGCGGACCATCGCAACCAGGACGGCTGGCTGGAGTTCGATTCCCGGTATCGCCCGATCCTAGTCGCGTTCGCCCGCCGACTCGGCCTGGGGGAGGCGGATGCCGCCGACGCCGCCCAGGAGGCACTTACCCGGTTTCTCACCGCGCTGCGGGAGGGCAAGTTTAACCGCGATCGTGGTTCAGTTCGGTCGTGGATCACCGGGATCGCCCGAAACTGCATCCGGGAGACGCACGACCGTCGCGCCCGACGCCGCGAAGAACGGGGCCTCTCGGCCTTGAACGAACTGCCGGCCGACGAGAACCTGATACAAATCTGGGATGAGGAATGCCACCGCAGTCTGGTCCAACATGCACTCCTGGAACTGAAAGAAGAGACTCACACCGACCCAAAAACCATTCGGGCGTTCGAATTGTTGGCGTTACAAGGGCGAACACCGGCCGAGGTGTCGCAACTTATGGGAATGACGCGAAACGACGTGTACCTCGCAAAGCACCGTTGTCTCACTCGCCTCCGTTATATCCTTGATAGCCTCCAGGAAGCCTACGAAATGAGTTGACCTTGCGATGGCCGCGCAGACGTCCAGCCACTGTCCTGATTGGGAGCAGCTCGAGGCCGTTTTCTCGGCGGACGAGCCAAACCCGGCGCTCTCCAAACATCTGGACGCCTGTTTGAGCTGTCGCGAGCGGTTCGCGGAGCTTCGCGCCAACAATCAGCTCTTGCAGGATGTTCGCGCCGCGTCGCGAACCTGGGCCGGCAGTCCGGTCGAAAGCGACGTCGATGTGTGCCGGACGTCCGTGCCGATTGGCGGCTATGAGCTTGTGGGCGAGATCCATCGCGGAGGGCAAGGCGTTGTTTACAAGGCGGTTCACCTCGCCACCCGGCGCACGGTGGCGGTCAAGGTCCTGGCAGAAGGACGCCTCGCGCTGCCCGCCCGGCATCAGCGGTTCCAACGTGAAATCGAAGTCGTCGCCGCCTTGCGCCACCCGTCGATCGTCACCGTCTACGATAGCGGGTTGACGGCGGACGGCCGGCTGTTCTTTGCGATGGAGCTCGTGGACGGACTGCCGCTCCATGAATACGTCGGCAAAACCGCGCCGCGGCCATCGGTCCCCCTACCCATCGACGACGCCCTGCCGTTGCTCTGCGCGATCTGCGACGGCGTCAACCACGCCCACCAACGCGGCGTCATCCATCGTGACCTCAAGCCGAGCAACATCCTTGTAGACGTGGACCAGTGCCCGCACATCGTCGACTTCGGTCTTGCCAAGGCCGTGGGTGACGAAAGCGTCATCCGCCAACAGTCGCTCGTCACCGCCGCGGGGCAGTTCATGGGGACGCTTGCCTACGCCGCGCCGGAGCAGTTCCGCGGCGACCCCAATGCCGTGGACGTGCGCACGGACGTGTACGCCCTCGGCGTGATCCTGTATGAGCTACTCACCGGCCGCCTGCCCTACCCTCCGTCCACGACTCTCAGCGACACGATTCGCGCTATTACCGACGTTGACCCACCGCCCCCCAGTCTGTCGCCTTCGGCGTCCTCGACCGGTTCCGCCCACCGACCGCCGTCGGGGCTCAATGACGATGTGGTCACCATCGTCCTTAAAGCCTTGGCGAAAGACCCGCAGCGCCGCTATCAGACCGCGGGCGCGCTTGCGGAGGATATCCGGCGTTACCTACGCGGCGATCCCATCGATGCCCGTCGCGACAACGCGTGGTACGTTTTCAGAAAGACCATTCGCCGGCACCGCTTGCCCGCCGCCATCCTCTCCGTTTTTGTCGTGTTGCTCCTGGCCTTCGGCGTGGGCATGTCCCTGATGTACCGTCGCACCAAGCTGGAAGCCGAGAAAGCCAGACAGATCAAGGTCTTCCTGGAGGATACGCTCGGCTCCGTGGAGCCGACGGCCCATGGCGCCGAGGTCACCGTTCCCCAAATCCTCGACGAAGCCGTTCATTGGGTGGAGATTGCGCTTCGCGGCCAGCCGGAGATCGAGGCCTCGCTCCGCACCACGATCGGCAACAGCTATCGGACCCTCGGGCTGTACGATGCGGCGGAGAGCCAACTGACGCTCGCCTTCGAAATCCACCGCCGACTCTTTGGCCAAGAACATCCTCTGGTCGCGCAGAGCCTCAACGCCCTCGGGGCGCTGGCCCGCGATCGCGGTGACTACGATCGCGCCGTCGACTTGATCCAACGCGGGCTGGCCATGCGCCGCCTCCTCCTCGGCGATCAACACTTCGAAGTGAGCGTGAGTCTTCAGAACCTCGCGTCCGTCTTTGTTCGAAAAGCTGACTTCGCGTCGGCGGAAGGCCTGCTTCGCGAGTCGCTCGCGGTGCGCCTGCGACTATTGACGGAGCGCCACGCGGACATAGCCATGAGCCAGTTCCAGCTCGCCGAGGTGCTTCGCAACGGCGATCATCTCATCGAAGCCGAGGAGCTGCACCGGAGTGCGTACCAAACGCGGCGGACGCTCCTTCACGACAAGCACCCCGATGTCGAACGATCGCTCCTGGCGCTGGCGCGCACGCTGATGGCTCGCGGCCTGTGGGATGAAGCGGAGGCGATGCTTCGCGAGTGCGTGGATCGGCAACGTCGCACACCGCGGGGCGACCGGTCTCGACTGGCCGAGGCGCGCGGGGAACTCGGCTTCTGCCTGGCGTCGCTGGGTTGCCTGGAAGAGGCGGAGCCGCTGCTCCTTGAAAGTTACGACCACTGGCGTACGACAGTCGGCGGCGAGAATGCGACCACGGTCGAAGCTCGTCGACGGCTCGTAAGCCTGTACGAACAGTGGGGGCGGTCGGACTTGGCTGATCGGTATGGGGGCTGACCAAGGGAATGGGCACGGGCGGAAAAACGCCTTCGCGCGATACGGACGGTTCAGTCTTCGTGGTCACCGCGGCTTATAACGAGGCCGGGGCGATTGCGGAGGTGCTGCGCGCATTGCGGAGCGAGTATCCGAACACTGTGGTTGTAGATGACGGATCGACGGACGCGACTGCCGAGCTGGCCGCCAGGAACGGAGCCTTCCTGTTAAGGCACGTGGTCAACTGCGGCCAGGGGGCGGCCCTTCAAACGGGAATCTCCTTTGCCTTGAAACGCGGTGCAGAGTGCATCGTGACTTTCGACGCCGACGGGCAGCATCGCGTCGAGGACATCGCCACGTTGGTGGCGCCGATCTGCCGCGGCGAGTGCGAGGTGACCTTGGGCTCGCGATTCCTCGGCAGCGCCGTAGGTCTGCCCTGGCCGCGGCGGGTCGCGCTCAAGTTCGCGGTTTGGCTCACGCGGATCATGAGCGGCGTTCGCCTCACCGACGCCCACAACGGCTTGCGGGCGTTCTCCCGGCGGGCTGCGGAGCGGATCGACATCCGCATGGACCGCATGGCCCACGCCAGCGAGATCATCGATCAGATTCGGGAATCCGGGCTCGCGTTTCGGGAAGTGCCGGTGCAGATTCGGTATACCACGTACTCGCTACGCAAGGGTCAGACGTTACGCGGTGGGCTGCACATCCTCGTGCAGTACCTGCTGGGGAGGGTCGTTCGATGAACGCATTTCAGCTTGTCGCCCTGCCGGTGGTGGTCGGCCTCGCGGGGTTGAGCGCCCTGGCCTTGGTCAAAGGGTGGACGGGGCGCAAGGAGGGCCCCGCCTGGATCGGCGTGTGGGTCGCTGCCGGGATCGCCATCGCCAGGCCCGGCTTGACCATGGACGCGGCTCAAGCGGTCGGCATCGACCGCGGCGCCGACCTGGTGTTGTATTGTGCCGTCATCGGGATGCTCGTGGGGTTCTTCATGGTCTACACGCGCCTGCGTAGGCTGCGCAGGGACGTCACCCTGCTCACCAGGCATCTAGCCATCCGGGATGCAGCCGGCGGCAACGCCGCGGCAGCGCCGGACAAGCCATCGCGGGTTTAACTTGGGTAAGTTTTTTCACAGGCAACCGGCCTTGACAGGTGGACAACCTGATGTTCTCATAGCCCCGGAGTCAGGGTTTGACCGCCGATCTTCCTCAGGAGCATCCACCCATTCGATAGGCCGCTCGGCCAAGGGGATTCGCCGTCGAAGCGTCGCCGGCCTCGCCCATTTATCAAGAGGCCCAACTATGGAGTATGCCGACAAGACCATCACCTGTATTGACTGCTCGGAACCCTTCACCCATTCGGCGACGGACCAGCAGCGCTATGCCGAGCGCGGTTTCACCAATGAGCCGAAGCGCTGTCCGAACTGCCGCACCAAGCGTAAGGGCATGGGCCCCGGCGGTGGGGGCGGCGGCGGGGGCGGCGGGGGTTCCAGAGGAACGCGGGAGCTTTTCAGCGCCGTGTGCGCCGAGTGCGGCAAGACCACCCAGGTGCCGTTCAAGCCGACGGAGGGCCGTCCGGTTTATTGCCGCGACTGCTACCAAGGTAAGCGGCGCTAAGAGCGCTTAACGGTTTCATTTCGGTTTGGATTCGGCGCGAGCCGCCATGCGGTTTCGTGCGCGGCCCACACCGTGTCCGCGCTAACTGGGTTCGGCTGACGAACAGGCGTGTTACACCGACGGGGTAGGAGCCGGAGCGGGGCGAAGCTTCGGGAAGCGTTCGTCGACGCTCTTGTTCCACTTGGCGATTTGCTTTTCTTGCTTGTCGAGCAGCGCGGAGGAGTCGCCTTCAATGGTCACGCGCTTCATCACGTCGCCCTGACGGATGGCGCTGACCACGTCCTGCCCCTCGAGCACTCGCCCGAAGACGGAGTGCCGCCGATCAAGCCAGGCGGTTTCCTTGTGGGTGATGAAGAACTGGCTGCCGTTGGTGTCCGGTCCGGAATTGGCCATGGAGAGCACGCCGGGCCCGTCGTGCTTGAGACGGGGGCTGAACTCATCGCGGAATTGATAGCCGGGCCCGCCTGTGCCCGTGCCCGTCGGGTCGCCGCCCTGGACCATGAAGTCGTCGATGACGCGATGGAATTTGAGGCCGTCGTAGTAGCCGCGCCGGGCGAGGTTCACGAAGTTGGCCACGGTGAGCGGGGCTTCGTTGGGGAAGAGTTGCAGACGAATGTCGCCCTTGGCGGTGTGGATGACGGCCGCTAGGTCGCTCGGTATCGCATGGTCTTCACCCATCTCTTCCTCCCGCGTTTGGATGCTAGCTTCGAGGGACGACCTGGAACACAGGCCGGCCACGAGAGATTACAACTGTGATCGGCGGGTTGCAAGGGGTTTTTACAGCGCATTGTCGAGTTTTTTGTCGGCCGGCGCGGCGATCTCCGCCGCTCGAAGGCAGGCGACCAGGCGCGAGACCGGCTTGCCCGGGCAAGGCGCAAGCGGCGGCGGCATTTGTCGGCAGTCCTGCACTGCGTGCGGACACCGCGGGTGGAACGCACACCCCGACGGGGGAGAAAGCGGGCTGGGCGGCTCGCCACCGGGGGCGTGTGGCGCGCGGAGATTGCTGCCCGGGCTACCGGGGACGGCCGAGAGGAGCGCCATGGTGTAGGGATGAAGCGGCTGCGCATAGACCTCCTCGGCGGGTCCCGCTTCGACGATCTTGCCCAGGTACATGACGGCGACGCGATCGCTGAAGTGCTCCACGACCGCCAGGTTGTGGGCGATGAACAGGTACGTCAGGCCCAGTTCGTCCTTCAGATCGCTGAGCAGATTGAGCACCTGGGCCTGCACGGAGACGTCCAGGGCGCTGACCGGCTCGTCCAGGACGATGAACTTCGGCGACAGGGCGATCGCCCGGGCGATCCCGATGCGCTGCCGCTGACCGCCGGAGAACTCGTGCGGATAGTGGTCGGCATCGGCGGCGCGCAGGCCGACGCGAGTCAGCAAGTCCGTCACGCGCTTCCGGCGCGAGTTCCGATCGCCGACTCCGTGGATCTCCAACGGCTCGGCGACGATCGAGCCGACCTTCATTCGCGGATTCAAACTACCGACCGGGTCTTGAAAAACGGCCTGCATGTCGCGTCGGAGGCTGCGCCGCGCGCGGGGCTTGGCGCTCAGCACGTCCACGCCCCCGAAGACGATCAGTCCGCCGGTAGGTTCGACCAACCGCAAGATCGAGCGCGCGACCGTCGTCTTGCCGCACCCGCTTTCGCCGACCAGCCCCAGCGTCTCGCCCTGGGCAATATCGAAGCTGACCCCATCCACGGCGCGGACGTGCGCGCTGCGACCGAACCCACGAACCGAGAAGTAGGTCTTCAAATCGCGAACCGAAAGCAACGAACCGCTCGACGGCGATGCGCGGGGGTTTGCCATACTCTCACGACAAGCTTCACCCGAGTGTGAAAACGAACTCTTCGACCACATCCCCGCCGGCTTCGGACGCCCCCTTCTCCTCGGCGGTGATGGTGAAGCCGCATTTTTCGAGCACGCGGATCGAGGCCACGTTTTGTTTGGCCACGAAGGCATGGACGGGGCGGGTCTTGATATGGCCGACGAAATCCGAGAGCGCCTGGCTGGCGATGCCCTTGCCCCAGTGCTCTCTCGCAATCCAATAGCCGACCAATCGCCGGCCGTCGCGCTCCCAGCTCCCGATATTCCCCGCCACCGCCCCGTCAAAGAGGATGGTCTTCTTGATGACCGTCTCATCGGCCAGAATCTTCGTCCAATGAGCGGTGAACGCATCCCAGTCCCTCGGCGGAAAGGCCGCCATACGGTTGGCCTCCGGGTCCCGCTGGTGCTCGAAGAACATCGGGAGATCATCTTCGCGCACATCCCGCAGTAGGACCTTGTTCGCCGAGGGTGTTGGTGGGCGCTCAGGCATTCAGGCTTCCCGCTGGGGTCGCTTTCGACGGCGCTGCGTCGCCTGGGTAGGTTCCTCGACGAGGCGTTTCGGCGCGGTATTGACCCAAGCCGTGAGCATCGCGCCTCGCAGGATCGCGACCGCCGCCTTGCTAACGGCCTCGAGGCACACTTGGGTACACCCTTGCCTGCCCCATCCGCCCTTGACGGGCTGGAATACCTCGGGGTGGGCGGTGACGAACCGGCGCTGCTGTTCCGGCTTGAGCTTGACCATTCCGCAGTCGATGTCGTCGCGGCGGAACAGCGTCGCGAAGATCTTTCCCTTCACGCGAAAATCGGGATGACCCATGTGTGCGCCTTCCGCAGTCTCGGGCAGCTCCAAGGCGATTCGGCGAAACTGTGCGATCGTCATGATTGCGTCCTTGTCCGTCAACGGCGGTGGAGAGACATCGGCGGGGCGTAGATGCGGGGCTCGCCGCGTTGCCACCAAGCACCGGTTTCTCGGCGTGTCTTGGCGTCCGTAAATTTGTAGTCGTACAAGACCGCCCGCACAAATCGAGGCGGCGCGTCGGGGAATGGATTGCGCTCCAGCAGCGAGAGAACGTCGGGCGAGCCTTCGAGCAAACGCCGCATGAACCATCCGAACCAGGGGTTCTGCTGGTAGTTTCCCAGTGCCGCGAACCACATCTGCCAGTCGAGGCGCGGCTGGTGCGGCTCGACGAACGCGGGCCGCCTCTTCACGTCGCCGGGTTTCCACTTGAACTCGTACTCCAGCCACGTCTTCCCGTCGTTGCTGCCCTCCACGACGATCTCCGGACGCGTCGTGGTCATTTTTCGGAAGAGGCCATATGAGTTCACGAGCCGAAATGGGTCGGTGAATCCCAGCACTCTGTTGACCCATTCAATCTTCACTGGTTTGTGCCAGGTTCCACCGTAGGCTTCCGCGAGGCTTGCGGGCACGATGTACAACGCGACGGCGGCCACGACCAGGCCGCGGGCGATTCGTCGTCGAATGCGCGGTTTCGGTGCGACGATCCACGCCTGCAGGCGCGCGGGAACGAAGCGGCGCAGGAACGCATCGTCCAGGCAAGGAATGCAGAGCGCGACGGTGAGGAGATTGAAGAAGTTGTAGTTGCCGGTCGCCCCGATCAGGGCCATGAAGCCGATGATGACCGCGCACGCAGCATGCCGAATCCGCCGCGGGCCGAACAACAGAAACGGCACGCCCAGCTCCGCGGCGAACATGAGCACGACGCTCGTTTTCTGGAACCATTCCGGGAGCTGGTGCGCATACCAGGCCGTCCACGTGGGGAGCGGTTGCGTGAAGTAGTGGTAGTTCAGCGCTGTCCAGCTATCCCACGTCGGATCGTCGACCACGAGCTTGACCAGCCCGGAGAGAAACATCAATCGAAAGAGGAGCCATTTGACCAGCCACATAGCCACGCGCGAGGGCGGCGCTGCCCGCGGCGAACCGAGCCGCCACGACAGCGGCGCTACAAAGATCGCCAGGAACCCGGCTTCGAGCAGAAGGATGTCCCACTGGAAGCGAAGGAAGATTCCCCCGGCATTGGTCAATGACAGGTAGAACACCCACAGGGCGACGAGCAGCGGGATCGGCGCCACGCCGATGGTCAGCAAAGCCGCCATTCCCGCTCCGCCCCAACACAGAAACTTCAGGAACGCGTCGCTCGCGCTGAACCAGCAAAGCGTCGGGAGGCTCCAATAGGCGTCGTCGCCGAGGCGTCCTTGAATGCGGGTGAGCTGATCGGCGATCGGGGTGATGCCGTCGCCGCCGATCAGACCGATCACTTGAACGCCGAGCGAAGCAAAGGCGATGAAGTAGATGACGCCCATCGCGCGTACGCATAGGCGCCGCGAAAGCTCGAATCGGGCGGGCTCGAGGTGCTCGCCCCACAGCCAACGCGTCAGGGCCGACAGCCCCCGACGGTGATTCGCCACGAAGCGGTAAGCGGCGCGCGAAATGAAGGCGAACAGCGGGACGTACTGGTAGGCCCAGAGCATCCACCGTTTGCGCGGCACGGTCGCCAAGCTTCGGAAGACGGCCTCCGCCCCGCTGTGGACCGTTCCATCCGGCTGGACAAGCTGCACGGCCGTGCGGAAGTCCTCCAACGGTATCTGCAGAAACCGGTCCGCGACCCGCTGATACGGCGCGTAAGACACGCGATCGCCGGTCATGGCCTTCCAACGCTCGATCCATTTGCGGCAGAAACCGCAGTCCCCGTCGTAGACCATCACGGGCTTGCCGGCAGCAACTTCGCTCGCGTTGCCGTCGATCTCAGGGGCGGATGAGGGTAGAGAGCAGGAAGGCTCGTTCATCGGGGTGCCCATGTTATCGCCCAAAGTGTATCGTGGGCGACGAGGACTGCGCCAACGGCTCGCGTGAGCGGCGGAACCTCAAAAAAACAGGCCCGGTGGGGTGGACCGGGCCTTGGGGGAACCGACCCATGGGGGGGACGGGTCGGTAAGTGGACTAAATTAAGACCTTCAATTTCTCAGATATCGGGCTTCATCGCAAGAGAGAAATCGAAAAAAAAGCGGCCCCCGGCGTTCCCCACGGCTGGCCCATTGTGACATTCGCCCGCCGACAGTCCCGGGCGGCGTGGGTGTTGAGCTATCCAGGGCGGGGTATACTGCCGCCCGTTCCCACAGGTCGTCGCGGACGGACTCCCGTTTCGCGGCCATTTACGTTCTGAAAGGAGCATCCCATGTCGCGGATCGGTCGTGTCACTCTGGCCTATTGCGTAGGCGCGTTTGCGTCAGCCTCGACGTTCGTCGTCGCCCAGGATCCGAAAGCGGGCTCGCACTCCTACCGCTACTTCAAGGAGTCCATCCCCTTGGGTTGTACGCTGGATAGAGTAGCGCTCTTTGAGAAAGCAGGCGTGGCCGACGCCGCGGGAAAGCTGCGGAGCTGCGCCGCGAGGTCGGGCATCAGTGGGTCGGGATTGCGCAAGGCCGACGTTCCCACCCTCTGGTGGGCCGACTTGGCGGGCGTCAAAGAGGCGAAGGACGTCGAGTCCAAGGTCGCCTCCCTGGCCAAGGAGCAGGACCTCGGGTTCGCTTCGCCGGTGCTCACGGACGCGCTCGGGCAGCCCGTACTGGTGACGCAGTTCCTTCACGTGGGCTTTGCCCAAGCGGTTAACCCGGCACAAGCAACGGGCATTTTGCGATCTCACGGCGCCGGGCAAGTCGTCGCCCAGGATTGGTCGGGCATGCCCGGCGTTTATCGCGTCCAGTGCGCATCGCGAGACGGGTTTGAAGTGTTGGCCCTGGCCAACCGGCTTGCCGCCCTTGCGGAGGTGGTGTTCGCGGAACCGGACATGATCATGACCGTCCAGCACTCCTTGATTCCGAACGACCCGTTGTTCCCGCAGCAATGGGGATTGCACAACACGGGTCAAAGCGGAGGAACGGTGGACATGGACATGGATGCGCCGGAGGCGTGGGACCTTCTGACCGGAACGCCGTCGGTGGTCGTGGTCATCCTGGATAGCGGCACGCAACAGAATCATCCGGATATCAATCAGAACCCAGGGATGGACTTCACCGGCAGCGGCACCGGCGGAGGACCGCTCAACCAATGCGACAATCACGGCACGGCCGTCTCGGGATGCACCTCGGCGTTCTTCAACAACGCCATTGGCGTGGCCGGAGTCGCGCCGACCTGCAAGACCGCGGCCGCGAAATGGAACATCGCCACCGTGGGCACCCCCTGCCCGGGCACGGGTAGTTTCCAGATCAGCTGGTTCGTCAATGCCTTGGATTGGGCGCTGACCAGCGGGGCCCGCGTGACCAACAACAGCAACGGATTCGGGGCCTCCGCCACGATCACCAACAAGTATCAGCAGACTGAAGATGCGGGGCTCATACACTTCGTCGCTACCGGCAACAGCGGCGCCGGCACCATTGGGTACCCGTCGAGCCTTCCCTCGGTCAATGCGGTTGGGGCGATCAATCGCTTCGGGAACAAGGCCTCGTTCAGCCAGTTCGGCCCCGGAATCGACTTCTCCGCGCCCGGCGACGACATCGTCACCACCGACCGTACGGGCAGCGCGGGCTACGTTTCCGGAGACTACGTCCAGGTGGATGGGACGTCGTTTGCTTCGCCGTACGCCGCGGGCGTAGCGGCCTTGGTCATCAGCGCCGATCCAACGCTCGCCCCCAACGATGTCGAACTGGTCATGCAACAAACTTGCACGGACCGCGGAACCCCCGGCTACGACACGACCTTCGGCTGGGGGATCGTGAACGCCGCGGGGGCCGTTCTCGCCGCGCTTCCCGATCTGACTGTTTCCGGTTCCTGCTTCTACGACGCGGGCATGACCAATCCCGTCCCCAACCTGACCGTCGAAATCACGAACCTCTCGACGAGCACGGAGTACCAGGCGGGCACCACGGGCAACGTCTATTCGCTCGATCTACAGGTGATCACGGAAATCAACACCGGCGACACGCTGCGCCTGATCGCCAAGGACGACACGCAGTACATCAACGTCACCGACCACCTCGTGACCCAGGCGGAAATCGACGCCCGCAGCATCGTGCTCGATCTGGTGCTCGACGAGTTCTATCTCGACCTGGCCGACTTCCCGATGTACGAAGCCGACGCCCCGGACCACAACGAGTACACCGGCGCGGCCGTCGCCCAGATGGTGCTCAATTACATCTGGTGGAACAGCACGGTGGACCCCACTCCACCCTTGACCTTCCCCGATCAATCGGTCTTGTACACCTACGGCATCAACCACAACGCGACGCCGGGGCTCAATTTCATCGACCCGGTCGGCATGTTTGCGACCATTCAGAATCATCGTCCGCTGCCGTACTCCCAGTTCGGCTACAACTTCTCGATCGTCCAGAACACGGACGGCGTCGAGGTCTTCAAGCAGATGGCCCAGTGGATCGCGTACGAGATCGGCACGTTCGGCGGTCACGAGCCGGGTCACCCGCTGCACGTGCCCGCGGCGACTCCCGCGTATGGCGACTACTCCAATTGGATGGCGGTGCGCGGCATTCATACCAATGAGGACGCGTACCCGTTGCCCCCGTCGCTGGATGTGTTCGGGTTCTGGATCAACGACCCGCTTCCCGCGGCGTTCGGCCGGATCGGCGAAAACAGCTACAAGACCGCGAGCGAGCTGCTGGCCACGTACTTCCTGCCGCTGACCACCGGCGATGCGTACAACGGGAAGTACGTAGCCATTTGTGAGCCGCCCGACGATGATCCGGAGAAGGCCCTGAACATTCTCGACTCGCCCGCGCTGTTCACGGCCGAGGCCAAGGCTACGGTCGATTCCGCGCGTGCCCTCGGCGACGCCGCGGACGACGAGCTGGTCGAAGCCGCCAACCAATGGGTCATCAAGGCCGCAACCGATGGCGTTCAGTCGCAGCTTTGTCCCTACGACGAGTCGTTTGCGAGGCGCTTCGATTCATCGGTGCCGGGCGCGCCGCTGCCGGTCACGTTCGGCGGCGCAGGCGACTACTACTGCGTCCCGTTTGAGGCTGCTCGGACTCGTGGAGTCGTCATCGTGGTGCTGGTCAGCGCCGAGGACGGCTCCTTCAAGGAGGCATCCTGGGTGAACGAGCCGGTGAATTACCCGCCGATTTCTCGCAGCGACGCAGAGAAACTCGCGTTGAAGGCCCTGGCCGACAACGGGATCAGGCCAGATCTCACCGCGGCAACGGTCAACCTCGTCTACCGCGGCTCGACGCCGTACTATCCGCACTGGCGATTCGCCACTGATGAGTACGCGGTCTACGTCGCGCAGGACGGCCAGGCGACGATCGAGAAACCGTAGCGGCGGGCGGGCCAGGCATAGGGCAGTCGGAGGCGGAGCAAGATATGCTTCAGTGCAAGGACTGTGAGTTCTATCGCGAGACCGCGGCCGGGGCCCCGCAGCTCTCCTGCGACCCGTTCAAGACCATCAAGGAGCCGGAGTGCCTCCTGAAGTGGCAGCTCATCCAGCTCAACGTCCTTGCCCAGTCGCACCAGGCCACGCTCGACATGTACCAACGCTTCGCGCCGCTCCAGGAGAAGATGTTCAAGCATATGGAGCGGGAGATCGACGAGGTCGACGAGGCCGAGCGCTGGAAGTTGGGTGACGATGACGACGAAGAAGACGAATCGCGCCCTTGACTGATCTCGAAGAAGAGCGAGAAAACGCCCAATCCAGCAACTTTTCTCGACCAGTATTGTCCAAAAGGCGGGGCGCTCTCGGCTAAACGTCGGAGCCGTGCATGATGATGGAGGTGGTTCCAGCTCGTTCTCCATTCGAGCCGACCGGTTACTGCCCCAAGTGCGACTATCACACCGATGCCGGTCTGTGCCCGGAGTGCGGGTATGACATCAAGCCCCAGCGGCTTCGCAGCCGGCCACGCTCGCGAACCGCGAAGCACATCCGCCGCGTTCTTCTCGCCATCATCCTCGGCTACGGCATCATCTGGTTCGCATCCCAACAGGCCAAGCTCGCCCCTTATTTCCCAACGGCATACCTGCTGGCCATCCAGACGGGTCAGGGCCCGCTGGCCTCAGCCGCACAGGCCGAGCTCGCCAACCGCCTGGCAAGCAATCGCCTGTCCGCGAGGCAGGTCGAACGGTTCGTTAGGCAGTGGGCCGACGTGCGATGGTTTGTCACGCATCTGTTCGATGCAGATACCGGATCCGCACGGGTCGACCAGATCCTTGTCCTGGGAAACCGTTTTTTCGACAGGAGTTTTCCGGCGACCGCGAGCCTGCTGATGTTTAGCTTTGAAGAACGCGTCGGGCGTTTGACCGTGGACGGTCGCCGATTTGGTCCCAATGAATTGCCTGAGTTATCTGATCCGAGCGCTCGCGGAATGCTAGGCGGTCCAAGTCGTGCGGACCTGACGAGGAGCCAGGGTTTTTATTCCACGACGTATTTGTTGTCCACACATGCGGATCGAGACTGGAGTCCTTCCGAGAACGTTATTGACGAGACGAAACCGTTGCCCATTAACTGTGATACGACAGTGGTCGTTACTGACCTAGCAGCGAACAGAGTGCTCGCATCGTGGCCGATGTCGCATTCTGTTGACTGGGTACCCAGAGTGAAGAGTACAACACGGGTGCAGCGGACGCGCCAGCCACGAGACGAACCTTACCCACAAGGGATCGAGGACTTGATGTTTCCCTACGGCCGCATTCCGGGCGGGTTCTCGCGGCCGGAGATGATCGAGGAAGTGCCTCGTCCGCGTCCCGTCAACCCCAACTAGGGGTCGCGCTGCTCCGGCCGCAGACGACGAACTCCGGCGAGGTCAGAGTCGCGATGCCTCGAAACTAGCGAGTCGGGCTCGTTTGAAAACTGGGCGAGGCGGGACTCGAACCCGCACGCCCCTTATCGGGGCAGGGGATTTTAAGTCCCCAGCGTCTGCCATTCCGCCACTCACCCAAAGCCTTGTAGAACAACAACTTAGCGACAATCACGGCGAGGGGAAGTCTGCCAGCTGACGTGCAGATTCGATAGGAAAACGGTGCGACACCACGCAAGGCAGGCACGACGCCGGTAACTGCTTGCACGGGCTAGACTTAGGCGCTCGTCAGCGCGTCGAACGATGGTACACTTCTTCCCGCGTGAGATTCGCGCTGCTCACCGCCCCGGGCGCTGGCCCGGTTATCGGTGACTTCCAATCATCGCATGAGCGTGGCGCCTTCCATACCGCCCAAAGAGGTCGATTGCCTGGTTCTTGGCGGCGGGATCACGGGCGCGGGGATCGCCCGCGATGCGGCCATGCGCGGGCTGCGCACTCTGCTCGTCGATTCCCACGACTTTGCCTCGGGCACCAGCCACCTCACCTCGAAGCTCATTCACGGCGGCCTGCGCTACCTCGATCAAGGCAAGATTCGGCTTGCTGCGGAGGGCGTCATGGAGCGCGACCGCCTGCTCAACCGCATGGCCCCGAATCTCGTCCGCCCGCTCAAGTTCGTCATTCCCTATGAAGGGCGGCGCTTCCCCAAGTGGCTGCTTACCGTCGTCGGCATCCAGAGCTACGGTTTCATCGAGCTATGCCGGAGCGGCCGGGGCTGCAAGCCGCTCTTCAGACGCCAGCTTCGCCGCGACTACCCCGACCTGCGCGAACACCCCCTTGGCGTGTCCTACTGGGACGCCCAGACCAACGACGCCCGATTGGTGATGGCCACGCTGCGCACGGCGCAGTCGCACGGCGCAACATTGATGAACTACACGGAAATCGAAGAGGCTCACGTTGATGGCAACGCCTGGCGCATCGTGCTGCGCAGTCGCCCTCTCCCTGGCAGGGAGGGGGCAGGGGTGAGGGTCGAAGGGACCGATGGCTGTTGGTCGGTCCGGGCGCGATCCATCGTCAACGCCACGGGCCCGTGGGCGCCGCAGACCTGCCGACTCCTCGGTGTCGAGCCCGTGGCACTGCTCTGGGTGAAGGGCAGCCACCTGCTTGTGCGGCGGCCGGAGTCCTTCGGCAACGACGCGATCATCATCCGCAGCATCGGCGACGGTCGCCCGCTATGGGTCATTCCCTGGGAGACCCGGCTGATCGTGGGCAGCACGGAGCGCCGCCATCACGGCGACCTCCGCGACGTCCGGCCGGACGCGGACGAGATCGACGACTTGTGGACCAGCTTCATCCACTATTTCCCTCGTTGCGGCCTGAGTCGCAGCGATATTTGCGCCGCCTACGCGGGCGTGCGGCCCATCGTCGAGCAAGCCGGCGAGTCCGACAACAGCCTTTCCCGCAAATACGAAATCCTCTTGGATCACGACCGCCGCCTCGTGACGGTCAACGGCGGCAAGCTCACCACGTTCCGGCGCATGGCCGAAAAAACGGTGGATGCCGTCGATCGTCTGGTGGCTCGCCGCGAAGCAGACTCGACCCTTCGCGCACGCCTGCGCAACGACCGCCTGTGGCCTGGGCTGAGCATCGAGGAGGCCGCGCAACTCACCACGGAGCTCCGCGGACGGTGGAACGGCTCGGCGGGAGCGCGGCCGGTTGTGGATCATCTCGTCCGCCTGTACGGCCGCGACGCGGAGCAGATCCTGGCCGACGCCGCGCACGATATCGAACCACTGTTCGCGGGCCTGCCCTACTGCATGGCCGAGCTTGCATACTTGGTGCGGGCCGAGCACACCTCCTGCCTGCTCGACCTGGTCAAGCGCCGCACCTCGATCTATTTCCTGGCGGAGGGGGCCGGTCTGGGGCGTCTGTCTGACATGGTTGAACAGCTTGCGGAAGTTCACCACTGGGACCCCCGCCGATGCAAACAAGAGATCAACTCCGTCGCCGATGAGTTCTGCGCGGACTGTGCGGGTATCGCCGGCGACTGCTTCGAGCGGACGGCGCTGACGGATCGACTCTCCCGCCACGGCGCAGTTCACGACGCCGCGCGATCATCTCTTTGAGAGCATCTTGCAAAATGGTCGCGTCTTTGTTATGATGGCGTGTCCGTATCCCCGATGAGAAGGTTGGAGGGCATTACTGTGAACCCGCCGCGTGTCAGCAGGCCCGTCCGCCGACGCTCGCACGCTTCCGTCCTTTTCTTTTGCATGACCGCGCCCGTCGTCAGTGCGGACGGGCCCGCCCCGGACTATCTCGCCCGAGTAGGCAACATCGGCGGTTCTCTCGTCGGTTGGGGCGGCATGCGCATCGGCGTTCGGATCGACGAGCGGTTCACGAGCATTGCCGCCGGCGGCGACCATACCCTGGCGCGAAGGGTCAGCGGTTCGCTGGAAGGTTGGGGCGAAAACAACTTTGGCGAAAGTGAGCCGCCGGCGATCAATCACGACTTCGTCGCGGTCGCGGCGGGGGACCATTTCAGTCTGGCGCTCAAGACGGATGGGTCCATCTTTGCATGGGGCCTCAACAACATAGGGCAGACCAACGTCCCCGCGCCGAACGCCGGGTTCACTACCATCGCAGCGGGCTACGCGCACAGCCTGGCGATCCGGGAGGACGGTTCGATCGCCGCGTGGGGAAGAACGAGTTACGGTTTGTCCAGCGTCCCCTTGCCGAATTCCAACTTCGTCGGAGTATCGCCGGGTTGGCATCACAATCTGGCCCTGAAATCCAATGGCGTCGTCGTGGCCTGGGGTGCGAACTTTGATGGGCAACGAGACGTGCCCTTTCCTAATTCGGATTTCGCGGCCGTGGTCGCCGGCGGCGAACACAGTTTAGGCTTGAAATCGGACGGAACGATCCGCTGCTGGGGTCGGTCGTACGAGGGCCAGTGCGCCATACCGGCGCCGAACGAAAGGTTCCTCGCCTTAGCCGCGGGACACGGACACAATCTCGGGTTGAAGGGCGACGGCTCGATTGCGACGTGGGGACTCAATGATGTGGGCCAATGTGATGTGCCCGCGCCCAATGCGGACTTCGTCGCCGTCGCCGCTGGTTACGGTCACAGCGTGGGTCTGAAAAGCGACGGCTCGGTCATCGTCTGGGGTGCAGCCGGCTTCGGGCAGACCAACGTGCCCCCGCCCAATACCAACTTCGTCGCCCTGGCGGCCGGATCGAACCACCGGCTCGCCCTCAAATCCGACGGCTCGATCGTGGCGACGGGCAGCAACCGGTACGGCGAATGCGATGTGCCCGATCCCAACGCTCAGTTCATCGCCGTTTCTACGGGGCTGCAACACAGCGTGGCCCTCAAGGCCGACGGAACCGTAGTCGCGTGGGGCGACAACAGCGTGGAGCAGTGCAACGTTCCCTCTCCCAATTCGGACTTTGTGGCCATTGCTGCGGGCGAGATCTTCAACGTCGGGCTTCGCGCGGACGGGACGGTCGTCAAATGGGGCGCCCCGTCCTGGTGGTGGCTAGCGGTCCCCGAACCCAACGAGAACTTCAGTGCGGTGGCCGCCGGCCCCCACATCGCGGCGCTGAAAAACGACGGCTCGATCGCTACGTGGGGCGGGTCGGGCTTCATTCCCAAACCGAACGCGGGTTTTGTCGGCGTGTCGGCCGGAAGGTACCACTTCCTGGCGCTACGCTCGAATGGCGCCGTGGCGGCCTGGGGCGACAACACCTACGGACAGTGCAACGTGCCCGAGCCGAATACGGACTTTGTGGCCGTCACCGGCGGCGAGTCGCACAGCGTCGGCCTGAAGTCCGACGGGTCGGTCGTGATCTGGGGTTCCAACTACGATCGGCAGAATGTCATTCTCGGTCCCAACAGCGGCTTCATCGCCATCGCCGCCAACGAAGAATACACCCTCGCGATCCGCGGCGGCGAGGTCGTAAGCGCGCGGGGCGATTTCGACATCGACGCGGACGTGGACTGGGATGACTTCTACATCTTCTCGCGATGCCCACTCGCGCCGGACGATACCGTGAAGCCCCCTTGCGACAAAGTCGATCTCGATGCGGATGGCGACGTCGATCTGCAAGACGCGGCAGAGTTCTTCAATGGGTTTCTCGTGCCGCAGTAGGAGGTCGTCGCCCTAATACGACAGGCCCGTGGAACGCAGGTGTACGTAGGGCCTCGCGCCGTCCAGGGCGTGCGCCGCGGCGATCTCGGCGGCGTACACATCGTGATCGCCCACGGACGCCTTGTGAAGCACACGGCAGCCCAGGTGGGCGATGCACTCCAGAATCAGCGGTCCGAATTCCGTCGGCTCCACGTGCAAACCGGCGAAGGCGTCCTCGCCGAGCGTGAACCCCTTGGCGAAGCGCCGGAACATGGGCGTGGGATCCTCGCCGACGACGTTGAGTAGGAAGCGCTTCGAAGCGTCGATGAGCGGCGCGGCCGGACGGCCTCGCTTGATGCAAACCGTCAGGCACGGCGGATCAAAGGCCGCCTGCTGCACCCAGGACACGAGCACCGCCGTCGCCCGTCCGCCATGTTGCACGCTGAGGATTGAGCAGCCGCTGGGAATCCGTCCCAGGGCAAGACCGATTTCCTCGCCGACCGTCTCCAAACCTCGCACCGCAAGCCTCCGCCGAATCCGCGGGATGCTACGGTTGCCGCGCTCGGTCTGCAACCTCGGCGGCAACTCTATGGTCACGGTGGGTGACGCACGTCGAGAATGGGCGGACGTACTTATTCCATCATCGGCTCTATGCACGCCGGATCGTCTTGAGTCGCCGCATTCACGCGCGTGCTTACGGGGTATCCGGTCATTCTCTCCGCGGGAAACGGTGCGAGGAGCGAGGCCAGCAGCTCCTCCTCTGTGACCTGCGGATCGAGCCACACGGCGTAGTTGTTCGGGTCGAGAATCACGGGCATGCGGTCATGCATGGACGCGACCAACTCGTTGGGCGGGCAGGTGAGCAGCGTACACGAGCGGATCGGCTCGTCGCCCTTTCGCCAACAATCCCACAAACCCGCGAACGCAAACGGCTTCGCGTCGCGCATGCGGACGTAAAACGGCTGCTTGCGTTTGGGCAGCTTCTGCCACTCGTAGAACCCGTCGGCGATCACCAGGCACCGTCGCCGCCGAAAGGCTTCGCGAAACGCCGGTTTCTCGGCCGCGGTCTCGGCGCGGGCGTTGATCATGCGGTTGCCGATGCTGGGGTCGTCCGCCGAAGCCGGAATCAGGCCCCAGCGGAAGAGCTGCAGGCGCCGCTCCGGTTCGTTCAGCGTGACTACGACAGCGGGCACGCCCTGAGTCGGCGCGATGTTGTAGCGGGGTTGAAGGTCCGGCACGGCGCGTAGCTCGAAGAACTCGGCCACGATCTGGGGCGGCGTCGCCAACGTGAATCGCCCGCACATGGTGTCTATGGTAGAGCGTTGCGGGCAAGGGAAACAGTGCTTGGCGGATCGCGCTGCGCTTTGCTACAATCGTGTTTGTTTTCCGCATGAAGCTCAGGAGGAAGGGATTGCGATCCGTTTGTTTTTTCGTTTGCCTGTGGCTGAGCTCTTCGGTTCTCGCGCAGGATAGGCCCATCGCTTTTCTCGGGGCGAGGATCATCCCCATCGACGGCGCGCCGATTGAGAACGGCGCCATGGTTGTCCAGAACGGGACGATTGCCGCGGTCGGCGCGGCCGCCGCCGTGACCGTCCCGGCTAATGCCCAGCGCATCGACGCCACCGGCAAGGTCATCATGCCCGGGCTGGTCGACACGCATAATCACATCGGCGGCATCGGCGGCGCGGACTCTTCCGCGCCGATTCAGCCGGACATCCGCATCTACGATTCGCTCAACGTCCGCGATTCCGGCTATAAGCGGGCGCTCGCCGGCGGACTCACCACGCTCAACATCATGCCCGGCTCCGGCCATCTGCTCAGCGGCCAGACCGTGTACATCAAGCTCCGCAAGGCGGACACCGTCGAGGACATGTTCATCCGCGATGCTGCCGGCACGCCCATGGGCGGCATGAAGATGGCCAACGGCACCAACTCCATGAGCGAGAAGCCCTTCCCTGAGACCCGCGCCAAGTCGGCGTCGCTGGTGCGCGAGCAGTACGTAAAGGCCCGGGAGTACAAGGACAAGATCGCTCGCGCCGCAGGCGATGTGACCAAGCTGCCGGCGCGGGACCTGTCCATGGAAGGTCTCGTGGAATGCCTCGAAGGCAAGCGGATCGTTCACCATCACACACACCGGCACGACGACATCATCACCGTGCTGCGCCTGTCGGATGAGTTCGGCTTCCGGGTCGTGCTGCACCACGTCAGCGAGGGCTGGAAGGTCGCGGAGGAAATCGCCAAGGCCAAGGCCCCGTGCTCGGTCATCGTCGTGGACAGCCCGGGCGGGAAGCTCGAAGCCTCGGAGTTGAGCTTCGAGACGGGCGCAGTGCTCGAAAAAGCGGGGGTGGAGGTCGCCTTTCACACCGACGACTGGATCACGGACTGCCGCGTCTTCTTCCGCAGCGCGGCCCTCGCCGTTCGCGCGGGCATGAGCCGCGAGGGAGCGCTGAACGCCCTCACCCTGGCCGGGGCCAAGATGCTCGATCTCGCCGACCGCACTGGATCGCTTACCGTGGGCAAGGACGCGGACTTCATCATCCTCAGTGGCGATCCGCTCAGCGTGTACACGCAGGTGCTGGAAACGTGGGTCGAGGGTCAGAAGCGCTTCGATCGCGCCGATCCCGCGGACCGTCTCTATGCGGTGGGAGGCTATGGCGCGGGCAACGAGCAAACTCCGTATTTGTGCTGCTATGATCGGCAGGAGGCACAATGATGATCAGAGGTTACTACCTTCGTGCTGTCATGCTGAGCGCAGCCGCAACGGCGATCGTGGGCGGGCGTGCCGCCGCGCAGGTCGCCGTCGTCGGGAAAACGGTTCACACCATGGCCGGCCCGGCGATCGAAAACGGGGTCGTTGTCGTGCGTGATGGCAAGATCGCGGCCGTGGGACGGGAAGGCGCGGTTCAAGTCCCTGCCGGCTTCCGCACCATTCGCGCCGAGGTGGTCACGCCCGGGCTCTTCGATGCCCACAGCACGGTCGGCTTTAGCGGTATCTTCAACCACCCGCACGATCAAGACCAGCTCGAGCGCTCCGCGCCGCTGCAGCCGGAGCTACGGGCCATCGACGCCTACAACGCCCAGGAGAAACTCGTCGAATGGGTCCGCAACTTCGGCGTGACGACCATGCATACGGGTCACGCCCCCGGCGAGCTCATCTCCGGCCAGACGACCGTGGTGAAAACTTGGGGCAAGACCATTGAGGACGCCGTGCTCGTCGAGACGGCGACGGTGGCGGCGACGCTCAGCCCCCTCGCCCAAAAGACCGACAAGGGCAAATCGCCGGGCACCCGCGGGAAGATGATGGCCATGCTCCGCGGCGAGCTGGTCAAGGCCCAGGATTACCTTCGCAAGCTCGAAACCGCCGAAGCCGACAAGAAACCCGATCGCAACCTGAGCCTGGAGACGCTCGGCCGCGTGCTCAAGCGAGAAATCCCGCTGATGGTCACGGCCAACCGTGCCCAGGACATCGCCAGCGCATTGCGCCTGGCCCGCGAGTTCGACCTGCGATTGATCCTCGATAGCGCTGCGGAGAGCTACCTACTCCTCGATGATCTGAAGGCCGCGAATGTGCCCGTGATCGTCCACGCCACGATGGTTCGGGCCTTCGGTGAAATGGAGAACATGAGTTTCGAGACGGCGTCAAAGCTCAAGGGGGCCGGGATTCCCGTCGCCCTGCAGAGCGGCTACGAAAGCTACGTGCCCAAGACGCGGGTTGTCCTCTTCGAAGCGGCGTGGGCCGCCGCCAACGGCCTGACCTTCGATCAGGCTCTTGCCACCATCACCATCGAGCCCGCCCGCATCTTCGGCCTCGACAAGCGAGTCGGCTCCCTCGAAGTCGGCAAGGACGCCGACCTCGCCCTCTTCGACGGCGACCCCTTCGAATACACCACCCACTGCACGGGCGTGATCATCAACGGCGAAGTCGTCAGCGAAAAGCCGCAGTAGGGCCCAGCACTCACGTCTTGCTGTGAGGGTTCACAAACTGTGTTTCGCACAATGTTCGATAGACTGTGCAGCGATCGAGGAGTTCCTGATGCGTGCCGGAGTCGATGATGCGGCCGGCGTCCATGACCACGATGCGGTCCGCGAACTGGATGGTGCTGAGGCGGTGGGCGATGATGATCGTCGTACGGCCTTTGGCGAACTCGCGCAGGGCGGTCTGAATCTTCAACTCTGACTCGGAGTCGATCTGGCTGGTGGCTTCGTCGAAGATGAGAATCGGCGCATCGCGATAGATGGCCCGGGCGATGGCCAGCCGCTGCCGCTGGCCACCGGAGAGCGTCGAGCCGCGCTCGCCGAGGACGGCGTCGTATCCGCCGGGGATGTTGCGGACAAACTCGTCGGCGTAGGCCCGCCGGGCGGCGTCCTCGACCCGTGCCCGATCCACCCGGCCGTTGCCGTAGGCGATGTTCTCCACCGGCGTACCCTCGAAGATCACCGCCTCCTGCGGCACGAGGCCGAACTGCCGGCGCAAGCTGGCATGGGTCGCTCCCCGCACGTTCACGCCGTCGTAGCGCACCTCTCCGCGCTGGGGATCGAACAGCCGCGGCAACATGCTCACCAACGTCGTCTTGCCGCAACCGTTGGGACCGACCAATGCCACCGTTTCGCCGCGGCGAATGATCAGGTTCACGTCGCTCAGTGCCGGCGCACCGGCGCCGGGATAGGTAAATGACACGTCCACGAACTCCAGGGCGTTTTCCAGCGGCTTCACATCCTCGCCGACGGACACGGTCTCCACCGGCCGGTCGAGGACCTGGAAGATTCGCTCGGCGCCGGCCGACGCCCGTTGGATACGCACGTACACATCGCTCATCTTGCGTAGGGGATCGAACATCATCGCCAGAGTCACGCCCAGCGCCGCGAAGGTCGAGAGCGAGAGCGTGTGATTGAGTACGCGGCTGGCTAGCCAAACGGTCAGCACGCTGCCGGTGAGCACCGCCAGCGTTTCCATCATGGGGCTCAAGAAGGCGTCGAGCTTCGCCAAGCGAAGCTGCTGGCGGAACATACGACGATCAACCTCGTCGAGGCGGCCACGTTCGTACTCCTCGGCCGTGTAGGCCTTGACCACGCGGAGGTTCTGCAAACTCGCGGTGAGCGCGCCGATCATGGCCCCATAGGCTTGGAGAAGCTTGCGGTTGGCCTTCTTGACGCTCCGGCCCACCGCCCAAAAGAGCGCCAGCGCCAGTGGAACTACCAGCGACATGGTGAGCGTGATTCGCCAGTCGAGGGTCAGCGCCAGGCCGATGAGGAACAAAGCCCGAAGCGGCTCGCGCACGAACTTGCCGAACAGCGTGATCAGCCCGCGCTGGACCTCCTGCACGTCCTGAACGAAGCGCGTGACCAGATCTGCGGTCTGCGTGCTTGCGAAAAACGTCATGGGCAAGTGCAGAATGCGCTCATAAAGGCCGTCACGCAGGTCGAAGAGCGTGCGCAGGATCGCTCGAGCGATCAGGCTCTCACCGATGTAGCGGAAGACGTTCGAAGTGACCGCCACGACCACCAGGGCGGCGAGAATCCACACCAACGTCCGGAGTTTCGCGTCGGGCGCGTCGGGAGGAAGGAGCCCGCGGAGAGTATTCAGCACCCGGTAGCCCAGCGGCGCTTCCACAGGGCGAAGCGTCACGGCGCGCACGCCGTCGAGGTTTCTGACCTGCACGGCGATGTCGGCGCCGTCGGGAGCGGACATGACCTCACCGAGCCACTGGCGAATCGATCGACTGTTCGGGTCGCGAAGCTCATCGCCGGGGCGAAGGCCGGCTGCACGGGCTTCGGTGTCGCGCGAGACGCGGGCGAGACGAGCGACGTGGGGATCGTCGAGCGGGGCGAACTCAACGCCCAAGCGTTTGCCGGCACTAGCTCGATCCGCCCAGCCGTGCAGACCTTCCTCCTCCAGGAGGACCTGAAAGACCGGAAATGCCCCGCCGATCCCGACGGTGTGCAAGCCCGCGAAAACCACCGTGCAGCAAAGGCCTAGCGCCAGCGAACGGCGGTAGGGCTTGGTCCAGCGCACCAGCCGCCAGAAGTCACGCGCCCGCCAGCTCGACGGCGCTCGCTGACGATCGTCTGCGGTGATGAGCAGTGGATCCATCAAATCAGTTCGCGATACAGCTCGGACCAGCGCGGGGCGAGCACGGACCAATCGAGTGCCATGCGCGCGGCACTTACCGCCGCCTTGGCCGAGTCCCGCCGGGCCTTGTCCGGTCGGGCGAGGACCGCTCGCAAGGCCTCGCGCAACTCGTCGCGCCGCGGGCCGCAAACGCGAATGAGCCCATCCAGGCCCGGCGGCGACGCGAGGTTCGAGGCCAGCACGGGCACGCCTGCGGCGAGGGCTTGCATAATGCTCAACGGGAAGGTCGGCTGCAAGCTTGGTGCGGCCACCAGTGAGGCCCGCGAAAGCCACTCACGCTGCGCGTCCACGATGGCGCCCGCGTCGAAGCGTACCCGCTCCTCGCCGCCCTTGCGTCGCACCGCCGGCTCGAGCATCCGACGCCACTGGCCGTCGTCCGCCCCGACGAGGGCGAGGTTCCAGCCGTTGGCCTCCGGACCGACCTCCGCCAGAGCCTTGAGCAAGGCCACGCAGCCGCCGCGCGGGTGCAACGATCCCAACATCACGATCCAACGCTCGCCCGGATTCGCGGATGCGTCCGCGCCCATTCGGTAATCGTCGAAAGCCAAGCCATAGGGCAGCAGTCGCACGCTGGAATGAGCGCGGCTGACTGCCGTTTCTTCGTGTTTATTCAGCGCGGTGACGACTCGCACTGCGCGAATCAGCCGCCGCTGTCGCCACCGCCGCCGCAGTCGGTCGAGCCAGCCCTCGCGATCATACGGCCCGGCGCACAAGGCCCCGTGCGGAGATAGGACCAGTGGCTTGCGTAGCTGTATCGCCGCGCGGGCGACGCGATCCGCAAAGCCATAGCCCCAGGCATGAATATGGACAATGTCGACCTGCCCCAGCACGTGTTCGACGTCGAGAGGTCGCGCGTCGCGCGCATCCCCGTGCTGCTGCACCTTGCCCGGCTCGCCCTCGGCGACGATCCGGCTCTGGATCCCCATAGCCGCGAGCGGGGCAACGATCCCATCGAGCGAAATCACCACCGCGCCCGGACGGAGGTCCAGCGACTCGACTACATGAAGCACCAGCATTGCGTGTAGCGTACTCTAAGCGGGATGGGCCGCCCGCCCAAGCCGGCGAACGCGGGCGAGGCTCAAGACCCCGTCGGCAAGCGGCGCTCAGCGACGATTTGCTTTGCCGTCGCCCAGGTGAGCCAGTTTTCGCACCAGTAGACGAGGTTCCGCCAGCGACCGAAGGGGCTGTAGATGCGATCAATGTGCCTGGCCGTTGGCTTGCGGCCTTTGAGGTGGAATTGCGATACGTGAGCGACCGTGGCGCTGTCCACCGATACTCGATCGTGCCGCCCGAGGAAACCCAGAAGGTAGTGCGCGCTCGACGGGCCGATGCCGCGGATGGAGCGTAGTTCGACCAGGAGATCGTCGCTGCTGACCGAGGCGTCTGCTGCCTGGGCAAAGAGTTTTTCGGGATCGAAGCGCCCGGCGTCCACGTCGCGGCAGAACTTCATCAGGGACTGCGTACGGTATCCCAAACGGCAGATTTCATCGAGATAGCGCTGGCCCGCGCGAAGGACCTCAGCCGGGGTAGGCCAGGCGTTCAGGCTGCGAAAGTGCGGCACGTGCGGACCAAGCTGGGCGATGCGGTTGATCATCTTCACCGCCTGTGTCCAGTTCACGTTGGTCGCGCACAGGGCCTTGATGATGTTCTCCGTCATCGACGCCGAGCGGATGAGCCGTCCGCCGCCGATCTCGGGAATCACTCCCAGGGCCGGATGTTCCTTGCATAGCGCGTAGAACTCCGAAAGGTCCTCATCCAGGCCCAACGTGACCCGGACACGGGCGACCATGCGCCCGGCGACGTCTTCACCGACGCTCCTACCTTCGATGGAGACGTTGAGTTTCCCGTTGCGGCCTTTGGCTGATTCCTTGACGTTGAGGCGGATCGCCGAATTGCCCGCCCGTTCAATGAGCTGGAAAGACCGCCCGCCCTCCGACCAGCTCATCGGGGCGCACTCGTGCCATCCGTGACTCAGCACCGTGGCCTTGAGCGAGAAGCCCTTGGGGACCTTTAGCGTGCGATTCACGGTGTCGATGCTATCGAGGGCCTTGTGAAATGTCATGCTGGGCGTAACGAAGCATCTACGCTGAACTGACCCTGCATTTCGGCTGCAACGGCTGACAAGATCACGGTGTTCGCTTGCCCTGCGCTCGAAGGAGTGCCGCCCGGCTTGCCCTTGTTGTCCTGGGCAAGTGCGAATGCTCCGCACCCAGCGTAAAGGCACGATCAGCGACTCGCTGGTTTCCGCATGATTCAGGCGCTCCTCAACATCTTTGAAGGGCGCCGACGCGACGGTCGGTTGCCACGCCGGCCAAGGTAGTAGCCGAACCCCGAGGGCGCCGATTTGACGCGGGCGTGGGAGAACGGCGTGCTGAACCGACCGCGCCAGTGGCCTGGAAACCGAAGTCACATGTTGAGACGGCTGTCAACATCGACGTAAGTATCGTTCCTACATATACTTGGGTCTACCACGCTCGGGGACACAATCTATTGTGTTATGTGTTTGACAAACACCGATAATTAGTATATGATTATGTTTGCCGCCCAGCGGTCTAGCGAGCTGGTTTTGGTCGACGCGAGCGGCTAGGGCAGGTCGGGTTTAGGGTGCAGAAGAGGCGGTCATCGGCGTAGTTTTCAACCTTTCAAGATCAGCCCGGCTTCTTCGCCGGTGGGAGTGTGGTGGTCATGGCGGAAGTGGCAGTTTGCAGCGGCAGCTTGAGTGTTACGGACGACACACGGAGTTCATCGGACGGGTTTCTGCGTTCCTTCTCGGAGAACGCCCAGCGCGTCCTACGCGCGCGGTACCTCAAGAAAGACGAGCAGGGTCGCTGCACGGAAACGCCCGAGGAGCTGTTTCGGCGGGTTGCTCGCGCGATTGCCGATGCCGAAACGATCTATAGCAGCAACCCTGCGGTGCGCAGCGAGTGGGAGACCCGTTTCTACGAGTTGATGGTCAGCCGCCGGTTCATGCCCAACAGCCCCACGCTCATGAACGCGGGGCGGGAGATGGGCATGTTGAGCGCGTGCTTCGTGCTCCCGGTCCGCGACAGCATCAGCGAGATCTTCGACTCCATCAAGCAGACCGCCCTGATTCAAAAAGCCGGTGGCGGCACCGGCTTCGCCTTCGACGAACTGCGCCCCACCGGCGATTACATCAGCTCCTCCGGCGGAACCACCAGCGGGCCGATCTCCTTCTGGCGGGCCTTCTCCGAGGCCACCAACGCCATTCAGCAGGGCGCCTTCCGCCGAGGGGCCAATATGGGGATGATGAATATCCACCATCCCGACATTCTAAAGTTCCTCCATGCAAAGGAAGACCTCAGCCAATTCACCAACTACAACATCTCCGTGAAGGTGTCCGACGAGTGGATGGACGCTTTCCTCAAGGACGCCGCCGCTCCGCACGTGGTCGTCAACCCGCGAACGGGGCGAAAGTACCTGCTTCCCAAGAGCCTGGAGATTTGGAAGGACGACATTCGCTCACTCGTGGAGGTCAAAGAAGGGCAGCCGCCGCCCGAGGGCGAGTTCTACACACGCAAGGAAATCTGGGACATCATCCTGAAGAACGCCCATCGAACCGGCGAGCCGGGTGTGGTCTATATCGACCGCATCAACGAGTTCAACCCCACGCCCCACATCGGCCGCATCGAAGCCACCAACCCCTGCGGCGAGCAGCCGTTGTTGCCGTATGAAGCGTGTAATCTAGGAAGCATCAATCTGGCCGAGTTCGTTCAGGAGGGCCCTCGCGGCGCGACCAGCGTCGATTGGGACAGCCTGCGCGAGACGGTCCATGAATCCACGCGATTCCTCGACAACGTCATCGACGTCAACAAGTACCCCCTCGGAGAAATTGACACGATCTGCAAGCTCAACCGCAAGATCGGCCTGGGTGTCATGGGCTTTGCGGATGCGATCTACAAGCTCGGCGTGGCCTACAACGGCGAGGAGGGTGTCGCCTGGGGCGAGCGCTTCATGCGTTTTGTCGATGAGGAGTCGCACAACTACAGCGAGAAGCTCTCCAACGAGCGGGGCTGCTTCCCCAATTGGCGGGGCAGCATCTACGATACGAAATTCCATCGCCCGATGCGCAACGCGACCTGCACGACGGTCGCGCCCACGGGCACGATCAGCATTATTGCCGGATGCGCCGGGGGGATTGAGCCGCTCTACAGCCTGGCCTTCTTCCGCAACGTTCTGCGCGGCCAGACCGAGGGTCAAACCCCGATGATCGAGATCAACCCGATCTTCGAGGCCGTCGCCCGGCAACAAGGTTTCCTTAGCGAGGGATTGATGGAGCGGATTGCCACGGACGGCACCCTCGCTAATTTGCCCGGGATTCCAGAAGAGGTCCGTCGCGTCTTCGTTTGTGCGCACGATATCGCGCCCGCCTGGCATATGCAGATGCAAGCGGCGTTCCAGAAGCACTGCGACGCCTCCATCTCCAAGACCATCAACTTCCCCGAAACCGCGACCGTGGACGATGTGGAAGCCATCTATCGAATGGCCTACGAGCTTCGCTGCAAGGGCGTTACGGTGTACCGCAATGGCTGCCGCAGAAACCAGCCTATGGCCCTGAAGAATAGCGACGATGTTCACGGCAAGGCGGCGGCGGGCGCCAGCGAAACCGGTCCGAAGCAGGCGGCGCCCAAGCCCCTAGAGCCCTCGACTCTGCCCGAGATTTGCCCCGGCATTCGCATCCGCCAATTGACTCCCTTTGGCAACATGCACATCAACCTTACCGTCGACCCTGCCGGGGATCGTGAGCTGGAGGTCTTTGCCCAACTTGGCAAGGGCGGTGACTTGGCCAACAGCGACCTGGAGGCGATCTGTCGGATGATCAGCCTTTGGTTGCGGTCAGGCGGAAGCCTTCACCATGTCGTGAACCAACTCCACTCGATCGGATCGAGCCTCCAGGTCTCGACGAAAGAAGGCAAGATTATGAGCCTCGGCGATGGGCTGGCTCGCGGGCTCAAGAGGTACATCGAAGCCAAGCGGCAATGCGGCCTGAAGGCTCTCCTGATGGGTGAGGCGGAGATCGATCCGACCGGTCGCATCCAGGGCACGAAGGCCGGTGGCAACGGAAATCGCGCCGGACGCACCAATGGCAACGGCCACCACATCGCCGAAACCGCCCCCTCCCCGGCCCCATCCCGTTTCGATGCCAGGGGGATTCAGTGGCAGCAGACGCAATACAAAGTCAGGTGCCCGGATTGCCAAGGCGAGCTTCACTTTAGCGAGGGTTGTATGACTTGCGAAGCCTGCGGGTTCTCAAAGTGCTAACGTGAGTCGACTGTCCGGTAAGAATGCCTTTTTTTTGCAGACTTTTTTGGTTTGGCGGCTATAATTGTGTTGACGAGCGAAAGCTCGCGGCTAGATTTAGCCGATAGTAGTGCGCGAACGCGGGCTATGGCGTGCGCGAACAGACGCCTACCGTAGTCGTAGAAAGATTGATACCGGAGGCCGACCAGACGGGTCGTAGATAGGAAGTACCAGGCTTCTTTCCCCTCCGGAAAGCACCGTTTCGCCTTAGGGTGAGCGGTGCTTTCTTTTTCGGACCGTGCGGGGGTCGCCGGAAACCGCTCAAAAAAGGCCGCTCCGGGTCGCTTGCTCGGGTGGAGCCGATCGCTATACTTGCCGGGCTCAGGGTCCAATCGCGGGTCGATCGCGGGTTGTGAGATAGGGCCTTGCGGGCGATTCGCCCGCGCAAGAGGAGTCGTGCATGGCGGTGCGAATCAAGCTGAAGAAGGTCGGCCGGCGGCATCAGCCATCCTTCCGGCTGACGGCCGTGGACCGTCGGCGATCCCGCGATAGCAGGATCATCGAGGAACTGGGCAGCTATCAGCCCGATTTTCCCCAAGAGGAACAACAAGTCCGACTGGATCGCGAACGCATCGAATACTGGCTGAGCGTCGGCGCTCAGCCGACCGACACGGTCCGTCAGATTCTCAAGAAGAACGGCTTCACGCTGAAGGGCAAGTAGGGACTTAAGCGGTGCGACATGCGGATCGACGTTCTGACACTCTTTCCGGAAGTGCTCGAGCCGTTTGTCTCGACGAGCATCGTCGGGCGGGCGGTGGAGCGCGGATTGGCGTCGGTCCGATGCACCAGCTTTCGCGACTTTACCCACGATCGCCATCGCACGGTCGATGACCGCCCCTTCGGCGGCGGGCCGGGCATGGTGCTCATGTGCCAGCCGGTTCTCGACGCCGTCGAACACATCGAAGCACAGCGCGGTGATGCCAAGCCCCTGCGAGTTCTCCTGACCCCTCAAGGCGAACGCTTAACTCAAGAGATCGTTGCCGAGCTGGCGGAGGCGCCATGGCTCATCCTGATTTGCGGGCACTACGAGGGCTTCGACGAACGCATTCGCCTGGGGCTGAGCGCCAGGGAGATCTCGATCGGCGATTACGTGCTGTCAGGCGGTGAGTCCGCGGCGATGGTCGTGATCGACGCCATGGTCAGGCTTCTGCCCGGAGCGCTGGGCGACGAAACTTCGGCCGCCGACGAGTCGTTCACCGCGGGCACCTTGGAATATCCTCAATACACCCGGCCGCGCGAGTTCCGCGGCATGACCGTCCCGGAAGTTCTTCTTTCCGGGGATCACGCAAAGATCGCGGCATGGCGGCGGGAGCAGGCCGTCCGGCGAACGTTGGATCGAAGGCCTGACCTGCTGGGTTCGAGGGGGCATGGCGGCGCTATGCTTGACCATGCCGCCGTTGTCGATCGTGGAGCAATGCGATGAGTCAATCCTTGATGGAGCTGGTCGAAAAACCGTACCTGAAAGCCTCACCGCCCGAGTTCCACGTCGGCGACACGGTGGATGTTTTGTGCCGGATCGTGGAAGGTGAGAAGGAACGGGTGCAGGCCTTTGCCGGCGTGGTCGTCGCTCGCCAGGGTCAGGGCATCAACGAGTCCTTCACCGTCCGCCGGATCGTGGGCAACGAGGGTGTCGAGCGGAAATTCCTGGTCCATTCTCCGACGATCGTGGACGTGAAAGTCCGTCGTCGCGGACGGGTGCGACGGGCCAAGCTCTACTACCTACGGCAGCGGATCGGCAAGGCTCGCAAGCTGCGTGAACTTCGCATCTCTCATAAGAAGGCTCCGCAAGCTGAGTTGGCCGCGGAAGCGGAACCCGCCGTGGCCGGCTGACCGCTTGTCGCTGGGCGCTCTGGGCGAACGGCTTGCCGCCAGGCACCTGAAACGCGCCGGCCTGCGCGTCCTAGTGCACAACTACCAGTCTCCGGCCGGACAGATCGACCTCATCGCCTCGGACCTAGAGACGCTCGTTTTCGTCGAAGTAAAAACTCGCACGCTCGATGAGGAGAGCGACGGTGAGATGCCCGTCCGCGGGTTCCAGTGCGAGCAGATTGCCCGCGCTGCCAAGTACTTTTGCATGCAGCCCGCCGCGCGCTATCGCCCGTGCCGCTTCGATGTCGTTACGGTGGCACTCGGGCCCGACGGTGAAACGAAGATTGAGCACGTGGAGAACGCTTTTCAACCGAAACTACGGTGATTCTTCTTGCGAGCCGTGGTCTTGTCTTCCATCCCTTCAGGCGGATAATGCATTCTCATGGCGGACGGTGCCTTTCAGAAAAGCATCATCAACGTCGAAGAACCATTCCCGCACCTGCCTCGCGCGCCGATTGTAGAGGCCGTGATCGATGTTCAGGCTCGGGCGACCATCTCGTGGGAAGAGGCGACAGTTAGGCCATTTGTCGAACGAAAGCTGGCAGGTTATCGATTCCTCGATTTCCAGCGAGAGTTCCAACACGAGTTCAAGCTGGAGCCGGGAAAGTCGGCGGATCAGGTCCTGCGAGATCTGGGCCTAAAAGGCGTTCGTTTTCGCTCCTCTGATGAGAAACACATCGCCCAATTCAATCGGGATGGGCTGATCCTGAGCCGGCTGGAACCCTACGAGAACTGGGCACAACTCGTGGCCGAAGGACAGCGCGGATGGTCGGTGTTCCGGGAATTGGCTCTCCCGGCTGAAATCAACAGAATCGGCTTACGGTTCATCAATCGCATCAAGCTACCCTCGGGCGACTTGGTTTTCGACAAGTACATCAAACCATCTCCCGAACATCCGGTAGGTTTGGACCTGCCGTTCTACGGATTCATGCACCAAGATACGCTGGCTGTCCCGGAAACTCCCTATGTCGTACGAGTGATTCGGACGATACAGCCTCCGGCTGGGCTGCCGGGGTCGGGTGCCGCACTAATCCTGGACATTGACGTGTTTACGGTCCCTGGGTTCTCACCTTCCGAGGACGATTTGGTAAACTACCTGAGCGAGATGCGCTGGCTCAAGAACAAGGCCTTCTTCGGTAGCGTAACAGAGACGGCTTTGGAGACCTTCCGATGATTCTGGAAATGACCACGTCTGGGTTGATTTCCTTGGGAGCGCTGTCTCGCGCATCAAGCGAGACCGCCCGCTACGTTCAGAACAAGGTCGAGGAGAGTCGTCGGCAATTGAACGAGGTATATTCGCTCGGCGACATTGGAAAGGGCGTGCTCAGTGAACTCCATGATGTGGCCGAACGGTGTCGCGAGGCCAACTGGGATGGTTACGGCGCAAGTCCCGTGTCGAACCAGGCGATTGTATTGGCGTCCCATTTCTTGGCGGCGTTGCCCCTTGGCACCTCAGCTCCAAGTGTCGGGGCTGAGCCGGATGGCCATATTACGGTAGAATGGCACCGGGCGCTCCGTCGCACACTCTCAGTTAGCGTGAGCCCGGACGGCGACCTTCATTATGCGGCGCTTCTCCCTGGATCTGGAAAGGCTTACGGGAGCGAGCCCTTCTTCGATAATGTGCCGAGCAGAATCCTCGGATTGATCCATGCCGTCTCCGCCCTATGACCAGCGCTCCTCAAGGCGGAACATTGCAGCCCGATGAATTGTTGGCCCGGTTCCTCACCGTTCGAGCCTGGGTGAGAAGCGACCGCACTGTGCGGCAAGACGCCTTCATCCCACCGAAAGATCTGAACTTGTCCGTAACTCGCCACCATGACCTTTCGGAGCCAGAGCTTTGGGCCGTTGGCAAGATGGTCACCGAAACCATCGCGATAACAAGAACCGCATCGCTCCATGGCAGGGCCGACCTGACCGTCCTTCAGATTTCGGAACGAACGTTGCGGACTGAACCCGCGCCTTTACCAACGAATCCGAACCACGCGCACGTTGTGGGTTGGCCGTCGGAGAAGGCGGCGCAGAAGAGCCTCGCCCAGCAGCTTGCGGCCGCATCGCGCTATGTACCTTGGCCAGCAACCGCATAGGGGGTGGGCAACACTGGGTCTCATCGATTCCCATGCACACTTGACCTACGATGACTTCGCCGGTCGGTTGAACGAGGTCTTGGCGCGGTGTGACGCAGCGGGCGTTGATCAGGTTATCACCATCGGTACGTCGCTCGCGGACGCGAAGAAGGCCATCGCTTTGTCGCGCGAGCACCCAGGCCGCGTCCGAGCTGCGGCGGGCTTTCATCCGCATCACGCGGACGACGTGCGCGACGAGGATTTCGAGGAGATGGCGGCGCTGTGGGACGACGGGAGCGTGGTGGCCTTTGGAGAGATGGGACTCGACTATCATTACGATTTCGCCAAGCCGGAGAATCAACAGAGGGTGTTCGCGCGACAGCTCCAGCTGGCTGCAACCCGCGACAAGCCCTTGATCATCCACGGACGTGAGGCCTTCGACGACGTGGTCGCGATGCTCCGTGAGCACGGGTTCGTGAATCGACGGGTGGTGTTTCACTGCTTCACGGGCACGCGGGCCGAGGCCGAGCGCATCGCCGAGCACGGCTGGCGGCTCTCGTTTACCGGCATCGTTACGTTCCCCAAATCCGACGAATTGCAAGCCATAGCGCGTGGTTACCCGGCCGATCAACTGATGATCGAGACCGATTCACCGTACTTGTCGCCCGTGCCCGTGCGTGGGCGCCGCCCGAATGAACCCGCCCACGTGGCCCACATCGCCCGGTTCCTCGCTGACCTCCGCCGCGTTCCGTATGAGCAGCTTGCTCAGCAGACGGCGGCCAACACCCGCGAGTTTTTCGGCCTCTGAAGGCAACCCTGCGACGCCCTTCTCCACGGACGGTATAATGACCATGAATGACGCCGTGGAGACCGGTTAAGCAATACGGCTTTGGTGTTCTGTTGGGTATGGCGTTGGCAACGGCCGGCGGAGTCGCCGGTTGCCGCAATCCTCATTTCAAGCGGGAACAAGCCGTCCGCGATGAACGGATGAGTCGCTATCTCTCCGGCTACGCGACGCACGACAAGGCCGGTTGGGAGCGTGTTCGCAAGAGCGTGGAGGTCCACCGCGACCTGAGTGCCTATCGTGCGAAGCACCGTGCGGACACCCGCGCACTCGTCCATTCGAGCTACGAAACGCGGCAGCAGCTCTGGGAGGATCGGCGGCCAAAGCGCCGTAGGTTCGTGAAGGATCAGCTTCGCGGCGAGCCGGAGCAGATCGACGACACCTTCGCCCGGATCGCCTACTGACGCATTATCCGGCAAATGCGCGGACGACGAGCGTGTCGTTCTGGCCGCCGAAGCCGAAGCTGTTCGAGAGGCAGGCGCGGACGGGAATCCGCCGCGCCTTATTGGGGACGTAGTCGAGTTCGCAGTTGGGGTCGGGTGTGGTGTAGTTGATGGTTGGGGGAACAACTCCGTCGCGTATTGCCAGGACGCAGGTGATCAACTCCACCGCGCCGGCAGCGGCGATCAAGTGGCCGATCATACTCTTGATGCTGCTGATGGCGACTTTCTTGGCGCTGCCGCCGAAAACCTGTCGGATGGCGAGCGTTTCGATCTTGTCGTTTTCCTGCGTTCCCGTCCCGTGAGCGGAGACGTAGTCGATTTGCGCGGGGGTCATGTGTGCGCTGTCCAGGGCGGCGCGCATGGCGGCAACGGCCCCGCGACCGTCCTCGTGGATATCGGTGATACGGAAGGCGTCGGCCGTCGACCCGAACCCGACGACCTCGGCGAGGACGGCAGCGCCTCGGCGCTGGGAATGCCCTAGTTCCTCGAGGATCAAGATGCCGGAGCCCTCGCCGAGGACGAAGCCGTCGCGGGTGCGATCGAACGGTCGCGATGCGGTGAGGCAAGTGTCGTTGCGCGTGGACAGCGCCGTCAGGCGATTGAAGCCGGTTACGCCTAGGGGATGGATCATGCTGTGCGTGCCCCCGGAGATCATCACGTCGGCGTCGCCGTATTGAATGAGCCGCATGGCCTCGCCGATGGCCTGGGTGCTGGCGGCGCAGGCTGTGAGAGTGTTGATGTTCGGGCCCTCGGCGCCGAACTGCACGGCGATGTGTCCACCCGCCATGTTGGGGTCCTGCTCGAGCTCATGGACCGCGCTCAGCGCCTGGAGTGCGACTTCGGCCCAGCGGATGGTGTTGAGCGGCCGGATCTCGCCTTGTTCACTTCGGCACCCGGCCAGCGCTGCCGCCGCGAATGGCTGAAAATCCAGAGGTCCTTCCCCACCGCCCAAGTAGACGCCGACTCGCGACGCATCGAGCATCGGCTGGCGATCCAGCTGGGCGGCCTTCCACGCCATAGCGCAAGCCGCGAGGGCGAAGCCGGCGTTGCGGCTAGCCCCCTGGTGTTGCTTCGCGTCCGGCCCGAGGAAATCCTCCAGGTTGAAGCTCTTCACTTCCGCAGCGAAAGAAGTCGGAAACGCGCTCGCGTCGAAGAGCGTGGTCGGCGCTACGCCGCTGGCGCCGTCGAGAATCTTCCGCCACACGGACTCAATGTCATTCCCCAGCGGCGTGATCCACCCGACCCCGGTAATGACGACGCGTCGCTCCATTGCTACTCCTCAAACCTTCGGAACACCAGTGCGGCACATTGTCCGCCCGCCAGCGAATAACCAAGGCTGACCGCGGTCCGAATGCGGGCGTCTTTCGGGTCCCCTTGGATGAAGCGGAAGCGGCAGGCGGGGTCGAGATGCGCGGTGTTGATGGACGGCGGCACGGTGTTGCGCTGGACGGCCATGACCGTTGCAGCGCAGTCGATCGCGCCGGAGCCCGCGCCGTTCGTCCCTACGGCGCCGCGCGTCGTGAGGGCGTGGATTCGGGCCAGGCGCTCGCCGAAGACTTCGTTCCATCCGGCCAGTTCTGCGGCGTCGTGCTCGAGCGTTCCCGCGCCGAAGGGCGTGGCGAGGTCGACATCATCGGAATTCGCCCCAGCATCCGCGAGCGCTTTGCGGAGCGCCAAAGCGACGGCACGACCATTCGGATCCGGTCGTGACCAACTCGTTATGCTGCTGCTCGCGCCGAAGCCGGCCACCTCGGCGTAGATTCGCGCCTTGCGGGCCTTGGCGTGATCCAGGGCTTCGAGAATGACGAGCCCGCCGCCCTCGGCCGGAACGGCGCCGGTTCGCTCACGGCCGAATGGTTGGCACGCCCTCTCGGGCGCGTCGTTGTTTTGTGTATTCAGCCGGCCCCACAGGAGCGGTCGGGCCACGGCCATGGGGCTCATCTTGCTCTCCGCCCCGCCGCAGATGCAAACATCGGCATCGCCGCGGGCGATGGTCCGGAAGGCTTCGCCGATCGCCAGATGACTCGACGCCTCGGCGCACGTAATCGTGTTCGACGGCGCCTGCGCGTCGTGGACGATGGTCACGTGGCAGGCGAGCATGTTGGGCAGGAACTTGAGCAGCCAGAGCGGCGTCAAGTTGGTCATGCCTTCAGCGCCCCAGCGCCGAAAGTCGAACCCGCCGTTCTCGTGCGCAGCGGTGCTCAGGGCGCCGGCGAGTTCGTTCAGGTCGGCACAGAGCAGTCCCGCGCCGATGTTCGCTCCGAAGCGGGTGCTGTCGACGTTCGACCCGCCGACGGCCTCCCCGCGCTCGATGATGCACTTAGTGTTCAAGCCGGCATCGCGCACCGCATGATACGCGCACGCGACGGCCACCATGATGTCTCGTGCCATAACTTTGGCACTCTTGCGGTAGCTCTTGGGAATGAAATCGCTTAGCTGGAAGGGCGGCAGCTCGCCCCCGACCTGACAGGGAAGCCCCGACGGGTCGAAGCTCTCGATTCGCCTCAGGCCGCAATGGCGCTGAAGCAGACCATCCCAGAAGGCCTCGATGCCGATGCCGATCGGCGTGGCGACACCTAACCCGGTGATGACCACGCGACGCTTAGGGGGCATGCTTACGCTCGTTGCCGATTCCGCCGCAGGTCTTGAAGCCGCTCAACAAACTCATGAACTGGTCGGTAAAAACGAAGTTATGATTGGGCAGATCGAGTGCTTGTTCGGCTTGGTTCACGTGAGAGAACAGGAGGTCAATTCGCCCCATCGGGCGCTCGTTCCTGTACACGGTTCCACTGGTCACGGCCGCCCGCTCGTCAATCGTATCCAGCACGGCCTCATAACGGAGCCGGTCGCCCGGGACGGCGAATCCATCGAACTCCGCCCGGCGGATTTTAGCGAGAATGACGTTCTCCGCGAAGCCCCTGGCCTGCCCCACGAGAATGCCGGCCGTTTGGGCCATGCCTTCGATGATCAGCGCCGCGGGCATCACCGGGTAGCCCGGAAAATGGTCGTGCAGGTACTCCTCCGCGAGGGTGATGTTCTTCACCGCCACGGCTCGCTTGCCGGACTCGAACTCCACAAAGGCGTCAATCCAGATCCAACGCATGGTTGAGCTTGTTCGTTGCTAGCGCTTTGAAATGGACAGGCTTCGCCCGCCCCGCGCGGAAGCTCGATCGGCACGAAGATAGTCCTCGCCGGATTCGTCGATCACGCGGACACACCCATCCTTGGCGGCGCGGGAGTCCGGGAGCAGCTCATAGACTTTGCGCACCTCCAGGTCCTCAGCGCTCCTGTTACGCACGCAGATCGCAAAACCTCCTCGACGCTTCATGCCTCGTCAATCCAAGCTCCCTTTGACCTACGTCGCCGAACCTCGCATTCGGGTGATGCGTTGTTCGATGTCGTAGACGATGTTGCGGAGTTCCGCTATCGCACTCTCCTCAACGTAGGGTTCCAGCGTTGCCAAGATCGCGTTCGTCGGCGGCTGGTAGCGATCCATTAGCATGAGAATGTCGGTTTCGTACAGGGCGATGCGCCGCGTGTCGCGCTGTCGGTACAGCGACGGCAAGGCGTACAGCTTCAGGAGGAGCAACCCCTCGACGGTCGCGCACCGAACGGAGACTTCCTGAAACGTGTGGGTGGTCGCGTGGGAATCGTGCACGAGCTTGAAGACCGGATCGCTGGTCAGCAACAGGTCGACGCGTACGCCTCGAAAACGGGCGCGGGCGACCTCGTGCCCGCGCTGGGATACTACGAGTTCCGGCAATTGCGACAACGCCTTGGGCGACAGCAGGAAATCAATGTCCTGAGTGTTGCGCCCGTCGATGTACTTCAGAAGGGCAACCCCGCCAACGAGGACGTAGGGAACTGCTCGATCTTTGAGGAGGCCGAACAGGTCGAGTACGTCCTGCGATAGTGACGACTGGGGGGGCGTGGTCATGCCGTCACCGTGCGGCTGGCTATTCCATGCACGATGGCCGACGGCGTGGGCGGCATCGAGGATATCGGCGACGATTCGCAACGAGGCGTTCGGTGAAAGCAGGAACACTTAAGGCATTGTAACAAAAACCGCTGCATCGGCAAAGGGCCGTCGGCTGCGGCCCTACGCCGCTTTGAGCTTGTTCTCGACGTAGTTGACGATGGTGTTGACGGTGAAGAGATCGGGCATCTTGGAGACCAGCGGGGCCTTCTCGAACTGAGAGAAATCCGCGTGAGGCATGGCCGACTTGAGACGTTGGAGGCCGGTGGCGGTCATCTTGTCGCCCTCGACGTAGTCGGGGTTGTTGAGCAGGTCGTCGGGGAACAGCTCGCCCTTGGGGATTTTGATGGCGAAGGCCTTTTCCAGGCGGAACACGATGTCGAGAAAGTCGATGCTCTCCGCTCCCAGATCGCCTTGCAGCGTGGCTTGCGGTGACACGTCTTCCACGTCGACGCCGAGGGCATCGGTGAGCACTTCCTGAACCTTGGAGAAAAGTTCGTCCCGACTCTGGGCCATTCGTGTTTCGACCTCCGCTAACGACTTCATTCCAACTGCGTTTTCGCAACGCCGCTTTGACCTAGGCTCTCAGCAGGGCAAATCGCGCCCGGCACTCGGCCGTGATCCGCGCGTCCAAGGGGGCGAGGTCCGCCGCGTGATCGGCGAGGCTGGAGTGAACCAGCCCGAACCGTGCCCGAACCACTTCCGCCTGCTGAGCGTAGCCCGTGCCTTCAAAGTCGCTCCCGTCCCGCGCCAAGCGACGACAGGCGACCTCAAGCCGCAGTAGCTGACCCGGCTTGACGAAGCTCTTGTATGTTACGTTTTTCGCCTCGCGAAGCAAGATTAGGCTGGGCGCGAAGTCCGTGGCGTCGCGGACCAGCCACGTGGCGGCCTCGACGAGCGCTTGAAGCATGAAAACTCCGGGCAGCACCGGAAAAGTCGGAAAATGGTCGGCGAGGTACTCCTCGGCGAGGCTCACGGCCTTGACCGCGACGATCCGCTCGCCGCGAGCTAGTTCCACAATGTTGTCGATCAGCGCGAAGCGCATTCGTCAGCCCATGTTGGCGAGAGCACCGTCCCATGCCGGAGGAGGGGATCGAACCCACACCCAGTTGCCTGGACGGGTTTTTGAAACCCGCGCGTCTGCCAATTCCGCCACTCCGGCCAACGGCGTTATTGTAGCGGGATTACGTGGGATCGAAAGGCGCGGCTTAGCCCTTGGCCACTCCGCGCAGGTGCGGCATGTCGATGATTGCGAATGGCGCTTTGAGCGCCTCGATTGTTTCGCCGCGCTGGGCGATGGCGTCCTCGTGCACGGGCCCCAGACGGTTGGACGCTTTCTCCAGGTAGGGGACGCCGAGCGGGTTGAGGCCCATAAGTCGAGTGCAGGTCGCATCGACGGCCGGGAAGTTGCGGCCCATGACGAGCGCGCCGAGCGGCTTGGGCGTGCCCATGATCGGCCCGTCGCCCTCCATCCCCACCACGGCATCGACGATCGTCAGGGCCGGCTTGACGGTGGCGTTGATGTCCAAGATGGACTCGGAGATGCCGTGGACGTGCAGGACATTCTTCGGCCAACCGTAGATGATGCCCGGCATCACCCCGAATAGGTTCTTCATCGCGCAAGTCACGCCGGCCCAGTGGTGCGTTTTGAGCTTGGGCATGGAGACGACCCAATCTGCGTCGAGAAGCGTGCGGGGCAGATAGAGGTGCTGCATTCTGGTCCAGCGGCCGGCGTTGGGCACACGAGCGACGTCGTCGTGATTGAGGTCGATGAAGGCGAGCCCGGCTTCGTCCAGCGCAGCGCCCATGCCGGATTCGTCGAGAACGAGCCAACTGTCACGGCGGTGGCCCTGACCCTCGGCCACGAATACGTCGGCTGCGTCCAACGAGCGGAAGACTTCCGCCGCGGCGACGACCACGGCCGGGTTCGTATTGATATGCTCTTCGCCCCGAGCTGTCTCCACGAGGTTGGGCTTGAGAAGAACTCGCTTCCCGTGAACCTCGTCGCGCGTTATGCCCAGCGCGGACAGCCCGCCGCGGATCACGTTCGCGAGATCGGCGCGATAGTCGGGTGCTTTTCCAATGAACACGTCTGCGAGAAGGTCCGTCCCTTGGCGAGCGGCCCAACGAAGAGTCGCGGCGATGCCGCCGCCCAGAAGCAGCGCGCCGCCTACGCCGAGCACTTCACGCCGAGAGAACGTAGTCCGGGGCGCGGGCGTTGTCGCCCTGTTCGTCGGATCAACCATGAATGGCCCCCACGGCGTCCACGAGCATGAGACACCGATTGGCACTGGCCAGAAGGAGCAGTGCGTCGTGAAGCGCGAGCGGCGCCTGACGCAGGGTGCGCGAGCAGCTTTCCGCCAACCACTGCTCGGCCTGCGGCGGTCGACGGCCCCAGGCGCTAAGGCCGATCAAACCCCAGGCCAGCGACATCGGCGACCGGACGCCGGTGAGCTCGCGCTCTAGATACGCAATTCCCGCTTCGATGCGCGAATCGGCATGCTCGCCGGTCAGCGCCGTCAACGCGACGCCGCTTGGTCCGGGGAACGGACGCAAAGTTTTCTCGAACGTCCGTGTATTGCCGTAGTTCCATCCGCCGCCGGATATCGCGCGATCAAGCAGGAGCCGCACGCCGTCCCGCGCCCGTGGGTGATCCTCTCTTCCAGCGGCGCGCAACGCGAGCACGGCGTAGGCCGTGGGCTCGACCCAGGAGTGCGTTCCATCGACCCAGGGCCACCCGATGAGCGACGTGTCGTGCCCAAAGACGGCAGGATTCGGTGCAAGCTGCGTCCCGCGGACGCTCACAAGCCAGTCGACCGCTCGTTCGATGTTCGTGTGATGACGAGCACCGTCGTCCTTGGCCGCCAGCCGCCAAGCCACGACGGCCAGTCCGGTGGCCCAGCAGGGCGACTCCGCGCTCGTGATGACAGGGAGCGATCCGTCGTCGCGCTGCGTGCTAGCAAGCCAATCCAATGCCTGTCGCGCCTTGTCGGGTTCCCAATCGTGCGAGCGAAGGGCAAGAGCCGCCCAGCAGGTCGGTTCAACGGCCGGTGACTTCCCCGCCGAATAACTCCAAGCGCCGTCCCGATAAGACCCGGCCAACCGATCCAGAAGGGCCTGTTTGTACATCGCGCAATCATCGTCCATGAAGGGATTAGGGATTAGGGACCAGGGTCTACGGGGATAACGATAGGTCTTGGACCGGATAAAGTCCGGCGCGGAACCGGTGTGAAGAATTCGATTTGCTCGCCGGGGGTGTGTATTCGACGCTGAAGCGTGGACGTTTGTTAGGCGGGCGGCTGCGCTTGCAGGTTGTCGCCCAGGAAGAACGGGAGAGGAGCGCTGGCGATGAGCGCCTGGCTGGACAAGATGCGGTTGTTCTGGCGGTCCGAGGAGGGCCCCACGGCGACGGAATACGCGATATTGATCGCGGTGATCTGCGTCGCTGTGATCGGAGCGTTGAGCAGCTTCGGCGTGCACATGGACGCCCTGTACACGAGCATTGCGGCGACGGTGCCTACGGGCGGCGGTTCGTGACAAAGTTGCGCGACGCCGTTTGCTCGCATGGGGTTTGTTTCGTAGGTTGAATTTGGCTTGCAGTGCGGCGCACGGAGGCCGCCGCGGGTGAGGGGGCGGAAAGCGATCCTACCGTTCATTTCCCGAACCAACAAGCCGTGGCGGCGCGTGCGGCGATGGAAGCGCGAGCGGCGTCCTTCAGATGTGTGAAAGACTCGTGCCCGGGGAGGTCCGAGTGAATTGAATGGAGGGGTCAGGCCCCTGGGGGCGCCTGAGTGACCTTCGACAAACATTTTGGGTCGCCCGAGGGCGGCCCGCTTCTGGAGAGGAGTCTACGTATGACGACTTTCGTGAATCGAGTGAAGAACTTTCTGCGGTCGGAAGACGGCCCGACGGCGACCGAGTACGCCGTTATGCTCGCCCTGATTATCATCGTCGCTCTGGGCGCGATTACCGGGTTGGGCACCACGGTCGACACGATCTTCACGAACGTGGATTCGAGCCTGCCGACGGGCAGCGGCTCGTAGTCTTCGATTCACCCGGGCCGGGGGCGGCGCCTTCCGCGATGGTCGGCACGCCCGTTTGATGCCCGGACGGAACGGACAGTGGGCCGGTGGGCGACGTGAACCGTCGTCCACCGGCCTGTTCCTTTCATCCGTCCTGTAGGTCCTCCGGCTCGCGAGATATCGTAAATTCATTCCGGAGTGCGCGGTCGTTGTTGATCGCGCGGCGGATCGATCTTGAGCCTAGGGAGCGGTTTCGATGGACCTTGCGTATTGGCAGACCACCTGCGCGATCGTGATCCCCGGCGCCCTGTTGGCCTCATGGATCGACTATTCGCAGCGTCGCGTGCCCAACTGGCTGAACGCGTCGCTCCTCGTCCTGGGCTTCATCGTCCAGGCGTTGTTCTTCGGATGGGCGGGACTGGGCACGGGGTTCGCGGGCATGCTCGCGGGTTTCGGTTTGCTGATCGTGCCGTGGCTGATGCACGGCATGGGAGCGGGCGACGTGAAGTTGATGGCCGCGATCGGCGTGTGGTTGGGCCCGTTGCTGACGCTCTATTCGTTTGCGTTGGGGGCCGTCATCGGAGGCGTGGCCGCGGTGGTCATGATCGTCTCCACGGGCCGGTTGCGAATGGCCTGCGCGAACATCGGATTGATCATGGCCAAGTGCTCGAATCCGCAAACTGTCTTCAGCGAGGCCGGATCGGCCAAGAGCTTCGGCGTGACCTCGCAGTTGCTTCCTTATGGAGTGCCGTTGACCGCCGGAACACTGGTTGTGCTGGCGGCGAAGACCTTGGGTTGGTGGGGGCTATAGAAGGTTGCGAAGCTCAAAGTGCCCAGTCGCAGCTTTGAACTTCGTTGGGAGTCGGAATCATGAAGCGTTGGAATGGCATACATCGGTTTGCGGCATCGCGGAGCGAGAAACGGCGCGGTGCGGCGGTCGTCGAATTCGCCGTGGTCCTGCCGCTGCTGCTGACGGTCCTGTTCGGAATCATCGAGTACGGATGGGTGTTCATGGTGCGTCAGACGTTGCAGACCGCGGCCCGCGAAGGGTGTCGCGTGGCGATTCTGCAAACGTCGGTGGAGCCGTACACTGCGGTGCTCAACCGCGTTTCGGAAGTGATGGGACCGACCGGACTCAGCTCGTACGAGGTGAGTCTGTCGCATGCCACGGTGGCTGACCCCGTCGAGGTCGTCACCGTGACGATCCCGTATGATGATGTCTCCCTCATGGGCGGGTTCTTCGGAACCCACGCCTACGATCTAGGCGGCAGTTGCAGCATGCGCAAAGAGGGGATGTAGTTTCTGCCGACGCCGGCAGCGGGCCGGCCTCTACGCGGCCAGGCTAAGCCACGGCCATTCCAGCACTGGAAGCCGCTCCGCACGGGGCGAAAAGGCCGGGCCCCCAACGCGGGGCAAATAATTTTCCATCTCAAGGTCGAACGTGGTCGAAAACCATCCGATAAACAGCCGTGATTGGGAAGATTGGGCGATAAGGCGGGAGCTTTCGGACCCCGCGCTTTGAGCGTCGGGAACGTCCCGCCAACGAATCGCGCAGGCAGCCTGTAGCACAGGGGACGAGTTATGAGTCGAAAAGCGATCATTCCGTTGGTGCTCGGTTTGGGCATCGGGCTCTTGGCGGTGAAGTTCATCGTGGAGTCGATCCAGAAAGCCCAGGCCTCCGGCGCGGCGCGACAAACCGTGACCGTCGTCTGGGCCAAGCAAGACATCGCTGCGCACGAGGAAATCGGCAAGGACATGGTCGAGACCGTGGACACGGCGGACAGCCTCTTTGCGCCAAAGAACGACCGGATCGAGAAGCTGGAGCAGGCGATCGGCCGTGTAGCCGCCAAGTCGATTTCCAAGAACGCACCGGTCTTGCTCTCCATGCTTGCTCCGGAAGGAACCAAGCCGGGTATGGTGGGGCGGATCCCGCCGGGCTTTCGCGCCGTCTCCGTGAAGATCGATGAGGTCGCGGCGGCGGGCTACCAGATCCAGCCCGGCGATTGGGTGGACGTCATCGTGGTGATGGATATTGATACCGCCAACAAGGGCAAGAAAGAGACCATCGCCGAGGTCATTCTGCAACACGTGCAAGTGGCGGCGATCGGTCACGGTACGAACCCCGATCAGGAGCCGTCCGGAACGAAGGTGAAGCCGGCCAAGTCGGCCACGCTTCTCGTGCCCGAGGCGGACGTTCCCAAGCTGCACCTGGCCGGGACCCGCGGGAAAATCGCCCTGGCCATGCGCGGCGAGGATGACACCGTGATCGGGGCGCCGGCGACAGCCCTTAGCGGCGAAATCATGAAAATGCTGGGCGTCGACGATGCCGCACCAAAGTCGACGGACGTTGCGCCGGTGGTGGCCAGCGCCCACCGCCCGGTTCAAGAGGACGTCGAGCCGCATCCGGTCCTCGTGTTCCACGGCACGACCCGAGGGAACCAGCCGATGCAGGTGGAGCGAATCACGTTCGAGGGTCCGAAGTCGCCGAAGATCATAGAGGTCGGGCAAGGCGCTCCGACCCGAGCGTCGGCGACGATGAGCACCGCCAAGTCGTCCGCTGCGCGTTCGAGTCGAGCGGCGAGCGGCGATTCACGGGAGCCCGCGGAACCGGATACGGGTGACGAGGGTACGTCTGACGACGGAGAGTAGTAGTACGTAAGGAGCTTTCGTCCATGCATTGCAAAGTCAAGCGAGCCGGCCTATCGATGGCTTTCGCGGAGAGCAGGCGTCCCAAGTCGGCGTCTTCTCGCCGGTTGATCTGTTCGCTCATCGCACTGGGTGGTTTCCTCTGCGCCGCTTCGCCGGCCCTCGGGCAGGCCAAGCCCGCGACAAAGGAGTTCCGCGCCCAGGTACTCGACGTTTCCACCAGCTCCCAGCGCATCACCGTGCCGGTGAATCGCAGCGTGACGGTGGAGACGACGGTCGAGACGACCCGCGCCGACGTGATCGCCAAGCACATTGCCGACGTGCAAGTCATCAGCCCCACCCGGATGCTGGTCACTGGTGAAAACTTCGGCAACACCAGCGTCGTGCTGACTGGCGGAGACGGCAAGCAATACGCTTTCGAGGTCGGCGTGGAGCTGGACCTGGAAGGCTACAACGCCGCCCTCAAGGGCATTGATCCGCAGAGCACGGCGAAGGCGACCTCCCTGGCGGGCAACATCGTGCTGGTCGGGACGGTGAGCAGCGCGGAGCGGGCTCGACGGATGATTGAGCTTGGGGAGCTCTTCCTGCCCGTGGGCACGGAAGGCCGACCCACGACGCGCGTGTCCAACCATCTCGAAGTGGGCGGCGAGCAACAAGTCCTCCTGCGCTGTGTGGTGGCCGAGGTGAGTCGGGCCGCGGCCCGCGAGTTGGGCGTGAATGGTTGGCTCGCCGGCGAGAACTTCCGTGACGGTTTCTTGGTCAACCAGTTGGGTGGCATTAACCCGATCAACATCGGCGCCGCCGCCGATTCGCTGGTCACGGAGAACTTGCCCTTCTTGACCGGCGAAGACGGGATTCCGATCGGGCAAAACCCCACGCTGTCGCTTGGCTTCCCACGGGCACAGATGCAACTGTTCATCAAAGCCATGGCGGACAATTCGCTGCTCAGCGTGCTCGCCGAGCCTTCCCTGACGGCCATCAGCGGCGAGACGGCGACCTTCCTCGCCGGCGGTGAATTCCCCATCCTCGTGCCGCAGGGCGACTTCCGCGTCACCGTCGAATTCCGCGAGTTCGGCGTGCGGATGAACTTCACGCCCGTGGTTCAGGGCCATCAACGCATACGACTGCGCGTCGCGCCGGAGGTATCCGAGCTGGACTTCTCCGCGGGCGTGCAGTTCCAGGGATTCATCGTGCCGGGCCTCACCGCGCGGTCCATGGAGACGACGGTCGAATTGGGCAGCGGTCAGACGATCGCCATCGCAGGCTTGCTCAACGAACAGGTCCGTGCGTTGGCCAGCCGCATCCCCGGCGTGGGCGACATTCCCGTGCTGGGCGCCCTATTCCGTTCCGTGAACTTCGAGCGCTCGATGAGCGAGCTGGTGATCCTGGTGACGCCGGAGATCGTCTCGCCGCTGGAGGCCCACCAGGAAGTGAAGCTGCCGCAGGACGGCCGCACGAACCCGACCGATTTCGAGTTGTACGCTCTCGGGCTGATCGACGGGCTGTGCGACGAGTCCTGCGCACAGGACTGCCGCCACAAGCGATGCAAAGGAAAACCATGTGACGCCGTCCTGGAATCCGAACCGGACGAGGTTTCGTTACACGGACCCTGGGGACACGAGGGGAAAGGGAACGTGCGCTAGGCCAACGCGCCTGGCGGTGCAGAGCTCGACAGCGAACTGCGAATAGCGAAGATCGCATGGCGGACTCCGTCATCCGATTTTCGCTATTCGTTTTTGCACTCGGACCATTGGCGCACGCACTTGATTCGTCCCATAAGACTGCTTTGAGCTGCGGCTCGGGCAACCGCATTTCGCTCCCGCTATAGACGATAGATGAACCAGGCTGCGCGTACGAACGGAGTTTTCCTGCTCACCGACCGCGGTCGGGGCCGGCGCGAGCCGACGACCTGGACCTCACCCACGATCGTTCCTTTGGAGCGGCGCGGAAGGACGCCTATTCGCGGCCAATGGGTCAAGACCTGAAGTTCATGATCCTCAGTGCGGACGAGCAGTTCACCGTCGGGGTGCGCGCCATGCTGCTCAAATTCGAGGGCGCCAAGATCGTCGCGGAGGTCGATGAGCCCGGCCTGCTCACCCAAGCCGTCGGGCAGTTCCGCGCCGACGTCCTCTTGGTGAACCTCGATCCTGCGCCGGAGAGCGTCCTGCCGATGCTCGGCGAAGTCGTTGCGGCGCACAAGGAACTCGCCGTCTTTGCGGCGTCGTCATCGAGCGACGGTCCGTTGATCCTTAAAGTGATGCGTTTGGGCGTTAAAGAGTTCCTACCCAAGCCCATTGAGGAACAGGCCCTGAACGAAGCGATTCAGCGCATCGCTAGCCACCGAGTCGAAAGCCCGGCGCAGGGGAAGCTCATTACCGTGATCGGCACATCCGGCGGCGTGGGAACCACGATGATCGCCACGAACCTCGCGGTCGAGCTGGCGGCGCTGGCGTCCGGGCAGGTCACGGTCGTCGATCTGGATTATCGTTTCGGGCAAGTGGCCACACTGCTCGATGTGGACCCGACCTACACGCTGGCGGATCTGTGCGGATCGCCCGAGCACCTGGAGGCGGCGGTCGTGACGCGAGCGTTGTTCAAGCACAGCACGGGCGTGCAAGTGCTGGGCCGTCCGAACGACTTCGTGCAATCGGAAAATCTTACCGCCGCCGCCTGCATGAGCGTGCTGTCCACGCTCATGCACATGAACGAATACGTCGTCGCCGATGGTCCCACACGACTCGACCTCGGCACCAAGTCCATTCTCGCCTTATCAGACGTGAACCTGCTTATCGTACAATTGCTGGTGCCGTGTGTCCGCAATGCGACGCGAATCCTCGAGAACATGCGGCAGAACGGCTACAACCTGGACCGCATGAAGCTGGTGTGCAACCGCGTGGGGCGGGAGTCCGCTCATCTGTCCGCTGCGCACGTCAGCGAGACCTTGGGGCTAGACGTATTCGCGACGATACCGGACGACTGGGCCGTCGTCAGCGGCGCCATCAACCTCGGCGAGCCGCTTCTCACGCACGGTCCGAAAACGAAGGTGCGGGCGTCGCTGCAGGAAATCGCCGTGCGCCTGCACAGGGGTGACGCCCATACCGATGATGATGATAAGGATCCTCGCAAGAAGGGCCTGATCGGTCGGATCTTCGCGCCCAGCGCGTAACCGCGCCGCGGGAAGGTCGACAGGGGCGCGTTCCGCCCGCGATCACGGGCGCTGGGCCGGCGAGAGGCCCTAACCTCGGAGTTTGCGAATGTTCGGAAAGAAGACCACGAGCAGCACGGTCGCGGCCCCTCCGCCGCCGGCGCCGCTCGCGCCGAGCACCAAACCCCCGGTCTCCGCGCTCAAGCCCACGGCGCCGGCGGCCAGGCCCAAGGTCTCGAAAGAAAAAGTCGAGCAGTTCAACGTCCTTAAGATGCGCTTGCACCGCAAGCTCATCGACCAGCTCGACCTGACGCGAATGGTCGGCGACGACGACTCGTTGCGCGAGCAGGTCAAGGAGTTGGTATCGCAGCTCGCAGACCAAGAGAACACGCTGCTCAATTATAACGAGCGCCAACGGATCATCAGCGAAGTGCTCGACGAGACGTTCGGACTGGGCCCCCTCGAGGTCCTGCTCGCGGACCCGTCGATCAGCGACATCCTGGTCAACGGGGCCAAGCAGGTCTACGTGGAGCGTCGCGGTCGGCTGGAGCGTACCGAAGTCGAGTTTCGCGACAACGCCCACCTGATGCACGTCATCGATAAGATCGTCAGCGCCGTCGGTCGCCGCTGCGATGAAACTTGCCCCCTCGTGGATGCCCGGCTGGCCGACGGAAGCCGTGTCAATGCGGTCATTCCGCCGCTGGCCATCGACGGGGCGAGCATGTCCATCCGTCGATTCGGCGCCGAGCCGCTCACCTGGGACGACTATGTCAACTTCAAGTCCGTCACGCCCGAAATGCGCGACTTCCTGAGCGCCTGCGTGAAGGCCCACCTGAACGTCTTGGTGGTGGGGGGTACGGGGTCCGGCAAGACCACACTGCTCAACAACCTCTCCACTTTTATTCCCGATACGGACCGGATCGTCACCATCGAGGACGCCGCCGAGCTGCAGCTCCGCCAGCCGCACGTGGTACGCTTGGAGACCCGCCCGGCCAACATCGAAGGTAAGGGCCGGATCACCATCCGTGAGCTTCTCATCAACAGCCTGCGTATGCGTCCCGACCGGATCGTGGTCGGAGAGTGCCGCGGTTCCGAAACCCTCGACATGCTCCAGGCCATGAACACCGGGCACGACGGGTCGCTCACCACCATCCACGCCAACAGCACGCGCGACGCCGTGGCCCGCGTCGAGACCATGGTGATGATGGCAGGCTTCGAGCTCCCCGTCCGGGCGATCCGCCAGCAGTTTGCCTCGGCGATCCACGTGGTCATCCAGGCTCAGCGACTCACCGGCGGACCGCGCAAAGTCATCAGCATCACCGAGGTTACGGGAATGGAAGGCGACATCATCACTATGCAGGACATCTTCGCCTTCGAGCAGACGGGCATCTCCGCGGCGGGAAAGGCCAAGGGCCAGTTCATCGCCACCGGTATTCGCCCGACCTTCCTCGAGCGTCTCAGGGCCGCTGGATGCGATGTGGATCCGGGCCTCTTCCAACGACAGGTGCTCTGCGTCGACGACGGAGAATGACCCTAGGACCCACAGGACCTATTGCATGACCGCCTTGATTGCACAACTAACGCTCGCCGCGACCGACGTGTGGATGTACGTCCTGCCCACGGTGGGGTGTATGTTGTTCGCCTATGGCATCTACGAGGTGCTCTCCGAGGGTAAGATCGCCCAGGCGAAGAAGATGACCGACCGCCTCCGCGGCGAGCGCGTGAAGCGCGAGAAGGCGGTCTCCACCATTGTCCGTCGCGGCGCGCTGGGCCAGACCGGTTCGTTGGCCGACACGCTGATCGGGAAGTTCAAGTTCATCCCCAAACTACAAGTTTTGCTGGACCAGGCGGACGTGAACTGGTCCGCCTCCCAGATGATGCTGAATCTCACCGGAGCGGCGCTGCTGACCACGTTGATCTTGTGGGCCGTGCAGGTGAACGCCTTTGCGTCCATGGCGTGCGGTGGGGCGGTCGTCATCCTGCCGATCCTGTGGATCAACGTTCGCCGCAGGCGGCGTATGACCAAATTGACCCAACAGTTGCCCGACGTGTTCGAGATGATGAGCCAGGCGCTCCGCGCGGGGCACTCCCTCGCCGGCGCCATTCAACTGGTGTACGAGCAGATGCCCCCGCCCATCGCCACCGAGTTCGCCCAGGTCTATCACGAGCAGAACCTCGGCGTAAAGGTCGAGGAGGCGCTGCACTCGATGGCCGACCGCGTTGACTCGTTGGACGTGCGCTTCTTCGTCACCGCGGTGATGATCCAACGCCAGACGGGCGGCGACCTCGCCGAGGTGCTGGACAACATCAGCGGGGTCATTCGTGAACGGATCGAGCTGGCCGGGCTGGTGCGCGGCCTGACCGCCGAGGGGCGCCTGTCGGGTTGGGTGCTCTTCGCCCTGCCCGCGATCGTCTTCGTCGCCTCGATGTACTTGAATCCGACGTACGCCCGCGTGCTGCTGGAAGACCCCCGCGGGCAGGTCATGCTCATGCTCGCCTTGGGCATGCAGTTGATGGGAATCGCGATGATCCGCTGGATCGTGAATATCAAGGTATAGGGGATAGGGACTGGGGATGAGTTAATGACCTCCCTCATCCTGAGGTAAAGCGAATGCACTTGAACATCTACATACTCGCGGCCATGCTCGTGGCCGGCCTGGCGCTCGTCGTGTATGCGTTCTGGCCCAAGCCCCCCGATGAGGACCAAGCCATCCACCGGCGCATGGTCGGGAAGCGCGGCTTGGCCCACATGCGCGAGCTTCGCAAGCAGGCCAAGGAGTCCGTGGCCAAACGCGTGCTCGACACGGTCGCTCCCATTGCTATTCGCCCGTCCATCAAGAACGATGCCGAGCAGATGTCCAAGCTCCGCGTCAAGCTGTCCAATGCCGGGCTGCGCGGCGAGAACGCGCCCACGACATTTCTTGCCAGCAAGACGGTGATGGCCGTCCTGCTGGGGATCGTCGCCGCCGGATATGTCTGGACGAAGGGAAGCGCAATCGAGAACGCCATCGGGATCGTCATGATCGGCGCTGGGCTGGGGTTCCTCCTGCCCAACCTCTGGTTGAGTTCCGCCGTGTCCAAGCGCAACGTGAAGATCCGCAACGGCCTGCCCGACACCCTGGACATGCTGGTCATTTCCGTGGAGTCGGGCCTGGGTCTGGATGCGGCGTTTCAGCGCGTGGGCGAGGAAATGAAGAAGGTCCACCCCTCCCTGTCCGAGGAATTGCAGATCGTGACCATGGAGGGCCAAATGGGCATCCCCCGCGCCGAGGCCCTGGGCAATCTCAGCACACGCACCGGCTTGGATGAAGTTCGTTCGCTGGTGGCGATCATCAATCAGGCGGAGCGGTTCGGTACGAGCATCGCCAAGGCCCTTCGCAATCAGTCCGATGCCCTGCGCGTCAAGCGTCGCCAGGCCGCAGAGGAACGCGCCCAGAAGACGACCGTCAAGCTCATGGCCCCGCTCATTCTGTTCATCTTCCCTGCGATTCTGGTGGTCTTGGCCGGTCCGGCGGCGCTCAAGATGATCGAGGCCCTGGGCAACACGCCGGGCCTCCTGTAACGGCTCGCCGGCCGACAACGCTCCCGCCGCCCCGTTAAGGTTCCTTTGAGTGTCGAGCCTGGGGGACGACGACGCTCCCTCCTCGGTCGCGTCGTCTCTCTCATGCTCCCTCCCTTCTTTTCCCCTTCGAGGTTGACCCCGAGTCCGGGAGAGGCTCTGATGCGCTTAGGGGGCTGGGGAGGCATAAACCTATGCAAGACCGAGGGTTACGTCGCACCTTTCACGGTTTCGCGGATTACCATCTCACCCCCCCAAGGAATTGTCGATTGGCGATTTTCGATTGATCCGAGAGCCCCGAGCGCAAGCGAGCGGGTTGTTCGGGGTTCACGGATGAACCGGTCCCCGCCGAGGGTTAGGGGTTCGTGTTTCCTGGGCTCTCTGCAAGCCATCCCCACCCTTCCCGCAGCAGGTGCGGCACCCCTACACCTCCCCGAAAACCGACAACCTCGACACTTTTTCAATACAGCATAAGCTGTCAACCACAAGGATGTTGCCAGGAGGAAACTCAGGGTAGCAGAAAGCACGAGGAATTCCTTCGCTCGTTCTTGGTCTGCGTGGCATGGTTCAATTCTCTAGGTTTATGCTTTGGCTCTGGGCAGTAGGTTTTTACGAAAACCGCGAAAAGGGAAACCCAAACCCCTTATGGTTACAGAGGTTACGTTTCCCCGGTTCCCTTCCCGCAGGAAAGCCTATCCGAGGCCGTAGTCACACCCACCCCGGTCGCTTGCGCTCGCGGCTCGGATCAGACGTCAATCGACAATCGACAATTCGCCGGGGTAGATAGGTCGCTGGTGAAACCGGGAGTAGGGACGCGTAACCCCTTGTGAAAACGGGGGTTGGGTTTCCCTGAGTCGCTTCACGAGGCGGAGCCTCCTCCAAGACAAGCCACGAAGCCACGAAGCGACGAAGCCACGAAGGCACGGTAGACCCCCGCCGGTCGCTGCGCTCTCGGCTCGGAAAAACAGCACTGTAGGTCACACCAACACCGGTCGCTGGCGCTCCCGGCTCGGATCGCGTTGCCGTCTTTTCCGAGCCCCGAGCGCCAGCGAGTGGGGTACGTGCGGATTACGCGACCAAGGCTTCTGCCAACACCGGTCGCTGGCGCTCCCGGCTCGGAAAAAGGGGTGATCGCTTCTCTGGCAGAATCGAGCGAGCGCCCTGCGCGTTATTGGGGTATGAAGACGCAAGGGACATGGTTCGCGGCGGACGCCGTCCAGAACGCGATCGTCGAGGAGTTCAAGCGGCACACCGACGCCCCGGATGAATTCCTGCGCGGGGCGGCAATGTCCATCGTGGCGACGGCGCTGGGCAAGCGGGTCCGCACCACCTTCGCCGGGCGGGAGCTGACTCCGTGCCTGTGGTTATGCCTGGTGGGTCGCAGCACGCGGCTGCGGAAGACCACGACGCTGGAACTCGCCCGGCGGCTGTTCCGCACCGCTCTGCCCAATAGCCAAGTCATCCAGCTTCCCTCCTCGTGCTCGTTCGAGGGTTTGATCGACGCGATGGCCTCCACCGTGCCGCAGGCCCAGCAGATCGGCGTGAACCGCGTGGCCACCGGCTGGTGGGTGGTCAACGAGTTCGGGGCCATGCTCGGCAACCTCAAGAAGAAATACAACGAGTCGATGATGGAGACGCTGACGGATATTTTCGACGTGCCGCTGTCCGTCACCCGCGTGACCCGCTCGACGGGCGAGATCACCCTGCCGGAGCCGTGCGTCAACATCCTCACGGCCACCACCGTCGATTGGCTGACGCGACTGCTCGACGAATCCGACGTGGCCAGCGGCTTCCTGCCGCGATGGTGCTTCATCCCCGCCACGCACAAGAGCCGCGAGATCGCCTTCCCCGGCGAGCGATTGAGTTTCCCCGAATCCATCCTGGAAGCACTGCGGCGAATCGGAAGCCTCGAAGGACTGATTGGGCTTTGCCCGCAGGCCCTGGACCATTACGTGCACTGGTCACGCGAGTTCGAGTCCCGCAAGCGCCCGGTGGCCGGGACCGTGGGGCAAGAAGCCTTCATCGGTCGGCTGCTGCCCGTGGTGCTCAAACTGAGCGTGGGCAGCGCCGTGGGCGCCGGGCGAGCCGAAGTCGCGCTCGCTGATCTGGAGGCGGCGATTGTCTTTGCGGAATGGAGCGACGGGGTCGTGCAGCGTCTGCTCGATGAGGAGCTGGCCTTCACCCGCACGGAAAAGAAACGCAACAAGGTCGTGCAGGTGCTGCGGACCCACGGCACACACATCCAACGTTCGGAGCTGATGCGGGCGAGCAAACTGAGCATGCGCGAGTTCGACACCGTGCTCGACACCCTGATCGCCACCGGCGTGGTCTGCGAAACGGCGGGAGCGAACCGGAGCCGGGTGTACCGGCTGAGGAAGAACGACTCATGAGCGTCTGCGTCCTGGACATCGAGACGAACGGGCTGGAAGGCGATCGAGCGCAGCTGCTGCTGGCTACGGTCTATGACCCGGCGACGGGTAAGTATTTCTGTTTTCGCACCTGGGACCGCTCGCACCGGCGAACGACCACGTTGGAGCGACGCGCGCTCGCCGGATTGTTCCGCAGACTGACCCGCTATGACCTCGTGGTGACCTACTATGGAACGCGTTTTGATCTGCCCTTTCTGCGGACCCGCAGTCTGTATTACGGTCGCAGGACGCCCAAGCTCTCGGCCCACGTGGACCTGTATTACATCGTGCGCTGGCAACTGCGACTGTCCAGCAATTCACTCGCCAATGTGACACGCCTGGCGCGAATGAAAGAAACCAAGCTGCGGCTGCCGCGAGAAGTCCTGGATCAGTCGCCCTTTATTCGCCCTGTTGTGCAGCGAGCTTTGCAGCGACGCTGTGTGAGTGATACGCGGCTCACGTGGCAGTTGGCGACTTCATTGGTGCGTGTGCTCAACTCCGACGGCAGAGCTTTCCAGGCCCTGCGAAAGGCGGTGCGTGAAACGGGGACGCGTAAGTCCAGGAAAATGAAGAGGTTATGTGTCCCTGGTTCGCATTCTTCATCCAAGCCTCTCCCAAGGACGGCGGGTGCGTGATGGAACAGGACACGAGCAGAGCGACATTCAAACGGCTGTACGCTCTGGGCTACAACCCGATCCCGCTGTCGGCGGGGAAGACGCCCGCCTGCCGCTGGTCCGACTTCCACAACCGCCGCCCGACGACGGACGAGGTCGCGGCGTTCACCGGGATGAAGATGGACGGCATCGGCGTGGTCTGCGGCGGACCGACGGAACTGATGGTCCTGGACATTGACGACGTGCAGATGGTGGAGTTGGTGAAACCGCTGCTGCCCACCGAGACACTTCGTCAAACCGCCTGGTACAAGACGACGCGTGGATTTCACTTGTGGTTCCGCCGGTCGCCGCGCCTGCCCGCCACGCTGGGCAAGCTCCGCCGCGAGCGCGTGGAGCTGCTGGGCTTCAAGCACTTCGCCAAGTGCCCGCCGCGAGAATCGTCGGCGACCTTCGGCGGCGGTGGCTTGAAGGCGGTCCATCGTCTGCCCGAGGTGCCCGAGAAACTGCTGCACTGGTTTTGCGGGGAGACGACCCTCGACAGTAATCGCGAACGGTCGTCGAGTGTGGCTCACTTCTTTCTGCGTGAGGGTCGCGAGCCGATCCCCGAAGGCGAGAGGAACGAGACGCTCTTCCGCGCCGCGTGTTATCTGCTTCGCTGGCGTACGCACGAGACCTATGAGGAGTTGTGCATGCGTCTGGTGAACATCGCCGTGGAGGTGGACGGGCTCCCGCGTGAGGAGGCCCTGCAATGTGTGGACAACGCCTATGTGACGGTTCGTCCGGCGAAGCCCGGTTGGCAGTACGAGCCGTGGGGTGGTTTACATGGAGATCGTGTTTCCGATGTTGCATGAATCATTGAGCAGCAAGCCGTTGCCGGCGGCCCAGGCGTGGGTGCCTCCGGTCGTGCAGTCCGCGGTGCCGGTGGCCGAGGCATGTATTAGTGACGGGCGAGGGGACCTGCGAAAACTCCTCCAGGCCGCGGCGGTGCTGGCCACCGCTCAGCTGATCGCCAAACTCGCCACCACCAACCCGGCCCCGGAGGTCTTACTACAAATCGTTGAAGCGATTTGCTCCCTATCCACAGAGCCGTCGCTCGTGGGGACCGGCGGAGCGGACCATGTGAGGCCTCGCGACACGGCGTCCTTCCGGCAGGCCATCCTCGACGTCTACGGCCTGAATTGGCAGCCAGGAGGATTGGAAAACCAGCCGCCAAGCCTTGAATCCTAGAACCCGGTGCAACGGGCATTTTATGGGACAGACTCTTACCCTCCGTGCTTCCAAAGCCTCGTCCCAACCCAGCCGATAACTCAGGCGGCAGACCGGAAACGAGAGATGCGTTCGGCGAACGGTCGTCGTCCCCGTTTTCTGGTCTCTAGTTTCTTGAATCTAGTTCTAGTTGAGGACCGCCCATGAAGTTACGTACAGGAATGGCCGCGGGGCTCGTGTGGTCCGTCGTCGGCATGAGCGCCGCGACGTTGAGTTCCTTCTCCGGTTGTCGCGCCCAGTATGACGGCGGCGGAGGAGGAGGCACGAGCACGAGTGATTTTCTGAGCACCGGCGCCACGCTGAGCTTCTTCCGCGCCCTGCAGGTCGATCCGCGCAGCGAGGACTCGGCCGGGCCGCAATTCGTCGTCGCTGATGACTTGGACAGCGACGGCCTGATGGACTTGGTTTCCGCGTGGAACCAGTCGCAGCCCGTGCAGCTTCACCTCCAGCGCCGCAGCGTCACGGGCGCCATCAGCTTCGAGACCGTCACGCTTGCCGGCAACATCCCCGTGGTGCGCGTCGCCGGGCTGAGCGTCGCGGACTTCGATCTGGATGGAGCTCCCGACGTGGTCGTGCTCATCAAGCAATCAGGCCTGGCCGACGCCACCTGCCTGGAGTCGGAGTCGCCGGAAGAAGGCGGCTACGCGGGCATCATCATCGTGTACCTCGCCCCGCTCGACGCGGCGGAGACGAACCAGGCCCTCGCCTGGCAAGAAACGCCGATCGGCGGCTCGCTGCTCAGCGGTTTACCCAAGACCTTCCCCGGCCCGCCGGAAGAAGAAGGCTACACGAGCATGACCGTGGGGGACCTGGACATGGACGGGGGCATGGACATCGTGGCCGCCTGGATCGGCGCATGCGGCGATCCGCCGGACGTCCTTGTCTTCACCAACGGGGGTCCCAGCGCCGTACGCGACGGAAGCTGGTCCGTTGCCGCCATGGCCGATCCCTTTCCCAAGGGCCCGCTGCTCCAGGACGAGGACGGCCTTGACCCCATCCGCATCAAGGACGTGGCACTGGGCGACGTGGACGGCGACAGCGATCTCGACGTGATCGCGACCTTCCCCGACGCGGGCAGCCTCAACATCCGCTGGTATCGCAATCCGGTCGTTGACGTCCCCAGCGATTATCACATTTCCACGTCGGAGTGGCAGACGGGCGTCGTCGGACAGATTTCGCCCAAGGCCGAGTTCGAGGACTTGGGCGGTGCGGACATCGTTCGCGTCGGCGACCTGGATCGCGACGGCCGGCTCGATGTCGTGGTGCGCTCCACCGGCGGGCGCGTGATCCAGTGGCTCAAGGGGCCGGGCGTGGAAGCCACGACCGCGCCGCTTCCCAACATTCCCTGGCGGGTCTTCACCGTGGGCGAATTCCGCGAGCGAACCCCAGAGGCGCTGGCCGTGGGCGACCTGAATGCCGACGGTCAGCTTGAGGTGATCTGCTCGGCTACCGGCGGTGTGGTCTACTTCGACGCTCGAAGCGGCGCCAACCCCTTCGATCAATGGGACGAGAACCTCATTATCGATGATCTGCCCAGCAGCGCGTCGGACAACGACAGCCCGTCCACGACCGATCCCAACGTGCCGTCCACCGCGGTGGCGGGGACGACCTTTATCAACTCGATCCTTGTCGTCGATCTCGATGGCGACGGCGACAACGACCTCATCGCCACCCTCGACCGCTCCGGTCTCAGCGGCCTGTCCAACGACGCACTGGTCTGGTTCCGCAACACGCGATGACGGAGTTGGCAACCTCGCGTGAGACAAACGCGCTCGTTGACCCATTGTCCCATGCGCGTACACTGCGAGCGTGGTTTCACGTCCCGCAGTGATGCTCCTGCTCAGTGCGCTTTCCACCGCGTCCGATGAAGCCGCGCAGCGCCCTCGCGTCCGAGACCTCGGAATAGCCATCGGCGTCCTCCCGCCCGGCCCGCTCAATGCGATCACCGATGTCGCCGGCGTTCGCGTGGGACATCGTACGCTCGTCGAGGGCGATAGCATCCGCACGGGCGTGACCGCGGTGCTGCCGCATCCTGGGAACGTGTTCAAGTCGAAAGTCCCCGTGGCGATCGTGGTCGGCAACGGGTTCGGCAAGCTCGTCGGCTCGACCCAGGTCGAGGAACTGGGCGCGATCGAAACCCCGATTCTCCTCACCAATACGCTGTCCGTCTTTGCCGTCGCCGATGCACTCGCCAGTCACTTGTTGGCCCTTGCGGAGAATGCACAGGTCCGTTCGATCAACCCCGTCGTGGCCGAGACCAACGACGGCTATCTCAACGACATCCGCGCCATGCGTGTGCGGAGGGAGGACGTAGTCGCGGCCGTGACCGACGCCCGCGATGGACCGGTGCCCGAAGGGTCCGTGGGCGCTGGTACCGGGACGCGCTGCTTCGGTTTCAAGGGCGGGATCGGGACGTCGTCGCGACGCCTGCCGGCGAAGCTGAACGGCCATACCGTGGGAGTGCTGGTACAGACGAACTTCGCCGGTATTCTTACCGTGAACGGCGCTCCTCTCGGCAAGGAGCTCGGCGGATATTTCCTTCAGGAAGTCGTCGAGGATCGCCGGGACCAAGGCGGCTCGTGCATCATCGTGGTGGCTACCGACGCCCCTCTCGACGCGCGGCAGTTGAGACGCCTGGCCGCGCGAGCACTGCTCGGCCTGGCGGGCGTTGGCTCGTCCATGACCCACGGCAGCGGGGATTACGCGATCGCCTTCTCGACGGCGGAATCGGTACGCGTCACGGATGGCGATGGACAGACCACGCGAACGGTTACTCTCCTGCGCGACGAGGCCCTCTCGCCATTGTTCCAGGCGGCGCGAGAGGCGACGGAGGAGGCGGTTTTGAACAGTCTGCTCCGCGCAACGACGGTGACCGGCTTTCAAGGCCGCACTGCCGAAGCCGTCCCCGTCGATCGCTTCATCGAACTGTGTCGGCGCTACGGAGTCATTCGGCCGTGACGAGATCAACCGTGCTGCGCCTCACGCCGTTTCTGTTATTCGCTGCCTGCGCGTCGGCACAGGATGCCGCTGCGCTGCCTGCAAACTCGGAGCCTGTGTCGATGACCGCCAAGGCATTGGAGCTGCATTCTTCGGCCCTCGTGATTGACGGACACAACGATTTGCCCTGGAAGATCCGCGAGAAAGGGCGGTCGTCGTTTGATGTTCTAGACATTGCCCAGCCTCAAGCCGAGCTGCACACCGACATCCCGCGCCTTCGGCTGGGCGGTGTAGGCGCGCAATTCTGGTCTGCCTGGGTCCCGCCGGAGTTGGACAAGAAGGGCGGGGCGACCCGAACAGCGCTGGAGCAGATCGACGTTATTCACCGTATGGTCCGGCGGTATCCGGAAGTCTTCGAGTTTGCATACACCGCGGACGACGTGACGCGCATCCGTCGCGCGGGCCGGATCGCTTCGCTCATCGGCGTAGAGGGCGGACACACGATCGAGAACTCACTCGGCGTGCTGCGTATGTTCCACGCTTTGGGGGTGCGCTACCTGACGCTCACTCACACGGACACTATCGACTGGGCCGATTCGGCCACCGACGAGCCGCGGCACGGAGGCCTCACCGAGTTCGGCGAGAGCGTGGTTCGGGAAATGAACCGTCTGGGTATGCTTGTGGACATCTCGCACGTGTCGGTGGAGACCATGTACGACGTGCTGCGGGTCAGCCGGGCGCCGGTCATCGCTTCCCACTCATCCGCCCACGCCCTGGCCGCGCACCCGCGGAACGTCCCCGACGACGTGCTTCGCCTGGTCGCGAAAAACGGCGGTGTGATCATGGTCAATTTCTACTCGGGCTTTGTCGAGCCGCAAGCCACCCAGGTTGCCCTGAACATGTTCCACGCCTTTCGAAAGCTGCGCGCCGAGCAACGCCCCGAGGCCGAGATGACCTCCGCGATTCAGAAGTGGCAACGCGAGAACCCCATGCCTCGCGGCACGGTCCGCACCGTCGCGGACCACGTGGATCACATCGTGAAAGTCGCCGGCGTCGATCACGTCGGACTGGGCTCGGATTTCGACGGAATCACAGTCACGCCCGTCCAACTCGAGGACGTATCCTGCTTCCCTAATCTTACTCAGGAATTGCTCACCCGCGGATACCGTGAGCAGGACGTTCGCAAGATCCTGGGCGAGAATGTCTTGCGAGCCCTGCGCGGGGCTGAGCAAGTGGCCCGCGAGACACGCGGCACTGAAGAATAGGGCTATGTCCAAGCAACTGCACATTCATATCACCAACGACCCGATGTACATGGAGAATGGGTACACGGTTTATCTGCGCGACGGCGGGGCGTGCTGGATCATCGATCCCGGTCTTCCCCCGCAGGCCCAGCAAATTGTCCGCCACGTGCGCGAGCACAAGCTGACGCCGGCGACCATCGTCCTGACCCACGCCCACCCGGACCACATCGCGGGCATCGACGAAGTCCGCGAACAACTGGGCCGGCTGCCCGTCTATTTGGCGAAGGAAGAATGGGCGGCGCTCACCGACGCCCGGGTGAATCTCTCCGCATTCATGGGGCAGCCTGTTGTGGCACATGTGAGTGACCCCATCGATTTGCCGGTCGGGGGCAGTCTGGAACTGGACGGCACGCAGTGGCAGGTTCTCGACGTTTGCGGCCATTCCCCTGGCGGACGGGCGCTCTATTGCGATGAATTGGGAATTGCCTTCGTCGGCGATGCGCTCTTCGCGGGCAGCGTGGGACGAGTCGATTTCCCCAACAGTGACGGTCGCCGATTGATGCGCAACATCCGCCAGAACCTCATGAGCCTTCCCGATCACACACGGGTGTTGTCGGGACATGGGCCGGAAACGACGATTGGTCACGAGCGGCGGACCAATCCCTTCGTCCTGGGCGGTCTATAGTCGCCGTCGCTCGACGGACGATGCGCGGTCCCGACATGATACGACGATCCGCCAGTCGATCGAAGATTTCCGCGAGCTCGCTCGCCCGCCTGCTCCGATCCAACATGTGCAGTCCGCTCCAGGGGTTGTCGACGACCGGCCAGTGGCCGGTCACGCCGTGAACTATGGCGTTGGCAATGGCGCGGTCGTCTTGTGGATCACAGACGATCGTCTCCGCGCGAGCCGCCTGTAGCAGGTCCACGGCCGGACTGCCGGCGGGTACGGCGGCCACGATCGGCTTCTTGGCGCCCAGATACTCGAACAGTTTGTTGGGTACTTGCAAATGGCTGCCCGGTCCGCCGGCGCCGATGAGGATTAGGGCGTCACTGCCGAGCATGTAGGACAAGGTCTCTTGGTGACTTGCCGGCGGCGCCACAGTGAACCACCGTTCCACGCCGTAGTTCCCGATCAACTGCTGTATTGGTTCGTCTTGGTAGTGGGTGGGGCCAAGGAGAATGACTCGCAGCTTGCCGGCCACGTCCGGGGCCGTGCGGGCGATGTGTCGTACGGCGGCTAACAGAGGATGCGGTCGGCGAGGTCCATAGAACTGTCCGCAGTGCAGGAACACAAAATCTCCGGGTGAACCTCGGCGCGTCGGGCGCGTGCTTTGCAGCAGATCGATGTCGATTCCGTTAGCAATGGCCGTACACTTGTGTGCGAGGTTCGGCAGACGTTCCGTCACGCATTCTCGCAGTGTGTCCGTGTTGCAGATGATCTTCTTCGCTCTGTGCAGCACGCACGACTCCAACGTCCGATCCAGCCGCGCGAGGCTGCGAAACCCCAGATCGCGGTAGGGGTTGTCCACCCACGGATCGCGAAAGTCGGCGACCCAGGGAATCCGCGTCACATGACTGAGGACGAGGGCGACGAGGTGCGCGCTCATGTACGGCGACGTGGAATAGAGGATATCCGGCCTGCGCCGGGCAATCTCCTGCAGCCCTGCGACGATCGTCGGGGCGATCCATGTGCTGCGGGAGTCCGGAGTTTTCAGCAGCCGGGTGACCCACTCCTTCATCGGGTTCAGCGCCGACGGAGCGGAAGTTGGCGACTCTCGCGTTAGGGTCGGCGAGGACGGACCCTGCGGCCGGTGAATCGCTCGCCGCATCGCCGCCAGCGGATCGAGCCACGCCGTGCGCACCACCCGCGTCGGTTCGGGGACATGGGCCAGGAGGTTTTCGTCGATCGGCTCCCCCTCCAATGGCCCGGAGGTGACGGTGGCGTCCCAGCCCAGTCGGTGTAGATGCCGAACAAACGCGCTCGTGCGGTGTGTGCCGCTGCGGTTGACCGGCGGAAAGGAGTACGCAACGCACAACCAATGCCGGCGATCCGTGGTCATGCGATGAGTCTCACTCGGTTGCCAGATACGCTCGCATGGCAAGGGCCAGTTGCCCGCCGCTGCGCCAGCGCTGCCACGAACCGACCAAGTACCCGGCCAGGTTGGAGAAGAGCACGATCCACATGACCCACAGCGTGATCGGGTAGGAAGTGAGCCGCCGCGTTCGCCCAGCGATGCGAGCCGCCTTGGCGTGGAAGGTCCAGACATAGAAATACACGACTAGGAAGACGAGCAGCGGCAGGACCCAAGCAGTTGCAATGGTCAGCAGCGCGGTCGCGGACACCGCAGCGAGGTTCCGCAGATTGTATGCGAAGTCGGCCGCGCCGATCTGCGTGTGTCCGCGCCCCGTGCCGTAAAGGTAGAACTGCTTGGCCAATGCGCGGGAAGTGGACCGCGGTCGCCAGTGCACAACCGCGTCCTGCGCGAGTCGCCAGTTAGCATGGAGCTGACGCATCTTGTGATCGAAAAGCGTGTCCTCGGAGTAGAGCAACCACTGCGGCCAGCCGCCGGCGCGCCGCCAAAGGTCCTTGCGATAGGCCATCGACCGGCCTGAAGGGTTGAAAGTCCCCTCGCACACGGGATCGAGCTGCCCGCGCATCGTCGCCAGCCCGACGACTTCCTCGAACAACGTTCGTGAATCCACGTGGTAAAAGCCGCCCACGAAATCCGTCGCCGGGTCCGCCTCAAAGGGGGCGATGAGCTTCTCCAGCCAATCGGCGGCGGCACAGCAACCGGAGTCCGTCGTGGCCACGATGCCGGATCGCGCTGCCTGCGTGCCCAGGTTGCGGCCCGCGGCAATGTTCGCGCCGGGCGCGCGAAGGACCCGCAGGTTCCGGCGGGTCTGAGCCAACCCTTCCAGCGAGGGCCACGTTCCGTCTGACGATCCGCCGTCGACCACGATGATCTCGTCGGGCAAACGGGTTTGCCGCGCCAGAGAGTCGAGCGCCAATTGCACGCCGCTCGCGTCGTTCTTCACGGTGATGACGACGCTGACGGTCGGCTTGGATGCGCGTGCGTGCGTACCCTCTGCTTCGGTGTGTTCCACGATGTTTCTATCGGACGACGGGGTCAGCGAATCGAGGCGGGACGTGGATCAGCCGCGCAGGGCGGCGAGGCGCTCTTCGATGAGCCTGCCCACGAGGCTGGGATCGGCCTTGCCCCCGGAGACCTTCATGACCTGCCCGCGGAGGAAGCCCGTGGCGGCCTGCATTTTCTTTGGGTTTTGGAGGGCGTCGCGGACGGCCTGCTCATTGGCGCGGAAGGCCTCTTCGACCCATCGCGCCGTCGCGTCGCTGTCCCGCACCTGAATCAGTCCCAGCTCCTCGGCGAGGCGCTGCGGCGGCTCAGGCCGCGCGAGCATCGTTTCCGCAAGGCTGCTGGCGGCCGTGCGGCTGACCGTGCCCTCGGCGACGAGCTTGGCCAGACCGGCCATGCGCTGCTCGTCCACGGCGAGGTCCGTGACCGCCACGCCGCGGTCGTTGGCCAGCTTCAGCCAGGCGTTCACGAACTGCTTTGCGGCGACTTCGACGGGAGCGCCCGCGGCGACGACGCGCTCGAACAGCTCCGCCGTGGGGCGGTGCTCCACGATGGTCTCGGCGTCCTTGGGCGCCAGGCCGTACTGTTCGATGAGTCGCCGGCGACGCCCCACCGGCAACTCCGGTAGGGCCGCGCGAATCTCCGCGAGCAAACCATCGGTCACGTCGACCGGCGCTAAGTCGGGGTCGGGAAAATAGCGGTAGTCATGGGCCGCTTCCTTACCGCGCTGGAAGTCGGTGACCCCACGGTCCGCGTCCCATCCGCGGTTCTCATTGGGCCGCTTGCCGAGTTGATAGTCGTGGTCTTCCTGCCACGCGGCCACCTGACGGGAGACCTCGTATTCGATCGCCTGCCGCACGGAGCGGAAGCTGTTGAGGTTCTTCACCTCGACGATGGGCGTTCGATATTCGCGCCCGTCCTCCTCGATGACCACGTTCACGTTGGGCTCGAAGCGCATCTGACCCTTCTGCATGTTCGCCTCGCTCACCCCCAGGTGTACGACGAGGCGCTGCAGCTCCGTGCAGAAGACGTAGGCCTCCTCCGCCGAGGTCAGGTCCGGCTCGGTGACGATCTCCAGCAGGGGCGTCCCGGCGCGGTTGAGGTCCACCAGCGTACAGTCGCCCACGTCATGGAAGTTCTTGCCCGCGTCCTCCTCCAGATGCGCCCGGCGAATGCGAACGCGATGAGCGCCCTCCGGTGAGTCGATCTCAAAGAGCCCATCCGCCGCGATGGGGAGGTCGTACTGGCTGATCTGGTAGTTCTTGGGCAGGTCCGGGTAGTAATAGCTCTTGCGGTCCCACTTGGTTCGCGCCGCGATGCGGCAGTGGAGGGCCTGTCCGGTCGCCACCGCGAAGCGAAAGGCCTTTTCGTTGATGACCGGGAGGGCCCCGGGCTGCCCCAGGCAGACCTCGCACACGCAGGAGTTGGGCGCGGCGTCCCGTCTGACCGCGCATCCGCAGAACATCTTCGTGCGCGTGGCCAGCTGCACATGGACCTCCATTCCGATGATCGGCCGCACGTGCATGGGCGTATCCTGGTGTTGCTCGCCGGCGGATGATAAGCCGATCCGCGCTGCCGTGCTACCGCGCGAAGGTGTCGCGCCGGGATTACCAGCACGGGCCGGGGCACAAGGTGGCCCGGTAGTTGGAGCCTTTGAAGGCGTCCACCGTTCCGGCAATGTCGATGGCGTCGATGACTTTGTTGGGCACGCAGCCGAACAGGTCGAGCGTGTAGAGGGGGAAGGAGTTGGGCAGGCCCTTGAAGCCGTTGACGATTGAAGCGATGTCCAGGGCGTCGATGATTCCCTCCGGCGGACCAGGCTCGGGTGTCCATCCGCCCACGTCGCCGAACTTGGGGGTGGCCACGGAAACGGGCGAAGTGAGCACCGGAGCGCCGGGCAGACCGCAGTCCGCCTGCACGTGGTATTGCACCTCCGGGGCGATGTCCATGCCGCTGGCGTAAACCGTCCCGCCCCATTGCGGCGGCGTCTTCAGAGCGGCGGTGCCCGGGTCGTTCACCAGATAGGCGATGTTGTAGGGGCCGGTCGGCGCGGCCAGGTATTTTGCAACCCCTAGCGCGCACACCGGCGTGATCAGGATTCGCGTGGGAACGGCTGAGCCGCCGGGCTGCGGAGTGATGGCAAGATAGCGTGAGCCGGGCACGGTTACGATCGGCGCCGCGCAGCCGCAACCGTCCGCGGCCTCGTCGCAGGACGACGCGGCGGAGCAGGGGTTGCCTGCGCCGGCGCAGCCGAGCTGCGCATCGCAGATTTGCGGTCCGTTGCAGAACACGCCGTCGTCCGCGCACGCGGAATCATCGGGCGTGAAGACGCATCGTCCGGCGGCGTTGCAGGTGTCCAGCGTGCAATCGACTCCGTCGTCGCAGTGCGCGTGGTTCAGGCAGTCCGCCGGGAAATTGAGCTGCGCATAGCGTCCGATGTCGGCTGCGCCCTGATTACTGCCGCCGTTGAAGAGCCAGCCACCCATTGGCGTGCCGGGGAAGCCCATTCGCGTCCGGTGCAAGAAGCGAGAAGGTGTGTAGACGGCCGCGGTGCCGAGGTATTCAGGGGATTGGGGCGTCCCGAAGTTGATCGCAGCCCCATCCGCTCCGTGGCAGGTGGTGCACTGGGTGATGGCGCCGCCGGCGGTGTAATGGGCCTGGCCGACCGTGGGATCGCCGTCGAACACGCCCGTCGTGGGGTTCAGATACTCAGCGGTGTCGACGACCCCGCCGAGCACGAACGCAAGCAGGTCGTTGATTTGCTCATCCGGTAGCACCGAACCGTAATCGTGCCCATTGAGTACACCGCCGCCGCCGCCGTTGTTCGGCGGATCCTTGAGCAAGCTGAACAAAGCCGGCACGGTCATGGTCGAGTCTAGGACACCCGGGATGCCTGTGCGATGCGGGCCTGAGGCGTACTCGCCGTCCACACCCTCGTAATCCCAGCCGTGACACTCGACGCATCGCCACGTCGCCGAGCCCGTGGATGCATTGCTCTGTGTATCGGGCCGGAAAGCCCATAGTGGATGATCGCTCGTCGGCTCTGCGGCGGCGACCTCGGACCACCATCGATCATACATCCGCCCGCCGCGAATAAGATCGCCGTCCACTTCGCAAAGGTCGGGGATTCCGTTCACGTCGTTGTCGGGGTGCGTGCCGCAGGCGATGTCCGTCGCGTCTTCGACGCCGTTCGCGTCGCAGTCGGTGACAATGGAGTCCGGCGCGCAGGTGATGGACATGGTTCCGCTGCCTTGGGCCGCGTCGAAGCCGCCCACGCGGATCAAGATGGGCTCACAGGCAGATACCGGCACGGTGAGCCGGGAACTCACCCCGCAGTCGTCGTCATTGCACTCCGTAGCTGACGGAGCGACGGGACAACTGCAATCGTCATAGACGGCGAGCATCGTGTCGTACGTGCTGCCGCACAGACTGATGGTGGCGTTCCCGGAGCACGGCGGCGTGTAGCAGTACCAAACGTCCGACCCCACCGCGGGGTTGCCCAGGACGCAAGCGTCCGACTCATTGGGCCCGTCGGTGTTCGCGTCGGTGGTGTTGAACGACTGGACACCGTCGCCAACCGGCTGAGCGTTCGCGCAAAGATCGTTCGCTGGGGCGCTCTCGACGAGGCATATGGCGCTGCAGCCGTCGCCCGAGGCCGCGTTCCCATCGTCGCACTCCTCGCCCGTCTCGACGATGGAGTTTCCGCACTCGGGTCCATTGCCCGCGCCGGGGACGATCTTGTAAACGTCGCCGTCGTGGCTGACGATGTACAACTCGCCGTCCGCGTCCTCACCAAAGGAAGAGATCAAGCCGATCGGCCCCTCCGCCGGCACCAGTGCGGACGTGCGATCCTGATGGTCGCTGACCGTTCCACCCTGGTAGCGGAAGGAATGGATGCGCCCGGTGCAAAAGTCGGCGTAGAAGTAGTGGCCCACGAAATTGGGCAGAGCGCATCCGCGGTAGACATACCCTCCGGTGATGGAGCAATCCCCATTGGTGTGCGGATACTCAACGATGGGCAACGTCAGCGAAGGACCGTTGCACGTGCAGCCGGTCATCCCCGTGCAGATGGACCCTTCCATGCACCGCCAACCATAATTCTCTCCGCCGAGGCTGGCTGCGGGTTGGAAATCGACTTCTTCTCTTTGACCCTGGCCAACGTCGGCGATGTAGAGGTCGCCGGTCTCACGGTCGAAGCTGAATCGCCAGGGGTTGCGCAGGCCCATGGCCCAGATTTCATCGGCGGGGACGCCGGGGGCGGCGTACGGGTTCGACGCCGGAATGTAGTCCGGCGGGCTGGCCACGTCCAAGCGGATCAGCTTTCCTAGCAGAGTCGTGGGATCCTGGGCGCGGTTGAGAGGATCGTATCCGCCGCCGCCGTCACCGATGCCTGCGTACAGAAACCCGTCGGGACCGAATTGCACTTGACCCCCATTGTGGTTCGGTGCGTCCTGATGCAGGATCGTCTTGAGCACCGTCTCGCTGCTCGCGTTGGCAATGTTGGGGTCGCCGGTCACGGAATAGCGAGCGATGACGACATCGCCCGCGAGGTTCGTATAGGCGGCGAAGAAGGACCCGGTGGACGAGTAGTTGGGATGAAAGGCGATGCTGAGCAGTCCCCGCTCGCCGGTGGAGCTTACGCGATCGGTGATGTCCAGGAAGGGCGTCGCGAACACCGCCCCGCCGGAAAGTATTTTCACGCGCCCCGGCTGCTCGACGATGAACAGGCGCGCCGCGTCGCCCGGCGGCGAGGTGACGAAAACCGGCCTTTCCAGGTCAGTCGCCACGCGCACTGCCGCCACTCCCACGGGCTCGCATTCATCGGGAACAAGATCGCCGTCACAATCCAGGCTGGTGCCGTTGATGATGTCCACACTGTCCGCCACGCCGTTTCCGTTGCAGTCATTAGAGTTGGTCAGCGGTCCAATCGTCGTTGCCGTGACGGAGCCGGGCGTCCCGGGTTTGAACAAGGTCAATGTCGCGTGCGTGGTTTGCGGAGCGAGATTGGCGTCAAAGCGAAAGTTGTACAAAGTGCCCCAGCGCAGCGCATTGCCAAACTGGTTTGTGGCATAGTCGACAGTCGACCAACTGATGGACCCGTTGGACACGATCGACGGCCAGTCGATTCCCGAAAAGGGCTCCTGACTGTGATAGGCAACGTCATGGAAGCCGATGTTGAGGATCTTGCCGGTGGGGTCGATGGGGACGGAGAACGCCCGGGCTGAGCGGTCGGAGTTGAGGTTCTGGACGGCGTATTCATAGTGCCAATAGCCGTTCCCCAAAGCCGTGGCTTTGGCGGCAAGAATAAAAAGCCCTTCTTGGGGGATCTGAATGTCCGTTTCCACGACGGTCGGGTCCGTGTCCTTCCAGGCTCGAATCGCCGGCTGTTCCCGTTGCGTCGGCGAGGTGGGGGAAATGGACCAGGAACTGCCGCCACCGCTGACGGCGATCTGACGATAGGAGGCATTGTTGTTCTGGTTTCCGGCGGCCGCATCGTCGGGCGTTACGTACTGCCCCTCGACGAAGTAAATCCCGCCGCCGTCGAGGTTTGGATCGAGGTCGCTGTTTTTCACCTGCAACCTGCGGGCGAGGATGCCGGAATAGGGTGGGCTGGCCGGCGGATAGGGGAAGTAGCCGGTGTGGGCATTGACCTGGTACTTGGGGCCGAGGTTGAATTGCTGGCCGTTGAGGTTCGCATCGTAGGGATCAGAACAGTGGACTCCCAGGTGCTCCCCGTTGGTTGACTGGCAGTCCGAGTAGCAAAGCGAACTGGAAAGGGCATAGAAACCGTGCTTGAGCCAGCTTTGCCCAATGTGCTCGAAGCGGTCGTTCTTCAGGCGGAACATGTTCTGCCCTATCACCGGATGCTGATTGGTATTGGAATACCAGTTCAGCCAGAAATCGCCGACGTTGCAGGAGTGCGTGCCCACCGCGAAGGCGGAGATGCCGCCCGAGCTGCCGTAGCTGCTCGTTTGGTGCAAGCTGCCGACAATGACGTCGGGGCCGATGGCGCCGGCCACGTTGCTCTGCGACGCCGGTTCGGGGAGCGCGCCGGCGGCGTCCACGGTTGCCATTTCGCTTCGCAACTCGGTCACGGCGACAACGACGCGGCCGACCGAGACGCCGGCGGCATCCGGTCGGCCCAGCGCATCAGCCCACGACGAGGACACGGCTAGTTCGCCCGCCAGGCGCATGGCTCGTGCCCAGCGGGGCGCGTCCACGGTCACGTTCGCGAGGGTGAATACCGGGCGATGGCTGCCGCTCCTCCCGAGCTCGTCGAATACCTGCCACGTTCCGTCGTCGCCCAAGGCGATGATCAGGTTGCCGATGGTCTCCCTTCGGTCGCCGGCCGAAATGGCCATCGCTCCCGCGGTGATGATCCGCGCAGCTACTACGCGTGCCGCCGATCCGCTCACATCGACCAGGTCAACTCGTGAGCCGTGTCGCGTCGGCGAACTGAGGTGTGAAGGACGATCGATTTGTGCGTCGGGATCCCGAAGGGCGAACTCCCAGCCCAGAGAGACAAGTGCTTTCGGGTCGAACTCGAAAAGGACCTCCCCCGTGGCGGGGAACCCGCCGACCCGGTCGGGAGCACTTGGCTCTGCCGCCAGCGCGAGGCGGATGCCGACGCTGAGCGCCACCACCGCCACCCCCCGCTTCGCTTTTTCGCCTAGATTAGGCACGTACCCCTCCCGACCGCATGCCCAATGCGGGATATGCTCTCACCCGTCCGCAGGCCATCCCCACGCTCAAGAAGAACCCCCTTGCCTAGGTTATCCGACCGGCGGCAGTGATGCAATAGGAAACGCCCCTTTCGGGTAGCTGTTTCCCCCCTTTTTTGGCCTTATCCAGCTCGATTTGTGCGGCCCTGTGATTTGTCAAGGTGGCCAGAATGGGCATGCCGGCTCGGGCTGGCGAACTGGGTCTAGCTCATCGAATTCAAACAACTTCTAAGCGCAAAACTCATCCGTTCTCCAACGCCGGCTCACACGGCAAGGATACCTTGCCCTCGCGCCGCAGAGCGCCGAGGCGCGGTCCTCGGCTGCCGAGCGGCGACCTCAACAGACCCCTGGCAAAAGGAGCACAAAAATGAAGCGGTATCTGGCAACCCGGCGAGGGTTCACGCTCATCGAGTTGATGGTGGTGATTGCGATCATCGCCTTGTTGGTCGCGGTTCTGCTGCCGAGTCTTCAGGCGGCGCGGCAGCACGCCAAGGCCGTCCAATGCGGGTCGAACCTGCACCATGTAGGCTTGGCCACGGCCAACTACCTGTTCATGTCCAAGGGCGCTTATCCCGCGTCTTATGTGTATCCGTTCAACAAGGAGGGCGACTGGGCCCTTGAGCAGGACGAAGGTAAGCCGTTCGGCTACCTGCATTGGTCGCATTTTCTCTACGACAGCGGGCAAGTCAGCGACAAGGCCTTTCAGTGCCCTCTGTACGAGAACGGCGGCGCGCCGCGGACCAATCCCGGCTTGCGCGAGGGCGATTGGGAGGGCGGGCAGGTCGATCAGAACGGCCAGGCCGTCATCAATGAGCTTACCGACCTGCAAGCTCCGCGCATGAGCTACGTCGCCAATGCGGTCATCGTCCCCCGCAACAAGTTCAACAAACAGCTTTCCGGTGGAAAGCGAATCAACGTGTTCGTGCGCGAGCAGAACGTGCGCCACCCGGGCGCCACCATCCTCGCGACGGAGTTTTTGAACAACTGGAAGGCGCTGGGGGTCTTGCAGGGCGGCGGCGTGCTCAGCAAATCCCATCGACCCATCAACCCCTTCTACCATGTCGGGGGGGCGTTCAACGAGTATGCCGCCGCGGAGACCGCGCCGGGGTTCCTCTACGGCACGACCAGTGACCAGGAAACATACGGCCTGTTGCCCCTGCAGGACGTGCGCGACAAGACCAACATCCTCGACTATACGTCCGGGATCTCGCAGATTAATGCGATCGGGCGACATCATCCTCACGGCGATCAGGTTTACAGCCGCAAGTACGGCGGCGCGGCCAACTTCCTGTATTGCGACACCCATGTGGAAAGCATGACCGCGTTGGATTCCGTGACCAAAAGACAATGGGGCACGCATTACTACTCCATCACGGGCGCAAATGAGGTCACCAACATGAGCAAGGTCAGCCACGGCGGCTGAGCCTCGCGCGGCGTGGATCGCGTCCGCAAAGGGCTCCGCGTTGTGGCAATTGGGACAGGATTAGGAAGAGATCCTGGAAACGAAAGCGTTCGGCGTCGGGCGCGGGAGCCTGGAACGGTTCAACAACCAAGGAGCATAGCATGAGGCACTTGAGGGGATGGATGTTTTTCGGGACTGCGATCGCCGTCTGCTGCACGGCGGCTCGCGCCACCAACCCGACTTGCGTGAACGGGGCACAGGGCCCGTTTCCGGTGGGCGGCGTCGGCCCGCGAACGGTGACGATTAACTGCAAGGAGCTTTCACTCGATCCGCCGGGTGTCGCCTGCACGGATGCGGGCTCGGGTCAAGTCAGCGGCGCGGGCGCGACCTTGTTCATCGACTTCTTCCGCTCCGCCACGGGCTACAACGACTGGATCGACGTGGACAACGACACCTGGTCCGGCAGCTTCGGGCCCTTCCCCGGTGTGGACATCCTCTCCGAGCTTTGGAACTCCTCGATCGACATCAATACGCACTGGATGTTCCAGTATCGCAGCGTGGGCTCGGTAAACGGCTACAACGAGTTCGTCGATAACCAGCTCTGCCTGGCGATCCCACTCGCCATTCCGTCGGAGGCAGGCATCTTCAATCAGTTCGAGTACGCCAACCTCGGCGTTCGCACCTGGGGAGGTCCCTTCGACAACAACAGCGGCACGCCGGTCGAGCCGTGCGAGATCGAGTTCTCCTTCCTTGACGTGCCCAGCAAGTGGGCCACGCAGGTTCCCGGTGGGGCCGGTGTATGTGTTCCCGGTGGAGCGCCCTGCTCGCACGACGTACAGTGCCTTCCGACCGGCCGATGCTCCGTCGGTCCCCGTTGGGACGTCGAGCCGGAGGGAAGCGGCTACGGTCTAAACCCAATCGCCTCCTCGACCGGTGTGCTCAGCAATCTGCAGTCGCTTTCGCGGCAATGCGGAACCTGCTCGCTGACGCCGACCCCCTGTGCAAGGGATTCCAACTGCCCGACTCCCCCGGCCGGCAACGTATGTGTTCTGGGCGGCCCAACGGTGTCTCTGAATTCGAACACGGCTGCCCCGGATGCGGACACGATCTTCGACTTCCCCGCGGCCTGGGTTCCTGTGGCTACCATCGCCAACCGCGGTACGGGACTGAGGGACGTTCGCTACAGCGAGGTGCAGTATCTCTTTGCCACGGGCCGCATGCCCAGCGGCGAGAACCTCATCGCCGGAAACCGCTCGGTCGGCTCCGGCACGCGAAACGCCCACGTGAATTCGCTGGGCGTCGACACGAGCTGGGCTCGCGGCGACAACCTCAAAGGTGAAACCAGCACGGGCACCGCTTACAACATTGGTCCTAACACCCAGCCGACGAACTGCGCCGGTTCGAGCAACATGGAAGCCGTCGTGGAGAGCCGGCGCTTGGCGATCGGCCACACCGGCTTGGCCGGGCCCAGCCGCGCCGCCGAAGACGTCTCCACGCACCGATATGAGATCGTCAACATCTGCAAAGACGTCGATACCGATGGCAACCCGCTGTGCAACTGTTCCGCACAGGCCTGTCCCGAAGGCCCGAAGGTTTGCGCCCGCAGCTTGACGGCGTGCACGTCGAACGGCGACTGCACTCCGACCTCGACGAACGGCGCCTGCGTGCCGACCACCGAGGCCGCGCCTAACAACGGCTTCGTCCGCGCGACCACCAACACCGTGCTGGACAACGCGAACGCCTGCTGCGGCTACACCATCGGCGGTTTGGGCTCCTTCGTGACCCGCGGGAACCGCAACGCCAATCGTGACATCGCTGATCCCGAGTTCGAAGCCAGCCAGCCGCTGGATAACCAGGCGGTGGCGGACTATCTCAACAACATTTCCGACAGCGTCCGCGACTTCGTGGCCGCCGGCAACATCTCCCCGAAGGTGTGCGGATTCTCCGAAGTCTGCGCCACCAAGCGATGCTCGATTAGCGGTGTGGCTTGCACCGGCACCGGCGCCGGCAATTGCGTCGGAGGGGGCAACCTCTGCCAGTTCATTCCCTGCGACAGCGTCGTGGGTCCGGCTTGCCCGGGCGGCTTCGGCGCTTGCATCCTGAACGCTAATTGCCTGAATGACGCCGACTGCGTCGACAAGGGCTGCAGCGTCACCAACGTCGATTGCAACGTGAACCCCGATTGCATCGATGAGACGTGCGACCTCGGCACGTTCACCTGCACCCAGACCGGCGGCCCGTGCGCCGTGGATACAGATTGCCCGGCCCGCAGCCAGACCTGCCTGACTGACCGCTGCCGGACCGGAAACAACATGCCCGGCCAGTTCCTGGCGACCGAGTTCTTCCTTGGAACGGCCATCGACGCGGTCCAGAGCCTGACGGACGGTATGGTGTTCACGCCCCAAGCTGTGAATCAGGCGGCCCAGAACGCCAGCCGCGCCGCGAGCCTCACCGTCGTTCAACCGTACGGCTTCTTCAACTCCGCCGGACGCGTCCCGGTCCGCAATGCCCTTGCAGCGCCCGGGTATTCGGACGGGTCACTCACGGGCGCCTACACCCACTGGAACGGCGTGTTCGTGACGAACTTTGCCGCCGGCCAGAGACTCGCGTGCCGCAATCGCATCGCGGGCGACTTTAACAACGACTGCCTCCGCGATATCAACGATGTCACGGAGATGGTGAAGGCCCAGTACACACCCAGGACTTGGCAGGCGTCAGCGGCCAGCCCGGCGACCGGCACCAACGCGACGTGCATGGCGACCCTGCCTTGTGGCAACGAGCAGCAGCCCAGCCAGAACGCGATTCCGGAAATCCTGGGCGACTTCAACGGCGATGGGAATTTCAACAAGGAAGATCTGCGTTACTTCGCGGACGGCTTGGCGATGGACGGCGGGCAGCTCGACCGCAAGGACGGCGCCATCGCCATCGACAATGCCCTTCTCGCCGCCGGCAGGGCGCTCCCCTGGAACGACCCGGCACAGAGTTTGACCGTCGCCGTTGCCCCGATCGCCGGTGTGCCCCAGGACCCCACGCACACGGCGCCGATTCCGGTCAACGACTGCACAAATCCATTCCTGGCGACCGCCAAGGCATACGAGGTGGGCGATTTCCGCGGGGACGTCGCCGGGTCCACCAGCGGCCCCACGGCCGGTGCTCAGCCCCTCGGCTGGGACAGCGTCGTGGATAACAAGGACATCGATTACTGCTGGCGGCAGTCGCAGATCGGTAACTGGTCGAACATCGACGACGCGGTGTACATCGACCTGAGCTGCGACATGGACGGCGACCTCGACGTGGACGCCGACGACGTGGACGAGTTGGTGATGGATATCCTGGGAACGCACTACGGGGACGTCGATCTGGACGGCGATCGCGACGCCGCCGACAACGCGATCGTCAACGCGAATATGGCCCACGCGTGTAATGCTACGCAGACGTGCGGCTGGGCCGAAGGAGACACGAACTGCGACGGCGTGGTCAACGCTGGCGACAAGGCCATCTTCGCAACGCTCGAACCGCGAGACTTCCTCCCCGTTGACTGTCCGACCATGACGGTCAGCCCCGGGCAGGCCACCAGGTCGCTTAACATCGACGTGTCGCCGAGCACGGTCGCGAGCGGCTCCGCGTTGCAGGCGGCTATCCGCGTCCGGTTGGTTGACCTCCAGCACCCCGTTCCGCCGAACCCGCCGGGACGACCGCAGCCGAACTTCACCGCGTTTGATACGGGGACGCACGGTACGTGCGGCGGCGCGACGACCGGACCCAATCGAAACGGATACCATTGCAGCGCGAACAGCCCTGACTGCCTGGGCGGCAACACCAATCCCGCCATTACCACGGATGACGGCACGTGCGCCCTGCCCGGACCGGGTTGCACGGCCGCGGGCGAAACCGGCGGCTGCGCCCGCTGGGTCGGTCCTCCGTTCCTCTATCTGGAGTCCCGCGACAGCCCGGGCTTGGGCAGCTACGTGGCGTCGGGTTTGCAGTGTTCACCCTATTACTATGACTGGAGCACAGTGGGTGGCATAACCATCCTCGGTTCCGAGATCGTGCCAAGTTCCACGTACCACATCGATATCGTCCCCGCGACGTGCAAGGGAAGCGAAGCGACATGCTTGTCGGCCTACCCGTCACCGCCGCTCCAGGCGACGACTCGCCGCGCCGGCGACGTTTTCGCTCCCTTCAACCCGCCGGATAGCTCGCCGCAGCCGGAAGGTCCGGACGTGGCCGCGGTGGTGAACAAGTTCAAGAACCTTCCGGGCTCGATCCGCAAGGCCATCGCCCAGGTGCAGTCCAACTTCCCGATCCCCACCAACGACGTGGACGGGACGGACATCGCCGTGGTGGTGGATGCGGTGAAGGGCTTCGCCTACGGCTTCAGCGGCCCG
>Ga0187893_10000784_pt1 | contig 80816 bp, 80 predicted proteins | sample MA1701074metaG_FD_139574 | JGI IMG/M metagenome (GOLD analysis project Ga0187893, IMG submission 139574) | White microbial mat communities from a basaltic lava cave in the Kipuka Kanohina Cave System on the Island of Hawaii, USA - MA170107-4 metaG ... | reverse complement strand
CTAGCCCGATGCCCCCTCAGCAGTGTGGACACCCCGCTTGGTGTATCGTAAGTATCGGTCTTTCCTGGGCCCCGGAGGGCTAGCCTCAACTGGTAAGGCAGTAGACTTGAAATCGCTTCCCGGGCGCTATCGTTCCGTGCCGCGTCCGCTCACTCCATGTCGCAAACGCTCAGTGTTCATGCGGCCATTCGCGCGGTCGGCCGCTTCGCGGTTCCGACAGCGAGCGATGCTGAGTGAGCCTCAGCGCGGTGTGGGAGTTGGACTGGAGTTGGACCAGTTGACGTCACCATGATAAGGTTCCGCCCACTTATGCTGAGGAGGGGGGTCCTCATGCCACAGGTCTATCTCTGCATCGTGTGCAGGAAGGAAGTCGACGAGGAGAAGGAAAAGTGGGTCCTGGTCAACGTCGAGCAGGGCACGTCCCCTCGCAGGATTGCGCACGCCGAGTGCGCCCAGAAGGCACCAAAGCCGGCGACCCCGGCCGCTCGCCGAGTGGCCCAATCATCGCACCTGCGGGGACGCTGAATCGGTCCAGCCGTCAGTCCTTCTTTGGCGGTGGTGGGGGGGGCGGCGGCGGCGGCGGTGGGGGAAGAGGGTTCGGGATCGGCGGCCAGCTCCGGTCGTTCTTCGGATCAAGCGGCTGCGGCATGCGCAGTCCGGTGCCTGACGACGTGAGCCTCCCACTTCGCGAGGCGCTTGGTCTTCGCAGGGAATGTCGTGCCGGCTTTCGACACCTCGGCCTCGACCTCCGCGAGGTGAGCCAGTCGTGCCGCGGCATCCGGTGTGTAGATGTTACCCCAGAGTGCTTCGTACCCTTGCGCCAGCTTGTTCCAGCGTAAGTGCAGATCGGCACTGTCTACGGCCCGCTGCTGATCGTCGGCGACGAGGGACGCAAGACTCAGTGCGGCCGCGATGAGCGTTAGCCCCGCTGCCACCCACTCCGCGGGAACCCGGGAGAGAATTGCGGCGAAGGCGCCAGAAGAGGTCAAAAGAGTAAACCATGTGACGAGACGCTGACGACGGCGATAGAGCCCGGACAGCTCGGCAAAGTAGTTCGACCGGATCTCGGCTGACAGCCAGCCTTCCCACACCTGGCGTTGCTGCTGGACGTTCAGCATAGCGTGATTCTATTCTACCTCCTTGGATGTGGCCATGGGTAGCCGCGCGGGGTGGGACCTCATACGATCCGGAGCACGGCGTAGGCCCGCAGCGCCCAGGCGTGGAGCCATTCACCCCGGGCCTGAGCCTGGCGCCGCCGGCTCAGGTTCGCCCGGCATCTCGCGGACCACGCCCGTTGTCTGGCGCGAAGCGGCTGGGGCACCCGGGACAGTGGGACAGACGGCCTCCAGGAAAGCGCACGTGCGCTTTCTCCGGCTAGTTTGTGGGACAGCCGGAGACCATCACGCCCGCCGCAGCCCGTGCACGCTGTCAACCTCGTCGTACAGGGCCCGCCCACCGCCCGGCCACGTGGAAGGAGCCACCACGCGAACGAACGGCGAGGCCACGGCGTTTCGTGGCACCAAGAGCCCCACTCCCTGGCCGGGCCATAAAACGTCAGCTCCGCAGCTCGGCCCGTTGCCGCGCGATGTTGGCCAGGTATTCGCTCCGGCCCGTCCGCTCAAGAGCCTGGGCATGCTGACGGTTGACTGCTTCCTCGCGTTCCCGGCGGGCGGCGGCCGCGGCCGCGGTGTGCTTCCCGCGCTCGGCCTCCGCGATGCGTCGCACGGCGACGGCGGGCAGCAGTGCGAGCGTGATGGGCGGGTCGAAGGCGGCCGCTCCGTCGACCAACTCGCTATGCCTCGCCTCGATATCCCGAATCTTCGCGTCCAGCTCGGCGAGCAGGGCTGGACGTTCGGCGATGGGTGGGCCCGCGTCGTAGGGGGTCGCCCGGATCACGGCCTCGAGTCGAGCCTTCATCAAGTCGGCGGCAAGCCCGGCGAGCGCTGACGGAGTCAGCTCCCGCATCGACAGCTCGCCGTAGGCAGTCCAGAACGCGGCCGGGAGCAACGGCTTTCGTTCGCTGACTGACCCGTCCTCCTTCTCTTCGAGGCCGGGTCCGAACGCGCGGACGAGGCCTTGCCCATTCCGCTTTGCCCATTGCTCCGCGTGCTCATCCACCAGGTGCCGCATGGCGCCGATGATGGCCTCGACAGGCGGAGAGAGCCCGATCAGGCGCGTGCGCTCGGCGAGCGCGGCAGCGTGCTCGCGGCGTAGCTCGGCGTCCGCCGCGCGCAGCTCCTCCATGGCGCTGCGGGCGCCGGCGAGGCGGTTGGTCCAGTCGGCCACCTTCGTCATCACGGACTTCATCGCGAGTCTCCTTTCGGACCAAGCGCTTCCTCGAGCGCCTCGACGGTGTATCGCGCCTCGGGCTGCACCTCGATCACGTCCACAAAGTCGGGCGGGTTCGAATTCCAACTCCTGATGGCGCCGGCGATGGGGAGCGTGGCGGTCGGGTCCTTGGTGACCTCCACGTCGCCACTAAGCCTCTCGGCCAGGCGCGCGAGCAGGGCGGAGGCGCGCTCGGGGTCCTTGTCGACAGCCAGGGGCGCGGTGAGCGGCCACAGCGCGACCACCTCATGCTGACAGTCGATGAAAAACGCCGGGGGCAACGCAAAGCCCGCGAGCGCCTCCCTGACGCGCTGCTGCTCCTCCGCGACGACGACGTACCGCCGAGCGCTGGCGTCTTCCTTCAGCCGCCACAGGACGAACGCGGCCGGGAGATCCTGACCGCGTCCGCCGTCCTGGGTGCTCGGCGCGAACCGAAGGCCTTCACGGTCGCGGATCGCATCGAGGATTGGAAAGGGGACCCCGCGGATCGGGGGAACGAACGCGAACTCCGTTCGACCAATCCCGTGGATCGTTCGCGACGTGATCGCGACGGCGCCGCGGCAGCGGTCGAAGAGCTGAAGTACGCTCAGGAGCCGGTTGGTGAACGGCTGCGGCGCGGTCGCCGTAGGGTCGGTGGCCTTCGTGTCAATCGCGACGGCGGTCATTTTGTGACTCCTCTCCTCTTCGGGTCAGTCGTCTCAGTGTCAGTAGGCGGTGCGCCAACGCGAGTCCGGCGGGGGTCGGACTCCAGGACCAGTCCGAGCCGGTCGGCCCGAGCGTTGTCGGCGGCAATCTCACGGTCGATCTGCTCGACGTCGTACCCGCGTTCCTTGGCTACCTGGGTGCGTGACTTGAAGCCGGACCGCACCATTGCGCGCTCGGCCTCCACGTCCTGAGTAGGGTGTAGATAGGGCCAGGTCGGCGGTACCCACTCGACGCGCTGCCAGGGCGCCGGATCGCGATCGTAGCCCGCGGGGAGCGGGATTGCGCCCGACAGGATGGCGTGCGTGAACCAGGCGTCCCAGACCGGGCGGCAGAACTGGTAGGCGACGATGTGGTGTTGACGCTGCTCTACGCGTCGGCGGAATTCGTGGAGAATCACCCGGACCGTGCGATCGCTTACGTCGCGGAGGTCGCCGGTGAGGACCTCGTACGGCACGTCAGCGGCCACGGAAGCCGCCATGAGTTGGGCGCGGACGAACTCGCCGAAGCCTTGTGCTTCGGGTGGCTCGGCGAACTTCACGTCTTCGCCGGGACGAAGCTCGTGGAAGAGCCCCGGCTCAAGGCCGACGACGCCCGCGCCCTCGGCGTCCCTCTGGATTGGCCGCCCGGTAAAGTCGGTCGTCGAGTCGGTGAGAGCGCCGCCGGGGATGAGGAATCCCACGAACATGTTGGCGAGCTGCTGTCGCAAGAGTGTAGCGTCGCAATAGAGATCCAGATCGCGCAATCTGATAAGCGCTTGGGAGAGCTGCGGGGTTCCGCGGATCTGACCGGGACGAAGCGGCTCATAGATGTGGAGCACTCGTTCCCTCACGAAGGCATCACTGGCCGGCAACCGCACGAGCTGCGATGTATCCAGGTCCTGGAGGCTCCCCGGATGCCGACGATAGAACCAGTACGCAACTCTCCGGCCGATAGCGTCAAACTCGATGCCGGCGCGGACGTGGTTCCCCTCGGCCGTCGTGGTGTTGTACTCGACGGGGCAGAACTCGGGTTCGAGCAGTTCGAGCTGTAGTGGGACCGAGAGGCCATCTGCGGCGAGACGGGAGCGCACCCGCACGAACACCTCGCCGGACTCCAGCCAGCCGCGCACTGCAAGGGCCTGCAGGCCGTAGAAGTCGAGCCTCCCACTGGCGTCTGCCTCGTCGGTCCAGCGAAGCCAGGCCTGCTGGACGCGATCACGGAAGGCCGCGTCTGGCGCTTGGGGTTGCGGAGCGATCCCGGTGCCCACGATGTTCGATACGAGCCGGTCGACCACGGCCCGAGCGTACCCGTCGTTTCGCACAGCTGCGCGCGATCGATTGCGGAGCGTGGAGAGGGCCGGCAGCACACCGTCATTCGCGCCCACGGTCGGCGCCTGCCAGGCGAGGGCCCGGCGACCCTGTGAGGCGCCTTCGTATGCGGGTGCGGGGGCCTGATCGCGGAAGGCCGGGACAGGGGAGGGCGCGCCGGTGAAGAGCTGCGTGAGGAACGTGATCGGATTCACGATGGGTTGCTCCCTTCCATCTCACGGAGAGCGCGCCGCACGATTTCGCCACCAGTGAGGCCGTCGCACGCGGCGATCGTGGCCAGATCGTCCGCAACCTCGTTCAGGGACATGTCGCTCGCGACGTAGCGCTCTACCAAGTCGCTGGTGATCGAGTCGGACACTTTGCGGGCGATGATGCACATAAACCTGATCCTGACTTCTCGCTCGACCTCGGGCGTCATGCGCCCTCCCTCCCTTCACCAACCATGGCGTTGCAGGTAGGGTGATTGAGCAGCGCGTCGAGGCTGCACGGTCACCGGTGTCGGTGCGCTCGCGCCCGTCGCTGCCTCGGCGAGCTGGCGGGCCCATGTGGGCGTTTGCCAACGGATAAGTGTGAAAGCCGCGAAGTTGTACACGAACGCGTCGAGGGCGTCGTTACGGGGGCGTGTCTTCACCCAACGCCGGACAGGTACGCCGCGATCGCGCTCCGTCACGAGTTTCTCCGCGGTGAGCTGAGCGCAGCACTCCTCGTCGACCACCATAGGCACGTGCACGTAGTCGGGTCCTGGCACCGTGACGCGCAGGCGCGACATGAGGATGCTCTTGGCCTGGTCGACGTCGACGGTGCGTAGCTGCACGAGGCCTCGCCCGGAGGCCGGCTTGATCGGTCGGGGCGGGGACACGAGCTGGTGGCCTCCGCCGACGCGCCCAATGATGGCGTGTACCTGGCGCACCTGGCGCGGAATCACATAGTCGTAGACGAACTGTGTGCGATGGCCAGCACTGTCGATGCACAGGCACTGTACCGTCAGCGCGACACCGTTCGCGTGCTCCCATCGACGCGCGAGGACCGCGTCGAGTTGAGTCCAGACCTCGGGACGGGCCGGATCGCCGGGGAGGCTGTCGCGCGCGATGATCCAGCACTCGCCCTCGGCGCTCCAGCCGCACACGAGCAGCTCAAGCCGATCATCCTGCACGTCGACACCGCAGGTCACCGCGACGACGCCGAGGGGGAGCTCGGCCGGATAATACGTCTCGCGCCGGGCCAGCAGCCGCGTCGGGTCGGCGGTTTCGCCTGGGCCTTCCCACGTACGTCCTTCGACGGTGTTCGCCCAGGTCTGGCGCATCTCGAGGGATCGCTTGTGGACCAGGAAGGACGCGACGAGGGCGCGGAGGCTGCGCCACGGCGCGAGCAGCTCCCACACGTGGAATCCAGCGACGCCGGCGAACGGGGCCGAGGCCCTCCACTCTCCCCGGGCAACCATGACGGCGCGGCCGGCGTCATCAATCGCGGCATGGCACGTCGGACACTCGATTCTCGCGCTGTTCGGGTCGTCGTTGTCGTACCGGACGTGGTGCCACTCGAGGACGAACGGCGCCCCGCACGCCGGGCAGGGTGTGTGGTAGCGGCGCTGATCCGAGATGGCCCACCAGTCGGCAATGCGGCTGCCGCCCTCGATCGTAGGTGACGACGTGATGATGATCTTCCGGCGCTGAAAGGTCGAGGTGCGCCGGATCGCCAATGCGAGAGGATCGCCCTCGTCGCCTGCGGTGGCCGGCCACCGGTCGACCTCATCGGCCAGGAGGATTCGGATCGGACGCGAGGCCAGTGAGGACGGCGAATTCGCACCAGCGAGCGTGAGGTGGCCGCCCGGGAAGGACTTGTGCAGGACGGAATTCGACGCGTCCTTGGCCCGGGATACACCGACGAGCCCCTGAAGGGCAGGCGCGGCCCGGAGCATCGGCGCGATGCGGTCTTTCGCGACCGCGGCAGCAATCTCGATCGTCGGCTCGATCAGCATCATGGGGCAGGGATCAAGATGTATGTGATAGCCGACGACGTTCAACGCAACTTCGGTTTTGCCCACCTGGCTACTGGCCATCAGGACGATGGTCTCAATCTGCCGGTCGGTGATCGACTCCATCACGGTCTTGAGGTACGGGACACGACTGGTCTTCCATCGTCCAGGTTCGGCGCTGCTCTCGGGGGGGAGAACACGCTCACGGTCGGCCCACTGCGCGATCGAAAGGCGCGGGGGCGGTGCGAGGCGGCCCCAGGTCTTGACCTCGACGGTGCCCAGGGCCGTCACGACGGCCTCCGCGTCGACAGCTCGGACAGGGCCTCGTCGACCAGCTCGATGAGCCCGGCCTCGGTCTCTGGGCGAATCACGTTGCGCTGCAGGGCAGTGGTAGGCAGCGAGAGCAGGCGCTCCCGCATGGCGAGGACCATGCCGGCCCAGCCGTGCTCGACCTCGGCGGCCTCGATCAGCGCACCGGCACGCTTCCTGATCTCCTGCTCGATCTTGTCGGCCTGCACGCGGTAGTACCTGGTCTGCTCAACGTCCTTGGTCGCCATGGGGCGCCGCTCTCGCTCCCAGGCGAGGCAGGCGATGGCGTCAAACTCGGATTCTTTGCCGCGGCCGCCAGCCTTCAGCACTGGCATCCCTTCGCCGAGGTACTTGGTCACTCGGTCGGGGTGTCGTCCCATGAGACGCGCCAGCATTACCCGGCCCACGATCAGGCGATCCGGGATGGTTCTGTTGCCGCTCCGAGGGGGGCCCAGAGGGTCGCGGGACTTTGCGAGCCTACTGCCCCGCTGCGCGAGCCCCTTGGTGGGTCCCCGGAGGGTCACAGCTTCACCTCGCCGCCATGGGATGCGCGCATCTCCCTCGCGCGCGCGGGGGTACGTGTGGCAGACTTGGCAGAGAAGCAACGAGCGGGTGGCAGAGATGCATGTCTGCCACGCTTGTCTGCCACGTGGCAGAGAAGGAAGAAGAGTAGCTGTAGTAGATACTTCCTGGTAGTGTGCCAAGTCTGCCAAATTGGTAATACGCGCGCGCGAGAAGGATGCCAAACGGAGGGCGCCCAGGTTGGCAGAGAAGCGTGGCAGACAAGCGTGGCTGACGGTGCATGCTCATGGCTCCACTCGCTCCGCGGGCAGCATCCAGTACCATGCGCCGGTCTGCCCCTTGGCCCGCTCTGCGGTGATGTTCATCTCAGCCTTCGCCCGCCACAGGGTGCGCTGAGCGATGCCGTTGCCTTTGGCGTCGCCCATGACCTGCTTGGACGCCACAGGGCCGTCCCGCAGCAGGTCGCGCAGGAAGGCGGCCGCCTGTTCGCGCTCCCGATTCTCAGATCGCGACACGGGGTCATCGGTCGCGAGCAGGCTTTCGGCCGTACCCTCGACGGGCACGGCCTCCCAGCTCAGGCCCGCGTCGGTGATGCGAAACGCGAGCGCTGGCGCCGCGGGGCCGAGGTTGTTCTTTGCCGACGCGAGGAATCGACGGCCGGGCGTGTTAGCGTCCTCGCCGACGACCAGGACGGTACGGGCCTGCGCGACGAACGCGACAGACCCCTGAGCACGGAGCAGCAGGCGACGCGTCTGCACCTTGGTCAAGTGCATGATCCCCAGGATGGCGACGCGGTGTCGCTCGGCCATGGCGGCGAGCGGAGTCAAAAGACCTCGGATTTCGGCGTCCTTGTACGAATCCCTCGATCCGAGGTAGGCCGACAATGGCGAGATTACGACGAGGAGAGCGTGCGTCTGCTGGATCGCGGCCTCGAGGGCTGGCAGATCACGCTCAAGGGTGAACTGGCAGTTGTGCCCCTCGAGGCGTACGGCTTGAAGCACATACACGCGGCGCGGATCTCCACCTTGTCGGTCCACGATCGGGCGCACAGTGTCGGCTAGTCCGTCCTCGCTGGTGAGCAGGAGGACGTCACCTGCGGGAGCATGCCCGCCATCGGGCCAGGTGTGCCCGCGCGTAAGACGCGACGACATGTCGAGTGTGGTATGCGTCTTCCCGGTCCCGACCTCGCCGATCACGAGGGTGATCTTTCCGCGCGCGATGCGCCCGGGCCAGACATAGTCGACGGCCTCCGGCTCGACGTCTCCAAGGCAGACGAGCACGGGGCCATCTCCTGCCGCCGGTCCCGCCCCGTTCGCGTTCGCCGCCACATCGCTCAAGCTCGCGCGCTTCATCCCCGGCGGCTCGCGGAGCGCGCGATGCGTTCGACGTCGCGACGCGGGAGCGGGGGTTGACACAGCCGCGCGTTTGCTTCGAGAAGTGCATCGAGAAGCGTAGTCGACGTCACGCCATCGGCCACGAGCTTCGCCGCGATGCGAAATAACGAATTGTCGCGCGTCCCTTCCCGGATTGGCATCTTGCGCTGCACGCGCGCATCGCCCGTCCGGGTGGCCGTGGTCGTTGGCGTCGATGGCGACGGATCAGGCGCGAACAAGCGGTTGAGCGTCGCGATCAGCGCTGGCGCCGGCTCTACGTCCGGGGGCGTCCCCGGCCAGCGCTGCCCGGTCACCACGATGAACCGGGCCCGGTCATAGGCTTCGATACCCTCGCCGATGCAAGCCCGATCGAGTGTTCCGAGCACCCACAGGTGAAGACCGGTCCGCGAGACGGAAACTTCAGTGAAGGACGGATGGTTCATTACGATACGGGCGGCATCGCGGCTCAGGCCCGAAGGCGTGATCGCGTCGTCCATGTCGACGCACGTCAGGCCATCACCGACGAGCACGACGCCGACCCCCACGATGTGCAACCGCGCGCTGCGCGGATTTTCGGTAAGCGCGGAGAGCGCGTCAACCGCATCGTCGAACGTTCCCCACGTTGCTGGGTCGGTGCTCGACGCGTTCCGATCGGCGTACGCGATCTGCCGCGGAATCTTGCGCGATTTTCCACCATCGAGTGACGGCTCGGCAGCGCAGAGCACCCAAGGGCGCTGTCTATGCGCCACCGGCACGCCGTCGGGGTTGAGCGGGAGCCAGTCGCTCACACGCCCTGCTTCGCGTCGACCCGGTGGCGGTCAAGAAAGGCTTGAAGGTCGGCGTCCTTGAAGATCAGCCGCCTCGATACCCGGTAGTGGGCGAGGGCCTTCCGCCGGGCCAGAGCACGGACTGTGTGAGGAGAGATCCCCAAGAACGCGGCGGCGTACCTCAGATCCCGCCCGGTCGCACCGTTGAGATTGGCGCTGGCGCTCACCGGTCGCTGGCCTCAAGCGGGAAGATCTCCGCGACGCGCACGCCGAGCAGCCGAGCGTAGCGGACACGGTCCAGCGGCCGGATGCCGCGCTCGCCCCGCTCGAGGCGCGACAACTGCGAGGAAGAGACGCCGAGGAGATCGGCGACCTCCTCGAGCGTCAACCGGTGCCGCGCGCGCCATTGGCGCAGCCGGATCTCTCCGACAACATGCTGCATGGGCTGCCTCCTCCCGAGATCACGCATGTCGTGCTGCATGCTCCATCTCTACACCACCCGCAGGGGTGGTGTCAAGCATGTTGACAGTCATTCTCGAACTGCCTAAGATGACCTCGGAGGCTTGGCAATGAAACTGACAAACTACCGTGGGGGGAGGGCCCTGCGCTCCCTATCGGCGGTCCTCGGCGAGTCCCTGCGAGGCCGGCGCGAACGTGACGGGCTCCGTCAGGACGACGTGGCGGCGCTGGCGCGGAGCTGGGGGTTCGATTGGACGCAAGCGACAGTGGCGGCCTACGAAATCGGCCGTCGTGACTTCTCGGTCGAGGAGCTGCAAGTGCTCGGATACATCGCCGCGCATCTCACGCCGACAACCGCTGCCCACGGGGGGGCGCGGCCGGTCGAGCTTGCGGACCTCCTCCCATCTGCGGGCGCGGAGGTCCGGCTCAACAATTGGGTTGTCATCGATGCGTCCTCGCTCAAACCGATCTGGCGGGGCGAGGCTCAGCGCTTCGCCTTGCCGCTCACGACGGCGCCGGCGACCGGGCTTCGCGGGGACTTCGACGCCGTGACATTTGCAGAGAATGTCGCTGTTCTGGACTGCCTTTGGCCGGGCGCGAGACAGAAGGACCGCGGTGAGGGCGGGCCGATCCGAGATCTCCTCGTCGCGGCCCACCCCGACAAGCTGGGAGATGCCGAGCAGAAGGCGGCCAGGCGGCTCCGCACGTTCCCGTTCGCCGTCGCCGCGGCCGCCCGCGACCGGTGGGCGCGATCCTTCACCGAGGAACGCGACCGGCGCGTGGCGGAGCAGGCACCCCCAGGCGTATCGGCACGCGCACTCCAGGCGCTCCGTGGGCATGTCACGCGGGGGATGCTGGAGGAACTACGGCCGAAGATCGAAGGGCTGAAGTCGAAACCGGTCCCGAAGAAGCGCCAGGAGGCCATCGCTGCGAGCTGGCGCCGGGCCCTCGCGCGCGCCAAGGAGCCACGCCCATGAATGCAAGGAACACCAAGAAAGACGCCGCCCCGCGCGGCGTGTTCCGCCAGGGCAAGGCCTGGGCCGTCCGCTACCGCTGCGGCGCCGCCCACGTCCACGAGGAAACGGTCGGGCCGGTGAAGGGCGAGGCGATCCGCGCCCACTCCGCCCGCCGGGCGCGGGCCTTGGCCGCACCAGGATGGTGCCCGCGTGTCGAACGGGGGCTGGAGCGGAAGCGGGCAGCCGGCCGGGTGCTGTTCAGCGACTACGCCGCGGGCTACCTCGAATGGGCCATGGCCAGCGGCAAGCGGTCGTGGGCCAAGGACAGGAGCCGCCTGAACTCGATCAAGCCCGTATTCGGCAACAAGCGACTGGACGAGATCACCACGGCCGAGATCGAGCGGTTCCTTCATGGGCTCATGGATGGCCGGGCGCCTGCCACGGTCAACCGCTTCCGCGACCAGCTCTCCGGCATGTTCAAGCGCGCAATCCGCCTCGGCCTGGTCACGGCGAACCCAGTGAAGGGGATTCCGAAGCTCAAAGAGCTCGGTGGGCGTCTTATCTACCTCCCGCCCGCTAGCCCGGGCCGCCCCGCCTACGAAGAGGACGCCCTCCGAGACGCGCTGCCGCCCGAGCTTCGTGCAGACTTCACGGTGAGCGTCCACACCGGACTCCGGTGGTCCGAGCAGGCTGCGCTCGAGTGGCGCGACGTCGACATGCTGGTCGGCAGCATCGGTGTTGGCCGCTCGAAGAACGGATACGGCCGGCGCGTCCCGATGAATTCCGTGGTCCGCTCCGCGCTCATGGATCTGGCGACGGAGCGTCGGCGCCCGGATGATGCGACCGCGCGCGTCTGCCGAGTGCCCTACCGGACAGCTGCGCGTCTCTTCGGAAAGGCCGTCCAGCGGGCCCAGGAGGCGCTCAGGGACGCCGGGAAGGATGCCGGCCGGCTCGATGGCTTCACGTGGCACGGGCTCCGGCATTCGTTCGCCACCCGGCTCGTGATGAACGGCGTGGATCTCCTCACGGTCAAGGAACTGGGCGGCTGGCGCACCCTGGCGATGGTGCAGCGCTACGCGCACCTAGCGCCTCAGCACCTCCGCGCGGCCGTCGAAGGACTCGTCAACGGGGCCGTGGGCGCTGTAGAAGTTGGACTGAAGTTGGACTCGGCGAAGAACGCCGCGCAGCCGAGGCCGGTCAGTGTATCGTAAGTGCTGGTCGTTCTTGGCCCGGAGGGCTAGCCTCAACTGGTAAGGCAGTAGACTTGAAATCTACCGGGGCGCAAGCCCCTTGGGGGTTCGAATCCCTCGCCCTCCGCCATATTTAGCGCGCAGCCATGGGCACTTGCGCTGCACGGACGGTGTGCCTTCTTCTCTCGACGTTCCCCGAGATTCGCCCCGTTTCACCGAGAATTCCCCGACGGTATTCACGACACCACATCGGCGAGGAGGCTACTGTGAATCTCGAAGCTGATCTAGGTTCGAGGTGCCTCGTCGTCGCCGATCCATTTCGCGGCGTCTCGTAGACGGTAGGCCTCCTGGCGCAACTGAGAATCGGGGTTGTCGGAGGGGCAGATCTCCCGGTGAGAGTCGTCGCCGTTGTCGTCCGGAACGCGCGCCACTATGCGGCCTGCGTCAGCGGCGCTCCGCTTGTCTCGCTCGTCAGTCGCGCTCTGCCCCCAGCGATTTCTGGCAGCAACGGCCACCGCGAGCACGTCCACCTTGAACCGGCGGGCCAGGCGTTGCTCGAGAAGGCCAGGGTCACGACTGGCGAGAACCAGAACATCAAGTGGTGTTGCGGGCCAGGCCTATCAGCGTGCCCTCGACGCACGTGACTGAGGAGCCGCCAAGCCAGATGGTGCTGTCATCCGCGAAGCGGACGAGCACGCGGCCGTCGCGCCCGAGGCAGCGGCCCTGCGCGGCGACGTAATGCGACACCGCCAGCAGCCCCTCCCGCTGGATCACGGCCGCCACGCATCCGTTGCCGCTGCCGCACACGGGATCCTCGGGGACGCCGTCGGCCGGAGCGAACGAGCGGACTTCCAGCTCGGCAGCCGAGCCCAGCGGGTACAGCCCGAAGGCCGTGACGCCGGTCACGCCCATCGGCGCCAGTGCGGCCAGCTTCCCCATGTCGGCCTCGAGCGCGACCACCGCGGAAGCATTCGTCAGCTGCAGGGTGAACCACACCGGGCCGACGTCGACGATGCTCGCCCGGAGGATGCCGGTCTCGGTGATGCCGAGGGCCTCGGCCACCCTGGCGCGTTGCTCGGCGGTGGGCTCGCGGTGAACGCGGGCCGGGAGCGCCAGGAAGATCTGGTCGTCGTCGATCTGGAGCGGTACGAGACCCTTGCCGCACTCCTGGACCAGGCGGCCCGGTGTCCGAGGCCTCAGGCCGTGGCGCAATACCGCGTGGGCCGACCCGATGGTCGGGTGACCTGCGAAGGGGAGCTCGCTCCGGGGGGTGAAGATCCGCAGCCGATAGTCGGCGTCCGCATGGATCGGCGTGCAGACGAAGGTCGTCTCGGAGAGGTTGGTCCAGCGCGCGATGGCCTGCGCTTCCTCTGTCGAGAGACGATCGCCGTCGAGCACAACGGCCACGGGATTGCCCTTGAACGGAACGGCGGTGAAGACATCGACCTGCTGGAAGGCCAGTCTATGCATGGTGGGCTCCTCTTCTCGTGGGACGAGCAGATCCCTCCCGAAACTAGATAAATCGGCGCGGCGCGGCCGTCTCAGGGTTCCCCGTATTCGGAGTGCCCGTCGGTTCGATGAGGAGAAGGTGCACCTCCTCGTCGGCCATCGGGCAGTGCTCGACACCCTTGGGTACGACAAACAGCTCACCGGGGCCCAGGGTGACGTTGCCGTCTCGCATTTGAATGGTGAGGTGTCCCTTCAGGACGAGGAAGAAGTCATCGGTATCCTCGTGGGTATGCCAGACGAATTCGCCCTTGACCTTGACGACCATGAGGTCATGGTGATTGAACTGACCCACCGTTCGCGGCTGCCAGTGCTCGGTGAAGGTCGAGAGCCTTTCCGCGAGATTGACCGTGCGCAAGGTAGAACCTCTGTCCTCGTCGATTGGTGACCGGATATCCAGGATAGACGTGGTGGCCCTCGAGCGAGGCGGCTCCCGGCATCATGGCGTGGCCGCCATCCAGACGGCCGTGGCGATCAGCGAGACGGCCATCAGGGCGTTGAAGCCCCGCAGGCGGTTGCCGACGCGCAGCCACTCGCGCAGCGCGGCGCCGAGGCAGGCCCACGCGACGAGGCTCAGCACGCACGCGCCGCTCCACACCGCACAGATCAGCGTCGTGCGCGCGGACACGCTCTGGCCCGACGCGTAGGCGCTGGCCGTGGCCGCGGCCAGCATCCAGGCCTTGGGGTTGACGTACTGGAACATCGCGGACTGCCAGAAGGTGAGGGGCCGCACCACGCGAGCGTCGCCCCATCGCGCCGAGCGGAGGAGGAGCCAGCCCAGGTACGCCATGTAGAGCACTCCCACCCACTTGATGACACCGGCCGCGACGGGCAGCGCGAGCAGGATACCGGCCACACCCAGGCTGCCCAGCGCGAGCATGGTGGAGAGCCCGAAGGGCACCCCCACGATGTGCGGCACCACCGCGCGGAAGCCAAAGTTGGCGCCGGTGGCGCTGGCGATGGTCGTGTTGGGGCCCGGCGTGAACGAGCCGACCAGCGAGAACACGACGAAGGCCCAGAGTTGTGCGGTGTCCATGAGCTCGCCCTCCGAATCGCTTCCTCACTGTACCGGCACTGTCTGATACAGTACCGGTACAGTTGTCGGATTCCGGAGGCCAGGTGACAGAACGCGCACGTCGAGGGGCCACGCCGTCAGCGCGGGAAGCGCCGCTCTCGCTCTCGCGGGAGGCGCCGCTCGTCGACGGCATCGTCCGGTGGTGGCAGGCGCGCATCGAGGATCGCATCGTGCGGCTCGGCACCCGCCTGCCGTCGATCCGCCACTTCGCCTCCGAGCAGCGCGTATCGCGCCACACCGTGGTGGAAGCCTACGAGCGCCTGGCCGATCTCGGCTACGTGCAGGCGCGGCGGGGCTCGGGGTTCTACGTGCAGCCGCGCGCGGCGAACGGGATGCGTGCCGCTCCCGCGGCGGCGGCGACGCATATCGACATCGGCTGGCTTCTGCGCAACCTGTTTCGAGATCTCCTGCACGAGAACATGCCGGGTGGCGGCCTCTTGCCCCCGGCCTGGCTCGATGGCCCGCTGGTGAGCCGGCACGCGCGCGGGGTCACGCTGGCCGCCGGTACAGCATGGCTGGGCTACGGCGTCCCACAGGGCTACCTTCCCCTGCGCCAGCAACTCTCGCTGAAGCTGGCCGAGCTTGAAATTCCGGCCGAGCCGGAGCAGATCATCACCACGGCCGGCGTGACGCAGGCCGTGGATCTGGCGGCGCGACACTTCCTGCGACCCGGCGACGCCGTCTTCGTGGACGATCCCGCCTGGTTCGTGGTGTTCGCGAGCCTTGCCGCGCAGGCGGCGCGGGTGATCGGGGTGCCCCGCGGGGCGGACGGCCCCGATCTCGAGGTGCTGCGCGACCTGCTCGCCCAGCATCGTCCGAAGCTCTTCGTGCTCAGCTCGGTCGTCCACAATCCGACGGGCACGTCGATGAGCGCGTCGACGGCCTGGGCCCTCCTTCGCATGGCGCAGGAGCACGACTTCGCGATCGTCGAGGACGACATCTACGGCGACCTTGGCTCGCCGCCCCCGGCCCGACCGTCTCTCCGGCTGGCCGCGCTGGATCGCCTGCGCCGCGTGATTTACGTGGGCGGCTTCTCCAAGACGCTGGCCGCCAACCTGCGCGTCGGCTATCTCGCCGCTCCGGAGAGCCTGGTGCAGGCACTGACCGACCAGAAGCTGGTGACGGGATTGACCTCGCCGGAGTTCGGCGAGCGCGTGATCGCGCGGGTGCTCGCGGCCCGCGAGTATGCGCGACATTGCGCCCGCCTGCGCACCCGGCTGGACGGGGCGCGCGAGGCCACGCTCGCGCGGCTGCGCGCCCTGGGCGCGCGGGGCTTCGCCGAGGACGCGCAGGGCATGTTCCTGTGGGCCGATCTGGGCGTCGACACCCATGCGCTGGCCACGCGGATGTTCGATGCGGGCTACGTGACGGCTCCCGGCAGCCTGTTTTCCCCCAGCCAGCTCCCGTCGACCTGGATGCGGTTCAACGTCGCGACCTCGAAGAACCCGGCCATGTGGAAGGTCTTGGCGCGTCGCGTGTCGGAGGCGGCGCGCGCGTGACTCGCGCCCGCACCCCGTCGCCGCGCGAGGCCGCGGTGGCCGCGCCCTGTCCACGACGTCGCCTTGAAGAGGTTGGACGCCCGGCGTAGACTCGCGCCGCTCATGCTCGACTTCACGGACCACGTCGTGCTCGTGACCGGCGCCGGAGCCGGCATTGGCTTCGGGATCGCTGAGGCGTTCCACCGAGCGGGAGCGCGCGTCGCGCTCGGCGACCTCCGCGAGGCCGCGCTGGCGCGGGCCACCGACCGTCTCGGGCGCTCCGCGCGCGTGTTCGCCGGAGCCGTGGACGTGAGAGATGCTCGCTGCGTCGATGAACTCCTCTCTGCCTCCGAGCGTGCGCTGGGGTCCTTCACCGTGGCTGTGGCCAACGCGGGGATCTATCCAAACTGCCCCGTCCTCGAGATGGCGGTCGAGGAGTGGGATCGCGTCATGGAGACGAACCTGCGCGGGGTCTTCCTCACGTGCCAGGCCGCCGGCCGCCGCATGGTGGCGCAGGGGACGCGGGGCAAGATCATCACGATCTCCTCCGGCGCGTACCAGAGCGGGCGGAAGGGGGCGTCGCACTACTGCGCCTCGAAGGCCGGGGTCGTGATGTTCACGAAGGTGCTGGCCATGGAATTGGGCCCGCATCGCATCAACGTCAACTGCATCGCGCCGGGTCTGGTGACCGTCGATCGCGACGTGAACCAGGTCTCCGATGAGTACTTCCGCGCGCTCGTCGACACCATCCCCTGGGGTCGGCCCGGCACCCCGGCGGACGTCGCGAACGCCGCGCTCTTCCTGGCCTCTCCGCTCGAGGACTTCATCACGGGCGAGACGTTGTCCGTCGATGGCGGCAGCGGGACCGGGAGGACCGGGCTGCCCTACAGTCGCCCCACGCCTCCGTAGGATCGACTCACCTGCTGGGGGACGACAGGCCAGACCGCCTCATCAAAGCCTCAAGGCCGGCGGGTCACGGACATGACGGGGGACAGGGGCCTCGAGCAGCTATGCGATCTTATCGACGAGCTACGCGCCCGCATCGGCGGTCCCCAGGCGGGCGGAGGGAACCACCGCGGGTCAATCTTCCACCTCCGGCGAAGGCAGCTGGTCACGAGCCACCACTCCCGCACTCGCGTGGTCACGCGCCAAGTTCGCGCCGCACGCTCCGTTTGTCGAAGCCTCCCGCTTCCAGCCGCCGGAGAATCAGCGCCACGTGCTTCTTTGTAAGGTCCTGGGGTCCATGGCCCGGTACGGTGACTTTGGTATCCCCTCGCGTGAACTGCCGGTGACTGGTCTTTCCGCCGGGCTGTTCAACAAAGCCATGTTCGATCAGCCACCGCTCGAGCTGCCGACGCGTTACCTCATGCGGCATCTTCTGACCTCCCGCTAGCGCCAATCAGCCATCCACTCCATGGAGCCCTTGCCGATTCGGGACCTGGAGAGCTGGAGACCGCGCGAAATCGAATGCAATCCGAACTCAGACCCACGTAGATCGTCGACAAACTCTGTAGGCAGGACTTGGCCTGCGGGTACTCCTTTTTCCAAGGCATGCTCTACCTCGGCAAATCTGGCTGACAAAAGGGTGCTGTATTGAACGCCGTTAGCTATCGAAATGAGGTCCTCTCGCCGAGGTGGCTGCCCCCCGAATGCTCAGGTTGATTTGGCTGGCCGGGCAGAACTCATATACCGTGCGGCCGCCTCCACCGCCGCCTCGAAGGTGTCATAGACTCGGTGCTCGACTAACGAGTAGATAATCATCAGATTCTCGGGCAACCCGAAGTCTTCGACAAGCATGCCTAGGGAATCGACGTGGCGGCCCGGGGTGCCGCGAGCAATCCGATCGAGCAGGGGCTCAGTAGTTGCCGAGAAGGCAAAGACCGGCACGCCGCGGGAGACGGCGTACCCGATCTCCCATGCCGTGCCGACATCGCAGTGAGGACCCCGAAACGGTGTGATATTAGCGATGACAAGATTCGATTCATCGAGAAGACGAATGTTGGATTGGTAGATCTCCAGCGCGGTGGTGGCCTCGTTGTCGAGCGGTACGACGGGCTCCAAGCCTGAGCGTCGGCAGATGGATTCTCGCAAGGCAAAGATCTGTCGATGACTCGGGTGAAAAACATCTGGCCCAGCAAGATAGGCGCGGGGTGTCATTCTTTGATCAGGGAGGGCAGGGACGTTGGAGGGCGGGCTGGGGGTAGAGGAAGTTGCTGCTCAGAGTGTAGTCGACGACGCTTCGCCCGATCATGATCCAGGCGAGGATCCCGAGTCGACTGAGGAGATCGAACCAAGCGCCGAGCAGGATCACAACGGCGACCGCGGCGTTGAGAAGTGCCAGATAGGCATGAGTGATATGGGCCCCTGTCTCTGGGCAAAGGCGAGAATGAAGGCGAATTCGAGGGGCAGCTCACTCTGCCTCGAACTGGCGCCGCGCCGGCCGTTGCTCGATCCCATGGCGGCAGGCGCCGAGGGCGTGATACTATCTGGGGCATCGGCTCCATCCTGTCCGTGACGACGAGCCACGTCAAAGCGCTTACGTTCGGCGCTATGCCTCCCGTCATCGCGTCGCGCACCCGTACGGGCTGCCCCACAGATTGTGATGAAAGGCGAAGACGAAAGCCATGAGCAAGGAAGACGCTATCGAGGTGGAGGGCAAGGTCGTCGAGCCGCTACCCAACGCGATGTTCCGGGTGGAGATGGACAACGGCCACAGAGTACTCGCCCATGTTTCGGGCAAGATGCGGATGCACCACATCCGGATCCTGCCTGGCGACAAAGTGACGATTGAGCTGTCCCCCTACGACCTGACCCGAGGTCGGATCACGTACAGGTTCAGGTAGTAAGGCAGGCTGCCCCCGGCCGGTCGACGGGGAGGAGCCATCACGCCGCGCGGCGACTTCTCACCCGCTCCAGTTCAGCGATCACCGCCGCGCCGAACAGCAGAATCAGAGCGTCGATTGACGGAGCCCGTGGACTCTCGGTAAAAGAGAGACGTCGATGTCGCCTGCCCAGCTCTCCGTGGCCTTCTTTCTTCAGATGTTCTTCATCCTGGCCGTCTGCCGCATGGTGGGCACCATCGCCCGGCGTCTCGGTCAGCCCCAGGTCGTCGGCGAGATGGTGGCCGGCGTGCTCATGGGGCCGTCTCTCCTCGGCCTGCTGGCCCCCGCGCTCCAGCACGGGATCTTCCCGCCGGACTCCCTCAAGATCCTCTTCGTCGGGGCGCAGCTCGGCGTGGGCCTCTACATGTTCCTCGTCGGCGTCGAGTTCAGGATTGATCTGTTTCGCCAGCGCATCCGGAGCGCGGCCGCGGTCTCCGTCTCGGGTATGGTCGTTCCCTTCCTCCTGGGCTGTGCACTGGCCCTGTGGCTGGTCGAAGTGCCGGGTCTCTTCTCGGAGAGGGCCACGCGGTTCGAGGCCATGCTGTTTCTCGGGGCAGCCATGGCCATCACGGCCTTCCCGATGCTCGCGCGCATCATCTACGAGCGCGGCCTCACCGGGACGCCGCTCGGCACCCTGGTCCTGACCGCGGGATCCATCGACGACGCCACGGCCTGGTGCATTCTCGCCATCGTGCTCGCCAGTTTCGGGGGCGGGCCGACGGTGGCGATCACGGCCATCGCGGGCGGATTGGCCTATACAGTCATCATGCTGACCGTGGGCCGCAGGCTCCTGGCGCGCCTCGACACGGCCACCGAGCGCGCGGGGGGGCTCACGCCCCGCCTCCTCACCGCGGTCCTGATGCTTCTCATGCTTGTGGCGTGGGTAACCGACGCGATCGGTATCCATGCCGTCTTCGGCGGATTCATCCTCGGCATCGCCATGCCCCGCGGGCGCGTCGCCCAGGAATTGCGGCGCCAGCTCGAGCCCTTCACCGTGGTGTTTCTCCTCCCCATGTTCTTCACCTTTTCCGGCCTCAACACGCGGCTGGACCTGATGAATACGCTGCCGCTCCTGGCGATGGCCCTGACCGTGCTCGTCGTGGCCTGCCTCGGCAAGGGCGTGGCGTGCTGGGCAGCCGCCTGCTGGACCGGCGAGGACCGTCGGACGGGCATGGCCGTGGGCACCCTGATGAACGCGCGGGGGTTGATGGAGCTGATCATCCTCAACATCGGCCTCCAGCACGGCATCATCCAGCCCCCCCTCTTCTCGATCATGATCCTCATGGCGGTGGTCACGACCTTGATGGCCTCGCCAGTCTTCGAGCTCGTGTATGGCCGTCACGCCCGTCGGCGGGGCGAGTTGGGCGAGATCCACGAGCTCGCCGCCGCACCTGAGCTCAAACCGGTACGCGATGGCCGTACCTCTTGAGAACGCCGGTCATGATCCGTTCTGAGTGAGGAGCCCCTCCTCACTGAAGACGGGCTGGGCGTCGGTCGGCGAGTCGCCGATGACGCGCAAGATCACGCTTGCCGCCGCTTGCTGCTCCTGCGCCTCACGCAGGGCGACGCGCCGCCGCTCGTTCTCGGTCATGAGATGAAGGGTCCGTCATCATCATGTGTACACATTCAGGAATGACTGGTTGAGCTCCTGCGAGTAGTAGAAGACGGCCGGACTGATCTGGTCGGTCGTCCATCTGATGGCCCGGCAGTCCGGATCCATCTGGTAGGCCGTGTAGCCGCCGAACGCCTCGAGCCGGTTGCCCGACGGATCGAAGAAGTAAATCGTCGTCCCCCGCGTGATTCCGTGACGTCCCGGGCCGTAGTCAATCCGCGCCTTGTGCATCGTGAGGATGTCCGCTGCGCGGAACAGGGCCTCCGCGGAGTCGATGACGAAGGCGGCGTGGTGAAAACCACCTTCGCGCCCCGGCACGATCGCAATATCATGCGGCGCTGGCCGCTGCCAGAGCCAGGCGGCGATCGGTACCCCGTCTGGATTCACCAGCATCTCGCTCACGCGGAACTCGAGCACCTCCTGGAGGAACTGAATTGCCTTGGCCGGCTCGGGCGCGGTCACGAGGGTGTGATCGAGCCGCGGCGGGGCGATGCCCTTCAGGCCCTCCGGCCACGGGGCGGGATTGACGGGAGGCAGACAGTTTCCCGTATAGTCCATCTCGTTGTAGAGCTCCACCATGTGTCCGGAGGGTGCGGTGAAGCGGAGCGCCCGGCCCCGGCGGTAGTCCTCCGGAATCACGTCGTACTTGACGCTGAACCGCTTGAGGCGCTCTTCGTAGTAGTCAAGATCTTCGGGATCGACCGTGCGAAACGCGAGCCGAACCATCCCGGGCCGGTCGGCCTCGGTCAGCGCGACCGAGTACGCGTGGCGCTCGTCCCACCCCTTCAGATACGCCGTCTTGCCTTCGCGAGCCGTCAACTGCAACCCGAGGACGTTGAGGTAGTAATCCAGGTCGCGGTCCAGATCGGTGCTGCGGATCTCCACGATTCCCAGTCTCGAGATTCGGTACGGCATCGCGTCCTCCTCTTGCCGACGGTCGACCGCGGTCGGGACTTCTCGGGAGAGCGACCGCAATCGGCACGACGACGTGGTGCGACAGGTCGCCGCGCGGGGAGAGCCGTGGCTGACCTACTTCGAGCCGCCGACCTTGGGCGGCGATCTGCGAGGGATCGGATTCACGCGGGTCGAGGACCTGGGGCTCGACGAAATCCACCAGCGCTACTTCACGGGCCGGCTGGACGGCCTTCGTCTCAACGGCATCGCCCGTCTGCTGAAGAGGACGCCCTCGCTCCCTCGCGGCGTGCCGTTCGCGGCACGGCCGCCCCCAGCCCCGCCCGCGGTAGCCCCGCTGGAGTCGTAGGCACAGCTCAGGCGAGTGTGTATTCACCGTCCCAATTGTTGACCACGTCCATGACGGAGGGGAAGTGGCCCTTGTATTTGCCGCCGCCGGAAATGCCCTTGAATTTGCCGGTGCCGCCCGTAAATTTGAACGTGCCTTCCATGCTTACCTGTTGGCCGGAAGTGATGATCTTGCCCTCGAAGGTACCCCAGTCGCGGTCGCCATCGGCGCGCTCGTTGCACCAATAGCCCTTCTGCGGACCATTGCCATTGACCAGATCGCCCGTGCCCCAGTAGGTGATCTTCGCGCCGTTCCATAGCGGGTCGGGTGATGTTTGCGTCCCCGCCACTTCGACAAGCGTGAGAGCGCGGTTATCCTCGTGGAGGAGCGCCGCTGCGGCCTGCGTCCTGATCTTTCCTGAGAATGATCCCGTGATTTTGGTCGCCATGTTCGAGTCTCCCTTCCACGGTGGACTGCCCGCATCGGTCAAGGGATGCGGGTCGATTCAGATTCTGCGTGTCCCGCCTTGCCGGAAGCCACGCGCCGAGCGGGCAGGCGACACTCTTCCCATGACCTGTGGGCTATCTCGGCATCCTCACGCTGGCCATCGAGCGAAGTCAAGAGGGTTCTCTTCTTCTGCTGTAAGCCGCGGGCTTTTCAGGTGACGAGCGTGACGTTGATGTTCATTCCCTCGCCGCCGCCGAGTGCGATCTCTCCCTAGGTGGCGTCAGGGCGCCTTGACGTGCGCGCACAGCCGAGGGCACTATCGCGTCCACCGCGGTGCCCTCCGCTCCCCTTCCTCAGGAGCGTCCCCACAGCTGACGGGTGGCGAGCCGGGCGCCCTCCGCCAGGGCGGCGAACTTCAGCCACGCCACGCTCGGGTGCGTGTCGTTGAAGCGGACGCCGGAGGCGGCGAAACCGCAGTCGGCGCCGGCGATGACGTTCTCGCGCCCCACGATGCGGGCGAATCGGACGATCCGCTCCGCGACCAGCTCCGGATGCTCCACCAGGTTGGTGGTGTGGCTGATGACCCCGGGGATGAGGATCCTTCCGGCTGGGGGCCGGGACTGCTCGAAGACATGGTACTCGTGCTCATGCCGGGGGTTTGCCGCTTCGAACGAGTAAGCGCCGGCGTCGATCGTGAAGATGATATCGACGAGGTCCTTCAGCTCCATGTCGTAGATCCGTGGCCCCACGTCGATGCTGTAGCACGTGTGAAAGCGGACCTTCTCCGGCGGGATGCCACGCAGTGCGTAGTTGATCGCCTCCACGCGCCGGGCTGCCCAGCTCCGGCAGTCCGCCACGCTGAGGTCGGGGCTCATCATGTACTGCGTGATGAGGCGCGGGTCGTCGATCTGGAGAACGAAGCCCGCGTCGATGATGGCCCGGTATTCCTCCCGGAGCGCGTCGGCGAGGGCCTGTTCGTACTCCTCGCTCGTCCGATAGTACTCGTTCGGGAGGGTGGCGAAGATGTACGAAGGCGCGATGGCCGGCATGAACACCTCTTCGTAGCGGAGGCCCTTCAGCGCCAGCTTGACGTTCTCGATGTCCGCCTGCACGGCGGTATGCCCCTTGTAGCTGACCGGCCCCGTGCAGACGTCGACGCCGTGCGCTCGGGTTCCCCCGCGCCCCCCCGCCCATTCCGCAAGGCGCTCGGACCACGCGTAGTAGTCGGGGAACGCCCGGTATTCGCGGCTCGCGGACCGGGGATTGCCCTCCTGTCCGGGAGCGGCCGGTTTGCGCAGGAAGCCATTGAACCGCTCGACGATGTATCCGAAGAAGCTCGCCTTGCCCTGCTCCCCGTCGGTAACGATGTCGATGCCGGCCTCGGTCTGCCTGCGGACTGAGTCAGCCACTGCCTCGCGGACAAGCCGGGCATAGGTCCCGCCATCATAGGGTTCCCCGCGATCCTTCGAGCGAAGGATTGGAATCAGTGGCTCGGGCCGGGCCAGGCTGCCGACGTGCGTCGTCAAGATCCGCTCCGAGCTCCGCTTCATGGCGTCTCTCCGCTCAGTAGGCGACCCGTGTTCTCGATAGATCATGCAGGGCGAAGCGCCCGACGGCTTTTCCCGAGCGGCCTTGTGTCGTCACGTCACCGATGGGGGCCTCAGGCTACAGGCACGGGCAATGCGCCACCTGAGCGCTACCATCTCCGCTCCTGCTTGCGCTCGCCCTCCATGGCCGCCTTCGAGGTGAGGATCTTCTCGGCGAGGTGCTTCGGCGTGTAGACCTCAGGCGCGGTGAAGCGAGATTCCGCCGACGTCCCGAGCGTGGCCGCCACTGGCCGCAGAACTTCATCCCGGCGGGATTTCTCCGCCTGGCACCGGGACACTGCATCCAGGAGCCCCCTTCGCCCCAGCCAGGATTGGCCGAAGCCGTCGCCTACCCTAGTCGGTGGGCGCCGACTGGGGCAAGCGAGGTATGTCCTTCGGCGGGATCGCTGTCAGCGCGGCGTCACGCGCGCTTGGACCACCCCTCGGGCGGATCGCAGGCCACGGTGCCCATGTCCGCGGGAACGGACAGCTCCAGGAGCTCCAGGTCCTTTGACGCCGCCGTCTCGTTGTGCCGCAGGCCGCCCGGGATGTAGAGCGATTCGCCCGACTGGATGCGCAGTTTCTGGCCGTCCTCGAACTCCAGGTCAACCCATCCACTGAGCATGTAGACGAACTGGCCCTCGCAGACGTGGTAGTGCCACCCCGTCGGCTGCGTCATCCCATCGGCCCCGATCGTCACCTGGGCGCGGATCTTCCCGCTGCTTGCCGCGGTGACGCCGAGGTCGCGGTACTTGAAGAAGGAGCGCCGGCCCACCACCAGGGGGGCGGTGGTCGGCGTCGCGTACGCCAGCTTGCCCGGAGGGTTCATGGCTGCCGGTTGTCCGATCGGCGTGCTCGCATCGTTCATGATGGAGGCCTCCTCTCGTTCGTTCGTACCACCGATACTACCGCATCCACGCGCAGGGTGAAGTGCCTCCTTCAGGATCCGGCGCGGGCGAATGTTAATTGACTAAACTATTAGACGGCTGTACCTTTCCGGATCATGCTGCCCTTGCGCTCGCGTCGGCGCCGTGCCGAGGCCCAGCGCCTGCTGGACCTGCTGAATGCCCTCGGCAGCACCACGTTCCGTCAGCTCCTCTGGCAGCGGGCCTCCGAGCTCGACCTCACCTATGCGCAGTCGCAGGTCCTCTTCCACGTGGCCGACAATCCCGGCTGCCACATGGGCGACGTGGCGAAGGCCTTCGGCGTGACCCTGCCCGCGGTCACACACATCGTCGACCGGCTGGAGGAAAAGCAGTTTCTCTCGCGCGCCGACGATCCGGCCGATCGGCGAGTCTACGTCCTCGACCTCACACGGGCGGGCCGGGCGCTCGTCCAGGAACTTCACGGTCTGCAGATGCGCGGCGTGGAGGGCGTCCTTCGGCGGATGGCCGCGGAGGATCGGCAGCGCGTGATCAAGGGACTGGAGGCGCTGGTGGACGCGGCCACCGTGGCGGCAAAGGTATGAACCGGCGGCTGGTCGTGGCGCTGGTCACCGCCGCGCTCGGCCTGGCCGGGTGTTCGGAGACACCGGGTGGGGCGCAGGCGCGCCCGGGGCCTGCGCCGGCCGTGCCGGTGGGCGCGGCGACGGCTGAGCAGCGGGTGGTACCCGTCCAGGTCATCACCGTGGGGAACGTGCAGGCGTACACCACGGTTGGCGTCAAATCCCAGGTGGCGGGCCAGATCCAGCAGGTGCACTTCACCGAAGGCCAGGCGGTGAAGCGCGGCGACCTGCTCTTCAGTATTGATCCGCGGCCCCTGGAGGCCGCGGTCCGGCAGACGGAGGCCAACGTCGCCAAGGACCGGGCCCAGCTTCGTCAGGCGGAGGCCGCGTTCGCACAGCGGCAGGCCGAGGTGACCCAGGCGCTGGCGAATCTCGAGCGCGACGTCGCCCAGCTAGACAACGCGCGCGTGCAGGAGCAGCGCTACGCGACCCTCGTCCAGAAGGAGCTCATCGCACGCGAGCAATACGACCAGGTGCGCACTGCCCTGGCCGCACTCCAGGCGACGGTCGGGGCCGGCCGCGCGGCAGTGGACAACGCCCGAGCGTCGGCGCAGGCGGCGGAGGCCATGGTCGACAATGCGCGAGCAGCGATCCTGGCCAACGAGGCGATGGTCGACACCGCTCGGCTGCAGCTGGCCTACACGACCATCCGGGCGCCCATGGACGGCCGCACGGGCAACCTCCTGGTCCAGGGCGGCAACGTGGTGAAGGCCACCGAGGACAATCCGCTGGTCGTCATCGCGCAGATCCAGCCCATCTACGTGTCGTTCGCGGTGCCCGAGCCGCATCTCACCGCCATCAAGAAATACCGGGCCGAGGGCACGCTCAAGGTCGAGGCCGTGCTCGACGGCGGTCAGCGCACCATCGTGGGGGCGGTGACCTTCATGAACAACACTGTCGACACGAGCACGGGGACGATCCAGCTCAAGGCGACGTTTCCCAACGCGGACAGCGCGCTCTGGCCGGGGCAGTTCGTGGACGTCGTGCTCACCCTCACCAGCGAACCGGCCGTGCTCGTCCCGACCCAGGCCGTCCAGGCCGGGCAACAGGGTTCGTTCGTGTTCGTCGTGAAGCCCGACTCCACCGTCGAGTCGCGACCCGTGAAGGTCGGGCGCCGGCTGGCCCGCGAGCTCGTGATCGAGCAGGGCGTCAAGGCCGGCGAGCGGGTGGTGACCGACGGCCAGCTGCGTCTCGTGCCCGGCGCGCGGGTGGAGATCAAGCCCCCGAAACCGTCATGAGCCCGGCGCTGTTCATCCGCCGGCCGGTGCTCACCACGCTGCTCATGGCGGCCGTCCTCATCTTCGGGATCATGGCCTACGGCCGCCTGCCCGTGAACGACCTGCCCAACGTCGACTTCCCGACCATCCAGGTGTCGGCCGCGCTGCCGGGCGCGAGTCCGGAGACGATGGCGTCGGCCGTGGCCACGCCGCTCGAGCGGCAGTTCACGACGATCGCCGGCATCGACTCGATGACCTCCACCAGCGCGCTCGGCGTCACCCAGATCACCATTCAGTTCACGCTGAGCCGCAACATCGACGCGGCCGCGCAGGACGTGCAGGCGGCCATCACCAAGGCGGCGCCGTTGCTGCCGCCCGGCATGCCGACGCCGCCCAGCTATCAGAAGGTGAACCCGGCCGATCAGCCCGTGCTCTACCTGGCCCTCAGCTCGCCCACGCTGCCGCTGTACACGGTCGACGAGTACGCGCAGACGAACCTCGCCCAGCGCATCTCGACGATCAGCGGAGTCGCCCAGGTCACCATCTTCGGCTCGCAGAAGTACGCCGTGCGCGTGCAGGTGGATCCGCGGGCGCTGGCCGCCCGCGGGATCGGGATCGACGAGGTCGAGCAGGCGATCGCCCGCGCCAACGTCAAGAAGCCGACGGGCTTTCTGTCCGGCCCGCATCAGGCGGTCAATATCCAGTCGAACGCCCAGCTCACCGACGCCGCCGCCTACCGGCCGATGATCGTGGCCTATCGCAACGGATCGCCGGTCCGGCTTCAAGACCTCGGGCGGGTCATCGACGGCGTGCAGACCGACAAGGTCGCGAGCTGGTTCAACGACAACCGCGCGGTCGTGCTGGCCGTGCAGCGGCAGCCGGGCACGAACACCATCGAGGTGGTCGATGGCGTCCGCAATCTGCTGCCCGTGTTCCGGCAGCTGTTGCCGGCCTCGGTCAGCCTGGACGTCGTGTACGACCGCTCGGTCGCCATTCGCGAGTCCGTGCACGACGTGCAGTTCACGTTGCTGCTCACCATCGGCCTCGTGGTGCTGGTGATCTTCCTGTTCCTCCGCAACATCTCCGCCACCCTCATCCCCAGCCTGGCGGTGCCGCTATCGATCATCGGCACCTTCGCCGTCATGTACGTGCTCGGCTACACGATCGACATCATCTCGCTCATGGCCCTCACGCTCTGTGTCGGCTTCGTCGTCGACGACGCGGTCGTCATGCTCGAGAACATCGTGCGCCGGATGGAGGCCGGCGAGAGCCGAATGGAGGCGGCACTCAACGGGTCACGCGAGATCGGCTTCACCATCCTGTCCATGACCGTCTCGCTGGCGGCTGTCTTCATCCCGGTTCTGTTCATGGGCGGCGTGGTCGGGCGGCTCCTGCACGAGTTCGCCGTCGTCATCGGCGTGGCCGTGATCGTGTCCGGCGTGGTCTCGCTGACGCTCACGCCCATGCTGTGCAGCCGGTTCCTGCGCCCGCCCCACGCCGGGCACAGCCGGCTCTACCGCGCCTCGGAGCGGGTCTTCGACGGCATGCTGCACGTGTACGACGTCACCCTCCGCTGGACGCTGCGCCACGGGCGGTTCACGATGGCCGTCCTCGTGTTCACCTTCGCGCTGACCGGGTATCTCTTTACCGTCATCCCCAAGGGGTTCATCCCGACCGAGGACAACGGGACGATCTTTGCGTTCACCGAGGCAGCCCAGGACGTGTCGTTCGAGTCGATGATGGCGCATCAGCGCGCGGTGGCCGACGTCGTGCGCCAGCAGCCGTACGTCGCCCAGTTCATGTCGTTCATCGGCGCCAGTGGCTCCAGTACCGTGGCCAACAACGGTCGGATCTTTATCCGGCTCAAGCCCCGGGCCGAGCGGCGCCCCGTCGAGGAGCTGATCGCCGAGCTGCGACCCAAGCTGGCGGCGGTCCCCGGCATGCGGGTCTACCCGCAGGTGCTGCCCACGATCCGCATCGGGGGCCAGCTCACCAAGGCCGTCTACCAGTACACCCTGCAGGACGCCGATCTCCAGGAGCTCTACCAGTGGGCGCCGCGCCTCTACGAGCGCCTCCGCGAGCTGCCGGGCCTGCAGGACGTCAACACCGATCTGCAGATTACCAGCCCCCAGATCGTCATCGACATCGATCGTGACAAGGCCGCCTCCCTTGGCGTGACCGCGGATCAGATCGAAAGCGCGCTGGGCGCCGCCTACGGATCCCGGCAGGTCTCCACGATCTACACACCGACCAACCAGTACTGGGTCATCCTGGAGGTCGACCCCCGGTTCCAGCAAGACGCGACCGCGCTCGCGCAGCTCAACGTTCGCTCGAACAGCGGCCGGCTGGTGCCGCTCGACGCCATCACGAGACTGACGCCTGGGCTGGGGCCGCTGGTAGTGACGCACCTCGGCCAGCTGCCCTCGGTGACGATCTCCTTCAACACGAAGCCGGGCGTGTCGCTGAGCGACGCGGTGGCGCAGGTGGACGCCGTGCAGCGCGAGCTACGGGTGCCGGCCACGCTGAGCGGGACCTTCCAGGGTACGGCCCAGGCGTTCCAGGACTCCCTGCGCGGGCAGGGCCTCCTCCTCCTCATCACCGTGCTCGTGATTTACCTTATCCTCGGGATCCTGTATGAGAGCTTCATTCACCCGCTGACCATCCTGTCCGGGCTGCCGTCGGCCGGCGTGGGCGCGCTCGCGACCCTGCTGCTGTTCCGGATGGAGCTGAACGTGTACGGATTCGTGGGCCTGATCATGCTCGTCGGCATCGTAAAGAAGAACGCGATCATGATGATCGACGTCGCGCTGGAGCGGGAGCGAGCAGGGACCCCGCCCGCCGAGGCGATCTACCAGGGCTGCTTGCTGCGCTTCCGGCCGATCATGATGACGACGATGGCCGCCCTGCTGGGAACGCTGCCCATCGCGCTGGGCGTGGGCGCGGGCGCTGACGCCCGGCGGTCGCTGGGACTCGCGGTCGTCGGCGGTCTGCTCGTGTCGCAGCTCCTGACCCTCTACATCACGCCCGTCCTGTACCTCTACCTGGAGTCGGCCCACAGGTATCTGTCGGCACGGATGATCTCGCGGATCTTTTTCTGGCGCCGCGCCGCCAGGTCAAGTCCCGCCGGAGGTCCCTCACTCCCTCGCCCAGAGCGGTCGGCCTCCGCCTGACGCGGTCAGGCGTGATCAGGCTCGTTGGAGGCCTCGGCGCGAGAGCCCTCACCCGGGGTCCAGCTGCTTGCGCTCGGCATCGGCCTGCTCCAGCCAGAAGCGCATGCCCATGTCAGCGAACATTGTCATCGCACGGGAGATGTGCTCGAGGGCGTCCTCGCGCCGCCCGGCCTTCCGGCCCAACTCGGCCAGATCGAGGTGGCAACGCGCGACCAGCGGACGCCGTCCGTAGTCTTGACCGAGCGACAGCGTCTGGTCGAGATGTCGCTGCGCCAGCTCGAACTGCGCCGGGTTCGCTCGGAGGGCGGCCAGGCCGAAGCAGTGGTGGCCGACGAGCGTCCAGCCCCCTTTGTTCCGCGCGCGGGCCCATTCGAGCACCTGTTCCGCAAAGCGTCGGGCCTCATCGAAGTGGCCGGCGTAAGCGTGGGCTTCGGCGAGCCCGGCCCATGCGAATACCCTGAGGAACGAACTGGGATTGACGTCCATGAACGTCTCCAAGGCGCCCTCGAGCAGCGCGAGGGCCTCGCTGATGCGTCCAGACCGCGCGGCCCCCTCGCCGAGCTGATATCGCGCCACGCCGTAGTAAACCCTGTACCCGCGGTCTCGACACTGGAGAAGGCTCCGCTCCAGCAACGGGCGAGCCTGATCGAAGTCTCCGCGCTCGGTGTAGATGTGGCCCAGGCCCGTCCAGGCCATGGCCGCGGTGTTCGGAGTCCCAAGATCTTCAGCCAGCTCTATCGTCGCGCGCGCGTGGGCGATGCCTTCCTCGAAGTCTCCCAGCTGGGCCAGCGACCGGGCCAGCATGTGGCGTGTCCATACGGTCCGGTGGACCGTCCCGGCGGGGTGCGCGTCGCGAAGATCGGGCTCCCCCAGCTTCACGGCCTCGCGAGTGAGCCGGACCACACCAGCAGGATCGAACGCGTTGAAACAGAGTGTCGCCAGGTTGCCCGCGGCCGCCCCCTGCATCACAGGGTCGTCCAGCGCCGCGCCCAGAGCCAGGGCATGGGCGCCGAACTGCTCCGCCTCCGGGTCGCGATCGGTGATGTGGCACGCCATGCACAGGGCCACCGACACCCAACCGAGCCGGCCGCGATCATCGAGCTCATGGGCGAGGGCTTCGGCTTCGATCCCCACTTCGCGGGCTCGCTCGTAGTCGCTCAGAAGACTGAGCGAGATGATGAGAGCGAAACGGAGGTCGAACGACTGCACCCTCTGCTCTCGCGTCGACCGGTTCCCCGGGAGATGCCCGAGCGCGGTGAGCGCGCGCTCGAAGCACGCCACCGCCTCCCGGTTGGCGGAGCGTGTGGCGGCGATGTCCCCGGCCCGGCGCAGATGCGCGACGGCCTTGTCCCACACCTCGCCCTCGAGGTAGTGAAGGCCGAGGGCGAGGTGGTGCGGCTCCAAGTCGCGGGCGTGGAGGGTGGCGAGAGCTTCGGCCACCCGGCGGTGGAGCAGCTTGCGTCGGGGCGCGAGGATCCGGCCGTAGGCGACTTCCCGCACCCGGTCGTGAGTGAAGTCGAGGTGGTCGCCCACGCTGTGCAACACGCGCCGGCTGGCCAGCTCTTCGACCCTTCGGGCCGCCTCTTCTTCGCCTAAGCCGGAGGCGTGCTGCAGGAGAGTGAACTCCAGCTCGCGTCCCACCACCGAGGCCAGCGCCACCAGCTCGCGGCTCCGTTCGTCGAGCCGATCGAGATGGCGGTGGATGATGTCCCGCACACGTTCCGGCAGCGAGAGCCCCTCGAGCTCGACCAGACGCTCGGCCAGGTACGTCACCGCTCGATGGCGTTGAGCTTGAGCCGTCGCATCCGGCGAAGGAACGGTTCGAGGTCTGCCGCGCGGAGCTGAACGTCCTGCACGAAGGCGTGGTCGGCCTCGAGGTCCGTGCAGAGAAGGCGAAGGCCGGTGGCCACGACCCGGCGACCCAAGTGGGGGGGGCATCGTTGAGCACCACGACGTCGATCGCTCGGGTCTGGAGAGCGGCCTGGAGGGTTCCAGACAAGCGAAGCTGCTCCTCGAAGCGCTCCCGCGCGCTCGGGTATGTCTCGTATCGTAAGAGAACGGCGATGTCGACGTCACTCTCGCGGTGGGCACGCCCTTCGGCATGGCTCCCGAACAGATAAACGGAGACAACCCCGGCGCGAGCATCTTCGGAAAGCGCTCGTCCGATACGGGCCACAAGTTTCCGGACTTTCGGCGTCACCGATCGCCCCGCATCCACCTCGCCATTATGACCCGATGTGCGAGCCTCCAACGATTCCCCGGGACTTCAATGGCCGGGCGGACGATCAGGGGTTGGCGACCTCGATGGCCCGAGGGCCGCCCTCCTTGGCGCCATCGAACAGGACGAGAACCCGGAGGCTGGCGGGTGTCCGATCGAGAGGAAGAATCGCTTCCGGCTTGAGATCTATTCCCTTCTCGCGGTAGCGGGCCAGGTCTTTCAGTAGCTTGGGCGTGTCGCCCATGCCATCCCACCAGTAGACCGAGTAGCGGCCGTCGCCCGTGTCGGCCATCGGCCCCGCCAGGACGAGCAGGCCGCCCGCGAATGCCGCCAGGTCGCGGACACCGCGACCCCGGCCGAGCGCGAGAAGGTGCAGGGTGGCATCGGGAGCCTGTTCCTCGAAGAGGGCCCGGAGCGAGACGGACAGGATCGCGGCGCGCTCGTCGTTCGGGACCGGCCCCCGGAAACCCGCGAACAATCGATTGCCCCGAAGGGCGATCCCTTCGATGGTCACGCCGTTGGCTTCCAGACGTTTGTCGGCGAACGGAGCGAGGGTGGGGTCGGCCAAAATCAGCGCTCTGAGCTTCGTCGTGCGGGCGAGGCCGGGCACGTCTGAGACGGTGCCGATCGCCGTGAGGGGCCGGCCGGTGGCTGGATCGACGCGGAGGCGGATCACCTGGCTCGCGGCAATGATCTGAGCCCGTATCTTGGCGGCGTCCCTGACCGGGTCGAGTGTCCTGTCCTTATCGCGCGGATGCCCGTGGGAGCCGATCACGTAGAAGAAGCCATCGGCGTACGCGACCCCTTCTCCGTCGAGCTCCAGCCACTGGCCCTCGAACCGATCGTCGGTCAGGCGAATGGACGTTCCGGCGACAATCTCGCCGTCCTTCAGCGTGACCAGCTGAGCACTCTGCACGTCGTCGTCGATGACCAGGCACGAACGCGGGAAACCGGTGTCAGCGGTGCACGCGATACCGCTGACGTCCACCGACTTCTTGTTGTCCTTGCCGACGAGCTTATCCCTGACCCTCCACACGCGTTCATGCTGTGCGGTCGCCGCAGCAGGTAGCCAGAGCCCCGGCACCACGAGCAACACCATGGCGATGAGACCACTCAGGGGCTTCAAGGCCTCACACCCCGCCCCGGCCGCCGATGTTTACCCGAGAGACGCAATGACGCCAAGGCCGGCGTGCCGCTCAGCGGGCGAATTGAGCCAGCGCGACGGCGGTATGAGGAAAGGACGCGAGCATCCCCTGATCGGCGGTGACCAGAGGGACTCCGAGATCCTGGGCAAGGGCGACGAACTCGCAGTCGTACGCCGAACAGCGGGATCCAATCGCGAGCTGAAGGACCTGGTCGGAGGCGATGCTGTATTCGCGGCCCCGCATCCAGTGCTCGGCTTCGCGGATCACTCGGAGAGCCGCGTCTTCTCTGAACGCACCTCGCCGGAGCATGCCGACCAAGGTGTTCCGAAACTCCGACCGCCAGAGGAGAGGGGCAGCCCAGATTGGATCGCGCGCGACCGCAGCCTCCGCCTGTGCGGTCCGCTCGCCGCGGATATACAAATAGACGAGGAGGTTCGTGTCGACGACGATCAAGGCCGGCCAGCCGCCTTCATCGCGGTCAGCGTGCGGTCGGTGAGGCGCAGACGCCGCGGCACGATCCGCACGGCGTGCGCTCGAGCCAGCAAGGTCTCCGCGTCGACCAGCGTCGCGCCCACGGTCGATTCGAGCGAGGCAATGACCTCGAGATTGAGGCTCCGGCGATTGGCCGCCGCCCGCCGCCGGAGCCGTTGAAGAAGGGAGAGGGGCAGGTTCTTGATGGTCAGACTCGCCATGGCCGGCCTCCGCCTGCTTCCGAAGTGGTTGCGAAACGAAACCAAGGAGAGAATACCGAGCAGAGTAGGCCCCGTCAACAAGAGCACGGCGCGGGTTGGCGTGAGCACACGGCCGCAAGAACGCGAAGCCGGCCGAAGCTGTACCGGAACGTGGTAGGGTGCGCCGGTGCCCGGGACCGATCGCCTCCTTCTCATCAACGCCGTCATGGGCCAGTTCTTCACGGGCTTCGCCTCGCGCATCTTTATCGTGGCGTTGCCCACGATTGCCGCGGCCCTTGACGCCGACATTCTTGGTATCTCCTGGGCCCTGATCGCCTACCAGCTCGCGAGCATCAGCCTGTCGGTGGTCTTCGGTCGCCTCGGAGACGTCCATGGTCGGTACGCGATCTACGGGGTGGGGTTCGCCATCATGGCCGTGAGCTCGCTGCTCTGTGGTCTTGCCGGCACCGTGATCCTCCTCGTGCTGTTCCGCGCTACCCAGGGCATCGGCGCGGCCATGATCTCCTCGGCCACCCGAGTGCTGGCCATGGACGCCATGCCCGAGGGCTCCGAGGGCAAGGCCAACGGCCTCATGACCATGAGCTATCACGCGGGCTTCTTGGTCGGACCCCCGCTCGGCGGGTTGGTGATCGACTGGCTCGGTTGGCGGTGGGCCTTTTTCCTGCTGGTCCCCTTGGGGGTCGCCGGCGTCGGACTCACGGCGATGCGCGCCCGCCGAGGCCGGCCGGTTTCCCGCGGCGCCCGGCCGCCGATCGACTACGTCGGCGCAGCCCTCCTGGTCGCGATCACCGTCGCGCTCACCCTGCTGCTCGACCGACAGAGCGCCGCGATCGTCGGGGCCGGCCGGCCGATTGCGATCGCCCTCGTTCTGGTCGGCGCCCTCGTGGGGTTCGTCGTCCAGGAGTTGCGGGCGAGCCACCCCATCGTCAACTTCGCCTTGTTCAGGATCCGGATGTTCACGGCCAGCGTGGTGAGCCTGCTCGTCCTCGGCACGGCCAACAGCGTGCTCGGGTTCCTGCTGCCCTTCTACATGCAGGGCGTGCTCGGCCTCTCGCCGTCGTTCATGGGCCTCGTCTTCCTGGGCGCGCCCGTGGCGACCATCGTCTGCGCCAGTCTGAGCGGCGTGCTCACCGATCGGCTGGGGCCGCGGCCGCCGACCTCCATCGGGATCGTGCTGACCCTGGGCGCCTTCGCCGTGGGGTTTCTGCTGCGGGTCGACTCGTCGTGGCTACTGCCGGCGCTCGCCATGATCTTCACCGGACTGGGGACGGGCTTCTTCAATACCGCCAACCAGGCTGCCCTGGTCGGCTCCGTCCCGAAGGAATACCGTGGCTTCGCCACCGGAATGGTCCAGACGGTGTTCGGAGTGGGATCGCTGCTGGGAATCTCGCTGACCGGCCTGCTCATGACCACTGCCTTCCGCCACTACACCGGGACAGCCGGCCTGGCGCCGACGCCGGACCAGCCGGGGCCTTTCGTGGCCGCGATCAACGCCACCTGCCTCGCATGCGCCACCTTGGTGGCGCTGGCTCTGGCCGCCTCGCTCACGCGGGGCCGCGCCCGGATCGAGGCGGCGCCGCGCCTGGATTGAGAGGCGCGTCGAGGCCGCGTGGAGGTCCATCTCCCGCGCCATTGGTCCTCAGTGCCTCCGTTGGCGCGGGCCACCCTCCTGCTGCCAGTTCCACGCGAGGATGGCGACGTCATAGGTAGCAGCCTTCGGCACCGGAACGGTGAAGTACACCCGTCCACCCGGGCGGATCACCGGCGGTCCCCAGGCGACGAGTTGGCCCACCCTCCTCCCGGCGCCGTCATAGCCGTGCACCAGGAGCTGGATATCCGTGGCCGCGAAGCCCCAGACATTGGTGAGGTAACCCTCGACCGAGCGCTCGCCACCGCCTTTCGCCACAGTCCACTGAACGCGGAAGAACTGTTGCCAGCCTACGATCAACGGCGACAGGTTGCCCGCATGCCACCGAGTGGCCCCGACGGATTCGCCCGCCACCAGAGCAACGAGCAGGAGGGCAAGGCCAAGCGGCATCATACGTATCTGACGAGCCATCGCGGCTGGACATTTACAGCCGCCTTCCGGCTAGCTCACCATCGCGAATGTGCGCTCGATGTTGGCGACGACGCCGGTCCGCCACGGCCGGTAGTCCGCGTACCCAGAGAACGGCTGCTCGTAGCGCGGGGCCAGCTTCGCGACGACGCGCGACTCGACTTCGTCGAGAGTGGCGCCGATGGCCGCCTCCTGGCGGACGGCGTCGACCATGTCGTGGACATAGCTTCGGAACGTGCCGAGCCACTCGCGGCCGGCCACGTTCCCGTGGCCCATGATGATGTGGGTGAAGTCGAGCTGCGCGAGGCGGTCGAGGGTGGCCGCCCATTCATCAGGGTAGCCGTCGCCCATGAAGGGTGTCCAGCCGATCAGCGCATCGCCGGTAATGACGACCTTCTCCCTCGGCAAATAGACGAACACGTCGCCCGCAGTGTGGGCCCGGCCGAGATGCAGCAAGTGGATCTCGCGGTCGCGCCGGTACAGCTTCATCGTCTGCTCGAAGGCGATGGTGGGCAAAGCCGGCCTCAGGGCCCGGACCTCGGCCAGATAGGACTCGGCGAGGCGCAGATCGGCCTCGAGCTTGGCGCGCGGCGTTGGGTTGGCGGCCGCGGCGAGATCGGCCTTGAGGGTAGCGATCTCGTTCGGGACCTGGCGCACATGGTCCTGGATGCGCTTGAGCCCCTTCATGAGCATGGCCTCGCGCGTGATCTGGTTGGTGACGATCTCCGCGTGGGGATAGGCGGCGGGGTAGACCTCGTTGCCGTGCCAGTGATCCCAGTGGAAGTGCGTGTTGACGACATAGCGGACGGGCTTACGAGTCAGCTGGCGCAGCTGGTCGACGATCACGCGGGCCGCCGACGGCTTCGAGTGTGTGTCGACGATCAGCACGTCAGCGTCGTTCTCGATGATGGCCGTGTTGCAGTTCACCTTGTACGCTGGAGCCGCCACCGCCGCGTACACACCATCGGCCACCTTCTGGATCTCGAACCGGGCATCCCCGCCACCGGGTCCTTCGTGACCGCAGCAGTCCATCGCCAATTGTCTCGCTTTCATCGCTTGTGTTGGACGGCGCGGCGATCCTAGCGCGAACGCCACCGGCGCGCCACTGCCGCGCTTATTGTGGACCCTTGAGCCCACGTGCTATGGTCGCCGCCGTGTCCGACGCTTTCGGTGGGGTGATCGGTCGCACGTTCCGCGAGTCCACGCCGTGGTGGCCCGCGGAAACCCAGGCCCCGCGCGGCGCCCCTAACGTCGTCGTCATCGTCCTCGACGACGTGGGGTTCGCCGATCTCGGGTGCTACGGCGGAGACGTCGACACGCCGCACGTGGACCGCCTGGCGGCGGGCGGGCTGCAGTATACGAACTTTCACGTGACGTCGATGTGCTCGCCGACGCGCGCCTGCCTGCTCTCGGGCCGCAACGCCCACGCCGTCGGCATGGGGATCATCGCCGAATGGTCGAGCGGGTTCCCGGGCTATCAGGGGCGGCTCAGCCGCCGGGCAGCCACCTTGGCCGAGGTCCTCCGCGAGCACGCCTACGGAACCTATGCCGTCGGCAAGTGGCATCTCGGTCCCCTGTCGGAGGCCACGACGGCGGGGCCCTTCAACGCGTGGCCGCTCGCCCGCGGCTTCGATCGCTGGTATGGGTTTCACGGTGCCCTCACCGATCAGTGGAACCCGGAACTGTTCGAGGATAACCACGCCGTCGAGGCGCCGCGGCGCCCTGACTATCACTTGAGCGAGGACCTCGTCGACCGCGGCATCGGCTTCGTGCGCGACCACCAGACGGCCGCACCGGACCGGCCGTTTTTTCTCTACCTCGCGTTTGGCGCCTGCCACTGGCCCCACCACGTGAGCGGCCCCTATCGCGACAAGTACCGGGGGCGCTACGACCGGGGCTGGGACGTCGTCCGCGAGCAGCGGTTCGCGCGGCAGACGGCGAGGGGGATCCTCCCGGCCGGCACCCGGCTGACGCCGCGCAATCCGGACGTCCCTGCCTGGGACGCACTGACCGCTGACGAGCGCCGCCTGGTGATCCGTCTGCAGGAGGCCTACGCAGCCTTCCTCGACCACACCGACACTCAGATCGGCCGTCTCCTCGCGTTCCTGGACGCCACCGACCGGCTCCAGGATACGCTGATCGTGCTGCTTTCCGACAACGGCGCCAGCCCCGAAGGTGGCCGTCTCGGCGCGGTCAACGAGCGTAAGCATCTCAACTACGAGCCGGAGACGATGGCCGAGAGCTTGGCGGCGCTCGATCGGATCGGAAGCGAATGGGCCTTCAACCACTATGCGACGGGCTGGGCCCAGGTCGGCAACACACCGCTCAAGTGGTACAAGAAGGACACCCACGGCGGCGGCATCCGCGCGCCACTGATCGTCTCCTGGCCTGGACGTCTGCGCGCGGGCGCGGGCATCCGCACGCAGTACCACCACGTCATCGACGTCATGCCCACGGTCCTGGAGGTGGTCGGGGCCGCGGCGCCGATCGTGTATCAGGGTGTCGCCCAGCTTCCGCTGCACGGCGTGAGCATGGCCTACACGTTCGACACTCCTACCACGCCGACCACCAAGCGCGTGCAGTACTACGAGCTGCTCGGCGACCGCGCGATCTGGTGTGACGGCTGGAAGGCGGTGGCGCGCCACGAGAAGGGCAAGGACTTCGACACCGATCGCTGGGAGCTCTACCACACCGACGCGGATTTCTCGGAGTGCGAGGACCTGGCCGCCGCCCAGCCGCAGAAGCTCCGCGAGCTGGTGGACCGCTGGTGGGCCGAGGCCGGTGCTTTTGACGTGCTCCCGCTCGACGACCGCGAGTACGAGCGGGTGGCCGCCAACGCCGAGGCGCGGGCGCGCAGCCGGTACGTGTACTACCCGGGCATGGCGCGCATCGACCGCCTGAGCGCTCCTTACATCACCGACCGCTCGTGGAACCTCAGCGCCGAGGTGGAGATCCCGGCCGGCGGCGCCGAGGGGGTTTTGCTGGCGTCGGGGAGCCGCTTCGCGGGCTACGTGCTCTACGTGAAGGACGGGCATCCCGTCTTCGAGTACGTCTACTCGCCAGCCGAGCGGCACGTGATCCGGTCGGAGACGGCGGCGCCGGCGGGGCCGAGCGAGCTGCGCTACGAATTCCGGCGGACGGGTTCACGGCGCGGGCGAGGCACGCTCCTGCTCAACGGGCGCGCCGTCGGGTCGGTGGAGATCCCCAAGACGTGGCCGATCCACGGCACCACCGCCGGCATCACGTGTGGTCATGACGCTGGCGCGGCGGTGAGCGATGCCTATGCGGTGCCCTTTCCGTTCACAGGGACCCTGCGGCGCGTGATCGTCGAGATCGGGGCTGACGGGGCCAGGGACTCCACCGGCGAGTCCCGGGGCGCCCTCGGCGAAGAGTAGAGGGCATCTGCGGGTTCACGGCAACCTTGCCCCTGCCCGCAGTCCTGTCTCCACGATCGTGCGGCATGTAGGGCCGCCGTACCCGTCGGCGCGGGCGCAGCCGGCCACGCCACTCACCAGCACCGGGCGGCCGTGGAGACCGCAGCGAACGGCCGTGAGCGCGTCGTCGAGCGCGCAGGTGTAGTCCGCGTCGCGATACGGCTCGGTGTCGGGGGTCCACGATCCCCTCCTCGCCCGAGGAACGGACAAGGTGGGTGCCAACCGGGCAGCTTCCGCCCCGCGGCGACGTGCCGGGGCGGGAGACCGCGGCCGGCGCGGCGGCGAGCGGCCTGACGCCGGCCGGGGCGAGCGTGCCGACGATCGCCAAGAGGGCGACAAAGAGGGTCAGGTGCCCTGGTCGCATGGCCACCTCCGTGCGCCGGCTACCACGGTCCTCGCGAGGGACAGCTCTCCGAAGTCCGAAACAAGAGCCGTGGCTGAACGGCCGAGCGTTTCAGCGGCACATATGCCACCCCCGCACTGGATGGGGCAATCCCTGGAACGCCTATCCGCCGGCCTCTCTGCACCTGGGTTCGTCTTGTTTCGCGGCGCGTCCTAAACTAAAGGGTCAGTTCGCCGTTGGCCGGACGATCATCCCAAGACACAAGAAAGAGGTTGGGTGTACCACTGCGGACGGGCGTGACGATGGGGGCGTCCCCATCCTGACTGACCGCAACGGCGTTGACGATCTGCGCGTGGCCCGCCTGCTTGTCGCCGCTGTCGCCCAGTCGTCTCAATCTCCTATCGCCATCCAGCTCCCACTTGATCAAAAAGAGGCTCTCGTCCGAGTCTGAGACCACCGACAAACACCCGTACGGACGCGGGATGAGCACGCAGCGCACCACCTCTCCCGCGGCGCCGTGAGTGTCCTGGTCCTTTACGCGTTGGACCAACCGTCCGTTCGCCGACACGGACATGGGAATCAGCAGCAACTGGTTGTTGCTGTCGCGGCATGACAAGACCAGGGTGCGGCCCTCGTGCCGCGCGACCATTGACAGCTGGCTCGCATCGCCGAAGTCGTCGTCGCCGGTAGATCCTCGCCGCTCTATTGTGTTGTCATCGCCGACAAACCAGACGATTACTCTGACCCGACCGGTTTCGGGCGCCGCCCTCACCGCGGTCGCGACAAGGATGCCGGGCGTCGGGTCGGTGGTCCGGCCAACGGATGTTACCGCGATATCCGAGGCTTCGCCGGCTTGGCTCCCGCTATCTCCAAGACGCTCAAACGACCCGTCCGGGTTGAGAACCCAAAGGATCAACAACAATCGTCGATGCTGATCGTCGGTCCGGCAGACCGTAAGACAACGGTTGTCGGTCAGTCCGATGATCTTGATCTGCATGGCGGAACCCGCCTGCTGAGCGCTGTCTTTCACTCTCGTTAGTTTGTCGTCGTCCGTATCCCAGCTGATCAGCATCAGGTTTTTCGTACTGCTGCGGAATGCCGTGACAACCCGTCTACCAACATCGGCGACGCTTACACTTGACGCTCTCCCGGCTTGTCCATGAGAATCCGCGATCCTTCTGATTCCCCCGCGGTCATCCACACGCCATCTGATGAGGAGAAGGTTGTGGTCGTCACTGCCATCGACGACCGCGGTAACGAGGTCAGACGATGCACCAATTCGAGTCGTCGAAATTTCCCGGACATCACCCGCGTCATCAGGGTCGATCGAGCTGTCCGAACGACGCACGACAGGCCGCGTCGGATACATGACCTCCAGGAACGCCTTGTCCGTTGCCGTGAACGTGACACTGCCATTCAGGCTTGTACCGGGCGTCAATGGCTCGATGGTTGGCTTTCCGTTTTTGGAGAATGCGTCGGCGTCATAGTGCATAATGGATCGGAAATCATACTGATCCGAGTTCAGTGTACTGGCCAGGCGCGAAAAGTTTCCTTCCTTACTCGGTTCAATGTTGTCTGTTCTGATAGCAACGAACCGATCCCTGTCACTGCGCTGCTGTTCGTGGAACAGGCCAACCGCGTGCCCAATTTCATGAATGAACGAACCAACCCCGGAACCAGGACGGCAAAATACAATCTGCCGCCCACCCTGGCGACCCACCCCTTGTGACTGGCAGCGAGCTGGTGCGTTCCTGAACTCAACGAAATCCTCGCCACTGCTCCCTTCGCCTACGCGTTTCACAAATCTCAACTGGGTTGTCCGTTCGATCTCGCGAATCGCGTCGCGTAACGTGTCAACGTCGGTCATCTGGGAATGAACGGTGAAAGGCACGAGGCCGCCTTTCCAGCGGCGGGCGATGTCTCTGGAACAGCATCCCATATTTGCCTCCATCGATGTGATTGTTCAGGGCCTTTCCCCAGGACGTAGCCGCGTCTCTCCGATGCTGGCTCTGGAGAGCAACGGGCATGCCACGCCGAAGTAGGCGTGTCGATTGAAGCGCTGGGCTCGGCCGCGCTATGGTAGAGCTGGAGTGGTGCACCACTTCTGGCCCTTGGCGCTGTGCGGAGGATTCAGCCGCTGGCGTCGAGCCAGAAACGGGTACCGCAGGGACGATGGACCCGGACGCACGCGTGACGGCGATCGACCGGCTGATCGGGGATTCTCCCCCGATCCGGGGGTTGCGCGAGCACGTCCGGCGGCTGGTCGCCCTCGAAGGCGCCGGGCCGCCGCGGGCGGTCTTGATCAGGGGCGAAACCGGCGCCGGCAAGGGGCTGCTCGCGCGGATCCTCCACGATAGCGGCCCCCGCGCGGCCGGGCCGTTCGTCGCCCAGAACGCGGCGGCGATTCCTGAGACGCTCCTGGAGGCGGAGCTTTTCGGCTTCGAGGCCGGTGCCTTCACTGATGCCCGGCGGGCAAAGCCTGGACTCTTCGAGGCGGCTGGCGGCGGCACCCTCTTCCTCGACGAGATCGACTCGCTGCCGGCGTCCCTTCAGGGCAAACTGCTCACGGCGCTCGACGATCGCCGGTTCCGACGGCTTGGTGCGGTGACCGAACGAATCGTCGACGTCAAGGTGATCACCGCGACCAAGGAAGATCTCGCCAGCCTGGTCGCAGCTGGCCGGTTCCGCGCCGATCTCTTCCATCGGCTGGCCGTGCTCGTGATCGACGTGCCACCGTTGCGGATCCGCAGCGGTGATGCCGTCCGACTCGCGCGCCACTTCCTCGAGGAAGTCGCCCGTGCGCACCAGCTTCCCCCCCGCTCCCTCGATGCCACGGCCGAGCGCTGGATCGCCGGGTATTCCTGGCCCGGAAACGTCCGGGAACTCGCCCATCTCATGGAGCGGTGCGCTCTCTTGTCGGACACGCCCATCGTGGATGCCGCTCTGCTCGAGCAGTTCGCGCTCGCCCCGTCCCGCCTCGATGGCGAGGCCGCGACACCAGCGCCGGGATTGCCCACGAGCGAAGCCGAGGCAATTCGCGCGGCGCTCGCACGCACCGGAGGCAACGTGCTGGCCGCCGCTCGCCTGCTCGGGCTCACGCGGAATGCGTTGCGTTATCGGCTTCGCCAGCACGGGATCGTCACGGTCAAACCGGGCGCGCTGGCGGCGGAGCGTCCGGCCTTGCCGACCGCCCGACAGCGGGCTGCGAACCCGGCGCCTGCCTCGCCGGAATGGAGCACGACCACGGTCCCAGGGGTCGAGCTGGAGAGCCCCGGTCTCGTGGTCGGCCGCCGCCGCGAACTGCGTCAGCTCGAAGAGGCTCTCGGGAGGGCGCTGGCCGGCCAGCGGGCGATAGTCTTCGTGATCGGCGAGCCAGGGATGGGGAAGACGACGCTGATCAAAACCTTCTGCGGCGGCCTGCGCGATCGGGCGGACGTGTGGGTCACCGGCGGACAGTGCATCGAGCAGTACGGCCCCGGCGAGCCGTATCTTCCCGTGCTGGAGGCCTCGGAGAGGCTCGCCCACCAGATGGATGAGCCGCGTCTGATCGACGTCCTCCGCCAGCACGCGCCAACGTGGGCCGCCCAGCTTCCATCGCTCCTGACGGCCTCCGAGCGTCAGGCGCTGCAGCAGGAGCTCCGCGGCGCCACCCAGGCGCGGATGCTGCGCGAGATGGCCACCGCCTTCGAGCGGCTTGCTGCGGAGCGTGCGCTGGTGCTCTGCCTCGAGGACCTCCAGTGGAGTGACCACGCCACCCTCGCCCTGGTCGCCGCTTTGGCCCGCCGGCCCGAGCGAGCCCGGCTCCTGGTCCTTGCCACGTACAGACCGGCCGACGCGTTGGTCGGCAGCCCGCATCTTCGCGAGGTCGTCGATGAGATCGCCGTTCACGGTCTTGGCGACGTGCTGCCGCTGGCGCCGCTCACGGTCGCCGACCTGCAGGAGTATCTACGCCGCCGCTTCGGCCAGGCTCCGGCGCTCCCGGCCCTGGCGGCGGCGGTGCACAGACGCACGGAAGGCAATCCCCTGTTCGCGATTACCGTGATCGCCGATCTCGTGGCGCAGGGCGCTCTTCAGCAGCGTGAGGGAGGCTGGGATCTGAGCAGCGCTGCGCTGGCGGTCCGTGCGTCCGTTCCGGAGACGGTGCGGCAGCTCATCGAACAACAGGCAATCGGCCTGGAGCGCATCGAACAGCGGCTGCTCGAGGCTGGCAGCGTGGCCGGCGCGGAGTTCTCGACGGCCGACGTGGCGGCCGCGCTCGGCGAGCTGCCCATGGAGCTGGAGGCGCGGTGTGCCGATCTGGTCCGGCGCGGTCTGTTCCTCACCGCTCACGAGCCGGTCAGCTTCCCCGACGGGACGACGAGCGCGCGCTTCGCGTTCCGACACGCGCTCTACCAGGAGATCCTGTACGAGCGAGTGCCACCGGCTCGCCGTGCCGAGCTGCACCGGGCCATCGCAGCCCAGCTCGAGAGGGCCCACCCCGATGCCGCCAGCGAGATCGCCACCGAGCTCGCCACGCACTTCGACCGAGCCGGCGACGCGGCCCGGGCCGTCCGCTATCTCGAACACGCCGGGAACGCCGCGCTGACGAACAGCTCCCACCATGAGGCCATACGCCATCTGCGCCGCGCCCTGGATATCCTCCCGACCCTGCCGAACGATCGAGCGCGCACCGAGCGGGAAGTCGCCCTCCTCCTCAGTCTCGGTCCGGCGTGGATGGCCGCCCGAGGCTACGCGGCGTCCGAGGTCGGCGATACCTACACCCGCGCGCTCGCGCGCTGTCGCCAGCACGCGGAGCCCCCTCAGCTGTTCCGGGCGCTCCGGGGGCTGTGGAACTTCCACCTCGTGCGCGCCGAGCTCGACACCGCGCGCGAGCTGTCCGAGGAACTCCTGAAGCGAGCCGAGAAGCAGGGGGACCCGGTGCTCGTCCTGCGGGCGCACGCTCAGCTGGGGCAGACGCTATTCCATCAGGGCGAGATCGGCAGAGCTCAGGAGCACTTCGCGCAGGTCGAAGCGTGCCGGGTGAACGCAGCGGTGCCGCCCGACCCTCGGGTTCTGGCGTACGGGGCGTGGGCGGCATGGTATCTCGGTGCCCCGGACGATGGGCGCGCCGCCGAGGCGCTCGCCGTGGCCCGCCGGCTCCGCCAGCCCCACGAACTGGCGTTCGTCCTGGGCTTCACGGGATTCCATCAGATGTTTCGCGGCGACGCGCCGGCCGTGAAAGCCCTCGCCGAGGAAGAGATTGTCCTGTGTGAGGAGCACGGATACCCCTACTGGCGCTCGTGGGGATATATGCTCCGCGGCTGGGCCGACGGCGAGCTTGGGAAAGGCCCAGAGGGAGCCGCGGACGTCGAGAAGGGCATCGCGCAGTACCGGGACACCGGCGCCATTGTCGGCTTCGCCCATTTCCTGACCGTGCTGGTCGAGGCGCTCACCCGCGTGGGCCGGGGCGCTGAGGCCCTCCAAGCCACGGAAGAAGCCCTGGGGCTCATCCGACGCACCGGGAACCGCTATCACGAGCCCGAAGTCTACCGGTGGCGAGGCGAGCTTCTAGGTGGTGCGGGCGGAGCGATGCCGTGTCTCACCGAGGCCGAGGAGGCCTTCGCGGCGGCGCTGGACCTGGCTCGCGATCGCCGGAGCAGGGCGCTCGAGCTTCGTGCGGCCGTGAGCTGGAGCCGCCTGCTGTTGCGGCGGGGACGCCGGGCCGAGGCCACGGCACTTCTCACTCCGCTCGTCGGTCATGTCCGCGATCATCCGGAAGCCCCGGAACTGCGAGCGGCCCGCGATCTACTCCGCTCCGCCGGCGCCGCCCCACCCGCGCCCACCGCTATCACGTAACCCAGGGTGGCGCGCTTCGCTCGCCACATTCGACGCGCCTGACGCGCGTCGGCGTCGCGCCTTGACGGCCAGACGCACCTCTGTACGTTGTACACATGAAGAAGATCACCGCCTCTGAAGCCCGGAAGAACTGGTTCCGCATCCTGGACGACGCCGCCCAAGGCGAAGTGATCGTGCTCGAGCGAAAGGGCCGCCGGCTCGTCCTCCATCGTGAGGAGCTGGACAGACCCGGCGCCACGGTGAAAGCACCGGACTATCGCCGTCTCTTGCGCGTTCGGGATGCCGATAAGGCCGACCGGTGGTCCTGGGAGTGGCGGGGCCCTCACGGTCGCTTGGTTCCCCGTCGCGCGAGTCTGCGGTGACCCTGCTCCTCGACACCCACTTCATCATCTGGATCGTCCTCGGATCGAGGCGGCTGACCTTGGTGCGCCATGCGCTGAGCCTTGACTGGACCCGCGACCCCTTCGACCGTCTGCTCGCCGCCCACAGCACGGCCAGACGAGTCCCGCTCTGCACCGCGGACCGACACATGCTGTCGCACCATCGGCTCCTTCCGCTGGAGCTGCGGGGATGACGGACCGCATCATGCTCGCGCGCTTCACCCTCGAACGGTCCGGGGTTGCCAGTGCTCAACCCTTCATCGGCGCGCCGTCCTTGCGCAGGAGCGCCTCGGCGTCCTTCTGCAACGCCTTCATCCCGTCAGCGGCCCCCGTCTGGCCCGAGGCGATCGCCGTGAGTGCGATGATCACCCGGTCGCCGATGGGCGGGAACTGGGGGATCGTGCGGTACGCCATGTAGCCCTCGCCGGCGCGCTTCATCACGGCCTCGTGGAGGGCGGGCATGTCCGAGCCCCGCCAGATGAACTTCTTTTTCACCTCGGGGTTGTTGAGCACCGACGAGCGGGTGCAGGCCATGTGGCCATGCTCGAGCGCGCTCTTGAGCATCGTCTCCTTGCTGACCGCCCACCGGAGGAAGTCCCAGGCCGCCTCCTTCTTCTTCGAGGCGGGGTTGATCAGGTAGCCGTGGACGGCGAGTTGCGGGAAGTGACCCTTGGGGCCGTTTGGGGTGTTGGCGAAGGCCATGCGGTCGGCGAGTTGAGTCTTCGTGGTGTCGATGATCCGCTGGACGTTGCCGAAGCCGTCGAGATAATAGGCGGCCTTCCCCTGGTGCATGATGGCGTGCACGACGGCGCTGTTGAGCTTGGCGCCGCCCGGCGGTGAGTACTTTGCCAGCAGGGTGGCGAACATCTCCGCGGTTTTGATGGCATCCGGCGTGTCGAAGCGAGGCGTGAGATCGTCGGGCGCGTTGGCGAAGAAGTTACCCCCGTACGAGATGAGCCAGTTGGGCCAGATCCAGTGCAGGTTGTCCTGGGTCACGAAGCCCGCCGTCTCCCGGGTGTGAATCTTGGCGGCCATCTCCTGGAGTGCCTCGAAGGTCTGGGGTGGCTTGGCGTAGCCGGCTTTGTCGAGCAGGTCGGCGCGGTAGCCGACGACCGTGCTGTCGGCCAGCCAGGGCAGCGCGTAGATCGTCTCGCCGCGGCGGAAGGGCGCCATGGCCCCCCCGACGAAATCGGGAACGTCCACGTCCTTGTCCTTGGCGAGGAACGGGTTGAGGGGCTCCGCCCAGCCCGCCCGGATCCAGCGGCCGGACCGGATGAAAACCATCTGGATGACGTCGTAGGCCCCGGACCCGCTGGCCAGCTCGAGATCGGCCCGCTGGTTCAGGACCGGAAAGGACATCTGGTCGATCTCCACCTTGATGCCGGTCTTCTGCTCGAACTCGCCGAGCTGGGCGGTGAGACCGTTGGCGTACGCGTGACTGACCTGCATCATCTTGATGGTGGTGCGGCGCGTCTGGGCCGTGGCGGCGCGGCCCGCGGCGACGGCGCCGCCCGCGGCGAGGGCACCAGCGAGGAACTGCCGGCGGTGGAGACGGCGGCCGAATCGTGGATCGTGCATGGTGTCCTCCTTGTCAGCCCTTCACGGCACCGGCCGTGAGGCCTCGGATCAAGTACCGGCGGACGGCCAGTGAGAACGCCACCACGGGCAGCATGATGAGGGTGGCCCCGGCGCTGATCTTGCCGTAGTCCCAGCTCTCGTAGTTCATGAAGTTCACGATGGCCACCGGAGCGGTGAGGGCCTCGCTCCGGGTGAGAATCAGGGAGTAAAAGAAGTCGTTCCACGAGAGCAGGAAGCAGAAGATTGCCGTGGTGGCGAGACCGGGGGCGCAGAGCGGCAGGGTGACACGCACGAACGCGCCCAGCACGCCGGCGCCGTCGATGTAGGCGGCCTCCTCGAGGGATCGGGGGAGACCATCGAAAAAGGCGCGCATCATCCAGATGACGAGCGAGAGGTTGAACGAGAGGTAGATCACCACCAGCCCGAGCCGAGTATCGATCAGGTCGAGCTCCTTGTAGATCAGAAAGAACGGGATGCCGAAGGCGATAGGCGGCGCCATGCGGGTGGCGAGCACCCAGAGCGACATCGGTCGTTCGGAGCGGAAGCCGGCCCGGGAGAGGGCATAGGCGGCCGGTACCCCGAGCAGGAGCGAGAGCAGGGTGGTGGCGGTGGCGGTCACCGCGCTGTTCTCGAAGGCCCGGAGAAACTTTCCTTGCCAAAGGTCGACGTAGTTCTGCAAGGTCGGCATCACGAACAGGCGCGGCGGCATCCGAAAGCTCTCCTGCTCGGTCCGCAGCGAGAACAGGACGAGCCATAGCACCGGGAAGAGCACGACGAGGAGCAGCCCACCGACGGCGACCGGGTAGAGGCCCCTGACGATGGGCCGCCGCCTCTTACTCGACATCGGTGGCCTGCCCGACCAGCCGCATGATGCCGAGGCTCAGCGCGAAGGTCGCCGCCAGCATCACCACGGTGATGGCGCTGGAGAAGCCAACGAGGGTGTAGGAGAAGCCCTGCAGGTAGGCGTAGTAGTTCGTCGCTTCCGTGGCCACCCCGGGGCCTCCCCCGGTCATGATGAAGATGTGGGGAAAGGCCTTCATGCTGTCGATCAGGCGGAAGAGCCCGACCACCATGAGCACGGGCCGGAGCAGAGGCAGCTCCACGTGGTGGAAGATCTGCCAGCGGGAGGCCCCGTCGATGGCCGCCGCCTCCAGCGGCTCCTCCGGCATCATCTGGAGCGCGGCCAGCACGGCGAGGAAGACGAACGGAAACCACTCCCAGACGTCGGCGATGATGATGGCCCACAGCGCGAGCGTGGAATCGCCGAGCCAGGCCGGTTGCGGCAGGCCAACCAGCCCGAGCAGCCAGTTCAGCACGCTCACATCCGGGGTGAAGAGGATCTTCCAGGTCAGCGCCACCACGACCGGCGGCAGGACCATCGGGATAATGAAGGCGGCGCGAACCGCCTCCACACCGCGGATCCGGGTGTGCAGAAGGCGCGCGAGCCCGAGCCCGATGAGGAGCTGGAGCAACACGGTCCAGAAGGAGAGCCGCCCTTGCACCCACACCGAGTTCCAGAAGCGGTCGTCCCGGAGCAGCTCGCGGTAGTTTCCGGCACCCTCCAGGCGAAACGAGCCCGGCTTGGTGAGGTCGAGCGGGGTGAAGCTCGTCGCCACGAGAAAGATGGACGGCAGGATCGTGACGACGAAGAGCGCAGCCAGCGCGGGTAGCAACAGAGCGAGAAGGGTGCGCCTCCGCGTCGCCGCCCACGACCGCCCGCGCCGCGCGTCGGCCAGGGCGGGCGCACCGGCCACCTGCGCGGCCGACTGGGCGGCCGCGAGGCCAGGGGCGAGTGGGCGGTCAGCAGGGGTGTTGACGCCAACGGATGCTAGGCGAGCACCGAGGAGGCTGTCAAGAGTGCCGGCCTTGCCTCACGGAACGACTGGCCGAGGATGAGCGTATCCGATCGTAGGCGTTGACCGGCGCGTGACGCTCCGATAGCGTACGCCCATGAGCTTGGTGCGGACGAGCGGGCGACAGACCCCGCTCACTCTCCGGCGGTGGACTCGGCTCGAGTACGAGCGGCTCGTTGAGCTCGGCATGTTCGAGAGTGAGCCCCTGGAACTCATCGGCGGCCAGCTCGTCGTCGCTGAGCCGCAGTACCCCTACCACGCGTCGGGGATCACCCGCGTCGACTATGCGATCAGGGCCATCCTGCCGCCCGGGTGGATCGTGCGGCTGCAATCGCCGGTGGCCCTCGACGACGACTCGGAGCCGGAGCCCGACCTGGTCGTCGTGGCCGGGAGTGTGGCCGACTACGACCACGCTCATCCGTCGCGGGTCGCGCTGGCGGTCGAGGTTGCGGAGTCAAGCCTCGCTTTCGACCGCGAGCACAAGGCGGGCGCCTATGCGCGCGCCGGCGTCGAGGACTATTGGATCGTGAACCTGGTCGACCGCGTGCTCGAGGTTCACCGCGATCCGGAGGCGGATCCGGTCGCGGTCTTCGGGTGGCGATACCGGTCCGTCACAATGCTGGCACCGCCGGCAGTCGTCGCTCCGCTCGCCTTTCCCGCCAGTCCTATCCCCGTCGCCGACCTGCTCCCGCGACGTCCTTCCTGACGGGAATCGCTCACTCTGCCCGGCGTCCCTTCCAGGCGCCAGCGTCGTCGGTGGAGTCGCGGTAGCCCCAGGTGCCCGAGAAGCCGGCTCCATCCGCGCTGGTCCGGAAGATGCCGGCGGAGGTGGAATTCATGCTTGTGGCTCCTCTGTATTGTTTGATGAGTTGGCAGCTGGGGGTGGCCGGCGGCGGATACACGAACCACGGCGTGCTCTACAGTTCGCTCGACCCCCGGCGCCGCATCGCGACCGACGGCTCCCGAAGGCGGTCCCGCACTATCGCGGCGCTTCGGTCAGGAGCAATTGATCGACGTGGAGCACTATCTGGATCCCGCTGTGCTGATGGACAATTCCCACGCAAGCGGTATCGGGTTCCACGTCCGTGGTGTCGCCGTTGATGCGGGCCACCACGTTGTTCTTCAGTCGCACAACGGCGGTCGCTTGCCGCGTCCCCAATCTGAGCAGGTCGAGTTCCCATCTGACCGGGGCATCCCTGAATACCTCTCCTTCCACGACGTCAATTTTCTCCCTGAACAAGCCATTCCCGGCTCGCACGAGCACCCCCGCGCAGTATTCATCGTCCCTGATCTTGCGCAGGCAGGCGGCGGCTACCACCTCGGCACCGATCATGAACGCGAGAGGATGAATGACCTGGCCTCTGCTCATCTGCAGTTCCGCGGGCCGGATGTCTGCCCCCAACCGCCAGGACATGGGGCGGACAGGTAAGCGACCGACGGGCAAGGTGAAGCGGAGTCCAGCGCGGATCAGCGCTCCGGGCAATGTTTGAAGGTCTTGGCAGAGCAGGCCTCGTGACCCGGTCAGGGCGGCGGCGTCATCCGGCCGACAGACATTGCCCGGCCGGAGCAGCACTTCCCACCCCGCCGGCGGAAATGTCTGGCCTTCAAAACCCCCCCGGCTGTTGACGAGTTTGTCGCCGGCGGTGAGGGTGGGCAGGGCGAAATCAGCGCTCTCCGCTGGCCCGTGCTTGACGTCCGCCACCTGAAGCTTCACCCCTGTGAACTCCGGCGTGATGTCCCTGACGAGCACACCATAGTGCAGATCGGACAATCCGTCCCCCGTAAGATTGGATTTCTGGTAGCCTTCCACGGCGATTCCCTCATCGTTGAAAGCGGCCTCGTCTCCCTTGTCGCTCGCGATGGTGTCCCGGTCATCGAAGTCAACGTGGAACTTGCGGGGCTCAACGCTCCCGCCCCTCAACTCCACATCAACGCCTTGCACATCGCCTTCCCGCCGGTCCGACACGGCGAAGCACAACCTCACCGCCCGCTTGTCGCCACCGTCACGGTAGAAGTTGCAGCGATCCAAGCGGAGCTGCGTGATGTTGGTCGTGTCGGGGTAGGAGAGATAGCGCAGCGGGTGGACGCTATTGTCTTGTTTGGGTTCGCCCTTCCTGAACTCGAAGTGCAGATGCGGATAGGTGGCGTCTTCTTGACCCACGGTACCGATCACGTCGCCTTGCTGCACGTGGGCGCCCGAAATCACCCCGTCCGCGATGCTATCGAGATGAAGATAGACGAGGAAGAGGTCGTTCTGTCCGTCGGCCGGATCGGCCACTCGGAGCAGGACATGCGTCGAGCCGAAACCCTGACCCGGTCCCGTCGTGTCCGCTGGCCCCGCGCGATGCACGACGCCAGCCGCCATGGCATGCACCGGTGTGCCAACGGGAGCGGGGAGGTCGATGCCGTCGTGGAAGTCCCAGCGATCAGCGTCGATCCGCGGACCGAAGGACGTGTTCATCTCGTCTGGGGTGGGACTCTTGCTGAGGGGCCAGATAAAGTGACAGGTGCGTTGAACGCTCGGTGAGAGGCGGTCACGAGAGGCGCCCGCTTCGTTCCTCATCGATGGCCTCCTAGGGCGCAACGAAGAGCAGGTTCTCGATCCAGGTCGTGGGCAGCGCGCAGTGTCCGGCGCTGGCCTTCTTGACATTCGCCGCCAAATTTGCGGGCAGGGCGACCTTGGGTCGTTCGATGGCACACACCCACCCCTTGATGGGAGGATCTCCCCGTTTAAACTCCTTGCAGTTGACCGTCCGGGGATTGAAGCCCGTCTCGCTCAATACCACCGTAAACTGAACCGTGGGGAGTTTGTCCGCCCACTTCTTGACGGCCTGGGCGTGGCCGAGACCGTACGTGCTGTCCAGGGCCCAGACTTCCCCGAGGCTGGCCAGTGCGCCCTTGGTGGTGTCCGCCACATCGTCGACAAACTCCTGGGCCAGAGGAGTCAGAATGGCGTAGGCGTGCGAGTGACCGGCGAGGATAAGGCGGTTGAGACTGGGGCGAACGCCGGCGCTCCCGATCTCGTCGAGCACCTCTTCCACAAAGGAGTTCAGACGCGCGGCCGTCCACTTGCCAGTCACATTGGCCGACGTTCCCGCTTTCCAGTAGACGACGGGGACGGCCAGCACCACCTCGCGTTGGCCGTTATCCACTTGAGCGTCCAGCCGAAAGGTCTTGATCACCTTGTACGGATTGAAACTGTGGGGCGGGGGGCAACTGTCGTCGCCGTGAAAGAACACTAGCAGATTGACGGCCTTCGCGTTTCGCAGCCGGCTCGGAACGTAGACCGAGCAATCGGTTGACTGACTCTTGCCGTACTGATCGTTGTAGAGGGGCAGGGCCGTGCTGCGAAACATCAAGCTCAGCGGTCGGGGGCGAGATCGCGGCAGTTGCTGTTGCGCGTCAGGACCCAACCAATGCTCCTCGTCGGCTAAACTCTCCTCGCCATCATCCGGCGGAGGCGAGTCCCATTCCTGCTCGTCGAGCGCGGCGGCCTGGGGTTCGTCAAGAGCCTCTCCGGTGGTGGACGATTCGGTCGGCTCCTCCTCCTCTTCTTCCTCGTGTGAGTAGTCGGTTTCTTCCAGTTCTTCCCACGGGTCCTGGCGCTCAGACTCGTCCTCACCTGTCGGTGCGACCGCCTCGTCCTGGGAGCCGACCGCCTCGTCCTGGGAGTCGAGTTCAAGAGTCTCCCCTTGGGAGGGGAACTCCTCTTCTGACTCGCTGGGCGTCCATTCGTCGTCCGCCGCCCCTTCTTCCTCCGCCAATTCCTCCACCTGGCCCTCAGCGGGCCAGCGTCGGCCTTCCGGCAGGGCGTCGGCGAACGGGCTCTCGGCGACCAGCGCCGCCGCTCGCGGTTCCCACGTCTCGTCGGGAGTCGTCAGGAAGAGCTCGTGGTGGAGGAAAGGAGACTGGGCTTCCCCGGTCCGTACCTTCGGTCGAGATGGTAGACGGCATGCCTGCCCCATAACTGCCTCCGCCGCGCGTGCGCCCGAGCGCAGCGCGCCCTCCATGTATCCGAAGAAATCCATCTGGGTGTGTTCACCCGTAAAGAACAGTCTGGTTATCGGCCCCCTCCCACACCCGGCCCATCCTCAAGGAGCCCCCACAGCGAAGCTTCTCCTCGATCCGGGCCAGGCGTTCGGGTGGGGTCAGGGGCGCCCCTAACCGGCTGTGAAGCATGGAGTAGAGGGAGCGCGACATGAGCTAGCGCAAACTCCGGGTCAGGGCGCGTCCAGCATGTAGGTCGCGGCATCCGCAAAAACCTCGGCATGCTGTCGCCGCATGTCTCTGAGGTCGAGATCCCGTTTCCAGTCCTTGCCCTGCGGTTTCATCTGTTGCCAGCGACGATCGAAGATTCGCCGCGCGTGATAGTAGGCGCCAAAATCAGTGGGGATGATGCGCTCCTGGCCGGTCTTGTCGTCGATGACAGTCGGCCAGGGAGCTTCCAGGGTTCGGGCGAGGTCAGTCACGTCGGTGCTGAGCGCGATGGCGTCGATGAGTCTCTTCTGCTCCTCGAGACTCGTGTCGGCAAGCTTCTCGGCGCGGCGGGCATCCTCGAGAAGCTCGAGCAACGCGCAGTGCTCAAGGTTGGTCAGCATCCGCGGCGATTCCATGACGATGAGGTCGTCCGGATAGTAGGCGATCTCGACGAAGGGCTGGAGGCTGAAGTCGGCGAACAGGGTGCCGATGTTGAAGCCTTTATTGTTGCGATCGATGTCCCGGAGCATGTTGTCGATGTTGAGGCGGATGATGCGCTGCTCGGTCACGCGGGCTTTGATGCGGGTGGCGATGGGATCCACTCGCTTGCGCTTGGCGCGAACCTCGTTCTCCGCCAGCGCGAGTAAGCAGAGGATGCGAGCGATCCAATTGCGATGCAGCATGCGCTCCTTGAAGGCAGGGTCGGGGCTCGGGTCAGGGTCGGCCGGCTCGCCACTCGTCGTGAGCGTGGTGGCGGCGGCATATTTCTTGTCCATCGAGTTGACCATCAATCGAAAGCTCGGAGCGCTGTGCAACACATCGATCACGGCGTCGGGAACGCTCAGGCTTTGCCGATACTCGAGGAAGGCATCGCCCACCGCACCGGCGCTGAGGCGTTTGGGCTTACCCCCGAGCTGGTACTCGATCTCCCCTTCTTCGCGGGCGGTGGCGGTCGCGAACGATCGTTTCATGGCGGACCATGTCTTCTCGCCGATGATACCGTCCGCGGTGAGGCCGCGAGTCTTTTGCCAATCGGCGGCGGCTTCCACGAAGCTTCGAGAACCGTGGCCGCGCTTCATGTTGAGGAGGCGAAGGATCGCCCCCACGTGCCGTTGCCAGCCGAGCTTCTTGGCGTAGTGGCGGTTGCGGCGTGCCGCGCGAATCGCCCGCCCGGCGTGGGGGCGGACGCCGCCCGAAGGGGACACCAACTCCGCCTGGCCGGGTTGGTGCAGCGCCTGGGATTCGTCGGCCCTTTGTTCCGGCTCGTCGAGCAGCTGCTGAGCCCGGATTCCGGCCGCGGCCTTCCCGATCCATCCCTGGATCTGGCGCACCACGTCACTGCTCAGGTTGAGGGCCTGGTTGTAGTTCTTGCCGATGCTCACCAGAATGCCCACGAGGTACCGGCTGCCGTCGTGCACGACCCACACGGGAGAGCCGCTTTGGCCCTCCGAAGCATCGGCGGTGACGGAAATGGTTCTGGCTCGCCTGGCCCAGTCTTCAACACGGCCACCCCCCTTCAGGACAGCATCCTGTTGAGGCGAACCGGAAGAGAGGGTGCCGGCAGCGCACCACATCTGGGCGTTGGCGTGGGAGGGGTACCCCGCCGTCACCACCCGCGCCCCGACCAGCCGACGGGCGGCCGCTGAGGGTAGATTGTCCAGAGACGTGTTGGCGCCGTCGGTGGCGCTGCCCCAGAAGCTCAACGGCTTGCTCGCCAAATCCTTGAACGTCCGATCGCCCACCGCTTCCTTCAACGTGATGACGGCGTGGTCAAAGTGTGAGCTGCTCGCTTCTGGATCCCACTTCGGGTGCATGGTCCACGACGTGGCCTCGATAGCTCCGAACGGAGCCGCTTCTCCGTCGCGCCCGGGGGTGACGGCCACCAGCTGCGCTTCGTGCCGCTCGGTAATGCCGCCCCGGTCGTCCTTCTTCACCCCGCGCAACAGGTGCGCGGCCGTGAGAACATGGCGCGGGGAGATCAGCAACCCGCTCCCCGCCGGTGCCAGGCCAGTCTTCCGCTCGGTGGCGGCGGTCGTGATCCGGCGCTGCACCGCGATGCTGCAGATCCAGCGGAAGGGGACCGCCCGCGTGTCCGTGACCCGCGTGCGTTCATCGCGCCCTCCGATGATGCCGAGCTCTTCCTCGCTGAGGGACGCGGCGGGGGGAGGCCATTCCTCAGCGGCGGCGGCTTCCGATTCGAGCGCCCCCACAAACGGGCTCTCTCCGGCCAGCGCCACCGCGCGCGGTTCCCGCTCCCCTTCGTCGTCCCCCACCAGGAGTTCGTGATCGAGGAAGGGAGACTCGAACTCCCCCGTCAACGGCGGCGATGAGCGCGACTTGGTGGACACGGAACCCCCTTATAGGACCCGGAAGCGGACGCCGCCTGCCGATCAGCTCGGCGTGACCCTCCGCGCTTTCATCTCGCGCCCGGTGATGATGGACCAGTGACGGATGATCGTCCGCATCGCTTCCTCGGGATCCCCGCCCCCGGTGGGCGTGTAGAGGGCGGGCGCCGCGGCCCGGGTGTTGAACATGCCCGTTTCGATGGCGACGAGGATCCGGGAGATGCTGTCGGCAATGTCGAAGTAGTTCTTGGAGAGACCGTGGGCGGGCAGCCCGACGCGTTGAGCAATTTTGAACAGCCGTTCTTCGGGACTCGCGGCCTGAGCCCGCAAATCCTGGATGATCGGCAGGTCACTATCCACGGTCAAGTGGAGGAAGGACATGTACGAGACAAAAACGAATTCCTCCCGGGAGAGGTTGCCCGTCTCCCTACGCGTCCGTAGCATATCGTGCAGCCTCTCGGCGAGGTCCGCGATCTTGGCGTCATCCTTGGGGTTTCCCCCGCTGGTATTGTTGACGTTCTCCATACCGATCCAGACTTCTCGAAGAAACTCTTCGAAGGTCGACACGAAGTCGCTATTGGCCGACTCCGCTTTCACATACGGGTAGGGTTTGTTGTCCTCGGTGCCATGATTCAGGTCCATGCCGAACATGCGCTGGTAGGCGTTGCGCCGGGTGGCATGGATGTCCCCGCGCACGTGGCTCGTCACCGTGGTCATGAAGAAGGGCGGCGGATCCCGGTAGAGCAGTTCCTCGGTCGTGCGCAACCATTGCTGACTGGGTGACGACCCCGGGGTAGGGGGGATCGTTCCCGGTACGCCAAGTTTCTCACCGTGCAGGAACTCCTGAATCACCCGTCGGAAAATCTCGTAGATACGGGTGTTCTCGATCATATAGGCGTAGATCAAGTGATCCCATAAGACCCCGCACCCGGCGCCCAGAATGGCGTTGATGATCTGGTTCAGATTGGGCCGACCGGCAGGGGGGGTGGGGGCAGGCGGCGTGAGCGCTCGACTGCCAAACCACGTGGTGGCAAAGCTAGAGAGATCGCTCCTGCGGAAGGGGTGGCCCAGCTCCAGGGTTTGGCGGTCGGCTCTACGGTCCCACGCCAGCTCCAGCACGGCCGTCAGATCCGAGGGGTGAAACTGAACCAAGTCGCTGGCCCCATTCGTGAGGAATCGCGCAAAGGTCCTGAACATGTTCCCCCCTCCCTTATCGCAGGATTTCCACGTTCACTCTGGCGGATGCGGTGGCGTTGCCGCAGGGGCCGATGGCAGTTGCCGTGAACGTCGTCGTGGCGACCACGGGAACGTCGATGAACTTAGCCTCTACCTTCGTCACGTCCCCCACGCCCGGATCAATGGAAACACGCCGGGCATTGCTCGCGGCCCACGTGAGTCGCGTCGTTCCGCCATTCACGCCAAACTGATTGGGCTGCGCGGTCAGGGTGATGGTCGGCAACGGTTGCAGGGCCAGGGCCGCCCCGATCTCCGCGAAGAGATCCACGGCGGTCTGCGTCGCGTCGTCCAGCGGGGGCGGTGTCTTGCTCTGGACCTGCTTTTGCACGTCACCGAGAATGGAGGTGAGCAACTCGACAACGGCTTGGGTTGTGGAATCCTGGTCCCTGGTGACCACTCTCTTGTCGGCCATCCCCGTCTCCTTTTAGAAGTCCTCAGGCAGCTTGGAGGGCGCCGCCCAGCCTCAGCATGGCCTGCTCCTGCATACTCAGGATGTCCTTCAGATCTCGGGGCCGGCTGGCCAGCTGAAGCCCCGTCAGCGCGAGAATCCGCAACGGCTCGGTCCACAGCCAGTGCGCCGAGGTGTATAAAGCCGGACCGATTCGTTCGCCCAGCTCATTGAGAGCAGCGGGGCTCACGCGCTCCGGGTGGATCAGCGCACGCAGCGAGCGCCCATTGAACGCGCGCATCGGTGTATCGAGCGTGAGGCGAACAACGGTCTGCAGAATCGGATGGGAATCCTCCAGCAGACCGCGCGTGTCCCCCGGCGCGGAAGTCAGCGGATGCAGCGCGGTCCACGCCACCGCCAGAGAGTCCCACGGGCCCGCGCCATAAAAGTATCTGCACATCTCGACACCCAGGAGTACACGGATGTAACTGATCGGATGGGGGTCGCCCGGCGTGTGACGAAAGATCATCGGCAGATCGCCGGCCAGCACGTCGTGCAAGGCGGCCACGCTCGAGAATCCCGTGTGAACAAAGGCGAACGCATCGGCGGCAATCTCGGACGACCAGCTTGCCCAGACATCGGCCAGGTCGCTCGACCTCCCTGAAATCCCTTGGGACAGGGTGCGGGCGAGTTCATCGTTCCAGCCCGCGATATGGGCTACCTGATGCCCGGCCTCGTGGATCAAGGCGGTCGGCCGCAACAAATTGTGGCGGACGATCTTGATCGCGGCCACGGGGCTGACGTCGCCCCCATCCCACAAGCGCAGTCCTGCTTTCAGGATGGACGCCCCAAGTCCTTTGTCCACGTAGGTCAGGGCGACTGGCGTCGGTTTGTCGATCTGGTCCAGAAGATGCGCCATGCTGCGATGAGCCAGCGTGTCGCACGCTCGAAGCAGGGCGGCCAATCGGGGATTGGTCCGCCCATTGATGGCATCGGCAAAGAAGTCCAAGGTCGTTTCCGTCCGGAGGTACTGTCGCCGGAGCGCGAGCAGTTTCCGGCGAACCTCGGCCGCCGCGGCGGGGCTCTGGGCGGCGCCCTGCAGGGCGGCCAGGGCGGTGGCCTCGGCCCCCAGCCGATCAATCACGCCGGTCAAGTGGCGCCGCAATGACACCCCCAGATAGCGCTCCAGATGGCCCCACGCCTCCGGCGACGCCAGGTCATCAAGCTGCAGACGCGAGGCGGCGAGCACCCAATGCGCGACCTGTCGCTGGGTTTGCGCGGAGACCGCCTGGATCCGGTCAGTCACACTTATGCCCGGGCACAATGTCGACGCGAACGTTCGGCGGACCACCTTTGCCGATGACGTCGGCCACCGTGGTGCTCGACGGCCCCTTGTCGACCAGGACCTGACCGAGTTCCTTCAGTCCCGGCGGGTTCTCGATCGTGAAGCGAAGGGTCACGCCGTCGGCCGGATCCTCGGTGGCCGCCAGAATCTTCTGGGTTTGCGTCTTGATGAACTCGGCGAACCCCGCCACCAGCCACTCCTGGAGCTTGGCAATGAACACGGGAGGAACAATGCCAGGCAGTCTCGCCAATACCGCCGCCGGCGACTGTCCAGGCGGTAACCCTGGATGAATGATCCGCAGTCGCCGAGGCCGCCCGCCGTGCAAGATTCTTGGGAGTCGACGAGCGACGAACTTGCTGAAGCCAACCGCCACCGATCCGGCGTGCGCTTGCTGGCGGAGACGCACGGCGAGCTTCTGCGCCTTGACCTCGCTGAGGTAGACGGCGACGCGAATCTGATCCCCGGGAATATCCAGGGTCACGTTGATGTGGAAGAGCCGCCGAACGCGACGTCGTCCCCACTGTCCGGGGATGGTGAGCGGTCGCCGGCCAGCAATCACCAGATGGAATAGGCGCTGCCCGGATCCCACATTCCACCGATTGGAAGCGAAGGGAGAACTGCGCCCGAGGCCGGGCTTGCCGAGCAGGCTCGACGCGGCCTCTTGCGTGAGTGGATGCAACTGAGAGACGGTCGCTTCATCGGCGGCGCCCAGCCCTGGCGTTTCCGTTTCGCTGCGCGCGATATCCGCAACGGTGGTGCCGGGCAGGGCCTCGTAGAGATGTACTTCCGCCTCGACCTCGGCGCCTTCCGGAAGACCGAGCTGGTCCTGCAGATAGTCGGAAAGCGGAACGCCTTCGAAGCTTTCGACTTCCTCCGCCATGTGCGGCGTGATGCTCACCTTGAACACCCGTGTACAGCGCTTGTATCGCTTCCGCCCCCGCAAGGGCATCAGCACCCAGGCTGCGTTGACACCGGCCTCCAAGAGTTCGGGCCGCTGTCGGTAGGTGGCCTCGGAGAGGACGGCGGGCAAGTTGGCGGCGGCCGCCTGTTCAAACGCCTCCAGGGCAAACCCTTCCAGCAACTCCTGGTTGTCGAGAATATGCTCGGGCAGCGAAGCCATCCGATTGACGGTTTCTTCCACCGTGGCCGCTACCGCTGACGCCGCGAGACCGGATTTCTCTTGGTCCGACATTTCAAGACTCAGGAGTCTGAGTCCGGCGTCGACGATAGCGCGGGAGAGCGCAGGCGCCTGATCCGGCCCGATCAGCTTCGCGATCAATTTCGCCAGGAGGGGGGCGAGGAAGTTGATGACGCGTGGCCGCCCGATGAGACGCATGCCGAGACGGAGAGCCGGCAGAACCGCCGGCAGGAAGTTCTGGACGTACGGCTCCGGGCTCTCGCCTGGCTTGAGGTTCTCGAGCTCGTGAATGAATCGGTCGCGTGCATCGTCGAGATTGGCGAAGACAGGTGGGGCGGGGGGGGAACTGCTGCGCAGCTGGGTAACTTCCATGGCGAGCTCGACTTCATCCTCTGCCAGCAAGGCCCCGGCAATTTGTTCGTCGAACTCCTTTTGCATCGTGGCGGGGTCTTCGCTGCCCGCGGCGGCCTGGACGGGCGATCCCACACTCTCCGGAGGCGTTGGCGCATCGCCGGCGGCGACGGCTGGATCGCTGACGGGAGCCTTCGCCGGTTCGACTGGCTTGGGCGCCGCGAACCCCAGCTTCTCCGCAAGTCTCTGGGCTGCCGGCTGAAGGACTCCGGGAAGCTTGCCGATCGCTTTCTGCAGGACCCGGTCCAACAACGGCTTGATGAGCGACTTGATCCGGGCAAGGATAGGACCAAGGCCAATCTTCTTGATTCCCTGCCACGCCTTGCTGGCCACCTTCTTCACGACCTTGCCGACCTTCTTGATCAGCTTCCCGAAGAAATTTTCGAAGGCCGGATCGACCTGCACAGAGGGCAGATACTGCTCGAAGAAGGTCTCGACCTCCCGCTCGACGATCCGGGCCTCATCCCGGGGGCCGAACTCGCGGGCCATCGCATCCACCATGGCTTCTGATTCGCGGGCCAGCTGGGAAAAGCGTTGAGTGACCAGGCGGTCTGATTCACTCGGAGAACGACCGGACGCAAGATGATCCTGATGCAAGCTGCGGGCGTCGGTCAACAGCTCGAACAGAGCCTCGTCGAACTCCTCGTCATAGAGCTCGTCGACGAGAGTGGCGTACGCTTCGCGGACGGGACCGTCAAAGGCGCTCTCACCCTCCGCCGACTCGTAGACGGACATGAACGGCGAACCCGCAACGGGCGGCGATCGAAACTCTGATTCCGGCGCCTCGGTCTCCTCAGCGATGAAGCTCTTGAAATCCAGGAAGGGTGTATTCGAGTGGCCAACCGCCATTGTTTCACCTCCGGCCTTGGAGTTTTGGCTGACAATCAACGTGGTGAGGGCGCCGGGTCAATCGCCGTACGCTGACCGCCCCCACCAATCGCCGACAAGCGCCACGTCCCTCTGTCGCCACCCGTGGCCTGCCGGCCGTCCCCACCGGGGAGCCAGCGGCGCCGCGGTTCACCGAGCCCTGCTCGGCGACGCCCCGCCCGACATATTGGCATAAAGTGTCTACAAGAGGGACAGCCAGTTCCGTATCCTGGGGGAGCACCGCGAGAAGATTGCCCGGAGAGTCGCGCTAAACTAGCAACGTGTCCTCGGCAAGGTTGGCGCTGAGGGCGTAGGGGGTGTTCACGTGTCCACCAAGGAACGGCCGCTCGCGGAGCGCCCCCAGGCGCTGCAGTCTCCCTTTGTGGATGAGGAGGTGTTGACGCGAGGCCCCGCGAGGGCATGGGAACCGCGCTCCTCAGCACTGGTATCCGACAGTGCGTTCGCCCACCTCCTCACCCAGCCACCAGAGACGACCCACCCAGAGCTCGAGGCCGACACGAGTCTCACGGAAACCGAAGCCAACGGCGCATCGTGGACGGAGGAAGAGGAAACCGAGGACGTCAGCGAACAGGAGAACGAACCCGAGCGAGAGAGCGACGACGGCGCGTCTACCGAAGTAGAAAGGAAGTCTGGCCGCGGTGAGCGGGCTCAATTGGAGACGGCGCTGGGGCATTTGGAGGACCAGCTAGGGGAACTTGCTGGGGAACTCGATCAGTTGGGGACGGAAACTGGTCAGGCGCCATCGCCACACCAAGAAGCCCAGTTAGGGTCCCTCCGGGGGCGCCTCGCTGACCTGCTGACGCCAGGTCCCAGCCCGAACGCCGATGCGAGTGTGGCGGTACCCCCCTTTTGTGCTCTGACGCGCCTGGCCATGCCACGACCCCTGCTGAGTGCGCGCGGAAGCGCGGACGCGGTCACTTGGAACCAGCGACATCACCCTCGAGTCTCCGGCATCGACCCGAACCATATCCGTACCGACCTCGCTCGCTATGTGAACCTGGCCATCGTCACCGCGAGCATCCAGCGCTTCAATCAGCAGAATCCGAAGGCTCCGATCGTGCTCGGCGCCGCTCTCATCGATGCCACCTTTGTTGAAGCCGTCCATCAGTTCCAGGCGAAGTGCTTCTTTGAGCCTTCGCAGATCGACGGGCTGGCGGGGGAGTCGACTCTGGACAGCCTTGGACTCGTGAAGCGGCGCGGGCTGCGCTCGGTCGCGCGGCGCAACTCGACAGCGCTCGGGCGCCTGCGCAGGGCCGATGTTCCGGGTCTGACCGGCAACGAGTTTACGGCCAACGCGTGGTTCGACTTCATGGTCAACCCCACCTTCCTGGGCTGGCGCTTCACGGCGGGCGCACACCTCTTCCTCGTGCGCAAGCTGCGCACGGCCGAGCGCGACCTTCTTTCTCAGGATCGCTTTCGCTGCATGACACCGGTTCAACTCGGCAGGGCCCTGGGCTTCGACGACAAGATCGAGGTGCACCGGGGGGCACGGCCCGACGCCAGCACCGCGAGCATGCACACCTATGGCCTGGCCCTCGATATCAAGTACGCGGGGAACCCATTTGTGCAGGGCGCCCGCTTCACCGAGGCCCTGAAGCATGCGGCCGTGCTCGTCGGTGGCCTGGTGATCTCCCAGCGAACGTCCGAGGCCTTCTTTGCGAGCCTGGCGGGGACGGGTGACACGGCCAGCGTGTATCGCACGCTGGCCCTCTACGATGGCTATTTTCGTCGGTATCTGGCGCTGCGAAACCAGCGAGATGAGCTCGAGGCGATCCTGCAGCGGTGGGAGGCAAGCCGTTCATCGCTGACTCCCGCCGGCATCTTCGCGCGCAGCACGGAGTCTGTCGCGCAGGCGACGACGCGGTGGCAGCGTATCGTTCGCCGCGACTACGAGCAGCTCAGTTCCGGCGCCGGGCCATTCCTGACCCGTGACCCCCTCAAGGGCTTCCTGAACCTGCCGGAGGAACTGGTGGTGGCCTTGCGCGACAAGGCGTGCCTGGCCTGGGGGGCGGTCGACTTCGGGGCCCGCGATAGCGGGGACGTGATGCATTTCGACGCCCGGGTGTGTGGCATTGGCGACCGTCTGGCTGAGATCGGCGGCAACTTCCGAGTGTCGCAAGATCATCCATGCCTGCCCTGCTCGCCGCCGGCGACATCAGGAGCGGATCGCGAAGCGTTCGACGACGCGGAGGCCGATGTCGACGACGAAGGCGTCTATGACGTGGAGGATGACGTCGCTTCCCGTGAAGCGACCGAGGCCGATGGGGCATTGTTCGAGATGTTCGCCCCTGACGTCTCGCAGGCCGACCTGAGGACGCGGATGGATGAGTACTTCGACCGCGCCAATGCCGAGTACAACCTGGGCCATGGCACGATGGTCTGGGCCCGGCCCCAGTTCCGCTACGCGCGGGGCGGCGATTCCGAAGAGGCGAAGACCAGAGTCAGACGCATTCTGGGAGCGGCCTTCGAGAGGCGCCATCCCGGGGCAATTCACGCCGCGGCCTATGGCCGCGCCAAGCCGAGCGAAGTGGCCGCGGTCACTCAGGGGTTGATCGATGCGGGGGAGCTGGCGGCCGTCAGCACCGCGAGACCCCTCCTGACCAATGCTCAGCTCGTGCGCGCCCTGCAGAGAAAGTTCAAGGTCGGGATCGACTGCGCAGGGTACGTTCAACTGGCATTCATTTTCGCGTTTACCGGCAGCGACAACGATCCGGCGAGAACGCGCAAGAGCCTGGGACTCCATGAGAAGCGAGGGTGGGAGGCGCTGCGGAGCTTGCCTGCTTCCCATTTCACACACGTGAGGGTGGTAGACGGACGAACCGGTGATCTCTTGGTTCTGAAGCCGCGGGCCGACTCTAACGATCGTGCCTGGCATACCGTGATCGTCGTCGAGCGAACCGCCACGTCCACCCAACACACGTTCCTCGTCGATGCGTCGTGGGGCGTGGATCTCTACGGTGAGGACGCCGGCGGCGTGGCCCGACGAAAGCTGGTGCACGACACGTCGAGCGGGACGTGGTGGGACATTCATCCGATCAGCGGGAGGAAGGTCCACGAGAATGCGATAGGGCCCTACGACGGCCACCCCATTCACGGGATGTTTCGAGCCAAGCACAAGAAGTAGACAGCCCCGCCAGCGTGGAGCGGCGCCGGCGCCTCCTTCTCGCGGCGCCGGCGCGCTCGCCCACCCTTACTGGCTCTGCAGGGGTTCTGGCGTCTCCTCTAGGAGTCCGTCGGCCTTGGCCTTGTCGAGCGTGGCCAGGATCGTCATGGCAAGTTCGCGGGCCGCTTCCGGGGTGAGCTCCACCGCCACCCGCGCGCTCGGGCCCTGAGCTTCGTTGACGAAATCGATGTTCAGCGAATGCTCCAGATGAAAATGGAAGGGGTGGTCGTACGATACGTTGGCCTCACCCAGGTCAAACCAGCCCTGAGTGCCCTTCCCGCAGCCGGTGAGCTTCGTTTGCATGGTCAGCATGGTGCACATTGTGGCTAGCTCAGCGTTCGCCCGAGGAAGGCAAAGACCTTCTTCCACCCATCTACGGCCTGTTCCTGCCGATAGGCGGGACGGTCGTAGTAGAAGAACCCGTGACCGGCCTTGTCGTACCGGTGAAACTCGTAGCTCTTGCCGTGCTTCTTCAGCTCGGCTTCGTGCTGGTTCACCTGCTCCGGGGTCGGAGCCTGATCTTCATTGCCAAAGAGACCCAAGAGAGGGCATTTGAGATCTTTGGTGAGATCGATCGGGGCGACGGGGTTCTTCGGGTTGAGCTCCGAGGGAGCCATGACGACACGCCCGCCCCAGCAGTCGATCGCGGCATCGAAGTTGAGATTGCTCGCAGCGATGACCGTTTGGCGCCCGCCTGAACAGGTGCCGAAGCAGCCGACCTTGCCACTGCAGTTCGGCATCGCGCGCAAAAATCGCAACGCCCCCTCGACATCGCCCACCATCTGGCTGTCGGGCACCCCGCCCGCCGCCCGTACCTTGGCGGCCACATCTTCCGGCGTGCCGTGGCCATCCCGAGCGTAGAGGTTGGGGGAAATGGTGATGAAGCCGTGGTGAGCGAATTTCCTCGTGGCTTCGCGGTACCACTCGTCCCAGCCGGGGAGGTGATGGATCAAGACCATCCCAGGGTGGGGCCCCGGCCCCAAGGGCCGCGCCAGATAGGCGTTGATGAGATCGCCGTTGGTGCCGCGAACGACAACGGTTTCGGCCAACATCCCCTCGTACATGTTCGTCTGGTACATACGCCCTCCGATCCCCTTGCTGACTGTGAATGAAAAGTTCCCGCCGGGACCGGGTGGACGACCCGCGGCCAAGGCGGCACGCTGCCGGGACTCGCGAGCGAGGATAATGCCACGAACTCCGGCAACGATCAAAGTGAGGTTGGCGCGAGAAACACGTACCACGTCAGGGACGACGACGGCGGCCTGCCGAAGCCGGTACCCCTGTTGCCGGCTTGGGCCGTTCGAGCGCCCGCCACAGATACCAGCAGGCGACGCTGCGGTAGGGGCGCCACCCGGCGGCGATGCGCTCCATGTGGGCGGGTTTGGGCAGCTGGCGCAGCCCGAAGGTGTGACGCATCCCCTTCTGGATGCCGAGGTCCAGCACCGGTAGCACGTCGAGCCGGCCGAGGCGGAACATCATAAACATCTGCGCCGTCCACACGCCTACTCCGCGCACGGCGGTGAGCGCCGCGATCACGGCCTCGTCCGGTAGCGCAGTGAGCGTGTCCAGGGGCAACCGACCCGTGGCGGCGCGACGCGCCAGGTCCTTGAGATAGCCGAGTTTCTGCCGCGAAAGGCCAGCGCGCCGAAGGCGGGCGGCGGGCGTCCCGGCCAACTCGGCCGGTGTCGGAGCACGGCCGCCATAGAGCGCCTGCACCCGCGCGTGGATCGTCGCCGCCGCCTTTCCGGACAGCTGCTGGTAGACGATAGCCCGCACGAGGTGATCGAAGTGCGCGCCGTCGGGCCGGATCTGGTACCCGCAGGGGCCGACCTGCGTGATGAGCTTGCCAAGGATCGGGTCCGTTCGCTTGAGATGGCGGATTGCGCGTCGCGTCGCTCCGGGATGCGCGAGGGTGAGCTTCGCCGTGCTGACCCTGGTGGCCACGGACCCAGAGATTCTCACATCGCGGCGGGATCGTCCACGAGCTCGACTTGCGAGGCTGTCGGTAGCATGTAAAATCTCCCTCGATTACGCCGACGAACTGGCCAGGAGAGCGTGAACATGAGCCTCCGCACGCGAATCGGAGTCATGGTGCCTTCGACGAACACCACGTTCGAGGCCGACTTCCAGATGGTGGCGCCGCCCGATGTCACCATTCACGGCCAGCGTCTGTGGCTGACGAACGACGCGGCCGGGGCAGCGGGCATGGACCGCATGAACGGCGAGGTCGAGGCGGGGGCGCGCTACCTCGCCACCGCCCGGGTAGACGTCATCGCGTATGGGTGCACGACGGGAAGCTTCTACCGCGGGCCGGGCTGGGACAGGGACATGCTCGATCTGATCCACCGGGCCGCCGGGGTGCCGGCGGTGGCCACCAGCCCCTCGGTGGTCGAAGCCCTGCGCTTCTTCGGCGCCCGGACGATCTCGGTAGCCACGCCTTACCCGGACTGGAACAATCAGCAGCTGCGTGCCTATCTCGAGGCGCTCGACTTCAAGGTCCTCAACGTAGAGGGTGAGCCGCGCGCGGCGGCGTCGGGCAACCAGGGGATCAACGACTTCGATCCCGAGGATGTGGTCGCGTTTGCTTCCCGAGCATGCCGGTCCGAGGCCGACGCGCTCCTCTGCTCGTGTACGGCGTGGCGCTCGCTCGAGGCGGTGGCCGAGCTGGAACAGCGCACCGGCAAGCCCGTGGTCACGTCGAACCAGGCGAGCATCTGGGCCGCGTACCGCGCGGTCGGGCTCGCCCCGAAGATCACCGGCTTCGGCCGACTGTTAGAGACGCTGGCGCGCGCGCCGACGGCTCACGCGTGACGGGCAGGCGAGGGACAGGGGAGCACCGCGGGCAGCGGCGCTCCCTGCTCCCCGACATCCCGGACGTTGATCTCCTCTTTAGTGGGCCGCGGCCGCCGGCGGCGACGCCGCGAAGACGTCTTTGATGGCGTCTCTGATCTTGTGGATCTCCTTGAGCGCCGGCAGAAAGTCCACGGCCCCCGGCGCCTTGCGGTCGTAGAGCTTCTTGCCGTCGAGGTAAACTTCGAATCGACCGCTGTCCGACGGGGTGAGAGTGATCGCCGTATCGCGGTAGTTGATGGAGGACAGCTCGGCCGCCACACTGACGGCGACGGGCAGGTACCCTCAGACGACGCAGTAGACGATCTCGACGTGAACTTTACCTTCGGGCATAAGAGCCTCCCTGGAGATGATGGTACGCATGGTAGCCGGATCATGACCCGCCAGCAACGGCGTTGCCGCCCCGCGGAGATCGGCCACGACGAGGACCCGGCCGGCTGGGCATGGCCCGCCGGCGAGGTGATGCTGGCGTCTGTCACGACGCCGACCACGACTCGCTACCTGCTGGCCATTCCACAGGCAGTCCTCACGGGTGAGGAGCTGACGGGTTTCCTGGGTCGCGTGGCTCCCTTCGGCTGTCCACCGGCGCCCTCCCTGATCCGTGCCTACAGCTTGCCGGATTCTCCGTACCCGTCGATCCTGCTCACTGAGCACGAGGCGGCGCCGGCGGGCACCGGTGACGCCTATCGCCGCTTCGTCCTCGGCGCCCGGCACCACTGGCTGGCCGCCTTGCAGGAGGCGAGCGAGGGCTTGTGTCCTGTGCTGGCCTGGCAAACGGCGCCGCGCCGGCGGCTTCTCGCGCCCGACGAGTGGGCGGGGGCAGTGGTGGAGGCGGGTCTTGCGCTGTCGGGCGTCGCCGACGGTTATCTCGGGCGCGGACTCGTGCTGCTGGCCGACCCGACGCTGGCGGATTCGTGGCAAACCATGATGTCCCTGGGCGGTCCCACCAAGGCCCGCAAGATCACGGGACGGGAGTTCCCGGTTTGGGTGGATCTCCCGGCCCACGAGCCCGCCTTGCTGGCGAGCTCGGTCCTGGCACGCGTGGAGGAGTTGTTGGGGCAAGCGTGACTCACGTCGCCTTCAGCGTCAGCTGAACCAGCGTGTCGGCCCGCGGCTGGCGGTCGAGGTTGCGACAGGAGGCGATGATCGCTTCGAACTGTGCCGCCGGGATCGGCAGTCCTGGAATGACGTCACGCAGGCGGCGCGTCTCCTCGTCGAAATCCCAGATGAACTCGCGCCCGGTGGCCTGCTTGGTGTAGCTCTGTCCGTCCCGGGTGAATACCGTGATACGGGGACCGAAGAGCGTCATCCCGTGCGAAGGGATGAGTGTCACCCGCTTCATGAGATCGAGCACTTCGGGCGGGTCGTCGGCGCCACGGGGATCGACCTGCGCCTTCAGCAGGGGGAAGCCGCGCTTCACGACGCCATACGCGCTGTAGTACGACGTGCTGCCCGGCTTCGATTCCAGATCCTCCCGCCGGCTCGGAAAGGCAGGGCTCGGATACTGAGTCTCGAGCCAGTTCACCACGGCCTCGACGCGATCGACGTCTTCATAGGCGATGTCGTGCTCTTGGCAGAGCCTGGCGGTGACGTCGATGTGGGCGATGTTGTAGCCGGCCGTCGAGTAGATCCGGTAGAGTGTCTCGCGGAACATCCACTCCTGGCCCAACCCCGCCGTGACCCGGTCGAGGCTCGTCCGGGTGGCGCCGACAAAGCTGTGGGTGAGCCGGCCCTGGTTGTTGCCGGCGTAGGCATGATAGAAGCCGGCGTCGCCTTCGAGCACGGTTTCCCCGCCAGCGTGTCCCTGGTTCGCCAGCGCGACAGCCAGCATGGCGTTGCGGACGGCGGCGCCCTCGCGCAGGGCACGACCGCCTCCGCGCGCGCCTTCGAGGTTGCCGGAGGCGAGGCTCGCGCACAGCGCGATCGTGCTGTTCACCTGCTCCTCGGTGAGGCGCATCATCTTGGCGGCGGCGACGGCGGGACCGAAGATGCCGAATACCACGCCCGCGTGGAAGCCGCGCGCCATGACCGTCGGAATGAAATCGGCTGCCAGCCGCTCCATGACCTCGTAGCCGGCCGCCAGGGCGGTGAGAAAGTCCCGTCCGGAGGCGCCCGTAACTTCCGCCGCCACGAAGGCCCCCGGGATGATGCTCGTCCCGGGGTGGGTGAGCATGCGGAAGGTGTCCCACTTCCCGCCGGCCATCGCCATCTCGGCGTTGGCGAAGGCCGCGCCACCTTTCGTTACCCTGGCACCGTCCACCATGATGGTGGCGCCGTTCTTTACCCCGGCCTCATCCTCGATGATCAGCTTGACCGCTTGTTGCCCGGCTGGTGTCAACGCACCGAGGAGTACGGAGGTCAGCCCATGAAGGGTGACGCCCTTGGCTCGATCGATCACATCGGGCGGGAGGTCCTCGTAGCGCAGGCCAACGACCCACTGCGCGAGCTGCCGGCTGAGCGATACCATCGCGTGCGCCTCCTTGGTGGTCCGGGGAGATGCGCCTCCAAGCCGCCCGGGCGGCGAGTCCGACGCAGAGGCCGGACCCCGCCCGGGCGAGGAGTACGGAGGAGGCTACTGCAGGGGGGAGAACGCCGCCGGGATCAGCAGCTTGTTCTCTTGCCGGGTCGGCCGAACTCCGGATTGCGGCGGCCACTGGCCACCCTTGCGCGATTCCTCCCGAATGCGAGTGCGCTCGGTGGAGTCCTTGTAGACCCAGACGTGCACGAACTTGTTCAGCCCGCCGAGCTCGCTCGTCCAGCAGGCGGCCAGGGGGGACAGCTTCTCGCGGGCGGGCACCGCCTTGCCCCACGCCTCCAGCACGGCCGGGAGGTCGCCTGGCGCGTAGGTATAGATCCGCATTTCGTAGAAATTCCCCCGCCCCAAGTCGCGGCTCCCCAGCGGCTGCATGAAGGGCGCCGGAATCATGATGTCGGCCTGCTGCTCGACGATCAGGTCGCGCCCGCCCGGGAGTTGCTGGAGCGCCGTGTCTTTCGTCATGGCGTCGCGCACCGCCGTGCGATGCTGGAGATCTTCGTAGGGCCAGGCGTGGATGACCTGATTGAGCGGGCCGAAGTCGGTGTGCCAGAAAGCCCCCAGCGGCGAGTGCTTCTCCCGCAGCGGCTTCCGCTTCGCGAAGCGCTCTTCGAACTCGGCCACGGCCCCGGTGCGCAGCGTGTAGGTGCGAACTTCGTAGATCATTCTGCTCCTCCTCCTTGACTCGCCGACAGTCTGCGGCGGCGCTCACTTGACCGATGGTCCACCCATTCGGTAGCGTGACCCATGCGTGAGCGCCCGCTGGGCGGGATCGTGCGACATTCCGCCTCCGCACGCAACTGGCGTGGGCGTCGGCATGGAATCAGTGCGAGAGGAGGCGATACGTGACAGCTGAGCCCGGCCCCCAGGACAAAAGGTTTCGGCTGGAGGAGGCGACGATCGACGAGTTGCACGCGGCCATCCAGTCAGGGCAGACGACCTGCGTCGCCGTCGTCCAGCACTACCTCGATCGGGTCCGCGCCTATAACGGCGTGGCCAGCCTGCTCGTCACCGAAGACGGCGCCCCCGTTCCCGACCGGCCAGGGACCGTCCGCGCGTCGGTACCGCTTCGCTTTCCGACCCAGACCGTCAAGGCATCGACCGTCTTCACGGATCTCGACCAGTACAGGGGGCCGACCCTCGAGTACGGTCGTATGGAGGCGACCGCCTCCGATCCCCACAGGCAGCAGCAGTTTGGAATGATCGTAGGCAATCCGAAAGCCGGCCAGGTCAATGCGCTGGCCACGCTCAACATTCGAGGTGAACGCTCGGTCACCTGTCGGGGAGACTTCGACCGCCACCCGTCCGCGGGGCCGCTTCCCCCCGGCGCGCCCCCGGTGTGCGAGCTATTCCGCCGGCTTCCCGACGCTCTCGAGCGCGCGGCCGAGCTGGACGTTGCACATGGGCGCCGTCCCGATCTCGAGAAGATGCGCATGTATGGCGTGGTGTTCTCGTTCAAGGATTCGTTTGACACCAAAGACATGCGCTCCACCGGCGGAGGCGACGCCCGCTACGACATCGACTTCCCGGCGCGCGATCACGTGCTCGTCGAGCAGCTTCGCCAGAAGGGAGCGATCATCTTCGCCAAGGCCGTCAGCACCGAATACAACGGGCGGGCGGGCAATCCGGGCGGCCGCCACCGACCCGACAGGGTGCTGCCGTCGGTGCTGGGCTACCAGCGCAGCACGTGGGGCGGCAATCCCGCGAATCCGTACGACACCACCCGCTCGGCGTCCCTCGGCTCCAGTTCGGGATCGGGGGTCTCGGTCAGCGTCAATCTGGTCATGGCCAGCCTCGGTGAGGAGACGCGGGCGTCCTGCCGGGGCCCGGCCAATCACAACGCGGTGGCCCTCATTCTTCCGCACAAGGCGATGCTGGGGTTCAACGGCGGCGCCATCGGCGCCGACATCTATTGCGACCGGAGCGGCATCCTCTGTCGCACGATCGGCGACTGCGCCAAGGTCCTCGATGCGCTGAAGGATCCCGTCGAGGGCTACTACGATCCGCGCGACCCCTACACGACGGTACCGCGGGCGTCCGTGTTGAGTACACCCTACGCGAGCCACGCAAGAATGTCGGGAGCACCGGGGGTGCTGAGGGGGTTGCGCATCGGTGTCGTCCGGGAGTCCATGGTGTACCCACCGGGCTCGAAGACCGAGGAGCCGATCGTCAGGGCCGCCGCGCAGGAGATCAAGACGATCCTTGGCGACCGGTTGGGCGCCACCCTGGTGGAGTCGTCCGACCCTCGGTGGACGCGGGATCCCGACCTGGAGGCGATGAGGACAGACTTTCGGCGGGCGCTGGCGAGGCTGGTGCCCATTATCATGCCCGACCTGCTCTTCCGGCTCGGGGGTGACGGTCAGCCGCTCTTCAAAGAGTTCGCGGCGGCCATCGGGCCGACCGAGTTCATGCCGGGGAAGGTTTTCGGCGCCGGCACCATGCATCCCATCGACTACTGCGTTGAGCTGGCGGACGGGCGGATCGCGTCGCCGTCGAACCTCGATATCGCGACCATCCAGGAGCAAGAGCTCGCCATGGCGTTCAGGTTTCACATTGCACAGTACTTGGCCCGCCGGGCCGCCGACTGGCACGCATGCGGCTTCGACGAGACGCTCGTCGACTTTGCCGCGCTCAACGCGCGATCCAAGTTCTGGGGCGACGATCAGCGCGCGGCCTTCAAGAACTGGGAAGAGGTGAGCGATCCGCGCAATCCGCTGGGCCAGCGGCAGGGCGTCAACGAGCGCATCATGCTGCGCGAGTTGCTACGCCGGGTCGACATGATGGTCATCCTCGAGAACCATCTGGATGCGCTCGTGCGCCTGCATACGCCGTTTCCGCCGGGAAAGATCGGCGGAGCGTACCAGCCCGGCCTGCCCCACAACTTGCGCCTGGAGACGTTCTACGGGCCCAACGCGGGGTTGACAGAGGTCCTGGTCCCGGCGGGCTATGTGACGACCGTCTACGACCCGGTCTTCGTGCTCAGCGAGGACGGCACCCGCTACCGGCCGGTGCCCTCCGAGACCCCGACCATCATTCCGACCCCGGGCTTGCCCTTCTCGTTGGTGTTCCGGGCCGAGCCCGGCAGGGAGGACGTCCTCTTGAAGATCGCTTCGGCTTACGAAGCCGGCTCGAAACGCCGCGTTCCTCCGCCCACCTTTGGGCCCCTCCCGACGCACGGGAGGGGGTCGCAGGAAGACTAGGCCCGCGGTCAGCCAGCCGCGGCGGTGAGCGTGGAGAGTCACTCGGTTCTGCTGCTCCTCGGGGCCGGTCTGGCCGGCGGTGTCGTCACCGCTATCGTGGGTGGCGCCTCGCTCATCACCTTCCCGGCGTTGCTGGCCGCCGGGTTGCCCCCCATCGTTGCCAACGCCTCGAACGTGGTGGCAACGACACCAGGGAACCTGATGGCCGGGCTCGCTGACATCGAACGCCTACCGCGCTGGAATCGATCGTTCCTGGGTTTGGTGCTCGTGTCGATCGCGGGCAGCGTGGCCGGCGCCTTCCTCTTGCTGCTGACACCGGAGAAGGCCTTCACGGCCGTCGTACCGTTGCTCATCGGGTTTGCCACGACGCTCTTCGCCCTCTCCGGCCGTGTCCGGCTATGGATCCTGGCGCGACCGGACACCCATCGGCGCGTCTCCTCGGACGGGCTGGGCCTGCTGATGTTCATACCCGTCGCGATCTACGGAGGCTATTTCGGGGCCGGCATGAGCGTGATGCTCCTGGCAATCCTGTCCGTCAGTCTCACCGGCGAGTTCCGGGCCATCAACGTGGTCAAGAACCTGCTCGCAGCGCTGACGGGGGTGGTGCCCGCGATCGTGTTCATCGTCCAGGGTGAGGTCGTCGCCTGGTGGCCGACCCTCATCATGATGGTCGGTACCGTGCTGGGCGGTTTCCTCGGGGGCCGGCTCGTCCGCGTTCTGTCCCCGGGCCTGGTGCGCTCGATCGTGATCACCGTCGGCTCGATCCTGACCGTGGTGTACGCCTGGCGCTATTGGTGGAACTGACTCTAGCGCGCCGAGTCGCTCAGTCGGCGCGAGGGGTGAACGGCGTCCCGAACTGCTGGTCAGAGCTCTTCAGTCGGGTCGGCGACCACCATACCGGGAAGGTGCTCGGCAATGCGGCCGAACTCGCGGCTGTTTGCGGTGACCACGGTGGCGCCGATCCGCCACGCGGTGAGCGCGATGAGCAGATCGTTCGTCGGACCATCAGCCCGACCCCAGCACGAACGGTTTGACGAGCTGGACGCCGACACGAGCCGCCTCTCGGGCGCGGGTGGCGTCGGCTTCCCGGTAAAACCGTGATGGCGTGAGATCCTCGGCACCGTAGAAGGCAAGCTCTCGGTCGCGACGAAGATCCCGAGACAGCGCGGCCAGGCGCTCGACCTCTCCCCTCAGCGGTGCCGGCAGACGTTCCCGCTCGGCGAGGAGGACGTCGGCGACATCGTGAATCCTCGGCGGCTCGATGCCAGAGGCCCGGAGCAACCCCTTCAGGGCCAGCTCCAGGGCTTCCTGAGACTCCCGGACCACGTCGGCCCAACTCGAGGCGTCGAAGAGCACATCGAGCGCCAGCAGCCTCGCCGCGGCGCGCCGCACATAGTCGGCCGCCAGCTCGCTGTTGCGCACCTCACGCCACCTCGGTCCAGTAAGGTTGACCGTGCGCCACACGTCTGACGATCCGCCCCGCCGCGATCTGACGACGCACGTGGATGAGATGCTGGGTCAGGCGCAGGCCACGCTCGAAGAGCACGATCCCGTCGGTGGCGACCTCGCCCCACACCCCGGTCACCGGCGCGCCCGGGAGGGGAAGGTGGATGAAGTGGGCGTCGACCGGACGGCTACCCCAGGAGGGTTGAGAGGCATCCCACCGACGGTACAACTCCCGGGTCAACTCGACACTAGCCTCGATGACGACGATCAAGTCCACGTCGGAGCTGTCTGTCAGCTCTCCGCGCGTCCACGAGCCGAACGCGAGGACCCCCACCAGATCACTGCCGAACATGGTCGACGCGTAAGCGACGGCCGCCGCGGCGTCGGCGTGTCCTGAGAGACCTCCCCCAGGAGACGCCAGCTTGCGCGCGCAGTACTCGTTCAGAGAGACGCCGTCGTCGCTGGCCGCAGCCCTGAGAGTTTCGTGTAAGCCAGCGTCGATTCTCAGCAAAAACCTGGCGGTAAGAGATCGTCGTTTCCTCTCTCCCCTCATGGTTACCGGTCTCATGTCACCATGATATCATCAGGAAGTTCTATAAGATATCATAATTTGCCTTGTCATGACTTCGATGGTGAACCGAGCGCAGTAGTGCTCCATCGGCCAGGATCGTGGCGTACTGAAACTTGGCCGATGTGAGGAACGCCGCCACGTACATCAGCTCCGCGGGTCGCCGATGCATCCCACGGCGGTCTTGGCCGCCTCCTCAGAATCGAGCCGGGACATACTATGGTTGACCCAAACGCGGCGAAGACATCACGCCCCGGTCCTATCGTTTCTTGAATGCGCCGTCACGCTCGACCTGCATCAGGGCCTGGATTCCCGTGCTGAAAGTCGGCCCGCCGCCTGGGACCGCGGCCGACTGGATCGCCTCGAGCAACTCGCGCTTGGTGGCGCCATGCTGGACGGCCCGGCGCATGTGAGCGACCACGCCTTCCTCGCGACCCCGAAACGCCAGGATGCCGATGATCACCATCTCGCGATGCTTGATCGACAGCTCCTTACCCTCCCCGACCGACAGCTCGCTCAACGGCTGGCGGGCCTGGACGTACTCGGGATCTTCCTTGGCGACCCAATCCCAGAACGGATACCCGTAGGGACTAGCCGTCTTCCCATCGACTTTCTTCGGACGAGCGCTCATCGTGGCCTCCTCATGGCTCCGGCGAATCGCCAGAAGGTACCACAGCATTCCGGGTCGGACATCTCGAGGAGCGCTGTGCCGACCTATCCGCGCACCCACGTCGAGAGAGGGACGGTGGTGCGTGAAGAGAGCGTGGTTGCGTTCGAGCGTTGGCCGTGCGTATGGTGAATGTATGGCGCGTTTGATTTCGACGACGGTTCGGCTCGAAGAGGAGGATGTCCGCGCCTTGCAGAGGGCTCGCGCGGCAGGCCACTCCGCCTCGGCCCTCATTCGCAAGGGGCTGCGGGTGGTCGCGTCCCGCTATTACACCGGCCGCCGTCCGCCCTCGACGCGCCTCTTCGAGTCCACCGACAACAAACTGGGCGATGAATCCGAACTGTTCCGAGATCTCGAGGCTTGAGTCCACCGATCATCGCAGACACCGGCGGGCTCCTGCGCGGCCTCGCCAGCACGAGCGACGGCAAGCCCAGTTTTCCTGAGTACGAGAAGATCCTGGTGTCCGCGAGTCTCGTTGTCGTGCCCGGACTCGTTCTCGCTGAGGTGGACTACTTTCTCCGGGCGAACAGGGCCGCCATGCGGAAGCTCGTCGCCGAGATCTTCGATCCAGCCACACGGTACGAGTATGAGGTGCCGCTACCGTCCGACATCGTCCGCGCCCTCGAACTCGACGCCAGGTTCGCGCAGCTCAACTTGGGGATCGTCGACGGCACGGTCATCGCGGTAGCTGAGCGACGGCACATCTACCGGGTGCTGACGACGGATCGGCGCGATTTCGCCACCATCCGTGTCGGTCCACGTCGTACGCGCGCGCTCGAGCTGCTGCCATGATGACGACGAGACTGACAAGGAAGGCTTTCGAGATGCGATCTGCGGCCCAACACGTATCCGGCATCCGGTTGTCAACAGAAAGTGCCGCTCACGGAAGCGCGCCGCGCGCGTTCCTGGCGAGGGCGTCGGCCTTGCGCCGTTCGGTCTCGGCCACGAGGCGGGCACGCGCCATGACGACCTGCGCACGCTTGTAGACGGGCACGTCGACCATCTTGCCGTCGAGGTTGACCGACGCCGTGCCCCGGCGTACACCATCCTCGAAGGCGTCCACGACCCGCCGTGCGTACTCGACCTTCGTCGAATCGGGCGTGAACACACGGTTCAGCACGGCTACCTGGTCGGGGTGGATGCATCCGGCGCCCTCGCAGCCGAGCTGGCGTGCGCGCTGGGCCGCCTGCTCGAAGACGGCGAGATCGCGAAAGCCAGCGATGCTGCCGACCAGCCCGGTGGGCTGCACGCCGACGGCCTTGCATATCGTCACCAGGGCGGCGACCGGGTAGAGAAGCTCGAGGCCGTCGGTCGAGGGCTCGACCCCCAGCTCGAAGCAGTAGTCCTCGACCCCGATGCTCATGGTCGCGATCCGGTCGCTCGACCGCGCGATCTCCTCGGCAGCCAGGAATCCGCGCGGTGTCTCGACGGCGAGGGACAGGCACACATGGCCGGCGGGGACGCCCCGCGCGCGCTCCAGGCGCTCGATCCGCGCCACGATCTCGCGGATCTGCGCGGCCGATTCCGCCTTGGGAATGGCCAGGCCGTCGAGCCCGGGATGCACCGCGGCGTCGAGGTCGTCGGCAAGCAGGGCCGGATCGTTGTTCACCCGGACCAGCACCTCGGCGCCGCCCCGCCCCACGAGGGCGAGCGCTGGGAGGACGAGCTTGCGCGACACCGACTTTTCCTGGGGAGGCACCGAGTCCTCGAGGTCGAGGACGATAGCGTCGGCGCCGCGCGTGGAGGCCTTCTCCACGAAGCGCGGCACGTTCACCGGCAAGATCAGGGACGAGCGGCGGGCGCGCGGACTGGCCATGGTCAGATCACGCCTTTCTGGCCGAGCGCGGCGATGCGCTCCTCGGAGTAGCCGATGCGGGAGAAGATCTCCCGGTTGTGCTGGCCGACGGCCGGCGCCGGGTGGCGCAGGCCGCCGGGGGTGCCGCTCAGACGGGGCACGACGGCGTGCATGGGCACCGCGCCCATCTCGGCATCGGGGGCTTCGACCACGATGCCACGCTCCTGCACGTGCGGATCGTCGAGGAACTGGCCGATGTCGTAGACGGGCGCCGCCGTCACCTCGGCTGCCTCGAAGAACTCGATGGCCTCGGCCAAGGTCCGCTGCTTGATGAACCCTCCCACGATGGCGTCGACCTCCTGGCGGCGCTTCACCCGCTCGCTGTTGGCCTTGAAGTCGGGATTCTGGTTCAGATCGTCGCGGCCGATGACCCGGAACAGCCGCTCGGTCATGGCCTGGGTCGACGCGGAGATCGCCACCCACCCGCCGTCGCTGGTGGCGTACACGTTGCGGGGCGAGGTGCCTTCAGAGGCGCTCCCAACCCGCTTGCGCACTTTGCGCGAGAGCTTGTAGATGGCGGCCTCGGGGCCCAGGATCGAGAAGATCGACTCCAGCAGACTCACGTCGATGACCTGGCCGCGGCCGCCGTTGACCTCGACGTTGCGCACGGCGATCACGGTGGCCATGGCGCCGGACAGGCCGGCGATCATGTCAGCCATGGCGAGGGGCGGGAGAACCGGCTCGCGATCGTCGAAGCCGTTGCGCGAGGCGAAGCCCGACATGGCCTCCACGAGGGTGCCGAAGCCCGGGCGCTTGGCATACGGTCCCGTCTGCCCGAAGCCGGAGACGCGCACGACCACGAGCTTGGGATTGCGTTCGAGCAGACGATCGGGGCCGACGCCCAGGCGCTCCAGGTAGCGGAAGCGAAAGCTCTCGATCGCGACGTCGAAGTGCGCGGCGAGATCGAGGATGATGCCGGGCGCCTCCGGCGCTTTCAGGTCCAGGGTGATGGACTTTTTGTTCCGCGCGTAGACCTTCCAGTGCACGCTCACCCCCGCCTCGCGCCAGTCGCGCAAGGTGTCGCCGCGGCCGGGCGATTCGACCTTCACCACCTCGGCGCCGAAATCGGCCAGCTGGAGGCTCAGCATGTTGCCGGCCACCAGTCGCGAGAAGTCGAGCACGCGCACTCCGCGCAGCGGCCCCTCGCGGTCCGGCTCGAACGAGAGCTTCGGAATCGGCATCGGTGTCTCCTCCAGGGGGCCAAGTCTACCCGACCCGGCCGAGGGTGCGAGGCGATGGGTGGTACCATTCTCCTCGCCGCCGCGCGCGTGCAGCGCGCCTACCCTGAGAGCCTGAGCCCAATGCGAATTGTCGACGTCCCGTGCCCGCGGCGCCGGCTGGGCGCACTCGAGGTGTCCGCCATCGGGCTCGGGGCGCCGATCTACGCCGAGCCCAGCGCGAGCGCGGTGATCCCGAACCTGCATCGGGCCCTCGATCGGGGGGTCGATTTCGTCGACACCTCGGACATCTACTGGCGCGGCCAGCACGAGGAGTTCGTGGGCCAGGCCATCAAAGGACATCGCCAGCGCGTGGTGCTCGCCACCAAGTTCGGCAACATCCGTCCCCCGGGAGGCACGCCCTCGGCGAACGGTCGCCCGGAATACGTCATCCAGGCGTGCGAGGCGAGCCTGCGCCGACTCGACGTGGACCTCATCGATCTCTACTACATCCACCGGATCGACCCGACGGTCGCCATCGAGGAGACGGTCGGTGCCATGGCCCGCCTGGTCGAGCACGGCAAGGTCCGCCATCTCGGGATTTGCGAAGCGGCGCCGGCGACCCTCCGCCGGGCCCATGCGGCGCATCCAATGACGGCGCTGCAGACGGAGTATTCCCTCTGGTCGCGGGACCCCGAGGATGGCCTGCTCGACCTCTGTGCCGAGCTCGGGATCGGGTTCGTCGCCTATAGCCCGCTCGGCCGCGGATTCCTGACCGGCACCATCACCGATGCGCAGGGGTTCGGGGAGGCGGATCTGCGGCGCGGCATGCCGCGCTTCCAGCCCGAGAACCTCCCTCAGAATCTCGCCCTCGTCGAGCGCCTGAAGGAACTGGCCGCCCACGAGGCCAGCAGCCCCGCGCAGCTCGCCCTCGCATGGGTGCTCAGCCAGCGTCCCTTCATCGTGCCGATCCCGGGGACCCGCCAGCCGCGTTGGCTCGAGGAGAACATCGACGCTGCCCAGCTCGCCCCGGCCCCCGCGACGTTGGCCGCCCTCAGTCGTCTCTTCGCGGCGGGCACCGTCGCCGGACCGCGTTACAGCGCCGCCGAGCGCCGCCGCGTCGAGCTATGAGAGGCGGGCGCTGGTCCGTCCCGGCGACCCGGACGCCGCCAAGCCCGGTGGCCCTGATTTGAGCCAATGGCCTCGTTCTGTGCACCAGCGATTTCCCGGCGAGCCAGTAAGTGCCTATGAATATTGGAGACTGAGCAGGGAAGGGCATGGCGCCGGGCTTGCGCATCGGGCTTGCGACTGAGGGGATCGACTACCACCACAGAGAAGCTCACGTCCTGCCGCAAGGAGGGAGTGACCATGAAGAAATCCCGGAGGACCAAACGAGCGGCGGTCAAGGATCTGCCGAAGCGAAAGTCCGCCTCTCTCTAAGGTTCGCCGAAGGTTAGCGCAGGCGACACAAGTAGCGGGGCGAGACGGAGGGCGACATGGCCAAGAAAAGCGGGAAACCTGGCAACGGCGGGGCTATGCGGGCCAAGAAGAGATCGAAGCGGCTCGAAGATCTGCCGTCAGGACGTAAGGCCCCAGTGGTCAAGGGCGGTAGAGCCGGAGGCGACCGACCGAAGTATATGGAAGTCAAGATGCACGACATCCTCATTACCTAGCCTCTGCTCGGTGCGGCGTCGGAGGAGGGACTCGACGAATTTCCGAGGGGTATCCCTCGCCGCCCACATCGACTCCTCCGACGCTGGGCACACCTTGCCGCAGCTCCGCGCTGGCTCGATGCGGCTGGGTACAGGGAGCCTGCGGTTGAGGCGGTCCTGCAACATCCGGTCTGATCCAGTTGTTAACGCCCGGCGGCTCGGCGGCCGCCGCCGGGACACGCTGATCAGGCTCTTCTTGCCAGCCATCCGCCGGCTCGTGCCTGCCGGGCTATTGCGCCGGGCAGCCGATCACTGAAGCCGCTTACCTAAGCCCCTATCTTTGGCGTCGTCGTGTTCAATTCTGTGATGTGCGTTCCCTTACAGGCCGCCTCGTAGAGCTTCGGGGTGGCACCGCCCTTGACGCTCGGGGCCGTACGGCCCGCCGGTAGGTCCGCCACCGCTTTTGCCTTGCTCGGCGCCTTCGACCGCTGGCTCTTCTTACCCATGGTCCACTCCTCCGTGCGCCGGGTTAAACCGGCGAGGTGTAGTGAATGAAAGAGTCATACGGTGAAGGAGTAGCGACCCACACCGGCCCCGAGTCATGCGCGGGCGTCCGCGAGGGCGAGCGCGAAGCG